>Ga0160475_100045_pt1 | contig 172173 bp, 143 predicted proteins | sample HID1975M_E11MG_FD_108254 | JGI IMG/M metagenome (GOLD analysis project Ga0160475, IMG submission 108254) | Enriched soil microbial communities from UW Madison campus, WI, USA - HID1975M_E11 MG | ecosystem: Environmental > Terrestrial > Soil > Unclassified | place: USA: Madison, Wisconsin... | reverse complement strand
CCCTGATCGCGATCGCCGCCATCGGCGTGTTCTCGATGTTCGGCAAGACCGTGCGCAACCAGGCCGCCGGCCTGGCCAAGGAGCTGAGCGGCAACAACGCCACCCAGGCCATCTCCAACGCCGCCGATTCGGCCAACGCTGCCGCCGGCCGGGCCAATGATCCGTCCAAGCACGGCATGGCCAACTACCACAAGGCCAACGACGCCAAGTAACGCGCCGTCGCCGGCAACGCCCCTGGGCCTGCGTGCCCGGTCCGATGGACCGGGCCAGGCCGCGGCATGCCGCAGGAGAGCCCATGCCCACGTCCCTGCCCGCGTTCCGGATCCGCCATGAAGGCCAGGCCCTGCCGCTGGTCCTGGTGTTCCTCATCGTGCTGTGCGTGGGCCTGCTGGTCACCTTCAACACCGGCCAGGTGGTGGCCAAGAAGGTGGAGCTGACCAATGCGGCCGACGCGGCGGCCTACAGCGTGGCGGTGGAGCAGGCCCGCGCCCGCAACCTTGCCGCCTACCTCAACCGGGGGCGCGTGGCCAACGAAGTGGCGATCGCCCAGATGGTGAGCCTCAACTCCTGGGTGACGATGGTGCATTCCACCTCGGACCACTTCGGGGATTTCATGGGGGTCGTGTCCAAGGTCCTGTCCTGGGTGCCCGGGCTGGGCCAGGCCCTGATCGCCATCGACCGGGCGATGGTGGTGATCAACCGCGCGCTCAAGACCTTCCGGCGCAACGTGGCGATCCCGGGGCTGGAGAACTTCATCCGCATCTACGACCAGGTCCTCAACCAGGGCTATGCCACCGCGGCCCGCGCGGCACTGAGCACCCCGGCGGCGCTAGCCGGGACCGAACGCATGGTCAGCCGGGTGGTGTCCGACAACTCGCCCGGTGCGTCCATCACGCCCGAAGGCGCGGGCGTGCTGGCCAACGACATCCGCCAGGGCGGGGAGCAGATGGAGCTCTACCGTCCCGGCCGCGGCGGCAATGGACTGACCCGCACCAACGAAGGCGGCGAGCGCTACCGCAACGTGGTGATGGCCTCGCGCGACGGCTTCACCACCGCGCGGCGCAGCGGCAGTTTCGGCGTGCTGACCAGCAACGGCGGCACCGACCTGGTCGAGTACAACCGCTGGTCGGCGGTGGACACCTTCGAGTTCCGCCTGCCAATCCCACTGGCCTCCGACGTGACCTTTCCGCTCGGCTGGGGCGGCACCCAGGCCTATCGCGGCGGTGCCAACCGGCCGAGCTTCTTCCGCGGCATGAACAATGGCCGCGGCTGGCGCTCGCCCTACGACAACCGCCGCTACGCCGCGTACAACGGCGTGGGTTCCCGCTCCATCTCCGGCAGGTTCATCGAGGGCAATCCCGCCGGCCAGGAGATGGGCTTCAACCGCAGCAGGGCCTACTTCGGCCAGTACCGGCATGGCCTGACCCACGACTACCACGACGTCCGCGCCCGCTACTCGAAGACCCCGGAAGGCCCGGACGCCGGTCCGATCTACACCGTGGAAGTGGCCACCGACGTGGCCAATGCGCGCACCAGCTCGGCCATCGGCGTGGGTGCCGGCCGCATGGCGCTGCGAGACGAGGCCATCAGCGGGAAGCTGCAGGCGCTGGCCAGCGCCCAGGTCTACTTCAACCGCCCGTACGACCTGGCCGCCATGCGGCGCCAGGTCTGGGGACGTGGCGACCGCAAGTTCGAGATGGGCAGCACGTTCAGCCCCTACTGGCAGGCCCGGCTGGTGGATACGCCGGATGCCGATCGCAGACTCCTGCAGGTTCGATGATGTCCAGACCCATGTTCCGTTCGCCGAAGATGCCCTTCCTGCCGCTGCTGGCCGCGTCGCTGTGCGCGGCCTGCCAGCCATCCGGCGCCGAGCCGCAGGAGGCCGCGGCGGCGGGCGCGCGCTCCCTTCCGGCCATCCACGTCCAGCTGGACTGGGAAAACCTGCTCGCCGGCCGGCACGTGTCCCGCGAGGACTACCAGGTGCGTCTCCGGACCTGCCAAGAGGCGGGCATGGCCGTCACGCCATTGTCGGCCGAGGAAGCCGCCCGGCTGGACACCGGCACGGTCGAGATCCGCATCGACGGCCAGCAGCAGGTGGTGCGGCAGAAGGTCTGGACGCTGGGCTTCGACGACAACGATCCCGGCGTGGCCGGGTCCTGCCGGTTCCGCCTGGTGGAGGACGCGGACGAGACGCTGGCCGGCTACGAGGGAATCGAGTTCGCACCACTGGATGCCGCCGAGCGGCACCTGCCCGACGGCTGGACCGCGCTGGGCGAGGGCAGCGTCGGCGGACAGCCGTGCACGCGCTGGCGGAAGTCCGCCGATCTGGGGCCGCCCGAGGAGGTCTGCGTGTGGTCGGGCGGGCGCAAGTGGGGCTTCGACGATGGCCCGGTGAGTGCCCTGGGCTGCGATGGCATCGCCATCGGCGGGTACTTCACCGCCATCCCGCTGCAGGCCACGCCGCTGGACGGCAACGGCTGCGTGGTCAAGCTCCGCACGTTCTCGGTGGGCGCAGGCCAGCCGGGCGGACGCACGGGAGGAGCCTCCTGATGCGGCCGCCATACCGCAGTGGCCGCCATGCGCGCGGCCAGGCGCTGACCGAACTGGCCGTGTGCGCCGCGGTGCTGGTGCCGCTGTTCCTGCTGGTGCCGGTGGTGGCCAAGTTCGGCCACGCCAACCAGATGGCGCAGCAGGCCGCGCGCAATGCGGCATGGGCCGCCACCGTCAGCCAGGGCCATGCGCTTCCGCAGCGCGCGCAACTGCAGCGGGTCGCCCTGGAGCAGGCGTTCGCCGATGCCGACGCGCCGATCCGCACCAATGCCAATCCCCCCGCCAACGGCGAGTTCGCGGACCCGATGCTCAACACGTTCTCCGGCCGCAAGCTGCTCGAACGCGACAACCTGCGCGTGGAGAACCCACGCCAGGGCGAGTCGCCCGGCTTCCTGGACGATGTCGTCGGGCTGGTGCCGCAGGGCCTGTTCCCCCTGAACCGCCGCGGCTACGTCACCTCGGAGGTCAGGCTGGAATACCGCAACCTGCAGAACCGCGACGGCAGCCGGCCCAGCTACCTGGACCCGTTCGACCGGCTGGACGTGGTGCAGACGCGCCGGCATTCGCTGCTGGTGGATCCGTGGAACGCCTCCGGCCCACGCAGCGGCGCGCGCAGCGTGGTCGCCACGGTGCGCCCGCTGGCGCCGATCAGCCGGCTCGACGGCATCGACACCGCATTCGACTCGCTGAAGGTGCTCGAGCCGATCCTGCCGATCGTCGGCGCACTGGGCGACCTGGACTTCGACCTGCAGCCGGACGTGGTGCCGGCGGACAAGCTCCAGGACTACCCCGTGAGGAGCCGCTGAGGATGCGCCTGACGTCAGGGGTGAGGGCACTGGGGTTGCTGGCGGGCGTGGCGCTGGCCGGCCCGGGCCAGGCGGTGGACTGGCCGGACGTGCCGGTGCCGGAGGGCGCCACCGGCGAGACCGTCTCCTCGCACATGATCTACAACGGCATGTCCATGCGTGCCAGCCGCTTCACCGTCGACCTCCCGGTGGAGGAGGTCAAGGCGTTCTACCGCAAGCGCTGGCAGGGCAGGCTGGTGGACACGCCGTTGAGCCCGCGGCACAGCGTGCTCGGGCACCTCCCCGACGCGCGCCACTACGTGACCGTCGAACTGACGCCACGGGGCCGCACCACCGCCGGCCAGATCGGCGTGCTGCAGCTGCCCGACCGTGACCTGCCACCGGATGCGGTGGGCAAGGGCTTCGAGCGCCTGCCGCGCACCGTCGTCGCCGAGGACATCGTGCACATGGATACCGAGCGCCGCGTGCGCACGCTGAGCATGGCCAACCGCTTCAGCCCCTACCAGAACGCCCAGTTCTACACCCGCCGCCTCGCCGGCCAGGGCTACCGCAAGGAGCCGGACTCGGACGCCTGCCTGGCGATGAGCGCGGTCTGCCACGTCCGCTACACCCGCGCCGACGACCGGATCACGGTCACCGCCATGCGCGACGCCGACGGCACCCGGATCGTGGCGGTGGTCGAGTGAGGGCGGCCCCGGGCGGCCCCGCGGGCCAACGCGGGCAATCGACCATCGAGTACACCGTGGTGGTTATCGCCGTGGTGATCATCCTGATCGCGCGCCCCGACGTGATCACCGAGATCGTCGATGCGCTGCGCGAGGCCTACGCCGCGTTCGTATCCGCCCTATCGGCCTCCGACGTCATCCTCAGCTGACGCCTGCCAACAAACCCGGTCCTTCCATGCAAAAGCCCAAGATCAGCAAGAATTTCCTGTACATCGCCATCGCCCTGGGCATGGCCCTGCTGGCCGCCTTCGTCGCGGTCAACTATGTGCAGGACACGGTCGCCGAGCGCACCCAGGACAACCGGCCGATGGTGGAGGTGGCGGTCCCGCTGGCCGACATGCCGCAGGGCGCGATCCTGCAGCCTGGCGACCTGGCCTTGCGCACGGTGCCGGCCGAGTTCGCGCCGGCGGACGTGGTCACGCCGGAAAACCACGGCCAGTACGAGGGCCGCATGCTGCGCTCGCCGATCCGCGGCGGCGCGCCGCTGAGCGCCAGTGCGCTGGTGCCGCTGTACGACCAGTTCTCGCGGCTGATTCCCAAGGGCAAGGTCGCCTACACGCTCAGCGTCGACGAGAACAACTCGATCTCCGGGATGGTCGCCCCGGGGGACCTCATCGACATCCTCTTCCTGAAGGAAAAGGACGAGGCCGGCAGTGCCGCGTCGGCCGCGGCCGGCGCGCTGGCGCTGCCGCTGATGCAGCAGGTGCGCGTGCTGGCCACCGGCACCCGCATCGGTGAGCGCGTGTCGCCCGACGGGCGCCCGGTGGAAGACACCCAGGGCTTCTCCAGCGTGACCCTGGAACTGGACCACCAGCAGGCCAAGAGCCTGGCCGTGGCTTCGGAAGTGGGCTCGCTGCGGGTGCTGCTGCGCGAACTGCAGGACACCTCCCCGGGCCCCGCCGACGGGCTGAGTGAGCGCGAGCTGCTGCGTTCGCTCGGCGTGGGCAGCGGGGCCGGTGGGACATCGGGCAGGTCCGGCGGCGAGCGCGGGGTCGAGTTCATCATTGGCGGAAGGGGTTGAGGATGAGGCATGGAAATGCGCGCGGCGGCCGTGGCCATCGCGCAACCTGGGCGCTCGCGCTGGCGTTGACGCTGGTGGTGCCCGGATCGGCGGTACTGGCGGGCGCCGCCACGGCGGCTCCGGCCGCGGCGGAGGAGCCGCTGGCCGCGCCGGCCGACCCGGCGGCTGCGGCGCAGGCGCCAGCCATGGCGCCGGTGCGCGAACTCGACGGCGGGACGGAAGGCCGCGCCCTGGCCGGCGACGGACAGCGCTCGAGCGCGGCGATCCTCGGTGGGCAGCTGACCCTGCATGCCGGCGAAGCGGCCGTCCGGCGGGTGCCCGCCGCGCTGCGCCGGGTCGCCGTCGGCAACGGCGAGATCCTCAGCGTGCACACGGTCGGTCGCAACGAACTGGTGTTCATCGGCACCCAGCCTGGCGAGACCAACGTGCATCTGTGGCTGGGCGACGGCAGCCAGCGCACGATCGCGGTCAACGTCACCGGCAACCGCTCCGACGGGGTCGCGGCGACCGTGCGCGAGCTGCTCGGCAACCATCCGGACGTCAGCGTGCGCGCGATCGGCGCCAACGTGGTGATCTCCGGCGGCGAGCTGGACGCGGCCACCAGCGCGCGCATCGCCGCCCTGCAGAAGCTCTACCCGCAGGTGCTGAACTTCGCCGGCTCCGACCCGGTGGGCATGCGTCCGATGGTGCGCATGGACGTGACCATCATGGAGTTCAACAAGGACGCGGTGGAGGACCTGGGGATCCGCTGGGATTCGACCATCAGCGGCCCGCTGGGCGGGCTGATCCGGGACGCCACCAGCAACGACTACTTCCGCGTGCTGCCGGACAACAACCGCACCTTCGACGAGATCCGCCAGAACCTGCCGACCCGCCTGCCCGGCTCGCAGGGCTACTTCGGCATCGCCACCACCATTGGCTCGCAGATCAACCTGCTGATGAGCCGCGGCAAGGCCTGGGTGCTGGCCGAGCCCAAGCTGAGCGCCAAGAGTGGCAGCAACGCGACCTTCCTGGTCGGCGGCGAGGTGCCGATCGTGATCCCGTCGGTGCTGGGGCAGACCCAGATCGAATACAAGGAGTACGGCATCCGGCTGAACATCGCGCCGACGGTGAACTCCGCGCGCGAAGTGGCCACCTCGATCATGGCCGAGGTCAGCCGGATCGACCCGTCGGTGTCGGTGCAGGGCGTGCCGGGCTTCCTCACCCGCCGCGCCGAGACCGAGATCAACGTGCTGGCCGGCGAGACCATCGTCATCTCCGGCCTGCTCGACCGCGAGGCGTCGCGTTCGGTGGACAAGCTGCCGATCCTCGGCGACATCCCGATCCTCGGCAAGCTGTTCCGCTCCGACGGGTTCCGCGGCAACAAGACCGAGCTGGTGATCTTCGTCACCCCGCACATCGTCACCCCGGATTCGCCCCACAACCTGGAAGAGCTGCACCGCTCCGACCGCATCCGCGAATCGATGCAGTCGGAGATCAGCCCGCGCCAGGAAACCCTGATCAGGTAACCGACCCCATGTTCACCGTGCTGATCGACGCGCCCGGGCGCGACACCCGCCAGGTCAAGTGCATGCACCGCGAGTGCGGCATCGGCCGCGGCGACGCCAACCTGGTGATGCTGCAGGGCTGGAACATCGCCAGCAAGCACGCGACCCTGGTCCGCGAGGAGCAGGGCGTGTTCATCCTGCCGCTGGGCGGGAAGGAGCCGATCGTGCTCAACGGCAAGGCGGTGCTGGCCAAGCAGGGGCCGATCAGCGGTCGCGACGAGCTGCGCATCGGCAACTACACCCTGAGGATCGCCGGCGACGAGGCCGGCGTGCGCGTGCCGCCGGCGGCCAATGACCACGGCCCGCCACCGGCGGCGCCGGCGCTGGCACCGGTGGCCGCGGCCGCGACCTCCACCGAGATCGCCGTGGCCGGCCCGGGTCCCTCGGACATCACCGCATGGCGCTCGCGCCTGCACATGGCACTGGTGCGGCAGATGGACCTGCGGCGCATGGACGTGCGCAGCATGGACGACCAGGCCCTGCGCGACACCACCATCAACCTGATCGACGACATCCTCAAGCGCGAGTTCCAGGACCTGCCGCGTGACATCAACCCGAGGATGCTGGCCAAGCAGGTGCTGGACGAGGCCATCGGCCTGGGCCCGCTGGAAGACCTGATCTCCGACAACGGCGTCACCGAGATCATGGTCAACGCGCACGACGAGATCTTCATCGAGCGTGCCGGCCGCATCCAGAAGTCGGACGTGGTGTTCTCCAGCGAACGCGCCTGCCTGGCGGCGATCGAGCGCATCGTCACCCCGCTGGGGCGACGCATCGACGAGAGCTCGCCGCTGGTGGACGCGCGGCTCAAGGACGGTTCGCGCGTCAACGCGGTGATCCCGCCGGTCGCCCTGCGCGGCCCCAGCATCAGCATCCGCAAGTTCGCCAAGCGCCGGCTGATGGGCGAGGACCTGCTGAAGTACGGCTCGCTGGACGAGAACATGCTGGAGTTCCTGACCATCGCGGTGCGCGAGCGGCGCAATATCGTGGTTTCCGGCGGCACCGGCTCGGGCAAGACCACCCTGCTCAACATCCTGTCCAACTTCATCCCCGACGGGGACCGCGTGGTGACCATCGAGGACGCCGCCGAGCTGAAGCTGGTGCAGCCCAACCTGGTCGCGCTGGAGGCGCGCCCGGCCAACATGGAGGGCAAGGGCCAGATCACCATCCGCGACCTGGTCAAGAACGCGCTGCGCATGCGCCCGGACCGGATCGTGGTCGGCGAGTGCCGCGGCGGCGAATCGCTGGACATGCTGCAGGCGATGAACACCGGCCACGAGGGCTCGCTGACCACCGCCCACGCCAACAACCCGCGCGAGACGCTCTCGCGCCTGGAGGTGATGGTGATGATGGCCGGCATGGACCTGCCGATGACGGTGGTGCGCGAGCAGATCGCCTCGGCGGTGAACCTGATCGTGCACCAGCGGCGCTATCCCTGCGGCTCGCGCAAGGTCAGCCACATCACCGAGATCACCGGCATCGAGAGCGGCACCATCCAGATGCAGGACATCTTCCTGTTCAAGCCCACCACCTACCACGGGCCCGACGGCAAGGTGGCCGGCCGCTTCATCGCCACCGGCGCGGTGCCGGAGTTCTACGAGGGCCTGGCCGAGCGCGGGGTGGCGGTGGACCTGGGCATCTTCCGCAACCGGGGGAGCCTGGACTGATGGGCGTGTGGCTGATCGCGCTGCTGGTGTTCGCCGGCACCGCCCTGGCGGTGCTGATCGCCGCGCGCGCCAGCGAGCGCTTCATGGCCCGCTACCGCGACAACTTCCTGGACCAGGCGCGGCTGAACCTGGCCGACATGTTCATGTTCATGGATCCCGGCCAGCTGTATATGGCCAACGTGCTGGCGCTGGTGGTGGTGCCGCTGCTGGTGTGGATGCTCACCGGCACGCTGCTGTTCGCGATCTTCGCCGCGGTGGTGGTGGCCATCGCGCCGCGCAAGATCTACCTCATGCTGCGCCGCCGCCGCCTGGACCGGATCCAGGAGCAGCTCCCCGACGCGCTGCAGATGCTCTCCTCCAGCCTGCGCGCCGGCGTGGGCTTCGCCCCGGCGATGGAGGTGCTGGTCCAGGACGGCCAGCCGCCGCTGGCGCAGGAGCTGGCGCTGGTGCTGCGCCAGCAGCACATGGGCGTGCGCGCGGACGAGGCGCTGGAGGGCTTCGCCAAGCGCGTTCCGATCGTCGACGCCGAGCTGTTCGTCTCGGCGGTCAACATCTCGCGCGAGGTCGGCGGCAACCTGGCCGAAACCCTGGCAACGCTCGCCGACACGCTGCGCCGGCGCCTGATCATGGAGAAGAAGGTCAAGGCCCTGACCGCGCAGGGCAAGCTGCAGGGCATCGTGATGGCGTTGTTGCCGGTGTTCCTGATCGGTTACCTCTCGCTGATGTACGCCGAGACCATGGCGCCGATGTTCCACAGCTGGCATGGCTGGCTGGTGATCGGCATCTGCGTGGTCATGGAGTACCTCGGCTACCGCATGTGCAAGAAAATCATGACGATCGACGTATGAGCTGGATGCTGCTGCTGGTCGCGCTGCTGGCCGCCGGCGCCGTGGTGCTGGTGATGCTGGGTACCCGCGGTGCCATCCGCGAGGTCGAGCTGGAGGACCGCACCTACTACGACCCGCTGCCACGGCTGATGCAGATGATGTGGCCACTGGTCACCGTGCTGACCCGGCGCATCGCCCCGCGCATGTCGGTCACCCAGCTGGAGCATACCCATCGCCAGCTCCAGGCCGCCGGCCAGGACTACACGCTGACGCCGGAGGAGTTCTACGGCCTGCGCGCGGCCAGCGCGATCGTGGTCACCGCGTTCTTCCTGCTGTGCACGCTGATGCTGGGCAAGCTCGGCGTGGGCCCGGCCTTCGCCTGCCTGCTGTTCGGCGGGGTGCTGGGCTGGCTGTACCCGGGCCTGTGGCTGGGCGAGCGGCGCAAGCTGCGCCACAAGGCCGTGGTGCGCGACCTGCCGGTGTACCTGGACTTCATCACCATGTCGGTGGAGGCGGGCCTCAACGTGACCGGTGGCATCGAGCAGGCGGTGGCCAAGGGCCCGCCCGGGGCGCTGTCGCAGGAGTTCTCGCGCATGCTGCGCGACGTGCGCGCCGGCCTGCCGCGCGCCGAGGCGCTCAAGCGCATGTCCGAGCGCATGGACATCAGCCAGATCACCAACTTCACCAGCGCCCTGATCCAGGCCGACAAGGTCGGCGCCAACCTCAGCGACACCCTGCGCGCGCAGGCCAGCCAGCGCCGCGAGGAGCGGTTCCTGCGCGCGGAGAAGCTGGCGCTGGAGGCGCCGGTGAAGATGATGCTGCCGCTGGTGATGTTCTTCTTCCCGCTGATCTTCCTGTTCATCGGCTACTTCATCTACCTCAAGATGCTCGAGGAGGGGATCCTGTGAGGCATGGACGGATCGAGCGCAGCGATGGCCCGGGCGTGCCGCGGGCGTGGATGGCCGACCGCTGGTGGTCGCGCCTGCGCGGCCTGCTGGGGCGCGCGCCGCTGGCGGCCGACGGCTCGGAGGCGCTGCTGATCCGGCCATGCGCCAGCGTGCACACGCTGGGCATGGGCTATCCGCTGGACCTGGTGTTCCTGGACCGGGAGGGCGCGGTGCTGGGATGGCGCGAGCAGCTGCGGCCCTGGCGCGCGGCGGCGTGTCGCGCCGCCGCGGTGACCGTGGAGTTCCATGGCGGAGCGCTGCAACGGCTGCAGCCGCGGCAGGGCGAATACTGGCGCTGGGAAGCAGGCGCCGGCGACGGGGCACCAGCATGAGCCGGCGCGGGCTCCGGCCGGCCAGGCGCCGCATCCGCGGGCAGTCGATGGTCGAGCTGCTGGTCGTGGCGCCGGTGGTCTTCTTCCTGATCCTGATGGTGATCCAGGCGGTGCTGCTGTACCGGATGAAGGCCACGCTCGACTACGCGGCGCTGATGGCCGCCCGCGCCGGCGCCGTCAGCGGGCTGGACCGGGGCCAGATGAACGAGGCCTTCGCCAAGGGCATGATGCCGCTGTATGCCCACAAGACCGGCGCCACCGAGGTGCAGGCCGCCTTCTGGAAGGCGCGCGCCGACCTGGCCCTGCACGGCAAGGTGACCGTGATCAATCCCACGCGCGCGGCATGGGACGAGTTCCGCGAGCGCCAGTACGACGGCCAGTACGCGTTGCCCAACGACACGCTGGCCTTCCGGAGTGCGGCCGTCGGCCGCAGCGGCGTGAACGTGCAGGACGCCAACCTGCTCAAGGTCAAGGTCGAGTACAACGCGCCACTGGTGGTGCCCTTCGTCGGCTGGGTGCTCGGCGGGCGCTCGCAGTACCTGAAGGCCGGCATGTTCGAGGATTCGCCGCTGAGCCGGATCACCGGCCGCCTGCCGATCGAGTCCTACGCCATCGTGCGCATGCAGGTGCCGGTGCGCCACCGCGACCGGCTCGACCGGTGAGGTACCTGCTCGCATTGCTGCTGCTGGTCACCGGGTGGCCCGATGGCCGCGCCGCCGAGCCGCTGGCCGGCAGCGCCGAAGTGGTGACCAACCAGCTCGGGGCGTTCACCCGCACCCGTCCACGCGGCACGATGGAACCGGTCCGCCTGTTCTTCGACGACGGCGCGCTGCGCATGCATTTCCGCGACAGCGCCGGTGGCGACTACGCGCTGCTGCTGCCCGCGGGCAGCCCGGTCGGCTGGGTGACGGCGGCCAACGGCGGGGCGATGCCGGTCCCGCGCATGCGCTGGCCGTTGTGGTTCGATCCGGCCGCGCCATGCCAGGGACAGGGCATGTTCGCCGACTGCCAGCGGCTGGAGGCCGGCATCCGTGCAGGCCGCAACGCGGTGCGCTGGCGTTATCGCCTGCCCAACGCCACCGGCCCGGGCATGACCGGCCAGGGCAGCATGTGGCTGGACGTGGAAACGGGCCTGGTGCTGGCCTACGAGGGCCGCGGCGGGCTCGGGCCCGAACAGCGCTGGGAAGTGCGGCGGGTGCAGTACGGACCGCAACCGCAAGGGCTGTTCGACCCGCCGCCGGAAGCCGCCGGACGCTGAATCCACGGCGCCGCATGCGTTGCCCATCGCGCGCCGATGGCCGCAACATGGACCGACCCATGCGCGCCTGCGCCGCATCCACGACCTTCCCATCCAGGAGTTCGAGCATGACCCAGTTCCGCATCCTTCCCCTGGCCGTACTGCTGGCCGCAGGCCTGGCCGCGTGCGGCGGACAGTCCCCGGGGGATGCAACGCAGGACACTTCTGCGCCTGCTGCCGATGCCGCGTCGTCCGACGCACCCGGAAGTGCGCCCGAGGCGACGGCGCCTGCCACCTTCGACATCAGCCGCGTGCCGGTGTCCGAGGTCGCGCTGGGCCAGTTCCCCTACATCCAGATGCCGCAGGGCTACCACGCCGACAGCCGCAGCGTGATAGCGAAGGACATCGCCCGCTTCCCGTTCTGGGTGGACGGGCAGGCGGTGTGGGTGGAAGGCCGCTTCCATGGCAACGAGCTGCGTCCGGACGAGGGCAAGTCCATGTCCGAGTACGAGGTCATCCGCAACTTCGACGCCCTGGTGAAGCAGATGGGCGGGGTGAAGCTGTCCGAAGGGCGCATCCCGCAGGAGGCGATCGACAGCTGGGGCGATGAGATCACCCAGGGCTTCAACGGCGCCATCGGCGACATCTGGAGCGAGCCGGCGCACACCTGGGTGGTCCGGCGCGACGGGGGCAACATCTGGGTCCACCTGGTCACCAACACCGCGCAGGGCTGGTACCTGGTGGGCCAGGAGAAGGGCTTCGAGCAGACCGCCACCCTGCTGCCGGCCAGCGAGCTGAAGTCGCAGATCGACGCTTCGGGCAAGGTCGCGCTGCAGGTCAACTTCGCCACCGACAAGACCGACATCCTGCCGGACTCGATGCCACAGATCGACCAGGTGGTGAAGCTGCTCGAGCAGGATCCGGCACTGCGCCTGGCGATCAACGGCCACACCGACAACACCGGCGACGCGGCACGCAACCGGACGCTGTCCGAAGGCCGGGCCAGGGCCGTGGTCGACGCGCTGGTGGCACGCGGCATCGACGCCTCCCGGTTGGGCGCGGCCGGTTTCGGCGACAGCCAGCCTGTGGCCGACAACGGCACCGAGGCGGGCAAGGCGGCCAACCGCCGGGTCGAGCTGGTGAAGCGTTGAGCATGACCGCGCCACTGCGCGCCGCATCGCCGATGGCCCGCGTGCGGACGGCACCGTCATGCGCCTGCTGATCCTCGGCGCCGGCGGGACCGGTGGCTACTTCGGTGGCCGGCTGGCCCAAGCCGGTGCGGACGTGTCCTTCCTGGTCCGCCCGGCGCGGGCGGCCGCGTTGCGCGCCGATGGCTTGCGCATCACCAGTCCGCTGGGCGACGCCCGGCTGCCGGTGGAGACGGTGACTGCGGCGGAGTTGCCGGCGCGCGTGACGGCGCGGCCCTTCGACCTGGTGCTGCTGGCCTGCAAGGCCTACGACCTGGAGCCGGCGATCGACGCGGTCGCCCCGGCCGTCGGGCGCACAACCGCGGTACTGCCGATCCTCAACGGCCTGCTGCATTACGAGACGCTCGATGCGCGGTTCGGCCGGGCGCGCGTGCTCGGCGGGCTGTGCTTCATCAGTGCCCAGCTCGGGGCAGGGGGCGAGATCCTGCACCTGGGTCGCCCGGCATCGGTCACCTATGGCCTGCGCGAGGGCAATACCGACTCCGGCGTGCTGGCGCGGCTGGATGCGGCTTTCGGCATGGCCGGCGTGGACCACGAGTTCGCCCCGGACATCGCCGCTGCGCAGTGGATCAAGTACAGCTTCCTCGCGGCGCTGGCAGCCGGTACCTGCCTGATGCGCGCCAGCATCGGCGCGATCGTGGACGGCGAAGGCGGCGCGGCATTCATGGCCGCACTGCACGAAGAGTGCCTGGCGGTGGCCGCGGCCGAGGGCCAGCCGGTTCCGGGCAAGGCGCGCGACATCGCCCGTGCCGCCCTGGTCCAGGCCGGTTCCCCGGTCAAAGCCTCGATGCTGCGCGACCTTGAAGCCGGCAACCGCGTCGAGGCGGCGCATATCGTCGGCGACATGTGGCATCGGGCGTGCCGTCATGGCCTGCACGCGCCGCTGCTGCAGGCAGCCTGGGTGAACCTGCAGGCTTACCAGCACTGATCCCCCCGGTCCTGCCGCAGGCAGGTCCGGCAAGCTTCCCCCCCCACGCGACACCAAGGAGTCATCGCATGAGGAAAGTCCCGCTGAAGATCACCTTCCTGGCGCTGTCGGCCCTGTTCGCCGGCGCCTGCAGCGGCGAGAGCACGCCACCCGATGCGGCGGCGCCGGCGGGGGCCGCCGCCACGCCGGCAGTAGGCGCCGCGGATGACGCGGATACCGCCGCCACCGCGCAGCTGCCGGACCAGGAACTGCAGATGGTCCAGTTCGGCGCGAGCATGTATGCGGCCTCCGAGTTCTGCAAGCTGGATTACGACATCAACACGCGCGACGCGGTGCGTGAGCAGCAGAAGCAGGCCACCGTGGGCCAGGGCAGGATGAGCGCCGCGCAGTTCGACGCGGCCTTCGAGGCGCACCGTGCCAAGGTCAAGGCGCACTTCGCCGCGATGTCGCCCGATGAGCGGGTGAAGAACTGCGCCCCGCTCGAACGGATCGGCAGGCCAGAGGCGGGCTGAGGGATGCAGCCGGCGCGACAGGCGCTCCTTCATCGCGCTGCGGTGTAGCCGCAACGGCATGCATGCAGTGACCACGCCGGCCCAGGCTGGCGTCCGTGCCTCCAACAGCTTGGCTACACTTGCCTTCCCTGGACGAGGAGTATGGATGCATGGAAACGAGCAGGACCCTGTTGGCCCTCGGCGTGACGATCGCCCTGCTGGGCGGATGCAAGAAGCAGGAAGACGCGGCCCCGGCCGCCGCCGAACCGGTCGCGGCCGCCCCCGCCGAGCCGGCCGCGCCTGCCCCCGCCACGGCTGAACCCGCCGCCCCGGCCGCCGCGGCCCCCGGCGCCCGCTTCGACCTCGCCGCGATCCCGGTCAGCACCGCCGCCCTGCCCGCCTGGCCGTACCTGGCGCCGCCGGCGGGCTACGAATTCGACGATGCCGACCGCCTGGAGCGGCGAACCAAGGACCTGGCGCGTATCCCGGTGTGGACCGGCGGCCAGCTGCTGTGGGTGGAGGGCAAGGTCTTCAGCGACGGTATCGACAACGCCGACGGCAAGACCTTCTCCAGGTTCGAACTGGCCAAAGGCCTGCGCCAGCAGATCGAGGCCCTGGGTGGCGTGCGCGTGAGCGAGCGCAGCTACGACGGCGACTTCTACAGGGCCAACGAGAAGGCGCTGGACCAGTTCCGCCAGGAGTTCGACGACCTGCAGGACGCCTACTGGTACGACAAGGACGTGGACACCTACGCCATCCGCCGCGCCGATGGCGTGGTCTGGGTGGTGCTGCAGACGCGCAACGACGATGCCGCGGTGCTGGTGGCTGAAGGCCCCGCGCCGGCCGCGGACTGACGGCTCAGGCCGCCGCCACCGGCAGGCGGAAGAACGCCGCCGCCGCCGCCGTCGAAGCGGCGGCGGCGGTCTCCACCGCCTCGCCGCGGTCGCGGGCCAGTTCGGCGACGATGTGCGGCAGGAACGCCGGTTCGTTGCGGCGGTCCTTCGGCATCGGCTTCAGGGTACGCGGCAGCAGGTAGGGGGCATCGGTCTCCACCATCAGCCGGTTGGCCGGAATGTTCTTCACCAGCTCGCGTAGGTGCGCGCCGCGGCGCTCGTCGCACAGCCAGCCGGTGATGCCGATGTACCAGTCCTGGTCCAGGTAGTCGAACATCTCCTGGCGGGTGCCGGTGAAGCAGTGCACCACCGCCGGGCCATGGCGGCCGTCGAACTGCTTCATCACCGCCATGAAGTCCGCATGCGCGTCGCGCTGGTGCAGGAACAGCGGCTTCGGCATGCCGGCCGCGGCCAGGTCCGCGGCGATCTGGAGCTGCTGCTCGAACGCCTTGCGCTGCGCCGGCCGCGGCGAGAAGTCGCGGAAGTAGTCCAGCCCGCACTCGCCCACCGCGACCACCTCGGCGTGCGCGTGCAGCGCGCGCAGCTCGGCATCGCACTCGGCGGTGTACTCGGTGGCATGGTGCGGATGCACGCCGGCGGTGGCGTACAACACCCCGGGATGGCGGCGTGCCAGTTCCAGCGCCTGCGGGTTGTGCCCGCGGCTGGCGCCGGTCACCACCATCTGCGCCACCCCGGCCTGGCGCGCGCGCTGCAACACCGCGTCCAGGTCGCGCTCGAAGCTTTCGTGGGTGAGGTTGGCGCCGATATCGATCAGGTGCATGGCAGGTGCTTGCAACGGCTTGTGGTGTGCGCAGAGCGCGCATTCTAGCCGGGCACCGCAGCCGCACCGGTGCACGCGGCTGCGCGACACCCGCCTGCGCGGCGCGCATCGCGGATAATGCGGCCCAGCTTTCCCACGGATCCCTACAGGCGCGCTACCGGCGTGGCGCGACTTCCAACGCTGGCCATGGATTTCCCCATCTCCCCGCTGCTGCCGACGATCCGGGACAGCCTCGCCGCGCACCCGCGCCTGGTCCTCGAGGCGCCCCCTGGCGCCGGCAAGACCACGCAGGTGCCGCTGGCCCTGCTCGATGCGCCATGGCTGGAAGGCCGCCGCATCGTGATGCTGGAACCGCGCCGGGTGGCCGCACGCGGCGCCGCGGGCTTCATGGCGCGGCAGCGGGGCGAGGAGGCCGGCGGGGTCGTCGGCTACCGCATCCGCTTCGAGAGCTGGATCTCGGCGCGTACCCGGATCGAAGTGGTCACCGAGGGCATCCTCACCCGGATGATCCAGGACGATCCGCTGCTGGAGGGCGTCGGCGCCCTGCTGTTCGACGAGTTCCACGAGCGCCACCTCTCCGCCGACCTCGGCCTGGCCCTGGCCCTGGACGTGCAGGCCCAGCTGCGCGAGGACCTGCGCCTGGTGGTGATGTCCGCGACCCTCGATGGCGAGCGCCTGGCGCGCCTGCTCGACGCGCCGCGGCTGTGCAGTGAGGGGCGTTCCTTTCCCGTGGCGGTCAGCCACTTCCCGGCACGCCGCGAGGAGTCGCTGGAGGCGCACACGCGGCGCGCGGTGGAGCAGGCGCTGGCCCAGCATCCGGGCGACGTGCTGGTGTTCCTCCCCGGCCAGCGCGAGATCGCCCGCACCGCTGCCGCGCTGCAACTGGCGGTGCCCGCGGACGCGGCCGAGGTCCTTGCCCTGCACGGTGAACTGCCGGTGGAGCAGCAGTCGAAGGTGCTGCAGCCGGCCGCCGATGGCCGCCGGCGGGTGGTGCTGGCGACCAACGTGGCCGAGTCCTCGGTGACCCTGCCGGGGGTGCGGGTGGTGATCGATTCGGGCCTGGCGCGCGAGCCGCGCTTCGACCCGGTCAGCGGCTTCTCGCGCCTGGATGCCGTACCTGTCTCGCAGGCCTCGGCCGACCAGCGCGCCGGCCGTGCCGGCCGCGTCGCCCCCGGCGTGGCCTGGCGGCTCTGGCCGCAGTCACAGCGGCTCGAAGCGCAGCGACGGCCGGAAATCGCGCAGGTCGAGCTGGCCGGGCTCGCCCTGGAACTGGCGGCCTGGGGCAGCGCCGACCTGCGCTTTGTGGACCCGCCACCCCCGGGCGCGCTGGCCGCCGCGCGCGAGCTGCTGCAGCGCCTGGGTGCGCTGGACGGCGAAGCGCTCACCGGCGCCGGACGCAGGATGCTCGAGCTCGGCACCCATCCGCGCCTGGCGGCCATGCTCCTGGCCGCGCCGGACGACCGCAGGCGGGCCCTGGCGGCCGATCTGGCCGCCCTGCTCGAGGCGCGCGATCCGCTGCGCAGCCGCAGTGACGCGGTGGCCGAACGCTGGCGCGCGCTGGCCGGATTCCGCGAGCGGCGCCTGCCGGGCGAGGCCAGCCGCGCGGCCCTGGCGGCGATCGATGCGGCTGCCCGCCAGTGGCGCCGGCGCCTGCGCTGTGATGCGACCCCGCCATCGCAGGTGGAGGCGCACGAGCTCGGCGACCTGCTGGCGCACGCCTTTCCGGACCGCATCGCCGTCCGCCATCCGGCCGATCCGTTGCGGTACCAGCTGGCCAGCGGCCGCATGGCGCGGCTGTTCGATGACAGCGTGGTACGCGGAGAGCCCTGGCTGGTGGCCACCGAGCTGCGCTTCGAACCGCGCGGCGACGCCCTCCTGCTGCGCGCCGCGCCGGTGGACGAGGCGTACCTGCGTGCCGGGTTCCCCGCGCGTTTCACCGAGCAGGAGGGCGCGGTGTGGGATCCGCAGCGGCGCGCGCTGGTGGCCCGCCGCGAGTCGCGCTTCGACCGCATCGTGCTGGACAGCCGCCCTGCCGGCCGGGTGGACCCGGCCCTGGCCGCGCAGGCCCTGGCCGATGCGGTGCGTGAACTGGGACTGGAAGCCCTGCCGTGGACCGCGGGCCTGCGCCAGTGGCAGGCGCGGGTCGCCTGCCTGCGCCGCTGGATGCCGGGGCTGGAGCTGCCCGACCTCACCGATGCCGCCCTGCTGGCCAGCGTGGACCAGTGGCTGCGCCCGGCCTTCGCCGGCAAGACCCGGCTGGACGCGCTGTCCGAGCAGGAGCTGGGCGAGGCGCTGAAGTCGCCTCTGGAGTGGAACCTGCGCCAGCAGGTCGACCGCCTGGCACCGGTCCGCGTCACCGTGCCTTCGGGCATGGAGCGGCCGGTGGAATACAGCCTGGAGCCGGACGGCAGCCCGCGCCCGCCGGTGCTGGCGGTGAAGCTGCAGGAACTGTTCGGCCTGGCCGACACCCCGTGCATCGCCGACGGCCGCGTGCCGCTGCTCCTCCACCTGCTCTCGCCCGGGGGCAAGCCGCTGCAGGTCACCGGAGATCTGCGCGGATTCTGGGACCGCACCTATCCGGAAGTCCGCAAGGAAATGAAGGGCCGCTATCCGCGGCACCCGTGGCCGGACGACCCGTGGAGCGCCACGGCCACCCACCGCGCCAAGCCCCGCGGCACCTGAGCTGCGCCGCCCGTCCGGAGCCCCGCCCGTGGCGGCCAGGCACCAGCGGGGCCGCTGGCGCGTCGCCGGGACATGCCGGTCCAGCAGCATCGGAGGCGGGACGCCGGCGCGGCCTCGGGACCGCCGGCCACAACGACGCTTCACCGGCGTGCATGCGGTCAGCCCTCCACAGGGGCGCCCGGTGCCGAAGGTGGGTGGAGCATGGCCGGGCACCGGTCGCGCGGCCCTGTCCGCTGCATGAATCACGACTGCCCGATGCCGCTGCGAACCCCCGGCAGGGCGCTGCCCCTGACGTATCTTGCACGGGCGGTCGCCCACACTGGCGGCGTTTTCCCACCCACGAGGGATACCCCATGAGCAAGCTGACCATCATCACCGACCGCGCCCTGGAACTGGCCGAACAGGCCAGCGCCGGACTGCGCCACGCCAGCCGCCAGGCCGGCTCCGGCCTGCGTCACGCCGGCACCAACCTGCGCCATTCGGCCCACGGTGCCGAGCGCTGGATGAAGGCCGGTGCCGCCATGGGCGCCGCCCGGACCGGCACCCGGGTCGCGGCCGCTGCCGTGCGTCGCAACCCGGTCGCCGTGGCCACCGCCGCGGCGGTCGTCGGCGCTGGCGTGCTGGCCTACGTCATGTACCGCAAGCGCCGCCAGCAGCAGGCCGGCGCGCCGATCGAAGGCGAGTCCCGGCACGTGCGCGACAACGGCAATGCCGGCGCCCGCGCCGCCAACCGCAGCCGCGGCACCGCCACCCCCGGCACTGAATAAATCGCCGCCCTGAGCGGCCAGGATGCGGTCCGGCGATACGTCGGACCGCGTCGTCGGTACTTCTTCCATGGCACCGGCGTGGCTGCAGCCCCGCCCCGTGCGCGGCCATCACGGGTATACGCCTATCGGGATTCGGCCACGCGCCAGGTGCCCGGCGACAAGGGCGTGCCATCCTCCCCCACCAGCCGCTGATGGCCGACCGCGACCCGGACCAGGCGCAAGGTCGGCAGCCCCACCGCAGCGGTCATCCGCCGCACCTGCCGGTTGCGGCCCTCGGTGATCACCAGTTCCAGCCAGGCATCCGGCACGCTCTTGCGATAACGCACGGGCGGATCGCGCGGCCACAGGGCAGGCGCCGGCTCCAGCCGGCGTACGCCGGCGGGCCGGGTCGGCCCGTCGTTGAGCACTACGCCCGCGGCAAGGGCCTGGAGCTGCTCCGGCTGCGGCTCCCCTTCCACCTGCACCCAGTAGGTCTTCGGCTGCTTGTGCCGCGGGTCGGTCAGGCGATGGGCCAGGCCACCGTCGTCGGTGAGCAGCAGCAGGCCCTCGCTGTCATGGTCCAGGCGGCCGGCCGGGTACACGTCCTTCGGCAGGCCGAAGCCGGCCAGGGTCGGGCGCGGCGGCTGGCTGCGGTCGGTGAACTGGCACAGCACGCCATAGGGTTTGTTGAAAGCGATCAGCATCCGGGTACCGCCACTGCCACCGCTTCAGCCGGCCAGGCCGTGCCCACCCAGGGGCCGGGTCGCCACATGCGCGTCGAACCCGGCAATCAGCGGCCGCGCGCGGGCGATGGCGTCGCGTACCTGGGGCAGCTGCAGCGATGCCTGGTGGCTTTGCGCGTCGTCCCAGACCTCGGTGATCCACAGCGCGTCCGCGTCCGCCGCATCCTCGGCGACCACATAGGACAGGCAGCCGGGCATGGCCGTGGTGGATTCCAGCAGGATCGCGGCCAGGGCGCCGCGCTGGCCCGGCAGCGCGCGCATCTTCCCGATCAGTCCGTGCATGGGCGTGTCTCCTCCGGCGCCCCGCGCCGGCTGCAGGCCACTGGCGGCCACCGCGGCCGCCAGCAGGGTCATGAACGTGCGTCGCTGCATGGCGTGCGCACCCGTCCGCGGCGCCTGGTCCGGCGCATCCTCAGTCGCGCGGCTTGATGAAGCGCAGGGTCATCCGGTCGCTCTCGCCGATGGCCTGGTACCTGGCCCGTTCGGATTCGTTGTGGCGGTTGACCGGCGGCAGGGTCCACACGCCATTGGCGTGGTCGCGGGTGTCGCGCGGGTTGGCGTTGATCTCGCTGCTGGCGTCCAGGCGGAAGCCCGCGGCCTTGGCCAGGGCGATCACCTGCGCCTGGCCCACGTAGCCGCTGCGGTCGTCCTCGGGCACGTCGGCAGCGGCGCGGTGTTCGACCACGCCCAGCACGCCGCCCGGCTTGAGCACCTCGTAGAACGCCTTGAACATGCCGGGCGCGCGCGACTGGCCGCCGCGCCAGTTGTGGACGTTGCGGAAGGTCAGCACCAGGTCGGCCGAGCCGGCCGGCCCCAGCACGGGGGCCTGCGGATCGAATGCGACGACCTGGGCCTCGCCGTACTGCGCCGGCGAGGCGGCCAGCTTCTTCTCCAGGCCCTCGCGCGAGCGCTGCTGGTAGTCGCGGCCCTGGGTCACCGTCTCCGGATCGACCACCGCGGCGATGTAGCGCCCACCGTCGCGCAGGTAGGGCGCCAGGATCTCGGTGTACCAGCCGCCACCGGGGGTGATCTCCACCACGGTCATGTCCGGGCGGATGCCGAAGAAGGCCAGGGTCTGGCCCGGATGGCGGAATTCATCGCGCGCGACGTTGGCCGGATCGCGCCAGGTGCCGTCGATGGCGGCCTGCAGCGAGGCGTCCGGCGCGGGCAGCGTGGCGCTGTCGGCAGGCTTGACGGCGTGCGCCGCGGGCACGCCCAGGGCGAGGGCGAAGGCCAGCGCACAGGCACGGAAACAGGGCTTGCGGGTCATACGGGCACTCCGGATCCGGGGACCGCGCGAGCCTAGCACGCACCCGGCGCGGGACGGCGCACACGGGTGCTGAACGCCTCCGGCCGCATCCTCGTCGGCCCGCAGCGAGGTCGCCCATGTCCGCATCCACCAATACCCGCATCGTGCTGGCCGCCCGCCCCCGGGGCGAGCCGGTCGCCACCGATTTCCGCACCGAACAACACCCGCTGCCGTCCCCGGGCCCGGGCCAGGTGCTGCTGCGCAACCTCTGGCTGTCGCTGGACCCGTACATGCGCGGGCGCATGAACGATGCCCGCTCCTATGCGCCGCCGGTGGCGCTGGGCGAAGTGATGGATGGCGGCACCGTGTCGGAGGTGCTCGAATCGGCGCATCCGGACTGGAAGCCGGGCGACCTGGTGCTGGCGCACGGCGGCTGGCAGACCCATGCCCTGGCCGACGGCGCCCAGCTGCGCCGGCGTATCGACCCGGCCGGCCCGCCGCCCAGCACCGCGCTGGGCGTCTACGGCATGCCCGGGTTCACCGCCTACGCCGGCCTGCGCGAGATCGGCCGCCCGAAGCCGGGCGAGACCGTGGTGGTGGCGGCGGCGGCCGGGCCGGTGGGCGCGACGGTGGCCCAGATCGCGAAGCTGCAGGGCGCACGCGTGGTCGCCATCGCCGGCGGCGCCGCCAAGACCGCATGGCTGCGCGAGGAGGCCGGCGTCGACGTGGCCCTGGACCATCGCGACCCGGAATTCGCCGCGCGGCTGCAGGCGTCGGTGCCCGGCGGCATCGACGTCTACTTCGAGAATGTCGGCGGACATGTGTTCGATGCGGTGATGCCGCTGCTCAACGAGCATGCGCGCGTGCCGGTGTGCGGGCTGGTGGCCCACTACAACGACACCGCGCCACCGCCGGGACCGGACCGGCTGCCGCGGCTGATGTCGCTGGTGCTGTCGCGCCGCGTCACCGTGCGCGGCTTCATCCAGGGCGACTTCCTGGCGCTGTACCCGGAATTCCTGCGCCAGATGGGCGCGTGGCTGGGCGACGGCAGCATCCGCTACAGGGAGGACGTGGTCGAGGGACTGGAACAGGCACCGCAGGCGCTGGCCGGCATGCTGCGCGGCTCGAACTTCGGCAAGCTTGTGGTGCGCCTTTGCTGACGCTCAGGCCAGGCGCAGCGCATCCGGGTAGGGCGGGGTGTCCGGCCAGTGGCCGGCACGCAGCTGGGACTGGAGCGCGCGCCACCACTGCGGCTGGAACAGGCCGGGATGGGTGGCCTCCAGCGCCGCCAGCAACGGCGGCGGCAGGCCCATGAACTGGCCGAAGCGTGCCGGGAAGACGTCGTCCGGGCCGACGTGGAACCAGGGCTCGGCGGCAACCTGCTCCTCGTAGGTCGTGGCCTGCGGCCAGTCGCGGAAACGCAGTTCGGACACCGCGCGGATCTCGTCGTAGTCGTAGAACACCACCCGGCGGTGGCGCGAGACGCCGAAATTCTTCAGCAGCATGTCGCCGGGGAAGATGTCGTTGCGCGCCAGGTCCACGATCGCCTGGCCGTAGTCCAGCACCGCCTCGCGCCGCGCCTGCGCGCCCTGCTCGCGCAGGTACAGGTCCAGCGGCCGCAGGCGGCGCTGCACGTAGCACAGGGCCAGCACCACGTCCTCGCCGTCTACCGAGACGCTGGCCGCGCATTCGGCGCGCAGCTGCCGCAGCAGCGCCGGGTCGAAGCGCGCCACCGGGAAGCGCAGGTGCCGGAACGGCTGCGCGTCCAGCAGGCGGCCCACCCGGTCCAGCCGGAACACGCGCCCGTACTGCGCCTGCACGTCCGCCGGCGTGGCCTGCTTGGGCCAGGCGAAGCGGTCGCGGATCACCTTGAACACCAGCGGCTGGCCCGGCAGGGTGAACACCGCCATGACCATGCCCGGCGTGCCTTCGGCCGGCACCAGGCGCTCGGCCGGGTGGGCGTGGAAGTAGCGGAAGAAGCTGCGGTAGCGTTCGGTCTTGCCCTGCTTGGCGCGGCCCAGCACGGTGTAGATCTCGTCCACCGGCTTGTGCGGCAGCAGGCTGCGCAGGAACACCACCGCATCGCCCACCGTGGGCAGGTCGGCCTGGAAATAGCTGCGCGACACGCCGAACAGCTGGGCCACGTCGGCGCGCCGGGTCAGCACGGCCTCTGCGCGGATGCCGGCGGCGTCGTTGACCAGGGCCACCACGCAGGGCGAGAAGCGGTGCTCGCCGAATACCCGGCCCACCAGGTAGGCGCGGCGCTCGCGGTAGAACACCGTGTGCAGCAGCTCGATCGCCCGCACCGGGTGCTCGCCCCAGTGCGCCAGATCGTCCTGCAGCCGCACGGCGATCGCCGCCGCACAACGGGCCAGGTGGGCGTAGGGCACGTCGAAGCGGCAGTCGCCCAGCACCCGGGCGAAGGCTTCGGCCGGGCGGGTGGACGACACCGCGTAGGCATGGCGCGCCACCGGGTGGGTGATGGCATCGGTCGGTTCGATGTCCAGGGCCACGAACTCGATGTCCGGGTCCACCCCGCGGGTGCCGAAGAAGCGCCGCGCCAGCGTGTTGAAGAACGTCTTGTAGAGCTCGGTGTCGATCGCCCCGTCAATGGCCGCGGCGTAGGCGTCCCGCACCTGCCGCCAGAACGCCCGGTCCCGCGAGTGTCGCCCCAGCGACCGTTGCAGCGCCGCGCGGCACGCGTCGATGCACCGGTCGTAAAGGTCCAGGCGTTCGGCGGCATCGTCGCGCGCGCCCGCCCAGTCACGCGCCTCGAAGCGCCGCCTGGCGCGGCGGCTGATCGCGGCGAAGCGGGCGTGGTAGTCGTCGAAGGCCCCGCGCACCTGCGAGGCGATGGCATCGGCAGCGCTCATGCGCCGATCCTAGCCGCAGTGCCCGCCGCGGGGGCGCTGGAGCCGCATCCCGCACGGCGGGCGTGCGCCGTGCGGGCCTGAGGCCCGAAACGCGAAGGCCCGGCCGGAGCCGGGCCCTCACATGGCGCGTGGCGTGGCTTACAGCGCGGCCAGGGCGGCGTTGAACGTGGCGGAGGGGCGCATCGCCGGTCCGGCCTTGGCCAGGTCCGGCTGGTAGTAGCCGCCGATATCCACCGGCTGGCCCTGGGCGGCGTTGAGCTCGGCGACGATCTTCGCCTCGTCCGCGGCCAGCGCCGCGGCCAGCGGCGCGAACCTGGCCTGCAGTTCCGCGTCCTGCTCCTGCGCGGCCAGCGCCTGGGCCCAGTACAGGGCCAGGTAGAAGTGGGTGCCGCGGTTGTCGAGCTGGCCGACCTTGCGCGCCGGCGAACGGTTGTTGTCCAGGATCAGGCCGTTGGCCTGGTCCAGCGCGGCGGCCAGCACGCCGGCACGGGCGTTGCCGGTCTGCTCGGCCAGGTGTTCCAGCGAGGCGGCCAGGGCCAGGAACTCGCCCAGCGAATCCCAGCGCAGGTAGCCCTCCTCGGTGAACTGCTGCACGTGCTTGGGCGCGCTGCCGCCGGCGCCGGTCTCGAACAGCCCGCCGCCGGCCATCAGCGGCACGATCGACAGCATCTTGGCGCTGGTGCCCAGCTCCAGGATCGGGAACAGGTCGGTCAGGTAGTCGCGCAGGACATTGCCGGTCACCGAGATGGTGTCCTTGCCCTGGCGGATGCGCTCCAGCGAGAACTTCGTCGCCTCCACCGGGGCCAGGATGCGGATGTCCAGGCCGGCGGTGTCGTGGTCCTTGAGGTACTGCTCGACCTTGGCGATGACCTGGCGGTCGTGGGCGCGGTTGTTGTCCAGCCAGAACACGGCCGGGGTGCCGCTCAGGCGCGCGCGGTTGACCGCGAGCTTGACCCAGTCCTGGATCGGCGCGTCCTTGGTCTGGCACATGCGCCAGATGTCGCCGGCCTGCACCGCGTGCTCGAACACCACCTTGCCGTCCTGGTCGGTGACGCGCACGGTGCCGTCGGCCGGGATGCGGAAGGTCTTGTCGTGGCTGCCGTACTCCTCGGCCTTCTGCGCCATCAGGCCGACGTTGGGCACCGAGCCCATGGTGGTCGGGTCGAACGCGCCATTGGCCTTGCAGTCCTCGATCACCGCCTGGTACACGCCGGCGTAGCAGCGGTCCGGGATGACGGCCTTGGCGTCCTGCAGCTTGCCGGCGGCGTTCCACATGCCGCCGGAGTCGCGGATCATCGCCGGCATCGAGGCGTCGACGATCACGTCGCTCGGCACGTGCAGGTTGGTGATGCCCTTGTCCGAGTTGACCATCGCCACGGCCGGGCCGTTGGCGTAGACGGCCTCGACGTCGGCCTTGATCGCGGCCTGCTGCGCTTCCGGCAGCGAGGCGATGCGCGCGTAGAGGTCGCCGATGCCGTTGTCCGGCGAGAAGCCGACCGAGGCCAGCGCGTCGGCGTGCTTCTGCAGGGCGTCCTTGTAGAACTCGGAGACGACCACGCCGAACATGATCGGGTCGGAGACCTTCATCATGGTCGCCTTCAGGTGCAGCGAGAACAGCACGTCCTGCCGGCGTGCGTCGGCGATCTGCTCGGCCACGAAGGCGGCCAGCGCGGTGCGGCTCATGGTCGAGGCATCGACGATCTCGCCGGCCTTGACCGCCACCTTCTCCTTCAGCACCACGGTCTTGCCGTCGGCCTGGGCCAGCTCGATCTTCAGGCTGCCGGCATCGCGGATCGTCGCCGACTGCTCGCTGCCGTAGAAGTCGCCGCCGTCCATGTGCGCCACGTGCGACTTCGAATCCCTGCTCCAGGCGCCCATGCGGTGCGGGTGCTTGCGGGCGTAGTTCTTCACCGAGGCCGGCGCGCGGCGATCGGAATTGCCCTCGCGCAGCACCGGGTTCACCGCGCTGCCCTTGGTGCGGTCGTAGCGCGCCTGGATGTCCTTTTCCTTCTCGTCCTTCGGCGCGTCCGGGTAGTCCGGCAGCGGGTAGCCCTGCGCCTGCAGTTCCCTGATCGCGGCCTTCAGCTGCGGCACCGAGGCGGAGATGTTCGGCAGCTTGATGATGTTGGCCTCGGGCCGGGTCGCCAGCTCGCCCAGCTCGGCCAGGTGGTCGCCGATCTTCTGGTCCTCGCCGAGGTAGTCCGGGAACTGCGCCAGGATGCGGCCCGCCAGCGAGATGTCCCGGGTCTGGACCTGGATGCCGGCAGTGGCGGCGAAGGCCTGGACGATGGGCAGCAGCGACTGGGTGGCCAGGAACGGCGCTTCGTCGGTGAGGGTGTAGATGATCGTGGGCGTGTTCGTCATGTCTGCGGGGGCTCTCTCGTGCGGATCGGCGGTACAGGACAGGTGCCACGGCGGCAGCACGGCGGCCGGCGGCGAAACCCCGGCATTGTCGCGTGTTTTGCCGGGGGATGCGCGCGCGTGGCCGCCCACCGGGCCATGCCCCGCGGTATGGCCCCGGACCGGTCCGCGGGGCAATGCGTCCGCGCCCCGGCGGGCGCTGCCCGTACAATTGCGCGATGAACACCTACCCCACCGTACAGCTGAAGAACGCCTGGCGTTCCAGCCACCCCTGGATCTTCCAGAAAGTCGTGCAGAAGCCGGCGACCCGCCCGCGCCCGGGCGAGATCGTCGAGGCCTTCGACGTCGATGGCCAGTTCATCGGCCGTGGCTTCTACAACGGCCATTCGCGCATCGCCCTGCGCATCCTGGAGACCGATCCGGCGGTGCACGTGGACGCGGCCTGGTTCGAGCGCCGGATCGGCGCGGCGGTGGGCCTGCGCCGCGAGGTGCTCAAGCTCGACGAGGTGTCCAATGCCTGGCGCGTGGTGCACGCCGAGGGCGACGGCCTGTCCGGCCTGGTGGTGGACCGCTACGACGACCTGCTGGTGGTCGAGTTCTTCAGCGCCGGCATGTGGCGCCACCGCGAGTGGATCTACGAGGCGCTGCGCGTGCACTTCCCCGGTGCGCGCATCTACAGCTTCGCCGAGGAGCACGTGCAGAAGCAGGAGAGCTTCGACTACCGCCCGGTGTACACCGGCGGCGGCAGCCCCGAGCCGGCGGTGATCACCGAGCACGGGATCCGCTTCCGCGCCGACCCCGCCGGCGCGCACAAGACCGGCTTCTTCGCCGACCAGCGCGAGAACCGCGAGTGGTTCTCGCGCCAGGTGGCGGGCAAGCGCGTGCTGGACCTGTGCTGCAACACCGGCGGGTTCGCGGTGTATGCCGCGGCCCGCGGCGCCGCCGAGGTCACCGGCATCGACATCGACGAGGACGTGATCGAGATCGCCAAGGGCAATGCGCGCCTGAACAGCGTGCGCCCGAAGTTCGTCCAGGCCGACATCTTCCCCTGGCTGCGCGAGGCCGCCGCCCGCGGCGAGCAGTACGACGCGGTGGTGCTGGACCCGGCCAAGATGACCCGCGACCGCGACCAGGTCATCACGGCGCTGAAGAAGTACCTGGACATGAACAAGCTGGCGCTGGGCGTGGTCAGGCCCGGCGGCCTGCTGGCGACCTTCTCCTGCACCGGCCTGGTGGCCGAGGACCAGTTCCTGGACATGCTGCGCCGGGCCGCGTTCTACGCCGGGCGCACGGTGCAGGTGCTCAAGGTGTCCGGCGCCGGCCCGGACCATCCGTTCATGGCCAACGTGCCCGAGTCGCGCTACCTGAAGGCCGTGTTCTGCCGCGTGCTGGACTGACGCCAGGGCTGGCCGCGGGCAGCCGCGGCGCCTGCACGCACCCCCGTCGCCCCGCACGGGTTGATCGCGATCAATACGCGCTCACGCCGTGCGATGGAGGATGCCTGCATCCGCATACGAGGGCTGCACCATGGATACGTTCGACGGACAGGTCGCCATCGTCACCGGTGGCGCATCGGGCATCGGTGCGGCGGTGTGCCGCCGGCTGGCCCGCGAAGGCGCCCAGGTGGCGGTGGCCGACCATGATCTGGCCGGCGCCCGCGCAATGGCCGGCGCGCTGGGTGGGCGGGCCCTGGCACTGCAGGTGGACGTGGCCGATGCGGCGGCGGTGCAACGCATGGTCCAGGCCACGGTGGACCACTTCGGCGGCTTGCACCTGGCGGTGAACAACGCCGGCATCGGCGGCCCCAGCCACCCCACCGCCGACTATCCGCTGGCCGACTGGCATCGCGTCATCGACGTCAACCTGCACGGGGTGATGTACTCGATGAAATACCAGCTGCCGGCGATCCTGGCCAGCGGCGGCGGTGCCATCGTCAACATGGCTTCGATCCTCGGCAGCGTCGGCTGGAGCGGATCGCTGCCCTACGTCGCCGCCAAGCACGCGCTGCTGGGCATGACCAAGACCACCGCGATGGAATATGCGCCGCGGGGCATACGCGTGAACGCGGTCGGCCCGGCCTTCATCGACACCCCGTTGCTGGCCGGCCTGGATCCGGAGGTGCGCGGCGAACTCGTCGCCCTGCACCCGGCCGGGCGCCTGGGTACCGCCGAGGAGGTCGCCGCGCTTACCTGCTTCCTGCTGTCGAAGGACGCCTCCTTCATCACCGGCAGCTACCACCTGGTCGACGGTGGCTACACCGCGCGCTGAACGACCGGCACGGCGGGGTGGCCAGCGCCTGCGCGCGGTCGCACGGAACCCCGGCGCGGGCGGCGTGCGTGGCGACATGCAGCCACTGGCGCGGATACGCACCGGGCACAGGCGCGTCGCCGACCCTGCATCGGGCCTCCGGATCCCGGCGCGGGCGTGCGCTCAGTAGCCGTTCTCGCGCAGCGCCGCGCGCACCTGCGCGTGGCGGGCCTGCAGTTCGCCGGAGGGCGCCGGTCCGAGCAGGCTCACCGCCACGATCGCCACGGTCGCGGCGATGAAGCCGGGCACGATCTCGTACAGCGCGCTGCCGGTGTGCTTCCAGGCGATCACGGTCACGGCGCCGGCGAGCATGCCGGCCAGCGCACCGTTGCGGGTCATCCGCCTCCAGAACAGCGACAGCACCACCACCGGGCCGAACGCCGCGCCGAAGCCGGCCCAGGCGTAGGCGACCAGGCCGAGAACGCGGCTGTCCGGGTCGCGCGCGATCCACATCGCCAGCAGCGCCACGGCCAGCACCATCGCCCGGCCGAACCACACCAGCTCGCGGTGGCCGGCCCGCGGCCGCAGCAGGCCGTGGTAGAAGTCCTCGGTCAGCGCGCTGGAGCACACCAGCAGCTGCGCCGACAGGGTGCTCATGATCGCCGCCAGGATCGCCGACAGCAGCACCCCGGCGATCCACGGATTGAACAGCTGTTCGCCCAGCACGATGAAGACCCGTTCCGGATTGGCGTTCACCGCACCGGCCAGGGCCGGGTTGGCGGCGAACCAGGCGATGCCGGCCAGGCCGGTGGCGACCGAGCCGCCCAGGCACAGCACCATCCAGGTCATGGAGATACGGCGTGCGCGCGGGATCGTGGCCAGGCTGTCGGCGGCCATGAACCGGGCCAGGATGTGCGGCTGCCCGCAGTAGCCCAGGCCCCAGGCCAGCGCCGAGACCACCGCGACCGCGCCACCGGCACCGATCCACTCCAGCCGCGCCGGGTCGACCTGTTCGACCAGCGCCACGGAATGCTCCAGCCCTCCGGCGCCGGCGACAGCGAACACCGGCACCAGCAGCAGGGCGAAGATCATCAGCGAGGCCTGCACGGTGTCGGTCCAGCTCACCGCCAGGAAGCCGCCGATGAAGGTGTAGGCGATGGTCACCACCGCGCCCCACAGCATCGCCTGGCCGTACGGCAGGCCGAACATGCTCTCGAACAGGCGCGCGCCGGCCACCACGCCGGAAGCGCAGTAGATGGCGAAGAACACCAGGATCACCAGCGCCGAGAAGATCCGCAGCAGGCGGCTGTGGTCCTCGAAGCGGTGGGTGAAGTAGTCCGGCAGGGTCAGCGCGTTGCGGGTGCGCTCGGTATAGACGCGCAGTGGCCCGGCCACCCAGCGCCAGTTGGCCCAGGCGCCGATCACCAGGCCGATCGCGATCCAGCCCTCGGAGGCGCCGCCCAGGTACAGCGCGCCGGGCAGGCCCATCATCAGCCAGCCGCTCATGTCCGAGGCGCCGGCCGCCAGCGCGGTGACGAAACTGCCCAGCGAGCGGCCACCGAGGATGTAGTCGTCGAACGTGCGCGTGCGGCGCCAGGCGACGAAACCGATGCCAACCATCAACAGCAGGTAGGCGGCGAAGGTGACGAGCAGCGGGGTGCTGGCGGTCATGCGATATCCGGTTTCCTTGTACGTCCGCGTGCGGACAAGGCGAGGCAGCCTACGCGGTGGCGCTGGTGCGGCGCAAACCGGTCTCAAATGAAACCACAGCCTCAGCCCGAGCCGTGGAGGATGTAGTCGCGCAACGCCACCGCGTTGTTGTGTTCCTCGTCGGCGGCGGCATACAGCAGGGTCACCGGCCCGCGGACCATGTAACCGCGCAATCGGGCCAGGCCGGCGGGGTTGTCGGCCAGTTCGGCGAAGTAGCGCGTGCGGAAGTCGTCCCAGCGGGCGGGATCATGGCCGAACCAGCGGCGCAGGGCGGTGCTGGGCGCCAGCAGCCGCAGCCACGCCTCCAGCTCCAGCGATTCCTTGCTCAACCCGCGCGGCCAGACGCCGTCCACCAGCAGGCGCGCGCCGTCCAGTGGCCCGGACGGTTCGTAGACGCGCTTGGTGAGCACCGGGTAACGGGCGGGACGGGCCATGCCGGGCACTGTGTGGGCGCCGGGATGGGATCGGCGTGAAGCCGGCGCCGGCACCGGTCGCGTGCCCTGCGACCGGCGTCGCTACACTTCACGGCATGAATGGAACCGTCCTGCTGATGTTCATCGCCGGCCTGCAGCTGGCGATCCTGGCCTTCGTGGCCGCCCTGCTGATGCGCCGCCCGGAAGCCGGGTTCGAGCGCCTGCGCGCGCAGCTGGAGGAGGCCCTGCGTGCCGAGCAGCGCGACGGGCGGCTGGAGCTGCGCCAGCAGCTGGATGGCCTGGCCACCGCCCAGGGCCAGCGCATCGACGGCTTCGCCCGCCACCTGGCCGACCTTGGCACCCGCACCGACACCCGCCTGGACCAGTTGCGCGACAGCCTCGCCGAGGACGCCCGCAAGGGCCGGGCCGAGGGCAATGCGGCCCAGCTCCAGCTGGGCGAGCTGCTGTCCCAGCGCCTGGCCGAGCTGCGCGGGCAGCTGGACCTGTTCGGTCGCCAGCAGGACACCCGTATCCACGCCTTCGGCGAGCAGCTGGGCGCCCTGCGCGCCAGCCTGGCCGAGGACGCCCGGGTCGCGCGCCAGGAGTCGGTGGAGTCGCAGCAGCGGTTCGCCGAGGGCCTCAACCAGCGCCTGCAGGAGCTGACCGCGCGCAACGAGCAGCGCATCGGCGAGATGCGCGCCACCCTCGAGCAGCAGCTGCGCACCCTGCAGGAGGACAACGCCGCCAAGCTGGAGAAGATGCGCGAGACGGTGGACGAGAAGCTGCAGAGCACCCTCACCACCCGCCTGGATTCGTCCTTCAAGCTGGTGTCCGAGCGCCTGGAGCAGGTCCAGCGCGGCCTGGGCGAGATGCAGCAGCTGGCCACCGGCGTGGGCGACCTCAAGCGCGTGCTGACCAACGTCAAGACCCGCGGCGGCTGGGGCGAGGTGCAGCTGGACAACATCCTCGAGCAGACCCTGACCGGCGAGCAGTACGCGCGCAGCGTGCGCGTGCGCCCGGATGGCGCGGAGATGGTCGACTTCGCCGTGCGCCTGCCCGGCCGCGGCCACGACGATGCGCCGCTGTGGCTGCCGATTGACTGCAAGTTCCCGCGCGAGGACTACGAGCGCCTGCTCGAGGCCCAGGACCAGGCCGACGCCGAGGCGGTGCGCGTGGCCGGCGCGCAGCTGGAGAAGGCGATCCGCATCCAGGCCCGGTCGATCTGCGAGAAGTACGTGGTGCCGCCACACACCACCGACTTCGCGGTGATGTTCCTGCCGACTGAGGGCCTGTACGCTGAGACCCTGCGCCGCCCCGGGCTGGCCGATGCGCTGCAGCGCGACCACCGCATCGTGGTGGCCGGCCCGACCACCATCACCGCCCTGCTCAACAGCCTGCAGATGGGCTTCCGCACCCTGGCCATCGAGAAGCGCTCCAGCGAGGTGTGGAGCCTGCTGGGCGCGGTCAAGGGCGAATTCGGCAAGTTCGCGGGCATCCTCGAGCGGGCCGAGAAGCAGATCGGCACCGTGGGCAAGAGCCTGGGCGAGGCCAGCCGCAAGACCCGCACCATCGAGCGCCGCCTGCGCGGGGTCGAATCGCTGGGCCAGGACCAGGCGCAGGCGCTGCTGGGCGACCTGGGCCTGGACGCGGTCGAGGCCGGGCTGGAGGGCGAGGACGGGCAGGAGCCCTGAGTCCGGCGGCGTGGCCGCACCGGAAAAGACGAGGGCCCGGGGATCACCCGGGCCCTTGTGCATTGCAGCCTCGGCCGCGTTGGCGCTCAGCCGCCGGGCAGCGGCATCGCGTCGACCGGCACCGGGTCCGGGCCCTGCAGGTAGTCCGGCAGGTCGTCGCCCGGCTCGCGCCGGCGGTCGCTCTCGATCTGGAACTGCCGGCGCTGCAGCCACGCGTCACGGATCATCGTGTACTCGTCCGGCGCGTCCTCGCGCATGCTCTCGATCGGCAGCAGCGCGGCGCGGCGGTCCACCAGCTGCGCGCCCTGCAGGAAGATGCGGTGGCGGTCGCGCTCGACCTGGCGGGTCGGGGACAGCGGCGCGTCGCCGGCCAGGCCGAACACGTCGCGTACCGTGCGCGGGCCGAAGAACGGCAGCTCCACGTAGCGCGAGTTGCGCCAGCCCCAGATGCCCAGGGTCTGGCCGAAGTCCTCGCTGCGGCGCTTCATCTTCAGGTCGCTGGCCGGGTCGAACAGGCCGCCGATGCCCAGGGTGCTGTTGACCACGAAGCGCCCCAGGGTCTGCACCGCGTCGCGCGGGCGGCCCTGCAGCACCTGGTTGAGGAAGGTCACCGGCGAGCCGAGGTTGTCGAAGAAGTTGCCCACGCCCAGGCGCACCGGCTCCGGCACCACCGCCACGTAGGCCCGCGCGATCGGCCGGGCGATGGCGCGGTCCACCACCACGTTGAACGCATGCACGCGGCGGTTCGCCGGCTCCCACGGGTCGTAGGCCGGGCGCGCACCGGGGTCGGACGGGCCGGCCGGGGCGCCGTACAGTGCGGCGAAGTCGTCCTCGGCGTCGGTGCGGCCGGGGTCGACCGCCGGATCCGGTGCGGCCGCCGGATCGACCGGGGCGGCCCTCTCGCCGGTGGCCGGCGCCGCGTCGGCCACCGTGACCGGCGGCGGCGCGGGCAGCTCCCGCCCGTCGATCAGCAGCGGTGCGGCAGGCATGGCGGTGGCCTCGGCAGGGCTGCCGGCCAGGGCGACGCCTGCCTCGGCCGCCGGCGCCCCGGGCGCGGACGGGGCAGTGCTGGCGCAGCCGGCCAGCAACAGCAGGCCCAGCAGCAGGCTGCCGGCGGGGACGGACTTCATGGGGCGGCTCCGGTGTAGTCGAGGCGGGGGTCCAGGCGGTAGGCGGCGCACAGTTCGGCCAGGCCCGCGGGCGAGCCGGTGACCTGCACCGCGCCGCCGCGGCGCATGCGGGCGGCGGTTTCGGCCAGCAGCGCCAGGCCGGCGCTGTCCAGCCCGCTCACCGCCGCCAGGTCCAGGGTGCGGGCACCGTCGACCAGCCCCGCCAGGGACGGCCACAGGGCGATGGCCGCCGCCCGGTCCAGGCGGCCTTCCAGGTGCAGCGCCTCGCCCTGTCGGCGCGCGCGCGCGGCGTCAGCGCTGGGCATCGGCAGCAGGCCGCAGCGCGCCGCTGCGCAGCTCGGAGGCGACCTGGGGGATCGACTTCTGCCGCAGCGGGGCGTCGAACTGGCTGCGGAAGGTCTGCACGTAGGACACGCCCTCGACCATCACGTCGAAGATCTTCCAGCCGCCGTTGTTGCGCAGCAGGTAGTCGACCGGGATCGGGTCGCCGCCATCGCGCAGGATTTCGGTGGACACGCGCATGCCGCGGTTGTTCGGCAGCGGGGTCTCGGACTTCAGCCGGATCCGCGGCCGGCCGTCGAAGGCCAGCAGGGCCGCGCCGTAGCGCTGCATCAGGTTGTCGGTCATCGCGTCGGCGAACAGGCTCACGTCCGCGTCGCTGGCGCCGCGGCCGTGCGGGCCCAGCACCAGGCGCGCGGCGTACTCGCGGTCGAAGCTCGCGCGCAGCTCGCTTTCGATGAACCCGCGCAGGGCGGCCGGGCTCTTCTGGAACTCGGCGCGACGCTGCTGCAGGGTCGACAGCACGCGGGTACCGGTGTCCACCACCTGCTTGCCGGGGGTGGCGGCGGTGGCGGCGGCCTGCTGGGCCTGGGCGTCGGAGGGGGCGGCCGCCAGCAGCGGCAGGGCCAGGGCGAGGGACAGGATCAGGGGCTTCATGGGCTGGTTTCCGTGGGGGGCGGATCTTGGGAGGCGGGGGAGGAGAGCAGTTCGGCCGGATCGGCCCCGCCGCCACCTGCGCCACCAAACATGTACTTGCCGACCAGCTGGATCAGGTCGATGGCCGGCTGGGTGAACACGATCTCGTCGCCGGGCTGCAGCGGCTCGGGGTCGCCGCCGGGCTGCAGGCCGATGAAGCTCTCGCCGAGCAGGCCGCTGGTCAGGATCGCGGCGGAGGTGTCGCCAGGCAGGTCCTTGTAGCGGTTGTCGATGGCCAGGGTGACCACCGAGTCGAACCGCACCGGGTCCAGGTCGACCTTGTCGACCCGGCCCACGACCACGCCGCCGATCTTCACCGGCGCCTGCAGCCGCAGCTGGCCGAGGTTGGAAAAGCGCGCGGTCAGCTCGTAGCTGCCGCCGCCGAGCCCGAACTGGCGATTGGTCGAGGCGAAGGCCAGCACCAGCAGCGAGGCCAGCGCGAGGATGAGGAATGCGCCGACGGCGAATTCAAGCCTGGGACCGCGGATTGCCATGGGGAGTTACCTGTGGAAACGGAACATGGGCCACGTGGCCCGGGGAACTGCGGCGCCGCTTACTGGAACAGCAGCGCCGACATCACGAAGTTCAGCATGAGCACCAGCAGCGAGGCGTTGACCACCGCGCGGGTGGTGGCCACCGAGGTGCCCTCGATGGTCGGCTCGGCGTGGAAGCCCACGTAGGCCGCCACCAGCGCGCTGACGCCGCCGAACACGGCGGACTTCAGCAGCGCCACGCCGAAGTCGTCGCGGAAATCCACGCTGCCCTGGAGCGCGGCCCAGAAGGTGCCGTTGTCCAGGCCCAGCACCTTGACCGCCTCGAACCAGCTGGCGGAGATCGCCAGCGAGCAGAAGAAGCCGGTCAGCAGCGGCACGCACAGCACCGCCGCCCAGAACCGCGGCGCCACCGCCTTGGCGACCGGATCGATGGCCATCAGCTCCAGCGCCTTGATCTGGTCGGTCGCGCGCATCAGGCCAAGTTCGGCGGCGATCGAGCTGCCGGCGCGGCCGATGAACAGCAGCGCGGTCAGCACCGGGCCCAGTTCGCGGTACAGCGACAGGCCCAGCAGGGTCGACAGCGCGTCGGCGGCGCCGAAGGTGGTCAGCGTGCGGTAGCCCTGCAGGGTCAGCACCAGGCCCACGAACGCGCCGCCCACGGCGATGATCGGCAGCGAGCGCCCGCCGATCTTGTAGATCTCCCGCGCCAGTTCGGCGAGGAAGTCGCGGGTCGGCAACGAGGCGCGCAGCACCGACAGCGAGAACAGGCCGGCGCGGCCCAGCGAACGCATCGCGGCGACGGCGGGCATCAGGCGGCCTCCCCGCGGCTCGTGGCGTCACGGGCGCTTTCGAACGGGATCGGGCCGTCGGGGTGGCCGTCCAGGAACTGGCGCAGCAGCGGATCGGTGGAAGCCTGCAACTGCGCCGGCGCACCATCGAACACGATGCGGTGGTTGGCGATCACCACCGCCTGGTCGGCGATGGGCAGGGTCTCGTGCACGTGGTGGCTGACGATGATGCTGGTCAGCCCCAGGCTGCGCGACAGGCGCTGGATCAGGCTCATGATCACGCCAGAGGCGATCGGGTCCAGGCCGGTCAGCGGCTCGTCGTACAGCATCAGCGGCGGATCCAGCGCCAGCGCCCGCGCCAGCGCCACGCGCCGGGCCATGCCGCCGGACAGTTCGCGCGGATACAGCGCCGCCGCGCCACGCAGGCCGACCGCGTTGAGCTTCATCTCCACCAGGCGATCGAGCAGCGGCGCCGGCAGCCGGGTGTGGGCGCGCAACGGCAGGGCCACGTTCTCGGCCACGCTCAGGTCGGTCAGCAGGCCGTTGCCCTGCAGCAGCACGCCGATGCCCTTGCGCATCTCCAGCAGGCCGCGGCCGTCGCGCGGCACCGGCTGGTCGAACACGCGCAGGGTGCCCGCCGCCGGGACCAGTTCACCGGTCAGCGCGGCCAGCAGGGTGGACTTGCCGGTGCCCGAAGGCCCGAGCACCGCGGTGATGCTGCCGGCTGGAACCGTCAGGTCGAGGTCGCGCAGGATCGTGCGGCCGCCGCGGTCCAGGCGGACACCCTGCAGGACGACGGCATTGGCGGGGGAGGCAGGCATGCGCGCGCGCGTTTCCTTTCGCAGTGGGAAGCACCACAAACCGGCGCATCATGCGGCGGCCACACTGAATCTTAACCTATCGATTGAACCGCCCAGTCCAGTAATTGTCCCGTGGGTGGTCCGGATCGTGCCGCGTGCCATGTGCGGAGGATGCGCCCGGCGGGGGCGCAAGCGGCGGGCGGCCGTACGCGAGATGGGCCGGCGGGCGGGCCGGTGCTGCCCCGTGCCAGACACAGCCACGTCTCGCCTGCTGCGATGGCGCTGCGGCAAGATGGCCGGATGCACGACGCCCCGCACGACTTCCGGCTCTACCACTCCAACTCGCTGGAAATCCTGGCCGGCATCCTCGCCCGGGTCGTGCGCGAGCCGGCGCCCGGGCAGCCGCTGCTGGCGCCGGAGGTGGTGCTGATCCCGCAGGTGGCGATGCGCCGCTGGCTGCAGGCCACGCTGGCCGCCGAGCACGGGGTGGCGGCGAACATCGAGTTCCTCACGCCCGGCGAGTTCGTGGGCCGCGCGCTGGCGGCCAACCCGCCACCCGGGACCGAATCGCCCGGCGCCCCCGCCGCGGCCGCTGCGGACGAGCTGGATGCCGACACCCTGCACTGGCACCTGTATGCCGCGCTGACCGACCCGGAGCTGCTGGCACGCCCGGCCATGGCCCGGATCGCCGACCACGTCGGGCCCGCCGATCCGCTGCGCGCCTGGTCGCTGGCCGGCGAACTGGCCAACGTGTTCAACAAGTACCAGGCCTGGCGCCGGGACTGGCTGCTGCGCTGGGAGGACGGCGCCGCGGCGGACGATCCGCAGGCGATCCTCTGGCGCCGCGTCGGCCGCGACCGCCCGCACCGCGCACGCCGCATCCAGCAGTACCTGGAGCGCTTCGGTCGCCAGGATGGCGAGCTGCCGCGCGGCCTGCCGTCGCGGCTGTCGGCCTTCGCCACGCTCAACGTCTCGCCGGACGTGCTGCGGGTGATCGCCACCCAGGCGCGCGTCGGCAGCCTGCACCTGTTCGTGCCCTCGCCGGTGGCCGACTACTGGGGCGACCTGCAGCGCCTGCGGCGCGGCGAACCCCGCCAGGAGGCGGGCGAGAACCCGCTGCTGCAGCGCTGGGGCGCGGCCGGCGCCGATTTCATGGCCTTGGTCGGCGGCTACGAGCTGGTCCACGCCTCGGCCGAGTTCAACGTCCACGCTGATCCGGCCGAAGGCGGCGGCGCCCTGCAGGGCAGCCTGCTGCGCCGCCTGCAGGCGGACCTCTACCACCGCCGGGCGACGCCGGGCGCGCCACTGCGGGAGCAGGTCGACCCCACCGATCCGAGCCTGCAGCTGCACGCCTGCCACACCCGCCTGCGCGAGCTGCAGGTGCTGGCCGACCAGCTGCGCGGCCTGTTCGACGACCCGCGCTTCGATCCGCCGCTGCAGCCGCGCGAGGTCGCGGTGCTGGCCCCGGACATCGATCCCTACCTGCCCTACCTGGAGCCGGTGTTCGGCCGCCGCGGCGAGCCCGATGCCATCCCCTACGCCCTGGCCGACGCCAGCCCGCTGGCCAACGAGCCGCTGGCCGGGGTGTTCCTGCGCCTGCTGGCGCTGCCGGTGTCGCGCTTCGGCCTGCACGAGGTGCTGGACCTGCTGGCGAGCCCGGCGGTGGCCGAGGCCAATGAGCTCGATGCGCCGGCGCTGGAGCGCCTGCGCACCTGGCTGTCGGCCGCCGGCGCGCGCTGGGGCATCGATGCCGCCCACCGCGCGCGCCTGGACGCGCCGGAGGACGATGCCTACACCTGGTCCTTCGCCCTGGATCGCCTGTTGCTGGGCCACGCCTCCGGCAGTGACGAGCCGGTGGTCCTGGAGAACGGCCAGGTGGTGGCGCCGATGCCGGAGCTGGAAGGCAGTGCCCTGGACGCGCTGGACACCCTGGTACGGCTGCTGCGCGTGCTCGCCCTGCACGAGCGCGTCCTCGGCGGCGCGCTGGCCCCGGCGCAGTGGCGCGAGCGCCTGCTGCAGCTGCTGACCTGGCTGCTGCCCAGGCCGCCCGCCCACCCGGCCACCCAGCGCGCGCTGGACCGCCTGCGCAGCCTGGTCGATGCGTTCGCGGCCCATGCGCGGCGCGCCGGTTTCGATGCACCGGTGCCGGCCGAGGCGGTACGCGCGCACTTTGCCGCCGCGCTGTCCGAAGCCGATACCCGCGCCCCGCTGCTGACCGGTGGGATCAGCATCGGCCGCATGGTGCCGATGCGGCTGCTGCCGTTCCGCGCGATCTGCGTGCTGGGCATGAACGACGGGGAATTCCCGCGCCGCGACCCGGCCGCCGGCCTCAACCGCCTCACCGCGGAGCTGGGCACCGGCCGGCGCAGGGTCGGCGACCGCTCCACCCGCGAGGACGACCGCTTCCTGTTCCTGCAGCTGATGGCCGCCGCCCAGGACGTGTTCTACGTCAGCTGGATCGGCAGGGACCCGCGCGATGGCAGCGAGCGCGAGCCTTCGGTGCTGGTATCCGAGCTGATCGACGCGGCGGCCGCCCAGCATGCGCATCCGCCGGGCGAGCCCTCGGCGATCACCCGCGCGCTGGTGGTCGGGCATCCGCTGCAGCCGTTCGCGCCGGCCGCGTTCGGCGCCGACGGCGAGCCGCGGCGTTTCTCCTATCGCCGCGACTGGCGCCAGGCCGCGGCCCAGCCGTCGACCCGGCGCAGCCCGCTGGCACCGTGGTTCGAAGGCCCCGCCCTGCCCCCGGTGCCGGCGGCCGATGCAGCGCCAGGCGGCATGCCGATGCTGCCGGTGGACTCGCTGCGCCGGTTCCTGCTCAATCCGGCGCGCGAGTTCCTCGCCCGGGTGCAGGTACGCCTGCCGCACGTGGCTACCCATGGCGAGGACCTGGAGCCGCTGGCCGCGCCAGGCGAGCCGCTGGAGCGCGCACGGCTGCAGCGGGCGGTGTTCGAGGCGCTGCTGCGCGGCGAGGACTTGCCCGCCACCCATGCCCTGCTGCGCGCGCGCGGCCTGCTGCCATCCGGCGCCGCCGGGCGCAGCGTGCTGGAGCGCCAGGGGCACGCGCTGGCGCCGTGGCGCGAGGCCTTCATACGCTGGCGCGGCACGGCCCAGCCGCAGTCGCGGGCGCTGGAGGCCGACATCGCTGGCACCCTCGTGCGCGGCCAGGTTGAAGGCATCCATCCGCAGGGCATCGCCCGGGTGCGCTTCGGCCCCCCCAACGGTCCGGGCTGGATCCGCCATGGCCTGGACTGGCTGCTGGCCGCCGCCGCCGGGCAGCCGTTGCCGCTGGTGCTGTTCCACGAGGACGAGGGTGGCGCCGGCCATGGCCCCTTCGTGCTCGAGCCGCCTGCGCCGGCGCAGGCGAGGGCCGCGCTGGCCGCTTTGCTGCAGCTGCGCGAACGGGGCCTGGCGGCGCCGCTGCCGTTCATGCCGTACAGCGGCTGGGAGATCCACCAGGGCGTGGACGATTACACGCGCAGCGTGCCGAAGGCGCGCGGACGCTGGCACGGCAACGGCCAGGGTTTCGCCGAAGGCGAGGACGCGTCGGTGCGGCTGGCGCTGCGCGGCTGCGATCCGTTCGCCGAGCCGGCGATGCTGCGTCGCTTCGTCGAGGCCGCGCATGCGATCTATGCGGCGGTGACCGCGGCGGCGGTTTCCCCGCCGGTCGACGCGGCACTGCTCCAGGGCCTGGCCGGCCGCGATGACGCGGAGGAGGCGGCATGAGCGCGACCGGCGATTTCCCGACCCTGCCGCTGCATGGCGTGCGCGCGATCGAGGCCTCCGCCGGTACCGGCAAGACCTTCACCCTGGCCACGCTCGTCGTGCGGCTGGTGCTGGAGCGCGCGCTGCCGGTGGAGCGCATCCTGGCGGTGACCTTCACCGAGGCCGCCACCCAGGAGTTGCGTGCGCGCGTGCGCAAGCGACTGCTGCTCGCGGCCGACGTGGCCGCCGGCATCGTGCCCGCCGACGGCCCGGGCGAGGCGCAGCTCACCGCGCAGCTGCTGCAGGCGCACCTGGACGCCAGCGGGGAAGACATCGGCCAGGTGGCGCGCCGCCTGCGTGCGGCCGCCGACGGCATCGACCAGGCTGCGGTGTTCACCATCCACGGCTTCTGCGCGCGGGTGCTCCGCGAGCATGCGCTGGAAAGCGGCCAGGGTTTCGATCCGCCCGAACTGCTGGCCAACGACATCGGCCTGCGCGAGGCGGTGGCCGCCGACCTGTGGCGGGCGCATGCCCGCGATGCCGACAGCGTTGCCGACCTGGAGGCCCTGTGGGGCGATCCGCGGGCACTGGCCGCCGACCTGCCGGCGCTGGTACGCCAGCCGCGGCTGCGCCCCGGGCCGGGCACCGCCCTGCCGCCCGATCCGCAACCGCAGCTGGAGGCCGCCGCCCAGGCCTTGCTGGGTGCCGGACTGGCCCATGCCGACGACCTGCGCGAGGCGCTGCTGGCCGCGGTCACCGGCAAGGTGCTCAACGGCAACAGCTACAAGGCCGCGTGGATCGAGGACCTGTTCGTGCAGCTGCGGCGCTGGTGCGAGGCCGGGCGGCCGCATGTCCCGTTCGCCCATCCCAAGCTGGGCCAGCTGTACCGCGCCACCCTGCTCAAGTGCACCAGCAAGGCCGGTGCCGGCAAGACCCCGGATTCGCCGCTGTGCGAGGTGGTGGAGGCCTACGCGCAGGCGGTGGAGCAGGTGGCCGCCTACCGTGAGGCGCGCTGCGTGGCGATGCTGCACCAGGTGCGCGCCGACGCGCGCCGGCGCCTGGCCACGCTCAAGCGCCAGCGCCGGGTGCAGACCTACGACGACCTGATCGACGAGGTCGCCAACGCGCTGGAAGGCCCGCATGCGGAAGAGCTGGCCAGGCGCCTGCGCGAGCAGTACGCGATCGCCCTGGTCGACGAGTTCCAGGACACCGACCTGCGCCAGTGGCGCATCTTCGAACGCGTGTTCGGCGCCGGCAGCGACCACCCGGCACTGTTCCTGGTCGGCGATCCCAAGCAGGCGATCTACCGCTTCCGCGGCGGTGACGTGGAAACCTACCTGGCCGCGCGCCAGAGCGCCGAGGCCGCGCCGCCGCTGGACCGCAACTTCCGCTCGCGGCCATCGGTGCTGTCGGCGATCGAGGCGATGTACACCCGCGCCGGCGCGACCGCCTTCGGCGACGCGCGCATCGTGTTCCATCCGGTGCAGCCGGGAGGCAAGCGCGGGGACGCCGGGTTCCAGCGCCACGGCAGCACAGCGCCCGCGCTGACCCTGTGGCAGGCCCCCGCAGCGCCGCCGGATCCCGCCGGCAGGCGGAAGGGCTGGTCCGCCAACCAGTCGCGCGAGTGGGCCACCGCCGCGTGCGTCGCCGCCATCCACGCGGTGCTGGCCGACGCCCGCGCCGGCCGCGCCTGCCTCGACGGCCGTCCGGTGCGGCCCGGCGACATCGCCGTGCTGGTACGCACGCACCATGACGCCACCCGCATCCGCCAGGCGCTGGCGAAGGTCGGCATTGCCGCCGTGGCCGCCGGCAACCTGAGCCTCTTCTGCACCGGCGAGGCGCATGAGCTGCTGACCCTCCTCCACGCATTGCTGCACGGCGACGACGACGGCCGCCTGCGCGCCGCGCTGGCCACCGTGCTGGTCGGCCAGGATGCGCGGCACATTGCAGGGCTGGACGCCGACGGCGACGCCATGCAGGCCTGGCGCGCCACCGCGCTGGGCTGGCGCGAGCGCCTGGACCGTGGCGGCCCCCTGGCGCTGCTGGGCGAGGTGTGCGCGCAGCAGGCCACGCGCCTGCTGGCCCTGGTCGATGGCGAGCGCCGCCTGACCAACTACCTTCAGCTGGGCGAGCAGCTGCAGGAAGCCCAGCGCCAGGCGCTGGGGCTGCACGGCCTGGTCGACTGGCTGGAACGCGCCATCGCCCAGGCCAGCACCGATGACGAGACCCAGCTGCTGCGCCTGGAATCGGACGCGCACCGGGTGCAGATCGTGACCCTGCACAAGAGCAAGGGCCTGGAATATCCGCTGGTGTTCCTGCCGTTCGCGGGCATCGGCGGCAAGGGTCGCGACCCGGGCCGCTGCGTCCTCGCGCGCGACCCGCACGACGATGCACCGGTGCTGCACTGGAAGCTGCAGACCGCCACCAGTGGCTGGGACCGGGCCGCCGAGGCCTGGAAGGCCGGCGAGGCGGCCGAGGACGCGCGCCTGCTCTACGTCGGCCTGACCCGCGCGCGAGATGCGCTGTGGCTGGCCAGCGGCGAGTTCTACAACCACGGCAGGACCGCGCTGTGGCCCATGGTGCGCGACCCGCAGGCGCTGGCCGACGCCTTGCCCGGCGCCATCGTGCTGGATGCCACGGTGCCGCCGGCCGAGTTGCCGTGGCTGCCGGCCGGGGCCGAAGGCGAGGTGCCGCCGGCGCGCGAGCTTTCGCGCTCGCTGGCCAGCGACTGGTGGGTGTACAGCTTCACCCAGCTGGCCAACGCCGAAGGCGCCGGTGACACCTCCAGCGCGGCCACCCAGCCGGCGCCCGGTGGCCGCGACGAGCCCGCCGCGCCCGAGGAGGAGGCGCCGGTGGACGAGGCCTACGACCCGCGCTTTTCCGGTTCGCGCTTCGGCGTGGTGCTGCACGAGGTGCTGGAGCTTGCCGACTTTGCGGCGTGGCAGGACTGGCAGCCGGGCGATCCGGCGCCTGCCGGCGAGGAACCGCGCATCGGCAGGGCCCTGCGCAATGGCGGCTATCCCGAGGCCGACCTGGAGGACGGCATCGCCCTGCTCACCGCCCTGGCCGGACACACCCTGACGGTGCCACTGCCCGAGGGCGCGCGCCTGGCGGCGCTGCCGGAAGGCCAGCGGCGGGCCGAGATCGAATTCCAGTTCGCCCTGGCCCCGACCCGCACCGAGGCGCTGCTGGCCCTGCTGCACCGCCACGGCCTGCTGCGCGGACGCAGCGGTTTCGGTGGCCGGCACCGGCTGGAGGGCCTGATGACCGGCCTGATCGACCTGACCTACCTGCACGACGGACGCTGGTACGTGCTCGACTACAAGTCCAACCGCCTGCGCGGCTACGGTCCGCAGCAGATGGCCGAGGCCATGCAGCACAGCGAGTACGAACTGCAGGCGCTGATCTACACCGTCGCCCTGCACCGCTGGCTGCGCTTCCGCCTCGGGGAGGCCTACAACTACGCGCGCGATTTCGGCGGCGTGCGCTACCTGTTCTGCCGCGGCCTGGAGGCGGCCGCCGCGCCGGTGGATGGCGTGCGTCCCGGCGTGCAGGCCTGGAAATTCGACCCGGCGCTGGTGGAAGCGGTGGATGCGCTGTTCGCCGGCCGCACCCGCGCGCAGGTGGCGGCATGAGCCTGCTGGAGACCCTGCGCGCGCAAGGTGCCCTGCGCACCCTGGACCATGCCCTGGCCCTGAGCCTGCGCAGGCTGGATCCGGCGACGCCCGATGCCGTCGCCGTGGCCGCGGCGCTGGCCTCGCTGGCCGTCGCCGCCGGGCACGCCGGCTTCCGCATCGACCAGCCGCGCGCCCTGCTCGACCTGGATCTGGACTGGCCGTCGCCCGCGCGGTGGCAGGCCGACCTGGAAGCCTCGCGCTGGGTCGCCCGCCCCGGCGCCCCGGCCGATGAAACACAAGGCGACGCGCCCCTGGTGCTGGAGAACGGCCTGCTCTACCTGCGCCGCTACCGCGAGTACGAACGTCGCCTGGCCGCGGGCCTGCAACGCCTGGGCAGTGGCCCGATCGAGCCGGGCGCCGTCGATGCGCTGGCGCCGCTGTTCGGGCGCCTGTTCCCGCGGGCCGCCGGCGGTGGCGACCATCAGGCACGCGCCGCCGCGGTCGCCCTGCTCCACCGCCTGCTGCTGGTCACCGGCGGTCCCGGTACCGGCAAGACCACCACCATTGCCAGGCTGCTGGTGCTGCTCGGCGCACGCGCCGCGGCGGCCGGCCAGCCGGCGCCGCGCATCGCCCTGGCCGCACCCACGGGACGCGCCGCCGAACGCATGGCCGAGAGCCTGCGCCGTGCCGCGCAGCAGCTGGCCGGCGAAGGCATCGAGGACGGACTGCTGGCGCCGCTGGCCACCGCCGGCCGCACCCTGCACCGCCTGCTCGGCACCCTCCCGGACTCGCCGCGCTTCCGCCACCACGCCGGCAATCCGCTGGCGGTGGACGTGGTGGTGGTGGACGAGGCCTCGATGATCGACCTGCCGCTGATGGCCAAGCTGGTCGAGGCCGTGCCCGACGGCGCCCGCCTGGTGCTGCTGGGCGATCCGGACCAGCTGCCTTCGGTCGAGGCCGGCGACGTGCTCAGCGGCATCCTCGCCGCCGCCGGCGACGGCATGCACCTGGCCGGCCCCGATGCACGCGCGCTGCAGCCGCTGCTGGGCGAGCTCGAGGCATCGGCGATCGAGGCGGATACCGCCACGCCCTTCCCCGCCCGCCACGTGCATCTGGTGCGTGGGTGGCGCCAGTCCGCGGCGCTGGACCTGGCGCCGCTGGCCGCGGCCGTGCGCGTCGGCGACCAGACCCGTGCGCTGGAGCTGCTGCGCGGGGGCAGGCTCGACGGCGTGCATTACCACGACGATGCCGCCGACCTGCTGCAGGACCCGGCGCGGCGCGAGCATTTCCTCGGCCACTGGACCGCACTGGCCGAGGCGCCCTCGCCTGCCGAGGCCCTGGCCCTGGCCGGGCAGCTGCGCATCCTCACCGCGGTGCGCGAGGGCCCGCAGGGCGCACGCGGCCTCAACGCGCGGATCGAGGCGCTGCTGGCCGAGCGCCTGGCCCAGCACCAGCCGCGCCTGCGTGGCGATGGCTTCTTCCACGGCCGGTTGCTGCTCATCACCCAGAACCACTACCGCCATCGCCTGTTCAACGGCGATATCGGCATCTGCCTGCGCGATGGCCAGGGCCAGCTGATGGCCTGGTTCCCGGGCGAGACGGTGGATGCGCCGCGCGCCTTCCACCCGGCCACCCTGCCCGCGCACGACAGCGCCTTCGCCATGACCGTGCACAAGGCCCAGGGCTCGGAGTTCAACGAGGTCTGGCTGGTGCTGCCCGGGCGCGACAGCCGGGTGCTGTCGCGGGAGCTGGTCTACACCGGCCTGACCCGCGCCCGCGATGCCCTGCACCTGTGCGCCGGTCCGACGATCCTCGCCGCCGCGCTGTCGCGCCACGTCAGCCGGGTGTCCGGCCTGGCCTGGCGCCTGGGGGCGGGCGGCAGCCGGTAGCGTGGCCGGGTACCTGACGGTGGACACGCGCTGCTGATCCTGCCTGCACGCGGCCCATGCTGGCATGGCGGTGCGCCCGCATCGGGCGGGCGCGCACAGGAGACCACCGCCATGAAGCCTTACCAGGGCAGCGACGGCGATTCGGGCATCGTGGCCTATGAATGCGGACCGGACTGGATTGCGGTCCGCTTCCGCCACGGCGGCACCTACCGTTACGACGCGCGCCATCCCGGTACCGGGCACGTGCTGGAGATGCAGCGCCTGGCCGAGGCCGGGGACGGGCTCAACACCTACATCAACCGGTTCGTGCGCGGAGACTACGCCGGCCGGGAGGCGCTGGATCCCTGAGCTGCGCGGGTTGTCCCGGGGCGTTCCTGCAGAGGCATCGGCTGTCGCCGGCACCGGCCAGGCGCCAGGCCACGCACGATTTACCGGCGCGGCACATGGCCGGCGTCGCCCGGTGGGTGGCCGGAAAAATCAGACGAACCCGATTCCCGCCCGCCCCGGCGCGCGGGAATCTTGCAGGGCGCCCTTCCCGGTCCGGCCATCGCCCCGGCGCCGGCTCCGCAGGGAAGGCGCGCCACAGGGGATCGCCGCCATGCCACACCTGCTCTCGGACCTGTTCTGCCTGATGGGTTTCCATCGCTACCACCGGCCCACCCGCGACGGTGGCCGGCGCTGCCGCTGCCGCCGCGTGCGGTACCTGGTGATCTGGTAGCGGCCTGCCGCCGGGCACCCGTACCGGCCAACACCCGCGACGTTGCGCGGTGTGCCGCGCCACGCCTGTCGTGCCGCTGCCGGCCAGCGCCCCTGGTGCATCGAGCCCGGCGCCAGCAGGGGAGCGGACCGGAGCGATGGCAGGACAGACACAGGCGCGCGCGGCGCGTGCGTCCATGGCGGGCCCGTGGATGATGGGGTGGGGCGTGCTGGACCTGGCGTACTTCGCGCACTACGTCATCGCCAGCATCGGCCAGGGCAGGGTGCCGTTGCTGGGCGAACTCGCCATCGCCGCCGACACCGCCGGCATCTACGGCACCCGCGCGCCGGTGTGGCTCACGGCGGCCGCCATCGGCGTGTACGCCTCGCTCCCGGTATCCGGCGTCCTGCTGCTGCGCCGGCAGGCTGCGGGCCTGTGGCTTGCAGCGGCGCAGACCGGGCCGCGGTGGCTGCTGGCGGTGCCAACCGGCGCGGTCCTGCTGTGGCCCGGCGGATGGCCGGCCAGGCTGCCGGCGACCGCCGCAGTGGCCCTCCCGCTGGCGCTGCTGGTCCTGGTGGAGCTGCTGAAGCTGGGCACCCTGGTGTTGCCACGCTGGCGGCCCGGTCGCTGAGTCCGCTTCAGCGCATCAGTTCGGCCAGCGCCCAGGTGTCGAGGAAGGCGACCACGCGCACGATGCGGCCCTCGCGCAGCTGCAGGTGCCAGGCATAGCGGTTGCGGTAGATGCCGCCATCGAGGGTGGTGGCCTCGCCGGACCAGACCACCACCACGGCATCGTCCTGCGCGACCACATGCTCCACCGTGGGCACGATCGGCGTGGCCAGCCGTGCGGTGATCGGCGCGACCGCCTGCTCGAGGAACCGTGCGCGCGAGCAGTAAACGCCGGAGACCGGGCTGCCACCGGCGACGGTCCATTCCACGTCCTCGTGCAGCAGGTCGAACACGCTGCCACGGCCCTCGCGCCAGGCATCGAAGGCGGCGCGCACCCGCGCGGTGTTGTCCGCGGCGGGCGCTGCCGCGGGGGCTCCGGCCAGCGCCGGCAGTGCCAGGGCGAGGGCGCAACCGATGGCCAGGCCCCCGGTCAGGGAACGGATCTGCAGGATTTCCCGTGGCTTCATGGCTTTCAGGCCGGGTGGGCCACCGGCCGCACCACGATGTCGCTGGTATCCACGTCGGCCGGCTGGCCGATGGCGTGGGCGATGGCCTCGGCGATCGCTTCGGGCTTGAGCGCGACCTTGCGGAACTCGGCGATGGCCGCGGCGGTGCCGGCATCGCTGATGGTCGAGGCCAGCTCGGACTCGACCACGCCGGGGTAGACGCAGGTGACACGGATGCGGTCGTTCTCCTGGCGCAGGCCGTCGGAGATGGCGCGCACCGCGAACTTGGTGGCGCAGTACACCGCCGCCGAGGGCATCACGTACAGGCCGCCGATCGAGGACACGTTGATGACGTGGCCCCTGCCCTGGGCCCGCATGGCGGGCAGCACCGCGGCGATGCCGTGGAGCACGCCGCGCACGTTCACGTCCAGCATGGCGTCCCATTCGTCCACCTTCAGGGCCGCCATCGGGGCCAGCGGCATGATGCCGGCGTTGTTGACGATCACGTCGATGCGGCCGAAATGCTGCAGGGCGTGGTCGGCGAAGGCCTGCATGCTGGCGCGGCCGGTGACGTCCAGGGCGCAGGCGATCGCCTCGCCACCGGCTGCGGTGATCGCGCCGGCCAGGTCCTGCAGGCGCTCCAGCCGGCGTGCGCCCAGCACGACCTTCGCGCCGCGCGCGGCGAGCACGCGGGCGGTGGCCTGTCCGATGCCGCTGCTGGCGCCAGTGATGAGTACGACCTTGCCGTTGATGGTGTCGTTCATGGGGGTCTCCGGTTCGAGGGGAAGTGAAGGGAAGGAGGGAACCGCTCAGTCGGCGGTGCTGGCGGCGGCGGGCACCCGGTGCAGGACCCTGCCGGCGTGGTGGAGCACGCCGTCGACGAACCCGGCGTCGGCGCTGAAGCCGGTGTCGTCCACGTCGTCGATGTGGTTTCCAGTGACGGTGTAGCGGCCCTGGTGGGCGCTGCGGCGGCTGCCGCGCGCCTCGTCGTAGCGTCCGTCAGCGCGCGGCGCGTGGCGGATGCGGCCATCCCCGGTCACCCACAGCCGGCGCAGGGATGTGACGTGACCCGGACCCGGCGTCCTGCCCGGCATCAGCGCACGGCGCGGATCGGGCGGGCGGCAGGCATCGGAGCCCGCATCTGGAGCGGGAGCGGACACGGCATCCGCCACGGGCGCCTGCAGGGCCGTCCGGCTGGCGGCGCGCCGTGGCCGGGGACGCCAGCCAGCGTCGCGGCCGCCAGCAGCGCGGAGGGGGAGGCGGGGGAAGCAGGGACATCGGGGGTCTCCGTCGGGTCCGGACACACGGTAGGCCGGCGCCAGCGTCCAGGGAATTCCCTCGCGGCTGGACGCACTGGTTAGGATTGCTAACCAAATCCGGAGATGGCCATGGAGCGGGACCTGAACCTGCTGCGCCTGTTCCAGGCCGTGGCCGAATCGCACAATTTCCGCGCCGCCGCCGACCGCCGCGGCGTCACCCGCTCGGCGGTCAGCCAGGCCGTGCGCAGGCTGGAGGACGGCCTGGGCGTGGCCCTTGTGCAGCGTTCCACCCGCAGCGTGCGCCTCACCGAGGCCGGCGAAGCGCTCTACCGCCAGGTGGCCGGGCCACTGGCCAGCCTGGCGGGCGCGCTGGAGGCCGCCGGCGGTGACGGCACCCCGCGGGGCCTGCTCAAGGTCGCGGTGACCTCGATCGCCGAGCCTTTCCTGTCCGGGCCGCTGGTGGCTTCCTTCGCCCAGGCCTGCCCGGGCGTGACCCTCGAGGTCACCGTGACCGACGAGGAGTTCGACATCGTCGCGGCCGGGTTCGATGCCGGCGTGCGCCTGGGCGAGGTGATCGAGCAGGACATGGTCGCCGTGCCGCTGGGCGGCCCGCAGCGGGAGCTGGCCGTGGCCACGCCCGGCTACCTCGCCGCGCACGGCGCCCCGGCCCATCCGCGCGAACTGGTGTCGCACCGCTGCATCGGCTGGCGCCGGCGGCCGGACGTGGCCCCGCACCGCTGGGAGTTCGTGGAGGACGGCCGGCCTTTCGATGTCCAGGTCCAGCCCCAGGTCACCACCAACGACCTGTCGCTGATGATCCACGCGGCGCTGGCCGGAGGCGGCATCACCTTCGGCATCGAAGCCTGTTTCCGCCCCTGGCTGGAGCGGGGCGAGCTGGTACCACTGCTCGAGGCCTTCCTGCCGCCGTTTCCCGGCTTCTTCCTCTACTTCCCGGACCGGCGCAACCAGCCGCCCAAGCTGCGCGCGCTGGTCGCGCACGTGCGTGGCGTGGAGGGCCAGGCGATGGGGGCGGGCCGGTGAGGCCGTCCCGGGGCAGCGGGCCGGCCCAACCTTCGACACCCGCATGAGGTCTCGATTGCAACTATCCTGCGGGGTGCATCCGTGCCTGCATCCCCCGTATGGAGACTGCCTTGAAGAAGACCCTGCTTACCGCTGCGACCCTGGTCGCCCTCGGCCTGGCCGCCCCCGCCAGCGCCCATGACGCCCACCCCTGCGTGGACAGCGCCTGCACCCTGCAGCTGCTGTACGCCACCGGCGATGCCGCCGGCGGCGGCGATGTCACCGCGCCGGTGCGCTACGGCACCTGGGGCATCGACACCGCGGGCATGGACACCACCGTCGCCCCCGGCACGGACTTCTTCGCCTACGCCAACGGCACTTGGGCCAGGAACACCCCGATCCCGGCCGACCAGTCCAGCTACGGCTCCTTCCGCGTGCTGCGCGACCTGTCCGAGGCGCGCGTGCGCGAGCTGGTGCAGGGCTACGCGCTGGGCGATCCCGCCACCGGTGGCGACACCGCCAGGATCGCCGCGGTCTACCAGGGCTTCATGGACGAGGCCGCGATCGAGGCGCTCGATGCGGCGCCGCTGCAGCCGCTGCTCGAGCGCGTGCGCAAGGCCGGCAGCCATGTCGACATGGCGCGCCTGATGGCCGCCCGCGACACCTTCGGCGCGACCCTGTTCGGCCTGGGCGTGTCCGACGACCAGCGCGACCCGGACCGCTACACCCTGTACATGAGCCAGTCCGGCCTGGGCCTGGGCGACCGCGAGATGTACCTGCGCGACAACTTCGCCCCGCAGCGCGAGCGCTACGTCGCCTACATCGCCCAGCTGCTGGAACTGGGCGGCTGGAGCGACCCGCAGGCGGCGGCCAGGGCGGTGCTCGAGTTCGAGACCCGCATCGCCCAGGCCCACTGGACCCGCGCCGAGAGCCGCGACCGCGACCGCACCTACAACCCGGTGCCGTTCGAGCGCTTCGATGCGTATGCGCCGGGCTTCCCGTGGGGCGAGTACTTCAAGGCCGCCGGCGTTGACCACGGCGACGTGGCCGTCGTACGCCAGGGGACCGCGGTGCCGAAGATGGCGAAGATCTTCGCCGACACGGACATCGCCACCCTGCAGGCATGGCAGGCCTTCCACGCCATCGACGGGGCCGCGCCGCTGCTGTCCTCGCGCTTCGCCAACGCCCACTTCCAGTTCCGCGACAAGTTCATGTCCGGCCAGCTCGAACAGCGCGACCGCTGGAAGCGCGCGGTCGGGCTGGTCGAGGACAGCCTCGGCGAGGCGGTCGGCCGCGAATACGTGAAGCTGTACTTCCCGGCCGATTCCAAGGCCAAGATGGACGCGCTGGTGGCCAACGTGAAGGCGGCCATGGGCGCGCGCCTGGACCAGCTGGCATGGATGAGCCCGGCGACCAAGGCAGAGGCCCACGCCAAGCTGCAGGGCTTCGGCCTGAAGATCGGCCATCCGGAGAAGTGGCGCGACTACAGCGGCCTGCGCATCGCCAACGGCGACGTGGTCGGCAACGTGCTGCGTTCGCGCCAGTTCGAGTGGGACTACCGCCGCGCCCGCCTGGGCAAGCAGGTCGACAAGGGCGAGTGGGGCATGACGCCGCAGACGGTCAACGCCTACTACAACTCGGTCAAGAACGAAATCGTGTTCCCGGCCGCGATCCTGCAGCCGCCGTTCTTCGACCCCAAGGCCGACCCGGCGGTGAACTACGGCGGCATCGGCGGCGTGATCGGCCACGAGATCATCCACGGCTTCGACGACCAGGGCCGCAAGTCCGACGGCGCCGGCATGCTGCGCGACTGGTGGACCGCCGAGGACGCGTCCAAGTTCGAGGCGCAGGCGGCCAGGCTCGGCGCCCAGTACGAGGCGTTCGAGTTCCCGCAGCTGCCCGGCCTGCACATCAACGGCCGCACCGCCATGGGCGAGAACATCGGCGACCTCGGCGGCCTGACCATCGCCCTGGAGGCCTACCGCCGCTCGCTGGGCGGCAAGCCGGCACCGGTGATCGACGGCTTCACCGGCGAGCAGCGCTTCTTCCTGGGCTGGGCCCAGGTGTGGCGCACCCTGTGGCGCGACGACGCCCTGCGCCAGCAGCTGGTCAACGGCACCCACTCGCCGGGCCACATCCGCGCCTTCGCCCCGCTGCGCAACATCGACGCCTGGTACGACGCCTTCGGCATCAAGGAAGGTGACCCGCTGTACATCAAGCCCGAAGACCGCGTGCGGATCTGGTAAGCCCGGCAAGCCCGGCAAACGGCGCAGGGGCTGCTTCGGCAGCCCCTGTGCTTCTGGGCTCCCGTGGCGTCTTTGTTCCGGGTCAGGCGCCGCGCTATGGTCGCGAGCGAGGGAACCAGGACGGGTGGGCTGATGGCGCGCAGGAGCAGGGGATGGATGGACGCACTGGCCTCGGCGCCGTGGCCGGTGGGAATCGCGGCCGGTGTCCTGGGATTCGGCTTGGTGCTGTACGGGATTCCCGCCCTCCTCGGCGCCCGCTCGCCGGTGTTCGCCCAGGTGTTCGCGAGTGGCCCCTTGCTGACTCCGCTGGCATGCGCCGTGCTCCTGATCTGCTGGATGGCCGCGCTGGCATCGTTCACCGGTGCACGCCGCCGCCGCAACCTGCTCGATACACGCACCAGCCTGCAAAGCATCGCCGAGGTCGACTGGCGTGACTTCGAGCGGCTGGTCGGCGAAGCGTTCCGCAGGAAAGGCTATCGGGTCGAGGAGAACGGGCTGGGTGGTGCGGACGGCGGCATCGACCTGGTCCTGGCCAGGGAGGGGCGGCGCGTCCTCGTGCAGTGCAAGCAGTGGCACCGGGACAAGGTGCCGGTGAACGTCGTTCGCGAGATGTACGGCCTGCTCGCCCACCATCGGGCCGATGAGGTCGTGGTCGCCACCATGGGCGGCTTTACCCGCGACGCCGAACAGTTCGCCCACGGCAAACCGATCCGGCTGCTGGACGGCTCCTCATTGCTGCGGATGATCCGCGAGGTCCAGTCGGCGGAGGTTGCGGACAGCCCTTGGCGGTCCGCACAGGGCGTCGGCCCATCGCCGATGGTGCCCACGGCGGATGTACCCGGTTGCCCACGCTGCGGCTCGGCCATGGTTCGCAAGGTCAACCGGCGGCACGGGAGCGCCTTCTGGGGGTGTTCCAGGTTCCCCGACTGCCGCGGCACGCGGTCGCTGGCGGGGTAGCGACGCACGGGGCGTTGTCGCCGATCTCGTCCACCGTGGCCGCTGCCGCATCGGGCAGAATGGCGGCCTCCCCGCATGGACGGATGGTCATGGACGTTGAAGATGTGATGCGCGCCGCGCTTATCGAAGCCGGTTATGGCCCCGACGCGGTGGGCTCGGCGCTGCCGCGGATCATGCGCATCCTGCAGGCCGAGGACGTGCGCCTGGAAGTCGGCCGCACCCTGTCGCGCAAGGAACGCGAGTACGTGCGCGTGCAGCTGGAGATCGGCCTGACCGTCTCCGAGATCGTCGCCAGCCTGAAGCGCTGAGGCCTGTGGTGCGTCCCGGCATCGGGCCGGCATAGTCGCCACGGCCGGGTTGGATAACCATGCACCGGCCGCATCTCCCTCCGGATGCGCTGCGCTTGTCCGGGCTACACCTCTCCCGGTGGGGAAGAAGGAAGAAGGCCCGCTTGCGCGGGCCTTCCTGTTGTTGCGATGCCGGCGCGCGGCTTACTTCAGGCCGCGGTGCTCCAGCAGCGGCTCGACGCTGGGCTCCTTGCCGCGGAACTCGCGGTAGGCGGTGGCCAGGTCGCGCGAGTGGCCGATGGAGAGGATCTTCTCGCGGAAGACCTGGCCGTTGGCGCGGGTCAGGCCGCCGTTCTCGCCGAACCACTGGAAGGCGTCGTGGTCCAGCACCTCGGCACCGAAGTACGCGTAATAGCCGGCCGCGTAGCCGCCACCCCAGACGTGGCTGAAGTAGTTGGTGCGGTAGCGCGGCGGCACCGCGGCCAGGTCCACCTTGTACTTCGCCAGTGCCTCCTTCTCGAACGCATCCACGTCCTTCTTCGCATCGCCCGCCGGCAACGTGTGCCAGGCCAGGTCCAGCAGCGCCGCCGACAGGTACTCGGTGGTGGCGTAGCCCTGGTTGAAGGTGCGCGCGCGCACGATCTTCTCCACCAGCGCCTGCGGCATCGCCTCGCCGGTCTGGTGGTGCTTGGCGTAGTTGGCGAAGACCTTCGGGTCCAGCGCCCAGTGCTCGTTGAACTGCGAGGGGAACTCGACGAAGTCGCGCGGCACGTTGGTGCCGGCCACGCTCGGGTAGGTGGTCTTCGAGAAGATGCCGTGCAGGGCGTGGCCGAACTCGTGGAACAGGGTGGTGACGTCGTCGAAGCTCAGCAGCGCCGGCTGGCCGGCGGCGGGCTTGGTGTAGTTCTCGACGTTGTAGATCACCGGGATGGTGCCGGTCAGGCCGTCCTGTTCGACGAAGTTGCCCATCCACGCGCCGCCCTGCTTGCTGTCGCGCTTGAACGGGTCCAGGTAGAACAGCGCCAGCTGGGTGCCGTCGGCGTCGAACACATCGAACACGCGCACGTCCGGGTGGTAGACCGGCAGGTCGGTGCGTTCCTTCAGGGTGATGCCGTACAGCTGGTTGGCGGCGAAGAACACGCCGTCCCTGAGCACGCGGTCCAGCTCGAAGTACGGCTTGATCTGCGACTCGTCCAGGTCGTACTCGGCCTTGCGCACCTGCTCGGCGTAGAAGTCCCAGTCCGCGGCGCCGGCGGTGAAGCCGCCGCCCTGCTGGTCGACCACCGACTGGATCTTCGCCAGCTCGGCGCGGGCGCGGGCGGTGGCCGCCGGCACGGTGTCGGTCAGCAGCTTCAGCGCCACTTCCGGGGTGCCGGCCATCTGGTCGGCGATGGAGTAGGCGGCGTAGTTCGCATAGCCCAGCAGCTGGGCCTTGCGCGCGCGCAGCTCGGCCAGGCGCTGGATGGTGGCGCGGGTGTCGTTGGCGTCGCCGCGGGCGGCGCGGTCCATCGACGCGGCCAGCACTTCCCCGCGCAGGCCGCGGTCCTTCAGCGAGCCGAGCACCGGCTGCTGGGTGGTGTTCTGCAGCACCAGCAGCCAGCCTTCCTTGCCCGCGGCCTTGGCGGCCTCGGCAGCGGCGGCGATGGTGCCTTCGTCCAGGCCGTCCAGGCGCGCCTTGTCGGTGACCAGCACGCCGCCGGCATTGGTCGCGGCCAGCAGCTTGTTGCCGAAGGCGGTGGTCAGCGAGGACTCCTCGCTGTTGAGCTTGCGCAGCTCGGCCTGGTCGGCCTCCGAGAGCAGGGCACCGGCGCGGACGAAGCCGTCGTACTGGTGCTCGACCAGGGTCTTCTGTTCCTCGGTCAGGCCCAGGCTGTCGCGCTGGTCGTAGATGGTCTTCACCCGCGCGAACAGCTTCGGATCCAGGTGGATCGTGTCGCTGTGCTCGGCCAGCTTCGGCGCCAGCGCCTCCTCGGCGGCCTGCAGGGTCGGGTTGGTATTGGCCGAGGTCATCGCGAAGAACACCGTCACCGCGCGGGTCAGCAGCGCGCCGCTGCGCTCCAGCGCCTCGAAGGTGTTGGCGAAGGTCGGCGGCTCCGGGCTGTCGGCGATGGCGCGCACCTCGGCCAGGTGCTGGCGCATGCCTTCCTCGATCGCCGGCTGGTAGTCGGCGTCGGTGATCCGGTCGAACGGCGGGGCCTGGAAGGGCAGGGTGCTGGCGGCCAGCAGGGCGTTCTCGCCCTGGGCGGCACCGGAAGCGGGGGGACTGGATTCGGGCATGGCGGTTTCGTTGGCGGAACGGTCGCCACAGGCGGTCAGGGCCACGGCGATGGCGGAGGAAAGTAGCAGCTTGCGCAGCATGGGAGCTCCGGGGGGGAAAGGCCGGGGCGGACGCACCGGCAGGTGCGCAGCATGCACCGGGCGGCGGCCGCGGCGAAGTGCCGGAAGAGGGGGGCGGGTCGGCCAAAAGAAAGCCGCCCGGTGTGGCAACACCGGGCGGCCGGAGGGCGGGGCAGGATGCCCGCGCCGGGACGCTGGATCAGCGGTGGGTGTGGTGGTGGGCTTCGGCGTGGACCTGGCCGCTGCTGGAGGAGCGGATCAGGGGCACGATCTGCCACAGGGCCGAAATGCCGACCAGGGTGTAGACCAGGCGCGCCAGCGGGGCGTCCTGTCCGCCGAAGATGGCGGCGACCAGGTCGAACTGGGCCAGGCCGACCAGGCCCCAGTTGATGCCGCCGACGATGACCAGGGCAAGGGTGATGATGTTGAGCGCTTTCATGGGGGAACTCCTCGGGATGTGGACCGATGCTCTGCCTTACGGCATGAGGACCTTGTCGATGACATGGATCACGCCGTTGCTGGCGGCCACGTCGGTTGCAGTCACCTTGGCGCCATCAACCATCACCGCGTTGCCGGAGGTGGTGATGTCGAGCTTGCCGCCCTGCACGGTGGTGGCCGAGTCCATGCCGGCCACGCTGGAGGCCATGACCTTCCCGGGCACCACGTGGTAGGTGAGGATCGCGGTGAGCTTGTCGCGGTTCTCCGGCTTCAGCAGGTTCTCCACGGTGCCGGCCGGCAGCTTGGCGAACGCCGCGTCGGTGGGGGCGAACACGGTGAACGGGCCCGGGCCCTTGAGGGTTTCGACCAGGCCGGCGGCCTTCAGCGCGGCGGCCAGGGTCTTGAACTGGCCGGCGGCCACGGCGGTGTCGACGATGTCGGCCTGGGCCTTCTTCGCGGCGGCGGTGGTGGCCGGCTCGGCGGCGAAGGCCAGCGGGGTGGCCATGCCCAGGGCCAGGGCGATGGCCAGGCAGCGGACGAGGGAGCGGGTACGGATCATGGCGGGGACTCGGTTAGGGGTACGACGCCAGTCTCCCGCCGGGTCTGTTAGGCTTTCGTCCAGCATTGCCATGTACATCACTTGTACAGAGAGCTTCCCGATGTACCCGGTCAAGGTTGCCGCTGAACTCACCGGGCTGACGCCCGAAACCCTGCGTGCCTGGGAGCGCCGCCATGCGGCGGTGCAGCCCCACCGGGAGCCGGGGGGACGCCGCCTCTACGACGCCCCGATGATCGAGCGCCTGACCCGGCTGCATCGGCTGACCCACCGCGGCCACCCGATCCGCGACCTGGCGCCGCTGGACGACGCCGAACTGGATGCGCTGCTGGAGCAGGGCCGGCAGACCGGCTACGGAGGCCTGGAAGTGCTGCCGGAGCGGATGCTCGACGCGGTGGCCGACTACCAGGTCGACCAGTTCGACCGCGAGCTGTCCGTGGCCATCGCCACCCTGCCGGTGGGCGTGCTGGTGTCACGCGTGGTGACGCCGCTGCTGCGCGAGGTGGGCGCGCGCTGGGCCGATGGCCGCCTGGCCATCGCCCAGGAACGCCTGGTCAGCAGCCTGCTGCGGGCGCGGTTGCTGTCGGTGATCAACCAGCACCCGCGTGGTGAGCGCCCGCGCCTGCTGTTGGCGACCCTGGCCGGCGAGCCGCACGAGCTGGGCCTGCTGGGCGCGGCGCTGCACGCCCACGACGCAGGGGCGCCGCTGCTCTACCTGGGGACCGAGCTGCCGGTGGATGAACTGGTACGGGTGGCGGTGCGCCTGGGAGCCGCAGCGGTGGCACTGAGCTCGATCGACCCCGGCCACGCCCCGCAGGCCCTGGTCCAGCTGCGCCAGCTGGATGCGGACCTGCCGCCGCACATTCCGGTATGGGTCGGCGGCGCCAATGCCCGCTACCTGGCCGAAGCGGCAGGCAGCGGGCGGATCGAGGCGCTGACCGACCCGCAAGCCCTGGCGCGTCGGCTGAAGCGGATGGAGGCCGCGGCCGCGCGCCGCCCGGTGGGAGAGGGCGCGCGCGCGTCGCGGGGGGTCAGCCCGCCAGCAGCCGGTTGACCCGCTGCACGAAGGCGGCCGGGTCTTCCAGCGGGGCGCCGGCGGTCAGCTGCGCCTGTTCCAGCAGCAGGGTGGCCAGGTCGCCGGCCACCGCCTCGTCGCCGGCGGTGGCGATCCGCTGCAGCAACGCGTGCCGCGGATTGACCTCCAGCACCGGCCGGCTCTCCGGCACGGCTTGGCCGGCCTCGCGCAGCAGCCTCGCCAGGTGCGGCGCCATCTCGTACTCGGCCAGGGCCAGGCATGCCGGCGAATCGGTCAGGCGCGCCGACACCCGGACGTCCTCGACCTTGCCCTCCAGCAGGGTCTTCAGCCGCTCCAGCAGCGGTGCGGCCGCGCTGGCCGCCTCCTCCTGCTGCTTCTTCTCCGCCTCGTCCAGCGGCAGCTCGCCCTTGGCGACGTGGCGCAGCGGCTTGCCGGCGTACTCGTGCAGGTGCCCGACCATCCACTCGTCGATGCGCTCGCCCATCAGCAGCACCTCGATGCCCTTGCCGCGGAACGCCTCCAGCTGCGGACTGCCGGCCGCGGCGGCGTGGCCGTCGGCGGTGATGTACCAGATCGCCTCCTGGCCCGGCGCCATGCGCCCGACGTAGTCATCCAGCGAGACGTTGCGCTCGGCGCGCTCGCCACGGGTGGAGGCGAAGCGCAGCAGCCGGGCGATCCGCTCGCGGTTGCCCGCATCCTCGACGATGCCCTCCTTGAGCGTGTTGCCGAAGGCCTTGAGGAAGGCGGCGAACTTCTCCGGCTCCTCGCGCGAGAGCTTCTCGATCAGGTCCAGCACGCGCTTGGTGCAGGCGCCCTTGATCCGTTCGAGCTGGCGGTTCTGCTGCAGGATCTCGCGGCTGACGTTGAGCGGCAGGTCGTCGGCGTCGACCACGCCGCGCACGAAGCGCAGGTAGTTCGGCAGCAGTTCCTCGGCCGCGTCCATCACGAACACCCGGCGGATGTACAGCTTCAGGCCCTTGCGCTCGTCGCGCCCGCCCATCAGCACGTCGAACGGTGGCTGCGCCGGCAGGAACAGCAGGGTGGTGAAACTCTGGCTGCCCTCCACGCGGTTGTGGGTCCACGCGGCCGGGTCGTTGAAGTCATGGCCCAGCGACTTGTAGAAGCCGCGATAGTCCTCGTCGCTGATCTCGTTCCTGGGCCGGGTCCACAGTGCCGAGGCGTCGTTGACCGTCTCCCACTCCGGCGCCGCGGCGGCTTCGGCGGCCTCGCCGGCAGCGTCCTTCGGCATGCGGATCGGGAAGGCGATGTGGTCCGAGTACTTGCGCACCAGGCCACGCAGCTTCCAGCCGTCGAGGAACTCGTCCTCGCCGTCCTTCAGGTGCAGCACCACGGTGGTGCCGTGGGCATCCAGGGTGGCCGGCTCCAGCGTGTACTCGCCGCGGCCATCGCTTTCCCACCTCACCCCGGCCTCGGGCGCGGTGCCGGCGCGGCGGGTGTGCACGGTGACCCGGTCGGCGACCACGAAGGCGGAATAGAAGCCCACGCCGAACTGCCCGATCAGGCGTGCGTCGGCCTTCTGTCCCTCGCCCAGCGCCTCCAGGAAGCGGCGGGTGCCGGAGCTGGCGATGGAGCCGATGTTGGCGACCACCTCGTCGCGGTCCATGCCGATGCCGGTGTCGCGGAGGGTCAGGGTGCGGGCTTGGCGATCATGGCTGATCTCGATGCGCAGGTCGCCGTCGCCGGCCAGCAGCTCGGGCCTGCCCAGCGACTCGAAGCGCAGCTTGTCGCAGGCGTCGGAGGCGTTGGAGACCAGCTCGCGCAGGAAGATCTCCTTGTGCGAGTACAGCGAGTGGGTCACCAGGTGCAGCACCTGGGCTACTTCGGCTTCGAACTTGCGGGTCTCGGCGGCGGGTGCGGTGGTTTCAGTGGTCTCGGTGGTCATCGGGAGGTCCCTGGCGAACGAAGGTTGCAGCCTCCCGATGTGCGAGCTCGGAGGCGGTTTTCAAGGTAGGGCGTGCCGTCGAAGGGCTGGTGCGGTCTTCGTCGCCGGGGGCGGAGGGGATGGCTATTCCGGAGTTCGTCCCCAGGCGGCGTGGACGGCGGTCGGGCGCTCCGGCGCGTGGCCGGCCGACCTCCATGTCCCCCGGGCCCCGTCCACCGGGCCGGGACCTCCTCCCACACTTCCGGTCGGCAGCCACGCGCCGGGGCGCTCCAGGCATGGCTGCCGTAGCCCGGGCAAGCGCAGCGCACCCGGGGGCCTGTTCCGGGGAACGATCCCGGAGGCAGCCTTCAGCCTTATCCGGGCTGCGCGACTGCGATGCGCCTGGCTTTTTTCCGGAAGGCTCCCGGCAACGGTCGAGGGCCGGATGCGATGCCTGTTGTCTGCAAGTAGAGGAGGCTCCGGCCTCGCGGAGGCCGGAGCCGGGACATCGAGGGGGCAGCAGGCGTCGCGTCCCCGCGCCCAGCCAGGTCCCGGCCCGAGGCGGCGATACGTAGCCCGGGTAAGCGAAGCGGTCCCGGGGCCACGCAGCCAGGCCACTGCGCTGCAGTGCAGCCGGACGCCGCCCCCGCCCCGGATGCCGCCTTATCCGGGCTACGAGGGCCGCCACGCTCCCTTGCGCCGGGGGACATGGGGGGACAACAGGCATCGCATCCGGGCGCCGGCCATGGCACAGCCGCTGGATCTCCCGCTCAATCCAGCCGCTTGCGGAAGCGCAGGATCGCGGCGGTCATCATTACCGCGGTGAAGGCGACCAGCGCCGCGACCGACGGCCACAGCTCCCACAGGCTGGCGCCGCGCAGCATCACCCCGCGGATCAGCCGGAGGAAGTGGGTCATCGGCAATACCTCCGCGACCCACTGCACCACCGGCGGCATGCCGGCGAACGGGAACATGAACCCGGAGATCAGGATCGACGGCAGGAACACGAAGATCGTCATCTGCATCGCCTGGAACTGCGACTGCGCCCGGGTGGAGATCAGCAGGCCCAGGGCCAGGTTGGCCACGATCAGCAGCAGCGCGGCGACGTACACGTCCAGCAGGCTGCCCAGCAGCGGCACGTCGAACATCCAGATGCCCAGGCCCAGGATCAGCGTGGTCTGCACCAGCCCGATGGCTGCGTAGGGCAGCACCTTGGCCAGCATCAGTTCGCTGCGGTCCAGCGGGGTGGCGATCAGCAGCTCCATGTTGCCGTGCTCGCGCTCGCGCACGATGGCCATCGCGGTGAACATGGTCATGGTCATCGTCAGGATGATGCCGATCAGCCCCGGCACGATGCTCACCGCGCTGCGCCGCTCCGGGTTGTAGAAGGCCACCACCTCGATCTGCGGCGTGGCCCGCACCGGGCGCCCGCCGCTGGCACCTTCCAGCGGCGTCTGCGCGATCTGGTTGGCCGCCGCCTGCACCACCGTGTCGGTGCCATCGACCATCACCTGGAGCGCCGGGCGGCCATCGGCCAGGCGCCGGTCGAAATCCGGCGGCACCACGATCCCCACGCTCACCTCGCCCCGGCGCAGCATGTCCACCAGCTGCTGCGGCGTATCGGCCACGGCCGTGGTGCGCACCACGCCGGTGGCGGCGATGTCCATCACCGCCGCGCGCGAGGTGGCGGTCATGGCCTGGTCGGCGATGGCCGCGTCCAGGTTGCGCGGATTGAAGTTGATCGCGTAGCCGAACAGCAGCAGGTCGATGATCGGGATGATCATGATCAGCGCCATGCTGATCCGGTCGCGGCGGATCTGGCGCAGCTCCTTGAGCACCACCGCCCACAGCCTGCGGCCGTTCATGCCGGTTCCCCGCGTTCGCGCGCACGGCCGCGGGTGGCGGCCACGAACACGTCCTCCAGGTTGGGGTCGGAGGCGGCCACCTCGCCGGCCACGCCGGCGCGACGCAGGGCATCGCCTACCGCCGCCTCCACGTCGCCGGCCTCGCGGGTGGCCAGCACCCGCAGGCTGTTGCCGATCTGGGCGACGCTGATCACCTGCGGCAGCGCCACCAGCGCCTCGTGCGCGCGCCGCGGCTGCAGCGCCTGCACTTCCACCGTGCGCCCGGCCAGCGCGCCGGCCAGGTGCCCGGGCGTGCCATCGGCCACCAGCACGCCGCGGTCGAGGATGGCGATGCGGTGGCACCGCTCGGCCTCGTCCATGTAGTGGGTGGAGACCAGCAGGGTGGTGCCGGCGTCGGCCAGGGCGAACAGCGCCTCCCAGAAATCGCGGCGCGACTCCGGGTCCACCGCGCTGGTGGGCTCGTCCAGGAACAGCAGTTCCGGCCCGTGGATCACCGCGCCGGCCAGGGCCAGGCGCTGCTTCTGGCCGCCGCTGAGGGTGCCGGCCAGCTGCTGCTGGCGGTCGCCGAAGCGGTAGCGTTCCACCAGCTCGTCCACCCGCTGGAGGCTGCGCTGGCGCGACAGGCCGTACACGGCAGCCAGGAATTCCAGGTTCTCGCGCACCGACAGGTCCTCGAACAGCGAGAACTTCTGGGTCATGTAGCCGATGCGCAGGCGCAGCGCGTCGGCCTGCTCCGGCACCCGCAGGCCCAGCACCTGGATCTCGCCTTCGCTCGGGGTCAGCAGCCCGCACAGCATGCGGATAGTGGTCGACTTGCCCGAGCCGTTGGGGCCGAGAAACCCGTACACGTGGGCGCGCGGCACGGTCAGGTCGACCCCGTCGACCGCGCGCAGCGGGCCGAAGCACTTGCTGAGGCCACGGGCGCGGATGGCCACGTCGGGGTCGCCATGGCCGCCGTCGACGGTGCCGCCGCCGGGCGCGGGACGGCCGGTCCGCCCAGCGTCACTGGCCATCGGCGAACTCCACCCGCAGGGGCAGGCCCGCCGGCAGGCCGGCGGCATCCTCGTCCAGCTCCACCTCGGCCAGGTAGCTCAGGCGCGCGGCGTCCTTGCCGGTCAGCGCGTAGTAGGGGGTGAACGCCGGCTCGCTGCGGACCATCCGCACGCGTCCCCCATGGCTGCGTTCGCCTTTGGCGCCCACGTGCACGCGCACCGCATCGCCCACCGCCACCCGCATGCGCAGCGGCTCCGGCACATAGATGCGCGCATACGGCCGCTGGCCCACCAGCAGCACCGCCAGCGGTGCGCCCACCGCCGCCTGGTCGCCCGCACGGTAAGGCAGGCTGTCCACCCGCCCGGCGCGCGGGGAGACCAGGTCCAGCCGGCCGGTGGTGTCGGCCTGGCCGCGCAGCTGTGCTTCGGCGGCTGCCAGCGCCGCCTCGGCCTGGGCGAGCTGCTCGGGGCGGGCACCGTTCTCCAGCTCCTGCAGCGCGGCGCGCGCGGCGGCCACCTGGGCATCGGCGCTGCCGGCGGCGGCGCGGGCACGATCCACCTCCGCGGCGGCCACCAGCTGCCGCGCGCCCAGCGGCTGCAGCCGCGCGTAATAGGCGCGCGCATCGCGCGCCTGCGCCTGCGCGGCGGACAGGCTGGCGCGGGCCTGGGCGATGTCCTCGTCGCGGGCGCCGTTGCGCAGCTCTTCGACCACCTGGCGCTGGCGAGCGACTTCGGCCTGCGAGGCCGCCAGCTGCGCGTCGCCGCGGACGCGTTCCAGCGTCAGCAGGCGCTGGCCGGCGCGCACCTGCTCGCCTTCGCGCACCTCGATGCTGGCGATGCGCTCGGCGGCCGGGGCGGGGAGGGTGATGCGGTCGTACTCGAGGGTGCCCAGCGCCTGGTCCGCGGCCGGGGCGCACCCGGCCAGGACGGCACCGAGCAGCGCCACGACGGCGGCGCGGACGGCAATGGACATGCGGCTCATGCGGGAAGCTCCAGGCCGCGCTCGAGCAGGGCGAGCGCATGGGTGCGGATGTGGCCGATGTCCAGGTCGGCGGCGCGGAACAGCTGGCGCCAGACCGGGATGCCGGAGGCGGGGAACAGGGTCAGCCCCACCAGCGAGACCATCAGCAGGCGCGGATCCAGCGCCGGGTTGAGCCGGCCGGCGGCCTGTTCGGCGGCAAAGCGCGCGGCCATGACCGTGGCGATCTGCGGCGCAAGGTGGTGCAGCAGCAGCTCGCGCAGGTCGCCCCCCTCACTGGCGACTTCGCGGATCCACAGCCCCGGCAGCCAGGGGTGCGCCGCCACCTGGGCGCAGATGCCATCGACGAACCCGGCCACCACGTCGCGCAGCGGCGCCCCGGGCACGCCCAGCAGCGAATCGCGCACCTGCTCGAAGACCGGCATCAGCCGCTCGCGGATGACCGCCTCGCGCAGGCCCGCCGCGTCGCTGTAGTAGTAGTGCACCAGCGCCGGCGTCACGGCCGCCGCCGCGGCGATGTCGCGCAGCCGCGTGGCGGCGATGCCGTGCTGCACGTAGCACTCCAGCGCCGCATCGAGCAGCCTCGCGCGCAGGTCGGGACTGTCCGCCTGGGGGCGCCCGCGGGCGCGACGCGGGGCGGCATCGCGGCGCGCGGCTTGCGGACCTGCCGCTGGCGAAGGGGGGTTCGAAGCCGCGGGGCTGCCGCGCGGAGTTCTGGAGTCACGGTTCATGCCGCGATTTAATTGTTCGGTTAATTGAATTGCAATGCGTGCGCGCGTGAAGGTTGGGCGGCGATTCACCGGTGTGAGCGCGCTACCGCTGGCGGGACCGACGAAAAGGCTACGCGGCCCACATTCCGGCCCGCCCGTCGCGCCGCACCATCGATTGCCGGCTGGTAGCGTTCACACAGCGATCAAAGCGCGCTATGTTGATGGCGGGAGGGGTGCGCGACTCGGGGGAGCGCGGCATCTCAGCCGGGCAGGTCCTCGGACCGCCGCCTGGCCTCCCCCTGGTCGCGATCGCGACCGGGACAGGGGTCCGAAAGGGGGTTCGGATGGTTCGAACACACTGCAGGCTGGAACCGTCCCCCGCCGCCATTGCGCGGCATGCTGGGGGCGCCGTGACGGGGGTCGCGGCGAGGGCCACCTCAACCCGGTGACCCGCTGGCCGTGGCCGCGCCCCGGGGGAGGGGTGCGGCCACGGTGATTTCCCGCCGCGGTCCGGAGTAGCCTTGCGTCCATGGCACGCCCCACCACCGCGATCCGTTTCAAGGCCCGCCTGTCGCGCCCGCTGCGCCCGGCCGATGCCGACTGGACCTTCCTGGTGCTGCCGGCCGCCGCCAGCGCGAAGCTGCCATCGCGCGCCCAGGTCAGCGTGTCCGGCACGCTCGCCGGGCGGCCCTTCGACGCCACCCTCGAGCCGGACGGCAAGGGCGGCCACTGGCTGAAGGTCGATGCCGCCCTGCGCGCGGCCGCGGACGTGGAACCCGGACAGCAGGTGGCGCTGGCGATCACGCCGGTGGAACGCGAGCCCGAGCCGGACGTGCCGGACGACCTCCGCCAGGCACTGCACGCCAGCCCTGCGGCAATGGCGACCTGGGAGGACATCACCCCGGTGGCGCGGCGTGACTGGATCCAGTGGATCACTTCCGGCCGCAAGGCCGAGACGCGCCCCAGGCGCATCGCCACCGCCTGCGACATGCTGGCCGGTGGCAAGCGGCGTGCCTGCTGCTTCGACCGCTCCGGGATGTACAGCAAGGCCCTGTCGGCGCCCGAGCCGGCGCCGTAGCCGCCCGTCCGGTCGGCGTCAGGCGGGCTCTGGTCGGCCCGGACCGCCTCCGGTCGCAAGGCCGTTGCGGTGGGCGGTGGCGGCGGCCACGCTGGGCCAGGTCCTCCCGGTCGAGCCTTCGCCCATGACTACCCTGTTCGCGCTTGCCGCCTGGTGCGTGCTGCTGGTGCTGTGCTGGCCCCTGGCGCTGCTGGCCCTGCTGCTGTGGCCGCTGGCCTGGCTGGTGTCCCTGCCGCTGCGGCTGGTGGGCATCACCTGTTCGGCGGTGTTCGCGCTGCTGCAGGCGCTGCTGATGCTGCCGGCGCGGCTGCTGGGCGGCGGCGCGCGGCGCGCGGGCGCCTGAGCCGGACGCCGGGCATGGAGAGGGGCCGGGCGCAGGCCCGGCCCCTCTCGTCTGCGCAGGGGGATCAGGCCTGCTTCTGCTGCGCGATCCAGCCGTCGACCCGGCGCTCGAGCAGGTCCAGCGGCATCGCGCCGCCCCCCAGGACGGTGTCGTGGAAGCCGCGGATGTCGAACCTGTCGCCCAGCTCGGCCTCGGCCTTCCGGCGCAGTTCCTGGATGCGGATCATGCCGACCTTGTAAGCGGTGGCCTGGCCCGGGAACACCAGGTAGCGCTGCACCTCGGACCGGATGGCCGCATCCGGCACCGAGCTGTTGGCGCGGAAGTAGTCCACCGCCTGCTGCTCGGTCCAGCCCTTGGCGTGCATGCCGGTGTCCACCACCAGGCGGATCGCGCGCCACATCTCCGACATCAGCCGGCCGTACTCGGAGTACGGATCCTCGTAGGTGCCGGGCATCTCCTTGGCCAGCCATTCCGAGTACAGGCCCCAGCCCTCGGTGTAGGCGGTATCGAACATCTGCGTGCGGAACTTCGGCACGCCGGTCAGCTCCTGGGCGATGGAGATCTGCATGTGGTGGCCCGGCAGGCCCTCGTGGTAGGCGATCACCTCCAGCTCGGTCTTCGGCATGGCGTTCATGTCCGAGAGGTGCGCGTAGTAGATGCCCGCGCGCGAGCCATCCGGGGTGCCCGGGTAGTAGTGCTGGGCGGCGCCGGGCTGTTCGCGGAAGGCTTCCACGCGCTTGACCACCAGGTCGGCCTTGGGCAGCAGTCCGAAGTACTGCGGGAGGTGCTGCTTGATGTTGTCGATCTTAGCGGTGGCGTCGTCGATGTAGCCCTGGCGGCCGGCGTCGGTGTTCGGGTACAGCCGCTTGGGATCGGCCTGCACCTGCTTGAAGAACGCCTGCAGGTCGCCCTGGATGCCGAGCTGCTGCTGCACCTTCTCCAGCTCGCCGCGCAGGCGCGCCACTTCGGACAGGCCCAGCTCGTGGATCTGGTCGGCGGTCATGCCGGTGGAGGTGTGCTGGCGCAGCTGGTGGGCGTAGTAGGCCGCGCCGTCGGGGTGGGTCTGGCCCACGCCGGCGGGATTCTCCAGCGCGTTCGGCAGCTCCGCCTCGGCGAAGGCGATCACCCGGTCGTAGGCGGGGCCAACCGCATCCACCAGCGCGGCGCGGGCCTGGGCCTTGAGCTCCTCCGCGCGTGCGGCGTCGATCGTGCCGGCCTTGGCCAGCGCGTCGGCCTTGGCCTGGGCGTCGGCCCACAGGGCACTGTCGGCGCCCTTGCCGAACGGTGCGCCGGTGACCACCTTGCGCGACTGGTCGACCACGCCGCGCAGCGCGAATGCGGGCGGGCGGATGCCGCTGGCGGCCGACGCGCGGGCGCGCTCGAGCAGCTGGTCGAACGCCGCGCCCAGCTTCTGCAGGCGGCTGACGTAGGCCAGGTAGTCCTGCTCGCTGTCCACCTTGTGGAAGCTGATCATGAAGGTCGGCGCCACGCTCTGCATGCCGTTCATCTGCTCGAACGGGTAGCCGTGGGACATGAACGGCAGGCCGTCGCGGGCGCTCTCGTACTGCTTCTTCCACAGGTCCCAGGACAGGCGCGTCTCCGGGTCCAGCTTCTGGTAGTCGAACTGCGACTCCATCTCCCTGACCGACGCCTCCAGCCATTCCAGCTGCCGGCGCGCACCGGCCTCGCTCATGTCGTCGATCTGGTCGTACAGCTCCTTGCGGCCCAGGAAGGTCAGCTGGATCGGGCTGAACTTGAGCTGCTCTTCATACTTGGCATCGAACCAGGCGTTGAGCCGGGCGCTCTCGGCCTGGATCGCGGCCGCGTCGGGGGCGGCCGGCTGCCCGCTGGCGGGGGCGGGGGTGCCGGCATCGCGGCTGCAGGCCGACATGGCCAGCGGCAGGGCGAGGGCCAGGGCGATGGCAAGGGTGCTGCGGGCAGTCACAGGACGCACGTGGAACTCTCCAGCGGGTGGGATCGCCGCATTCTGCGCCAGCGACCCGTGGCCTGCACCGTGCGCATGGTCATGCCACCGGCCACGGCCGGCACGCCGGTGGCGCGGGACCTCCGGCATATGCCGGCCGCCGCCGGGCACGCGCAGAATCGCCGGGGACCCGATCGGAGCTGACGATGATGCGCATCCTTCCCGTCGTGCTGGCCTGCCTGCTGCTGTCGCCGCTGCGCGCGTGGGCCGCGGATCCCTGCCCGGACCGCGAGGCCTACGCGCCGGGCCGCGCGCTGGTCGCCGAGCTGGGCCGGATCGTCGCCCCGGAAGGCGTGCAGGAAGCGTACGAGGTGCCGCTCAACGGCGTGCGCCACTGGGTCAACGTGCGCGGGCAGGACCGCGGCAACCCGCTGCTGCTGTTCGTCCATGGCGGGCCGGCCGCGCCGGTGATCCCGACCCTGTGGCAGTTCCAGCGCCCGCTGGAGGACTACTTCACCGTCGCCCACTACGACCAGCGCGCCGCGGGCCGCACGTTCCGCCTCAATCCGCCGGAGGCGGTGGACGGCACCCTGGCCATCCAGCAGTACGTGGACGATGCGATCGCCATCGCCAGCCACCTGCGCGAGCGCTACGGCAAGCGCAAGGTGGTGCTGGCCGGCCACAGCTGGGGCACGGTGGTGGGCATGCGCGCGGCGCTGCAGCGGCCGGACCTGTTCCATGCCTACGTCGGCATCGGCCAGGTGATCGACGTGCGCACCAACGAGCGGCTCAGCTTCGAGTACGGACTGGCCCGGGCGCGCGCCGCCGGCAATGCGCAGGCCGTGGCCGAGATGGAGGCGATCGCCCCGTATCCGGGCGATGGGCCGATCACCCGCGAACGCATCGTCATCGCCCGCAAGTGGCCGCAGCACTATGGCGGCCTGAGCGCGTTCCGCGAGCAGTCGGACTGGTTCTTCCAGGGGCCGCGGCTGTCACCGGACTACGACGACGCCGACCGCTGCGCCATCAACGCCGGCAACGTGTTCACCCTGGGCCGGCTGCTGGACGAGTTCCTGCAGGTGGATTTCCGCGGTGTCCGCCAGTTCCCGATCCCCGTGGTGATGTTCATGGGCCGGCACGACTGGACCACGCCGTCCGCGCCGACCGCGCAGTGGCTGGAGCAGGTGCGCGCGCCGTACAAGGCCGGCGTGTGGTTCGAGCGCTCGGCGCACATGGTTCCCTGGGAAGAGCCCGGGCGCACCCTGGTCGCGCTGCTGGAGCACGTGCGGCCGCTGGCCATGGAGGAAGGCGGCGCCGCGCGCACGCCGTCGGCAGCGCGGCCTCAGCCGGCCGCCGCCCGTGCCGGCGGCGAGCGCGGGTTGCATTCAAGCCAGCCGGCGACCGCCGCGGCGGGCATCGGGCGGGCGAACAGGTAGCCCTGCATCAGGCTGCCGCCCAGCTCGCGCAGCACCGCCAGTTCCTCGGGCGTCTCCACGCCCTCGATCACGCAGCCCAGTTCCATGTCACGGCTGAGGATCAGCAGCGAGCGGACGATCTTCATGCTGGTCGGCTTGTCCTGGATGCCGGACACGAAGCGGCGGTCGATCTTGATCTTGGTCAGCGGCAATGCCAGCAGCTGGCTGAGGCTGGAGAAGCCGGTGCCGAAGTCGTCCAGCGAAACGCCGCACCCCAGGCCACGCAGCTGGCCGGCCGCGTGCTGCAGTTGCGCGGTGTCGCTGAGCACGGCCGTCTCGGTCACCTCCATGTCGATCCGCGCCGGATGCACCCCGCTGGCCACGATCAGCTCCAGCACGTGCGCCAGTTCCTCGCCCGAGCCCAGGTCGTGCATGGACAGGTTGAACGACAGCCCCACCGCCTCCGGCCAGGTGGCCGCCTCGGCCAGCGCCTTGCGCAGCAGGATGCGGGTGAGGCCGTGGACCAGCCCGGCCCGCTCGGCCACCGGGATGAAGTCCGCCGGCGAGACCTGGCCCAGCCGCGGATGAGTCCAGCGCGCCAGCGCCTCGAACGCCAGCGGCCGGCCGCTTTCCATGCAGATGATCGGCTGGAAGTCGACCGACAGCTGCGCGTCGAGGTCGGGGTTGCGCAGCGCCTGCTCGATCGCCGCCTCGTGCTGGATGCGGCGGTGGTGCTCGGTGGAGAACAGGCTCACGCCGCCGCGGTGCTGGCGCTTGCCGTGGTACAGGGCGTAGTCGGCGCGCTCGTACAGGTCCTCGGCATGCCGGGCCAGGTCCGGATACAACACCAGGCCCATGGTCGCGGTGACCTGCAGCGACAGGTCCTGCAGCTGGAACGGCGCGCGCAGCCGCTCGCACACGCGGCGGGCGAAGGCGACGTAGTCCGCGTCCTCGCCCAGTCCCTCGGCGATCATCGCGAATTCGTCGCCGCCCAGCCGCGCCAGGTGCACGCGGCCGCCGGCCAACTGTGACAGCCGCCGGCCCACCTGCTTGAGCAGGCGGTCGCCGGCGGCATGGCCATGCAGGTCGTTGACCGGCTTGAAGCCGTCCAGGTCGATGATGCCCACCGCCAGCCGGGTGCCTCGCACGTCCGCGCGCTCGCAGGCCTGGGCCAGGGCGCCGAAGAACGCGCGCCGGTTGGGCAGCCGGGTGAGGCTGTCCAGGTTGGCCAGGCGCAGGTTCTCCGCGCCCAGGGCCTCGGCCCGCAGCCGCGCGCCGACCAGGTCGGTGAAGCGCCGGTACTGCCGCAGCAGCGTGGTGACCAGGGTGAAGGTCATCAGCGTCACGCTCAGGGCCATCGCCAGGAAGGTGGGCTGGCCGGAGAACGCGAAGAACAGCACGAAGCCGCTGTTGACCACCAGCGCGATGGTCAGCATCGCCGGGCGCACGTGCATCAGGCACACCTGGCTGACCACCGCCGTGCTGACCATGAAGAACGCAACGTGCGAGCGCATGTAGCCGTCGCCGTACGGGAACAGCGCCAGCGGCCACAGGGTGAAGGCCAGCGCCAGCGGCCACGCCAGCCGGCTGGTCCAGCCCAGCGCCTGGCGCGCCTTGCCGGTGTCGGCCGGCTCGCGGCGCGCGCGGGACCATTGCAGCGAGCGCACCAGGCACACCGGCGTGAGCAGCAGCGGGCCGCCGAGCGCCAGCCACAGCGGCGCGGCATGGGCGTGGGTCAGGCCCAGCAGCCAGGTGTTGGCCACCAGCAGCAGGTACATCAGCGGCAACTGGCCCGAGAACGCCCGGTACTGGGCTTTCAGCAGCGCCGGCTCTCCGGACGATACCGACATCAGGTCACGCAGGCTGGCGATGGGTCCCCGGGTTGGCATGCGGCTCCTGCCTCCAGCCAGCGGCCGCGGCGCGGCACGAAGGCATATGGTCCCTGGCTGGAACGGCCGCGGCGGCTGGAACTTGAGCGCCGGCCGCGGTGCCGGGCACCGGCGGTGGCCGGTCGGGTACGATGCCGGTCCCCCGAGACACGGCACCGCCGCCATGGATTCCAGCGCCCCCACCCCCGAGGTCACCCGCGAACAGGCCGAGGAGGCCGTGCGCACGCTGCTGCGCTGGGCCGGCGAGGATCCCTCGCGCGAGGGCCTTCTGGACACCCCGCGCCGGGTCGCCGAGGCCTACGGTGACTGGTTCAGCGGCTACCGCGAGGATCCGCGCGCCTACCTGGCGCGCACCTTCGAGGAAGTGGCCGGCTACGACGAGATGATCGTGCTGCGCGACATCGAGTACGAGAGCCACTGCGAGCACCACATGGCGCCGATCATCGGGCGCGTGCACGTGGGCTACCTGCCGGCCGGCAAGGTGGTGGGCATCAGCAAGCTGGCGCGGGTGGTGGATGCCTACGCGCGCCGGTTCCAGGTGCAGGAGAAGATGACCGCGCAGATCGCCCAGACCATCCAGGACGTGCTGCAGCCGCAGGGCGTGGCGGTGGTTGTGGTGGGCTCGCACGAGTGCATGACCACCCGCGGGGTGCACAAGCGCGGGGTCAGCATGGTCACCTCCAGCATGCTCGGCAGCTTCCGCGAGGATGCGCGCACGCGCTCGGAGTTCCTGCGCTTCATCGAAGGCAGGCGCTGAGTGGTCGAGCCGGCGGCACCCTTCGACTGCCCCTGCGGCACCGGCGCGGCCTATGCGGCCTGCTGCGGCCGCTGGCACGCCGGCGAGCCGGCCCCGGACGCGCTGGCATTGATGCGTTCGCGCTACAGCGCCTACGTGCTGGGCCTGCCCGGCTACCTGCGCGACACCTGGCATCCCTCCACCCGGCCGCCGGCACTGCAGCTGGATGACCCGGACGGATTGCGCGTGGTGTGGCTGGGGCTGCAGGTCAAATCCCACCGCAGCGCCGGCGACCAGGCCCAGGTGGAGTTCGTCGCCCGCTACCGCGCCGGCGGCGCGAGCGCGGTACGCATGGCCGAGCGCAGCCGCTTCGTCCGCGAAGGCGGGCGCTGGTACTACCTGGACGGCCAAGTGGGCTGAGCCCGGCGCCGGGTGGCGCCGGCAGGCGCCCGGCCGCTGACACGGTACTCATGGCCGGCCGGCTAGCGTGCGCGGATGGACCTGGCCCTCACCCTCCCACCGCCCCGTGGCGCCGAAGCCACGGTGGCGCGCTATGCCGCCGTGCGCGCGGCCACCGTCGCCCTGGCCGCGCCGCTGTCGCCGGAAGACGCGATGCTGCAGAGCATGGAGGATGCCAGCCCGGCCAAGTGGCACCTGGGCCACACCACCTGGTTCTTCGAACACTTCGTGCTTGGCGCCTCCGGCGTCGAGCCGCTGCAGCCGCAGTGGCACTACCTGTTCAACAGCTACTACGAGAGCGCCGGCCCGCGCCAGCCGCGTCCGCGCCGCGGGCTGCTCTCGCGCCCGTCGCTGGCCGCGGTGCTGGCGTGGCGCGAGGCGGTGGATGCGCGGATGCTGCGCGCGCTCAAGACCGGCGCCCTCGATGCGCTCCAGCTGCGCCGCCTGGAGCTGGGCCTGCACCACGAGCAGCAGCACCAGGAGCTGCTGCTGACCGACATCAAGCACGGACTGTGGAGCCAGCCGCTGCGGCCGCCCTACCGCACCGACCTGCCCGATCCGGCCCTGGTGCCGGTGGCGGCCGCCGCACCGCGCTGGCATGAGGCCGGCGGGCAGGTGGTCCGGATCGGCGCGCCGGCCTGGCCCGGGGCGGACGGGTTCGCCTATGACAACGAGTCGCCGCCCCACCCGGTCCTGCTGGCGCCGCACGCGCTGGCCAGCCGCCCGGTCAGCAACGCCGAGTACCGCCAGTTCGTGGAGGACGGGGGTTACCGCGATCCGCGCCTGTGGCTGAGCGAAGGCTGGGCGCGGGTCCAGGCCGAGGGCTGGGAGCGGCCGCTGTACTGGGAGCCGGACCTGGCCCGGGCCGCCACCCTGGGCGGCCTGCGCACCCTGCATCCGCATGCGCCGGTCGCGCACCTGAGCTATTTCGAGGCCGACGCGTTCGCGCGCTGGGCCGGCGCGCGCCTGCCGACCGAGGCCGAGTGGGAGCACGCCGCCGCGCCACTGCCGCCGGAAGGCCATTTCGCCGACGACGACGTGCTGGAGCCGCGCGCGGCCGGCGCCGCCCCGGCGGACCGGCCCGCCCAGCTGTTCGGCGATGTCTGGGAGTGGACCTCCAGCGCCTACCTGCCGTACCCCGGTTCGCGGCCCTGGGAGGACGACACCGGCGAATACAACGCCAAGTTCATGTGCGGGCAGTTCGTACTGCGCGGCGGCAGCTGCGCCACCCCGCGCGGGCATGTGCGCGCCAGCTACCGCAACTTCTTCCCGCCCCATGCGCGCTGGCAGTTCGCCGGACTGCGCCTGGCCCGCGACCTGCCGCGCGACTGACCGGAACCACCGCCATCACCCCCGCCACTGCCCGCATGCCCCCGCCCATGGATACCGCCGCGGACACGCTGCGCGCGGACGTGCTGGCCGGCCTCCGTGCCCGTCCCCGCACGCTGCCGACCAAGTACCTCTACGACGCCCGCGGCTCGGCCCTGTTCGAGGCCATCACCCGCCAGCCCGAGTACTACCCCACGCGCGTGGAACTGGCCCTGCTGGCTTCGCACCTGGGGCCGATCGCCGCGGCGGTGGGACCCCGGGTGCACGTGGTCGAGTACGGCAGTGGCAGCGGCCTGAAGACCGAACGCCTGCTCTCCGGCCTGGAGGAGCCACTGGCCTACACCCCGGTGGAGATATCGCCGGCGGCGCTGGAGGGGTGCGTGGCCCGGTTGCGTCCGCGCTTCCCGGAGCTGGCGATGCTGCCGCTGTGCGCCGACTTCACCCGGCCGCTGAGGCTGCCGCGGCCGCCGCACACGCCGCGGCGCACGCTGGTGTTCTTCCCCGGCTCCACCCTGGGCAATTTCGTCGAGGCGCAGGCGCTGGAACTGCTGCGGGCGATGGCCGCCACCATCGGCGAGCACGGCTGCGCGCTGGTGGGCATAGACCTGGTCAAGGACCCGGCCGTGATCGAGGCCGCGTACAACGACGCGGCCGGCGTCACCGCCGAGTTCACCCTCAACCTGCTGGCCCGGCTCAACCGCGAGCTGGATGCGGATTTCGACCTGGACGGCTTCGCCCACCAGGCACGGTACGTGGAGCCGCGCGAGCGCGTGGAGACCCACGTGGTGAGCCTGCGTCGCCAGCGCGTGCATGTGGCCGGCCATGGCTTCGACTTCGCCGAAGGCGAGGCCATCCAGGTCGAATACAGCCACAAGTACCGCGACCAGACCTTCCAGGCGCTGGCCGCGCGCGCCGGGCTGGAGGTGGTGGACGGCTGGGGCGGCGCGGACGAGGGCTTCGGCCTGCGGCTGCTGCGCACCCGCCGCTGACCGGCCGCCCGGCGCTGGCTATCATGCGCTGCCGCGCGGGGTCGCCGCGTATTGTCGCCGAGCGTGCCGTGCCGAACCCCAGCGTCTTTTCCGTTCCTCCCGGTTTCGACCGCCTGCAGCACGCGCCCGTCGCGGGCCCGGTGCTGGAAACCGGCGTGGCCGGCGTGTGGCTGGATCAGCTGGACGGGCTGGACGTGGTGCGGGTGGAAACGGCCGACGCCACCGCCGCCATCGCGCTGTTCGGCGGCCAGCTGCTGTCCTACGTGCCGCGTGGCGGACAGGACGTGTTCTGGCGCTCGCCCCTGCGCGCGCCGCTGCCCACGCCGGTGCGCGGCGGCGCCCCGGTCTGCTGGCCGTTCTTCGGCCGCCAGGGCCAGGCCGCGGACGTGCCCTCGCACGGCTTCGCCCGCACGGTGCCGTGGCGGTTGCAGCAGGCACGCGCCGGGGAGGAGGGCATCACCGTGGTGCTGGGCTTGCCGGATCTGCCGGGCCTGCCGCTGCGCCTGCACACCGAGATCCACGTCGGGCGCCGGCTGCGGCAGCGGCTGGTGACCACCCACGCCGGCGATGCCCCGCTGGTGATCACCGAGGCCCTGCACAACTATTTCGCGGTGGCCGATGTCGGCGCGGTGCGCGTGGCCGGCCTGGATGGGCAGCCCTACCTGGACCGGCACGACGGCCAGCGCATGCATCGCCAGGTCGGTGACTGGACCCTGCATGATCCGCGCGATCCCGGCCGCAGCGACCGCACCTATCCCGGCGCCGGCGGCCACTACCGGCTGCTGGATCCGCCGATGGCGCGGGTGATCGACCTGCAGGTACGCGGCGGACGCAGCGTGGTGGTGTGGAACCCCGGCCAGGCCGGGGGCGCCGCGATGGCCGACGTCGGCCCCCACTGGCAGCGCTTCCTGTGCGTGGAGGCGGCCAACGCCGGCCCGGACGGGGTGGCCCTGGCGCCGGGCGCCTCGCATGTACTGGAGCAGGTGATCCAGGTGCTGCCACTGGTCTGAACCGGCGAGGGCACACTGCGGCGCGTACACGGGATTCCGGCGATAGTCGTGTCCCCCGTGTGGATGGACCCGATGAAACACGCCGCGCTGCTGGCCCTGCCGCTGCTGATGTCCGCCGGCCCTGCCCCGGCCGATCCCCGCCATGAGGCCTGCGTCGCCGGAACGCTCAGGCCGCAGGCCATCGCCCGCGGCATTCCCGGCCCGGACTTCGACCGCTACATGGCCGGCGTGACCGCCGACCTCGGCGTGCTCGACCTGCTCGACGCGCAGCCCGAATTCACCACGCCCATCTGGGGCTACCTGGCCGGCCTGGTCGATGAGGAGCGGGTGGCCGATGGCCTGGCGATGCTGCAGGCCCACGGCGAACTGCTGGCGCGGGTTTCCGCGCAGTACGGGGTCGATCCGGAGACCGTGGTCGCGGTCTGGGGGGTGGAGAGCGACTACGGCCGCGTGCACGGCAAGCGCCCGCTGCTGCAGTCGCTGTCGGTGCTGGGGTGCATGGGCCGGCGCCAGGCGTTCTTCCGTGGCGAGTTCCTGGCGCTGCTGGGGCTGCTCCAGTCCGGCGACCTGCGCGATCCGGGCATCACCGGCTCGTGGGCCGGGGCCTTCGGCCACACCCAGTTCATGCCCAGCACCTATGCGCGCATCGCCGTGGACGGCGACGGCGACGGGCGCCGCGACCTGGTCGACAGCGTTCCCGATGCGCTGGCCTCCACCGCCAACTACCTCAGGCGCAGCGGCTGGCAGACCGGCCAGCCCTGGGGCTACGAGGTGCGGCTGCCCGCCGGCTTCGACGCCTCGCTGGCCGGTCGCACCAGCCGGCGTCCGCTCTCGGACTGGGTCGCGCGCGGCGTGACCCGCGTCGATGGCCGCGCCATCGCCCCGTCGGACGCGCGCAGCGCGATCCTGCTGCCGGCGGGACCTGGCGGCCCGGCGCTGCTGGTGTTCGGCAACTACGACGCGATCTACTCCTACAACGCCGCCGAGAGCTATGCGCTGGCGATCGCGACCCTGGCCGACCGGCTGCGCGGCGGCAGCGGCCTGGCCACGCCCTGGCCCACCGATGATGCGGGACTGTCGCGCGCGCAGCGGCGCGAGCTGCAGACCCTGCTGCTGGCGCGCGGCCACGCCATCGGCGAGGCCGACGGCATGATCGGCACCCACACCCGCCGCGCGATCCGCGACGAGCAGCAGCGGCTGGGCATCGCCCCGGCCGACGGGCGTGCCGGCCAGCGCATCCTCGAGGCCCTGCGCGCCGGTCGCTGACCCGGCGGCGGACCGTCGCCCGCCCGGGCACCACCCCCCGCCGGCGCCCACGCGCCGCCCTGCCGCTATTGCCTCCCGGGCGGCGCCACGGCTCTTCGCGCGGCCCATCGCCGGACGGGTCCGGGGTTCGCGGATAATGCACCCCCCATCCGGACCGGCTGCCCCCGCGTGCGCGCATCTCCCCCAGGCCGGCGCAAGGCCGCGCTGGTCTTCATCTTCATCACCGTGCTGATCGACGTGCTGTCCTTCGGCGTGATCATCCCGGTGCTGCCGCACCTGGTGGAGCAGTTCACCGGTGGTGACCTGGCCAGCGCCGCGCGCTGGGTCGGCATCTTCGGCATGACCTTCGCCGCGGTGCAGTTCCTGTCCACCCCGGTGCAGGGGGCACTGTCGGACCGCTTCGGCCGGCGCCCGGTGATCCTGGTGTCCTGCCTGGGCCTGGGCCTGGATTTCATCGTCATGGCGCTGGCTACCTCGCTGCCGGTGCTGCTGCTGGCGCGGATCATCTCCGGCGTGGCCTCGGCCAGCTTCACCACCGCCAATGCCTACATCGCCGACGTGACCCCACCGGAGAAGCGCGCCAAGAGCTACGGCATGATCGGCGCGGCCTTCGGCCTGGGCTTCGTGGTCGGGCCGATGATCGGTGGCTGGCTTGGCGGGGTCGACCTGCGGGCGCCGTTCTGGTTCGCCGCCGGGCTGGCGCTGCTGAACTTCCTCTACGGCCTGTTCGTGCTGCCGGAGTCGCTGCCGCCGGAGCGGCGCAGCGCGCGCTTCGAACTGGCCCACGCCAACCCGTTCGGGTCGATGCTGCTGCTGCGCCGCTACCCGCAGGTGTTCGGGCTGGCCGCGGTGGTGATGCTGGCCAACCTGGCGCACTACGTGTACCCGAGCATCTTCGTGCTGTTCGCCGACTACCGCTTTGGCTGGGGTCCGCGCGAGGTGGGCTGGGTGCTGGCCGGCGTGGGCGTGATGAGCATCATCGTCAACGCCGGCCTGGTGGGACGCGTGGTACGTGCCCTGGGCGAGCGCCGTACCCTGCTGCTGGGCCTGGGCTGCGGCGTGACCGGCTTCGCCATCTACGCGTTCGCCGGGACGCCGTGGCTTTTCCTGGCCGGGCTGCCGGTCAGCGCGCTGTGGGCACTGGCCTCGCCAGCCAGCCAGGCGCTGATCACCCGCGAGGTGGGGCCGGAGGTGCAGGGCAGGATCCAGGGGGCGCTGATGAGCCTGGTCAGCCTGGCCGGGATCGTCGGTCCGCTGCTGTTCGCCAACGTCTTCGCGCTGTTCATCAGCGACCATGCGCCGGTGGAAATGCCGGGCGCACCCTGGCTGCTGGCGGCGTTGCTGCTGGGCGCCGCCTTTGTGGTCGGCTGGCGCGTGGCCAGGCCCGCCGCACCGCACGGAGACTGAGGCGGGCCGGAACGGCGGGCCACCGGCAGGTGGCCGCGCCGTGGCCGGATCAGTCGTTCTGGACGCTGATGATGCGGCCGTCCTGCGGGTCCACGCGGAATTCGACCTTCTGGCCGTCGGCGCGCTCGCCCTCGGCCTCCCAGATGCCGTCGTCGTACTTCACGTCGTGGATCTTGGAGTAGCCGGCGGCGGTCAGACGCGCCTTGACGTCTTCGGCGCTGAGCCGGGACACCAGGTCCTCGGCGAAGATCCGACCCCCGGCATCCACCCGCACGTCCACCCGCTTGCCGTTGGCGCTGGTGGCGTCGGTTTCCCACATGCCGTCCTCGAACTCGGGATCGTCGATCTTCGTGTAGCCGGCCTGGGTCAGCAGCTCACGCACCTGCACGGCGTTGAGCGCGGTGTCGGCGGCCTTCTGGGTGGCCGCCGGCGGGATGTTGGCCGGCCCTGCGGGGGCAGGCTCGGCGGCGGTGGCCGGCAGGGCCAGCGCAAGGCCGACCAGGGCGGGGAGGGCAAGCCGGGCGGAGGTCTTCATCGCGTGCTCCTGGAAGGGGTGTGGCTGCACGGTGCCGCGCGGCGGCTCAGCGGCGGGTGAACGGCAGAGCGCCCCGGGGGCGGCCGGTTCAGCGCCGTGAACGCGGCGCGATCCCGCGTGTTTGCTACCCTGCCCGCACATGGAATCCCCGTACATCGCCCACGACCGGCGTGCCGTGGCGCCCGGCGCCCCGCGCGTGGATGGCGCCTGGAAGGTCCTCAACGCGGCCACTGCCGCCCGGCACGCGCAGGTCGAGTCGCTGCCACTGATGTCGGCGCTGATGTCCCCTGCGGTGGACCGCGGCACCTGCGTGGAAGTGCTGCGGCGGATGTGGCGTGTCCACGCCGGCTGGGAGTCCGCCAACGGCCCGCGCCTGCGGGCCTTGCCCTGGACGTGGCGGCCGCGCGCCCCGCAGCTGGCGGCGGACCTGGAGGCGCTGGGCGAACATCCGGCCGATCCGCCGCCGGTGTCGCCCGTCGCAGCCGGTGACGCGGAGGCCTGGGGCATGCTCTACGTGGTCGAGGGCTCGGCGCTTGGCGGCCAGTTGATCGCCCGGCACCTGCGCAGGCACCTGCCGGCCGTCGGTGCGGTGGTGCGCCACTTCGACGGTCCCGGCCCGGGACCAGGCTGGCGCGAGTTCCGCGCCACCCTGGAGGAGGCACTGCCCGATGCCGGTGCGCGCATCCGCGCTGCCTCCGCCGCCCAGGCCATGTTCGGCCATTTCCACGCCCAGCTCGGCATGCCGCTGGCCGCCGGCGAACGCACAGGAACCGTAACCGCATGATCCCCGCCGCACCGGACATTCCCGACCTCGACACCTGCGCGCGCGAGCCGATCCACATCCCCGGCTCGATCCAGCCGCACGGTGTGCTGCTGGTGATCCACCCGCACAGCGGCCTGGTGCTGCAGGCCAGCGCCAATGCGTCCGCCGCGCTGCTGGGTGGCGCCGGGCCGGTCCAGGGCCAGCCGTGGGATGGCCTGCTGCAGGTGGACCCGGCACAGGCCGACGCCCTGCAGCCGGTGGCGTCGCCCCGGCACCTGGGCCATGCGCCGTGCACCGTGGTCCGCACCGGGCAGGCCAGCTGGACCGCCGCCTGGCACCTCTATCCGGACCGCTGGCTGCTGGAACTGGAGCCGCTGCAGGGTGCGCATCCATTGGCCCTGGGCGATGCGCTGCGTGCCCAGCGCGAGATCGACCGCGCGCCGGGGGTGGTCGAGGCCGCCCGCCGTACCGCCGCCGAAATCCGCGACCTGGCCGGCTACGACCGGGTGATGGTCTACCGCTTCGACGAGGACTGGCATGGCGACGTGATCGCCGAGGTGCGCCGGCCCGGCCTGGAGAGCTACCTGGGCCTGCACTATCCGGCGACCGACATCCCGGCCCAGGCGCGCGCGCTGTACCTGCGCACCCGCATCCGCCAGATCGTGGATGTCGGCTACACCCCGGTGCCGGTGGAACCGGCGCTGGACCCGCGCGACGGCCAGCCGCTGGACCTCAGCGACAGCACCCTGCGCAGCGTCTCGCCGGTGCACTGCGAATACCTGTCGAACATGGGCGTGGCCGCCACCCTGGTCGCATCGCTGGTGGTCAACGACCGGCTGTGGGGGCTGGTGGCCTGCCACCACTACCAGCCGCGCTTCCTGGACCACACCGTCCGCGAGGCCTGCGAGGCGGTCGGCCAGGCGCTGGCCGCGCGCGTGGGCAGCCTGGAGGCGATCAGCCGCAGCGATGCCGAGCAGTCGCTGCTGACCGTGCGCGAGAAGCTGATCACCGCCTTTTCCGAGTCCGAGGGCTTTACCCCGCAGCTGCTGACCGACATGGCCGGCGACCTGCTGGATGTGGTCGATGCCGATGGCGTGGCCGTGTTCCATGGCGAACAGCTCAGCCGCATGGGCCAGACCCCGGACGACGCCGGCCTGCGCCGGATCCGCGCCGCGCTGGAGCAGAGCGTGGCCGTGCGCGAGGAGACCGACAGCGCCGGCCTGCTGCACGTGTCCGAGATCGGGGCGCGCTTCCCCGCGCTGGCGGACCTGGCGCGCGAGGCGGCCGGGCTGATCTACGTGCCACTGCAGCCCAAGGCCCGCAGCGCGCTGATGTGGACCCGGCGCGAGCAGGTGCGCACGGTCAACTGGGCCGGCAATCCGGCGCTGGCCAAGCTGGAGGACCTGCCCGGCCGGCTGTCGCCGCGCAAGAGCTTCGAGCTGTGGCAGGACACCGTGCGCGGCCGCTCGCGCCACTGGTCGCCGATGCACCTGGAATCGGCGCGCAGCCTGCGGGTGCTGATCGAGCTGATGGAACGCAAGCGTGACCGCCAGGACCTGGTGCTGCTGGAAGCGACCCTGGCGCGCATGCGCAATGGCGTGGCCATCATCGAACGTACCGGCGAGCCTGTACGCAGCCGCCTGGTGTTCGTGAACCCGGCCTTCGTGGCGGCCAGCGGCGCGACCTCCACCGCGTCGCTGGGCATGGACCTGCGCGAGCTGGACCCGGCGCTGGCCGCGGCCATCGAGGAAAGCGGGCTGGAAGCACGCCTGGGCGATGGCGAACCGCTGCGCGAGATCCTGCCGCTGCGTGGCGAGGACGGCCGTCGCCAGCCATGGGTGTTCGAGTTCGAACCGCTGCCGGAAGCCGGTGCGCACTGGCTGCTGCAGCTGCGCCCGGCCGGCGAGGGCTGAGGGGCCGTCAGCACGCAAGGCGGTCGCGCTGGTCCGCGCGTAAAGCCGGTCCACATGGCCCGCCGTGTGTGCTGCGCGTACCCGCCCCACGGCGCCCGGCCGCAGGTCCTCACCGTCCGGCGCCGTGGCCCGTAGCCCGGACAAGGCCGCAGGCCGCATCCGGGAACCCGGCAGGTAACGAGGGCGACCCCGAAGCCTGACCCTGGCCGGAGACGTCGGGATCACCCCGGGTGCGCTGCGCTTACCCGGGCTACGGGAGCTGACCGGCCGGCAGCGCGCAAGCAGTCGCCCGGTCTGCGCGTGCGGCCCGTAGCCCGGATAAGGCTGCAGGCCGCATCCGGGAACCCTGGCAGGTAACGAGGGCGGCCCCGAAGCCTGACCCTGGCCGGAGACGCCCGGATCACCCCGGGTGCGCTGCGCTTACCCGGGCTACGGGAGCTGGCCGGCCGGCACCCGAGGCACTCGTGCCGGTCCGCGCGTGCAGCCCATAGGCCGTAGCCCGGACAAGGCCGCAGGCCGCATCCGGGGCCGCCGGCAGGTAACAAGCCAATCCCCGAAGTCTGATCGTGGCCGGAGACGCCGGATCACCCCGGGTGCGCTGCGCTTACCCGGGCTACGGGAGCTGACCGGCCGGCACCCCAGGGCAGTCGCGCCCGGTCCGCGCGTGCGGCCGTAGCGCGGACAAGGCCGCAGGCCGCATCCGGGGCCGCCCGGTGTCCGGCCAGCGCCGCATCCGGTGTCCACGTTGCGCACCGCATGGGCGCCTAGAACACGATCCGGCGCTCGCCCAGCGCCACGCCCTCCGGCCCCCAGCGGCGCTCCACGACAATGCCCTCGCCGTCGCGGCCCAGCATCACCACGGTGCTGGCCCGCGTGCCGTAATCGCGCCCGCGGATGAAGGCCGATGACAGCCAGCGCTCGCGTTCCAGGCCGATGCCGGTGTCCGGCAGCGACGCATCCGGATAGGTGTGCTCGTCGGCCAGCGCCTGCAGCAGCGCCTCCGGCTCGCCGTGGCGGTCGGCCTCCAGCCAGGCCTCCAGGCGCCGGGCGAGGGTGAGCGCCTTGGGCCAGCCCGAATCCAGCGCCGCGTTGGACAGGCTGTGCACGCCCGGCGTCACCACGGCCTGGCGCGGCTGCGGCCGGTTGCTGGTCCACACGCAGTGCGCGTGGTCGGCCAGCAGCAGGTTGAACGGGCGGTAGTCCGGTGCGTGCGCGCGCAGCGCGTCCGAAGCGGCGAGCGCGCCTTGCCCGTCGCGCAGCCAGTCGCTGGCCAGCCACCCGCGGGAGCGGCCGTCCTGCGGGGCGCGCAGGTCGCGCACGTTGGTCACCAGCGCGCAGCGGCCGGCCTGGTGCACGCCCAGCCAGGTGCCGCCGGCTTCCAGGTCGCGACCGGCGATGACCCCCGGCACGTCGTCCCAGTGCGCCAGCGGCGCGGCCGGTCGCGCATGGAACTCGTCGCGGTTGCCGGCCAGCACCAGCCGCCAGCGCGGATGCGCCTGCCAGGCGAAGGCCGCCACGCACATGCCCCGGGCCTCAGGCGCCGCGCCGGGCCTGGCGCAGGCGCACCGCCTGCACCCAGCGCGTGGCCACCGCCGGCGAGGTGATGCACACCGCCTCGTCGGTGACGGTGGTCACCGCGCGCTCCAGCAGCTGGATGTCGGCCTCGTGCTGGCGTGCCACGTGCGGATCCTCGAAGAACACCGCGCGCTGGCAGCGCCGCTCCAGCACCAGGTCGGCGATCTGCGCGTCGCCGCCCATCGGCCCGCTGAGGAAGCGGTGCACCCAGGGCGTGTCCTGCGGCCAGCCGCGGCTCCAGGCCATCTCGTTGAGGCGCTGGCCGGTGGTGCCGGTGGCCACGCGCCGGGCGAAGCGCGACAGCACGTCGTAGTGCTCGGAGGCGAAGGCGAGCATCTGCGGCTTCATCGCGTCATGGGCGATCATCGCCAGGGTCTGCGACTGGAAGGCGTGGAAGCGGTCCGCGCCCGGGTCCGGCGCCAGGCCGGCGTGGATGCGCTCGTTCTCGATCCAGTCGCGCGCGCTGGCCACGGTCGAGATGAAGGGCTTGCCGTGGATCACGCACTGGCGCTTGAGGGCGATCGCCTCGGGGAAGATCGAGGACGGATCGACCGGGTCGATCAGGTAGACCGCACCATCGAGCGTGCGCGCGTCGCCCTCCATGCCGACCACCTCGGCCACCAGTTTCATCAGCCCGCCCTCGCGCCCGTACGGGTAGCGCTTCAGGCCGGCGTAGCCGGCGAGCATGCCGGCGGCGGCGATCGCATCGTGGGTGCGGCCGACCGCATGCAAGTCCAGTCCCAGTTCGCGGATGCCCTGTCCGCTGGCGCGCAGCCAGCGGAAAAGCGCGGCGTCCTCGGTGGCGTGGTGCAGGCGGTTGGCGGCAAGGCCCAGGCGCATCATGGTCTCCGTGGCGGATGGTCGATCCACCGGAGTCTAAGTGCTGGCGCAGGCGCGCGGTGACGCCGGCGCACGGAGCGCGGCGCTCAACGACGGCGCAGTGCCACGCGCACGATCACCCCGGCGACCAGCCCCCAGAACGCGGCGCCGATGCCCAGCAGTGCCAGCCCCGATGCGGTGACCAGGAAGGTCACCAGCGCCGCCTCGCGCTGCTGCTCCTCGCCCAGTGCGGTGGCCAGGCTGTTGCCCAGCGTGCCGATCAGCGCGATGCCGGCGATCGCCAGCACCAGCGCGTGCGGCAAGGCGGCCAGCAGGGCGGCGACGGTCGCGCCGAACAGCCCGGCCAGCAGGTAGAAGATGCCGGCCCACACCGCGGCCACGTAGCGTCGCGCCGCGTCGGGATGGGCTTCCGGCCCCATGCAGATGGCCGCGGTGATCGCCGCCAGGTTCAGCGCGAACGCGCCGAAGGGCGCCAGCAGCACGGTGGCCAGGCCGGTCCAGCCGACCGCCGCGGAAACCGGCACGGGGTAGCCCGAGGCGCGGATCACGGCCACGCCCGGCACGTTCTGCGAGGCCATGGTGACCACGAACAGCGGCAGGGCCACGCCCAGCACGGCGGCCACGCTCGGCCGCGGGGTGACCCATTCGGGGCGCGCCAGCTCCAGCCGCAGCTGGGCCGGATCCAGCTGCGCGGTGCCCAGGGCGACGGCGATTCCCGCCAGCAGCGTGAGCAGGATGGCGTAGCGCGGCCACAGCCGTCGCGCGGCCAGCCACGTGCCCAGCATCGCCAGCACCAGCAGCGGCTGGACCTGGATGGCCGCGAAGGCATCGATGCAGAAGCGCAGCAGCACGCCGGCCAGCATCGCCGCGGCCAGCGACAGCGGGATGCGCCCCAGCAGCCGCTCGAACACGCCGGAGAAGCCAACGGCCGTGATCAGCACGCCGGCCAGCAGGAAGCCGGCCACCGCTTCGGCCATCGGCACGCCCGCGGCACTGGTCACCAGCACCGCCGCCCCGGGCGTGGACCAGGCCGTGACCACCGGCATCCGCCAGCGCAGCGACAGGCCGATGCAGGTCGCCCCCATGCCGATGCCCAGCGCCCACATCCACGAGGCGGTCTGCGCCTCGGTGGCGCCCATCGCCTGGGCCGCCTGGAACACGATCGCCACCGAACTGGCGAAGCCGACCAGCACGGTGACCAGGCCGGCGGCCACCGCGGACAGCGAGTGGTCGCGCCAGAACATGCGCGGGGAGTTCGGGAATTCCATCGCCGCATTGTCACCCGCGCGTTGCCGGCACGGCAGTCCGGCGACGGGCTGCACGCGGTCGCGATGGCGCGCGGCGCGCAGGCATGCGCCCGGGTCCGCGGCCGTGCTGCCGGCCGCGCGCCGCACCGGGCCCGCGGATGGCCGCCGATGCGCGGGCCGCTACCGGCACGATCCGGCGATGGCGCGCACGGCCGGTGCAGGGGACCGACGTGCCGGCGTGCCGCTAGCCGGGGTCCATCCCCGCCAGCTCGAGCACCCAGCGCGGCACTGGCGGCTCGCCGTCGAGCACGCTGCCGGGGCGGCCTTCGCCCACTGCCCACCGGTGCAGCCAGCTGATGCCGCGTGCGCCCTGGTATCCGCCCTCGCCGCGGGCGTAGGCCGGGTCCTGCATGGCCTCGTCCAGGGTCACCACGCGGTAGCCGCGGCGCTGCACGCCGGCCACCAGCCCGGCGTAGGCCGCCGCGTTGAGTTCATTGGCATGCAGCAGCCAGACCTGCGGCAGGCGGTAGCCGAGCAGGGCCAGTGACTGTCGCTCGTAGTAGTCGACGGTGTTGAGCATGTAGGGCACGTAGCCGCGCCGCAGGCGCTCCAGCGTGTACTGGCGGTCCGCGACCCGGGCCTGGCCGTCCAGTACCCGCGCGTAGGCCAACGCCCAGATCCACTCGCTGTTGTCGACCGTGACCGGGGCCACCGCGTAGCCCAGCCGCGCCAGGCAGGCCTCCACCACCGCCCGGTCGGCGGCGTCGCGCCCGGCATGCAGGTAGGGATGCCGGAACCAGCGCGGCACCTGCCCGTATTGCGCCAGCAGCGGACGCAGCACACGCTCGCCGCGTTCGATGTCCCGGCAGTAGGCCTGCGGCCCGATCTCCCGCATCCGCGGATGGCTGTAGCTGTGGTTGCCCAGCGCGTGCCCGGCATCAAGCCAGTCGCGCAGCATCGAGACCCGCTCCTGGGCGAGGCGGCCGTCGACCTCCAGCTTGGCCTCGTTGACGAAGCCGGTAGCCGGCACGCCCGCCAGGGCCAGCTGCGCCATCAGCTGGTCGTGGCGCTGCTGCAGCGATGGCGCGGTGATATCGCCGTCGCGCTGCCAGGGCAGGTCGTCGATGGTGACCGCGATGCGCCGCTGGTCACTGGCGGCCGGGGCCTGGGCCTGGGCATGGCTGGCGCCCACGGCCAGCAGGAGGAGCGCCAGGCGGCGCAGCAGCAGGGGAATCGAAGTCATGGCCGCATTGTGGCCGAGTCGGTGACCGCGGCGGGCGGGCCGCCGGTAATCCGGTGAGCGCGGCGGGCCTGGGGTCACCGCGTGCGACGCCGTGGGTGGCGCGCCACCACTCGGCGGCGGGCCGCGTCCCCGGACGCGGCCGTCGGGCTTGTCCGGCGATGAAGGGCGATCGCACCCGGGCCGGTCACTCCACGCGGCCGCGCCAGCGCAGCGTGCCTGGCCTCGCCGCGCGGCATCCTCCGGTCGCCAGTCCCGGCTCCTGGGCCCGCCTTGCCCGGACGCGGCCCTGTGCCCGGCTACGCGACTACGTGATCACCGCGACGGCGCGCTCCAAGCAGCCCGCGCACGCGCAGCGCACCCGGAAGCTTCCGGATGCGCCGCAACCGCGGGATCACGCGACCGCCGTCTCCTCCAGCGCCGCGGTGCGCAGCGGCGCCCTGGTGCCCAGCAGTTCGGCGATCGACTGGGCCGCGTCGCGGCCTTCGGCCACCGCGGTGACCACCAGGTCCGCGCCACGCACCGCGTCGCCGCCGGCGAACACGCGCGGGTGCGCGGTCTGGTAGGGCAGGGTGGCGGCGGTGGCGGCCGGGCCGGCGATGATGCGGCCATTGCCCGTGCCTTCGATGCCGCTGCGGGTCATCCACTCCGGCACGCTGGGCGAGAAGCCGAAGGCGATGATCACCACGTCGGCGGCGATCACCGATTCGCTGCCCTCGACCGGCACCGCGACCCGGCGCCCGCGCGCGTCCGGCTCGCCGAGACGGGTCTCGACCACGCGCACGCCGGTCACCCGGTTCTGCGCATCGGTCTCGATGCCCAGCGGCTGGCGGTTGAACAGGAAGCGCACGCCTTCCTCGCGTGCGTTGGCCACCTCGCGCGCCGAGCCGGGCATGGAGGCCTCGTCGCGACGGTAGGCGCAGGTGACACGGCCGGCCCCAAGCCGGATCGCGCTGCGCACGCAGTCCATGCCGGTGTCGCCGCCACCCAGCACCACCACCTGGCGGCCCGCCAGGTCGGGCAGCCTGATCAGGTCTTCCCAGCCGGCGATCGGCCGCCCGGTGGCATGGGCCGGATCGGTACCGGTGACGATGCGTCCGTTCTGCACCAGGAACGGCAGTGCCGGCAGCACGCCCTCGGCATCCTGGCCGGGCAGGCCGCCATCGGTGTAGCGGTAGGCGCCGGTACCCAGGAACACCGCGTCGTACTCGGCCAGCAGCTGCTCCATGGTCACGTCGCGGCCGATCTCCACCCCCAGCCGGAACTGGATGCCCATGCCCTCGAGCACCTCGCGCCGGCGTGCGATCACCGCCTTGTCCAGCTTGAAGGTGGGGATGCCGAACTGCAGCAGGCCGCCGATCTGCTCATAGCGGTCGTAGACCACCGCCTGGATGCCGGCACGCGCCAGGCGGTCGGCACAGGCGATGCCCGCCGGACCCGCGCCGACCACGGCCACCCGGTGGCCGGTCGGCTGCACGCTGGACAGGTCCGGGCGCCAGCCCTGCTCGAAGGCGGTATCGACGATGTACTTCTCCACCGCGCCGATGGTCACCGCGCCGAAGCCGTCGTTGAGCGTGCAGCTGCCCTCGCACAGGCGGTCCTGCGGGCACACCCGGCCGCACACCTCCGGCAGCGGGTTGGTGCTGTGGCAGAGGTCGGCCGCCTCGCTGATGCGGTTCTCCTGCACCAGCTGCAGCCACTGCGGGATGGCGTTGTGCACCGGGCACTTCCAGCTGCAGTAGGGATTGCCGCAGTCCAGGCAGCGGCCGGACTGGTGGCTGGCCTCCGGCGCGCCGAAGCGCCCGTACAGCTCGCCCCAGTCGCCGGAGGTGCGCAGCTCCACGGGGATGCGCCGCGGCATCTCGCGCGGCAGTTCGAGGAACTGGAAAACGTGTTTACGGCTCATGGCGTCTCGCTCGTGCTCCCGGCCATGGCCGCGAGCCAGTTGTCTGGGTGGGTGCGTGCGTCAGGCCGCGACCGGTTTTCGCGCAGGCGCGCCGAAACCCCGCGTTCCGTGCAGGCGAGCCGATCGCGCAGCGCGGGCTCCCGCCCGCGGTAGCACGCATCGTGGCCCGGCGACCTGCATGCGCGGCATGGAAGTCATGCCGCCCTCCGCAGGGTGTCGGCCAGCGACTCGATGCTCGCGGCCTTGGGCTTGACCAGCCAGAACTTGCCCACGTAGTCGCGGAACTCGTCGAGGATCTGCTGCGCCCAGATGCTGCCGGTCAGTTCGCGGTGGCGGCTGACCAGGGTGTGCAGGTGCTGGCGGTAGCTCTCGAAGCCCTCCGGCGAGATGCGGTGGATGTCGATCAGCTCGTGGTTGTAGCGGTCGACGAAGTCGCGGTCCTGGTCCAGCACGTAGGCCAGGCCGCCGGTGAAGCCGGCGCCGAAGTTCAGCCCCACCCGGCCCAGCACCAGCACGCAGCCGCCGGTCATGTACTCGCAGCAGTGGTCGCCCGCACCCTCCACCACCGCCAGCGCGCCGGAGTTGCGCACCGCGAAGCGCTCGCCGGCGCGGCCGGCGGCGAACAGCTCGCCACCGGTGGCGCCGTACAGGCAGGTGTTGCCGATGATCGGCGTGCTGCGCGCCTCGAAGCGCGCGCCGCGCGGCGGACGCACCACCAGGCGGCCGCCGGCCATGCCCTTGCCGACGTAGTCGTTGGCCTCGCCTTCCAGCTCCAGGTTCAGGCCGCCGGCGTTGAACGCACCGAAGCTCTGGCCGGAGGTGCCGCGGAAGTGCAGGGTGATCGGCGCATCGGACATGCCATGGTTGCCATGGGCCTTGGCGATGGTGCCCGACAGGCGCGCGCCGATGCTGCGGTCGGTGTTGTGGATCAGGTAGCGGTGGTCGCCGCCGGTCTTGTTGGCGATCGCATCGGCCAGCTGCAGGTCCAGCTGGGTGGCCAGGCTGTCCGGGGACTCGTACAGCCGCGCCGCGGCGCAGCGGTCGTCCTCGCGCGGGGCCGGCACCAGCAGCCGCGACAGGTCCAGGCGCACGCCTTCGCGCGGGGCGGCGTCCAGCTGGCGCAGCAGGTCGGTGCGGCCGACGATCTCGTCCAGCGAGCGTGCGCCCAGCACCGACAGCCAGCCGCGCACTTCCTCGGCCAGCAGGCGGAAGAAGTTCTCCACCCGCTCCGGCAGCCCGGTGAAGTGGTCCATGCGCAGGCGCTCGTCCTGGGTGGCCACGCCGGTGGCGCAGTTGTTGAGGTGGCAGATGCGCAGGTACTTGCAGCCCAGCACGATCATCGGGCCGGTGCCGAAGCCGAAGCTGTCCGCGCCCAGCAGCGCGGCCTTGACCACGTCCAGGCCGGTCTTCAGGCCGCCGTCGGTCTGCAGGATGGTGCGGTCGCGCAGGTCGTTGGCCACGAGCGCCTGGTGCGACTCGGCCACGCCCAGCTCCCAGGGACCGCCGGCGTAACGGATCGAGCTGACCGGGCTGGCACCGGTGCCCCCGTCATGGCCGGAGACGGTGATCAGGTCGGCGCCGGCCTTGACCACGCCGGCGGCGATCGTGCCCACGCCCGCGTGGCTGACCAGTTTCACCGACACCAGCGCCTGCGGATTGACCTGCTTGAGGTCGTAGATCAGCTGGGCCAGGTCTTCGATCGAATAGATGTCGTGGTGCGGCGGCGGGCTGATCAGGCCGATGCCCGGGCGCGCGTAACGCAGCCGTGCGATCAGCTCGTTGACCTTGTGCCCCGGCAGCTGCCCACCCTCGCCGGGCTTGGCGCCCTGGGCGACCTTGATCTGCAGCACCTCGGCATTGACCAGGTACTCGGGCGTGACGCCGAAGCGCCCGGAAGCCACCTGCTTGATCTTGGAGCGCTTTTCGGTGCCGTAGCGGACCGGGTCCTCGCCGCCTTCGCCGGAGTTGGAGCGGCCGCCCAGGCGGTTCATGGCGATCGCCAGCGCCTCGTGGGCCTCCGGCGACAGCGCGCCCAGCGAAATGGCGGCGCTGTCGAACCGGCGCAGCAAATCGGAGGCCGGTGCCACCTGGTCCAGCGGCAGCGGGGCGGCGGCCGGCTGCAGCTGCAGCAGGTCGCGCAGCGCCGACGGCGGGCGCGAATGCACCGCGTCGGTATACGCCTTCCAGTCGGTGGCATCGCCGCTGCGGGTGGCCCGCTGCAGGGTCATGACCACGTCGGGGTTGTACATGTGGTACTCGCCGCCGTGCACGTACTTGAGCACCCCGCCGATGTCCGGCCGGGCCAGCTCGTTCCATGCCGCCGACTGCAGCGCGCGCGCGTCCGCGTCCAGCCGCGCGAAACCGGCGCCGCCCACGCGCGAAGGCGTGCCGCCGAAGCACAGTTCAACCACCTCCGGTTCCAGGCCCACGATCTCGAACAGCTGCGCGCCGCGGTAGCTGGCGATGGTGGCAATGCCCATCTTGGAGATGATCTTGCTCAGGCCCTTGTACAGGCCCTTGCGGTAGCTGCGGCCGACCTGGGCGACCTCGCCCTTCTTCAGCTGCAGGATCCCGCGCCGGCCCATGTCGAACAGGGTCTGGTAGGACAGGTACGGGTAGACCGCGGTGGCGCCATAGCCCAGCAGGCAGGCCACGTGGTGCGCGTCGCGTGCGGTGCCGGTCTCGATGATCAGGTTGACGTCGCAGCGCAGGCCGGCGTTGCACAGGTGATGGTGGACCGCGCCGGTGGCCAGCAGCGCGTGCACCATCGGCCGGTCCTGGACCGGGTAGCGGTCGGACAGCAGCAGCATGACCACGCCGTCGCGCGCGGCCTGCTCGGCCTGACGGCAGATCCGCTCGATGCCGGCCTTCAGACCCTCCTCGACCGAGTAGGACAGGTCGACCAGGCGGTTGCGCTCCGCGTACTGCGGCATCTTCAGCAGCTCGCGCAGCTTGCGCTGGGACAGCACGGGCGAGTTGAGGATGACGTGGTTCACCGTCTCCGGCCCGGCGTGGAAGATGTTGGTCTCCCGGCCCAGCTGGGTGTACAGCGACATCACGCAGTCTTCCCGCAGCGGATCGATCGGCGGGTTGGTTACCTGCGCGAACGCCTGGCGGAAGTAGTCGTACAGCGGCCGGTTGCGCTGGCTGAGCACGGCCATGGGCGTGTCGTCGCCCATCGAGCCGGTCGCTTCCTGCTCGGTCTCGGCCATCGGCCGCAGCACCAGTTCCACTTCCTCGGTGCTGAGCTGGAACAGCTTGTGGTAGCTGCGCAGGGTCTTCTCGTCGAACGGCTCCTCGGCCAGCGACGGGTCGATCAGCTCGGTCTGCAGCCAGGTCACGCCCTGCTGCAGCCACTGCTTGTACGGGGCGCGGGTGCGGTTGACCCGGTCCACCGACTCGCTCTCCAGCAGGTCGCCGCGGCGCAGGTCGATGGCGATCATCTCGCCCGGGCCGAGCTTGCCCTTGCGCACGACGCGCTCGGTCGGCACCTCCCACACGCCGGCTTCGGAGGCGACGATGAAGTGGCGGTCGGAGGTCAGCATCCAGCGCGAAGGGCGCAGGCCGTTGCGGTCCAGGGTGCAGGCGGCATAGCGGGCATCCATCGACACGATGCCGGCCGGGCCGTCCCACGGCTCGGTGTTCAGCGCGTAGAACTCGTAGAACGCGGCCAGGTCCGGGTCCTTGAACTCCAGCGACTGGGTCGCCGGCGGCACCAGGATGCGCAGCGCCTGGATCAGCTCCATGCCGCCGGACACCAGCAGCTCGAGCATGTTGTCCAGGCTCTGCGAGTCGGAGCCGTGCATGGAGACGATCGGCTGCAGCTCGGCGACGTCGAACTTCGGCGTCTTCCACACCTTGCCGCGCGCCTGCGCCCAGCGGCGGTTGCCTTCGATGGTGTTGATCTCGCCGTTGTGGGCGAGCATCCGGAACGGATGGGCCAGCGGCCAGCGCGGAAGGGTGTTGGTGGAGAAGCGCTGGTGGAACACCACCGCGCTGGAGGCCAGTTCCGGACGCTGCAGGTCCAGGTAGAAGCCTGAGAGCTTGTCCGGCAGGACCATGCCCTTGTAGCCGATGCTGTGGGCCGCCAGGCTCACCACGTAGTAGTCGGCGATGTCGTGCAGCTGCTGTTCGCTGCGCCGGCGCGCCAGGAACAGCGCCAGGTTGAAGCTTTCCTCGTCCTGGCCGGTGCCGGCCTGGACGTACACCTGTTCGATCAGGGGCAGGGTCTGCCTTGCCAGTTCCCCACAGACACGCGTGTCTGTGGGCGGGGATCGCCAGCCGAGGATGCTGAGCCCGGCCCGTCGCAGCTCGTGCTCGAGGGTCTCGCGGCAGCGCTGCGCCAGCAGCTGCTCGTCCGGGAGGAACACCAGGCCCGAGGCGAAGCGCGCGCCCGGCTCCAGCGCGATGCCGGCTTCCTGCGCGAGGGTGCGCAGGAACTGCTCGGGACGGCGGATCAGCAGGCCGCAGCCGTCGCCGGTCAGGCCGTCGGCGGCCACGCCGCCACGGTGGGTCATGCGCGACAGCGCGGCGATGGCGGTGTCGACCAGGCCGCGGGACGGCTGGTCGTCGAGCTGGGCGATCATGCCGAAGCCGCATGCGTCCCGCTCGGAGGAAGGGTCGTAGAGTCCGAGCGGTTGCTGGAGCCCGTGGCGGTTGCGGGGGGCCATCTGTGCCTCGAGGAACGTGCGTGCCGGGCATTTCCCGAACGCGGGCGAGGGCGGCACCGCACACGGTTTCATGAGAAACGTGCGCTACCAGTTTGCCGCCGGAATGCCCGAATAAAACACAGTTGTTGCGGTGCCGCAAGCTGCGGGCGCGCATGGAAAATACATGCATCTGCAACTGTCATTCCGCCTCCCGGCATCACCCCGCACGCGATGTGCGGCACCTGCCCGAAGCCGGCGCGCAAAGCGGGCCGCCGGACCCGCACCAGGGCCGTGCCATGGCCGTCGGCGCACGTATCGCCGGATGTGCACATGTCCGCCCAGACAGCGGCGCACTGCGCTCGCGCGATGTGCAACCAGCGGGCGGTCGCAGGACCGGACCCGACCGGACGGGTACGCACGCAGCCGCGCGCGCCCGATGGTGGCCGTCGGCAAAACCCTTCGATACGTGTGAACAGGTCAGGCGCGCTGGCTTGGAAGCCCCGGCCCCGGGGCACCGCCGTCAGTGGGGCAGCGCAACGATGGAAGGTCGCGGCGCGGGGCAGGCGCCCGCGCCGGATGCGACGCGGGGGTCCTCAACCGCAGCGCAGCGACACGATCCGGTTGTCGGCGTCGACCTCGATGTTCAGGCGCGCGCCGTTGAACTCGAGCGTCACCGCCTGGCCCGGTTTGAGGGTCCGTACAGTGTCGGCGCCGGCATCGGTGCGCGCCTGCCCAACCACCCCTTCGCTGGCGGTCTCGCCGACCAGCCCCTGCACCGGGGTGGCATCGCAACTGGGCGGGGGCGGCGCGGTGCTGCTGCCATCGGCACGGGCCGCGGCCGAGTCGGCAGCGTCGCGGGCATCGAGCAGGGCCTGGTCACGCTCGCCCTCGTCGCCATCGCTGGCGGCCATGTCGGGGCCGGCGCACGCGGCCAGGCAAAGCAGGCCGAGCGGGAGGAGCAGTCGGGGACGGATGCGCATTCGGGTCTCCGGTGAAGGCAGGGTGAGAAGGGTGCAGGATGCCGCATTCGCAGCGCGTTAACCGCGATGCGTTGACGCGCTCCATGCGGTGGGCGGCCGAGACTGGCGCTCCCCCACGCGAAGCCACCGTCCTGTCCACCCCTGCGCCCGCCACCGACCCTGAAGCCGCACGGCGCGACGCGGACCGCGCCGGCCTGGTCCACATGACCGACGTCGAGCCGGGGATCCGGCGCCGGCGACAGGGCAAGGGCTTCGGCTACCGCGACGCAGACGGCCGGCCGGTCCGCGACCGGGCCTCCCTGGCGCGGATCCGCGCCCTGGCCATTCCGCCGGCCTGGACCGACGTGTGGATCTGCGCCGATCCGCGCGGCCACCTGCAGGCAACCGGCCGCGACGCGCGTGGCCGCAAGCAGTACCGCTACCACCCGGACTGGGCCCGGCACCGTGGCCAGGGCAAGTTCGAACGCATCGTCGCCTTCGGCAAGGCGCTGCCGGCCCTGCGTCGGCGGCTGCGGCGCGACCTGGCGCTGCCGGGCTATCCGCGCGAGAAGGTGCTGGCGATGGTCGTGGCGCTGATGGACCACACGCTGCTGCGCGTCGGCAACGAGACCTACCGGCAGCAGAACCGCTCCTACGGCCTGACCACGCTGCGCAACCACCATGTGCGTTTCGTCGCCGGCGGGCGTGCCCACATCGCGTTCCGCGGCAAGGCGGGCCAGCGCCAGGAAGCGGTGGTTGACGACCGCCGCCTGGCGCAGCTGGTACGCCGCTGCCGCGACCTGCCCGGGCAATGCCTGTTCCAGTACCGCGATGACGACGGCAACGTCCAGCCGGTCCAGTCCAACCAGGTCAACGACTACCTGCACGAGGTGATGGGGGAGGCCTTCACCGCCAAGGATTTCCGCACCTGGGGCGGCACCGTGGCGGCGATGCGCGCGCTGGCCACTCTCGGCGAGGCCGCGGCCAGCGAGCGCGACTGCAGCGCCCAGCAGCTGCAGGTGGTGCGCGAGGTGGCGTCACTGCTGGGCAACACGCCTTCGGTCTGTCGCAAGGCGTACATCGACCCGTGCGTGTTCGACGGCTGGCGCGATGGCAGCCTGCACCGGGGCTGTGGCACCTGCCGCGGCGACCGGCAGTGGGAAGCGGCGGCCCTGGTGTTCCTGCGACGCGCGCACCGCCAGCGCTGAGCGCGGCGCAGGCCAGCCGTAGCCCGCCACCACGTAGCCCGCCACGCCGTAGCCCGGATAAGGCCAACGGCCGCATCCGGGAAATCCGCACCCCGCCCGCAACGCCTACCGCCCCGCGCGGTCGCACGCGCCCCGCCCGGGCCAGCCCCGCCCCCCCTACGCAATCACCCGCAACGCAACGCCGTGATCGCGTTGTTGTCCCCGGTCTCGACCACCAGGCGCGGACCACCGGCGCCGCCGGTGCCCGGCTCCGGCAGGGTTGCGCTCGCGGCCCGGTCGCCCTGGCCACGCACCACCTGGACCTCGGTGCTGTCACTGTCGATGCGCGCGCGTTCGACCGTGGTGGCCGAAGCCGCCAGGCCGACCGCACCGCGCACCCTGTCCACGTGGCACTGTCCGGAGACGACCCCGTCGATGGGTTCCACCCGCTGGACCAGGGGCGCCGACGCGCAGCCGGCAACGGCCAGGCAGGCGGGCAGGGCAAGGATGGCAAGGCGCATGGGAGTCTCCAACGGAACGTCCCGCGCAGCCTGTCGCCTCGCGCGTCGCCGCCCGATGAAGGCGACGGAGGCCGGAAAGCAGAAGCCCCCGCCGTGGGGCGAGGGCTCGGTATGGCGCGCCTGGAGGGATTCGAACCCCCGACCAATGGCTTCGGAAGCCAAATCTGATCATGGGCGATAGTCGTTGTTAGTGGGTCCAATAATGTGTCCACCAGTCTCTAACTACGTGATTTTCCTATACTCGGAAGTGCGTCGATAGTCGCTTAAGACAGACTTATGCGGACACCCGCCGCCCAAATGTGTCCAAAAATCGACTGAACACATGGTGCCCCGGAGGAGGGGTTGCTAGGGTGCTGCCACCGCATCCCGCCGCCTGCGCCACCCTTATGACCTCTCCTAGTAGCAACGATTCGTTCCGGGATGTGCTCTCTCCAGCCACGATGGCGGACGAGTTCGTGTCGCTATTCCCGGAAGTGGAAGCGCACAGGGAGTCGTTGGTCGAGTTGGCCCGAGTGGCATGGCAAGGCGAGGATTGGGTGTCGTTCTACCAAGACATAGCCAGCTTCCTCAGAAGGGTGCCTTGGCTTGTGGACCGATGGGTCGGCCAAGCAGCCATTGATGCCATCGAAACTACCAGCTCGTTCATCTTCGCTGAGCGGGTGAGAACGGTGAGCAAGGTGAGCGCCCCAACGAGGTCACGGGAGCGAACCGCTTTTACGCAGATGGAAGGTGTACTCCTCCTTCTCAAGCTCGAGGCCCCGGAGGAAGTCGCCACCCACGCGCAGCTAGCGGCACTCTTGGACCTGGTACAAGACGGGCTTGTAAGCGACGTTTACGGGACGAAGAGCCGGGCAAAGAGGCGACACCCTCTTAAGTCCCTCTTCATCGATATCGGGCGGCCACAAACCTCGGAAGCGCTCGCCGCGAGATTACTGGGCTTGGTGGACAAGGCGTGGGGCTTGTATCCGGAAGTGAGCGACTTCCTCCGGAGCACCTGCCTGCCGCTGGTCTGCAAACAGCCATGGACCTGGGCCGCCTCCAAGGATGATCCGCCCAGCCTGCTTGGCGCAGACCGAGATCCCGAGGGTGGTGAGGCACCACCGGCGCCATCGAGTTCCTTCGAGCTTCCGAAGCCGGCGTTGATCAAGTTCACCGCCGAACACTTGGCCTCGGAGCTAGCTGTCGTGCTTCGGTCTGAGGAGCACTCGCTGCTGATCCGGCAGCTATCCAAGCTCTGGAGCGGCGAGAGATCGTGGGATTTTGTACCTGCCGTGCACCGGCTTTGCGTCAACTTGGGATGGTTGGGGCCTATAGTTAATCAAGATGTGAACCTGAGAGCGCTGGGGAAGGTGAACCAAGCGCTGAAGAGAAAGCGGCTCAACTACGCGTATGAAAACGTAAGAAGATGGCGCGAACGGCATAGCCTGGAGCCACAAAAAACAAACCCGCCGACCGCCATCACCGGCTGCGGAACGGGCCAGGCGAACGGCCTTGATCATCTGCGCGGTCTGTTGGTCTTGGGCCGACTGCGAGGCGAGCGAACTGCCTTTCTGAAAGCGGATGACACTCTAGCGGGCGCGATAGCGGCTGCGGCGCCCGGCGAACTAGTCCAGGTCGGTTACGAGCTCCAGCGAAGGCCCCTCCCTCTGGAAGTCGTGCTCAGCGGAATTGATGATCCGGCGACGCCTGCTGAGTTTGCAACGGAGCTGCGGTCATGTGTCCCTGAGCTCCTTGATGTCGATCCGACTGTCGGAGATGTGATCAGGGAACATTACCTGCCACTGCTGGACCAAGTGAGCGACGGAACGTGGGCGCTTGAGGCGAAGAACACCGAAGGTCCTGGGAAGAAGACGCTCCTGCCCCCTACTAGGACCGTTGCCGAAGACGGCGCAGCCGCACTGAGCGGGAAGTCGAACCTTTCGATGGCCCAAGCGGCTGGCAGGCCACCCACCCCTCTCGGTCCTCCGGATCGGCTCGATACTGTACCGAACGTCACTACGCCGCGTGTAAGGACCGATCGAGTCACGAAAGTGGCACGCACTTCAGTCAGGCTCCCGACCCGCGAGCACCCGTTGGAAGGAGAGCCACCCACCGAGGCTCAGCCCGAACAGTCTTTCTTCCGCAAAGTAGGTGCCAGCAACAAGCCGCTATCGCTAAAGGACGAAATTCAGTGGGTCAGGCGACGGATCTGGGGATCCAATCCGCTACTCCTCCGCAACCACATCGAGGCCGCTTCGAAGCCCGAGGTGAGCCTGGCCCTTGCACTGATCAATGAGCGTATCAGTGGAGCGTTGGCGTGCGGCCACGTTGCTGATGCCCGCATCGGAATCGTGACGGCTTTAGTGCTCGCCACAGGGCAAGCTCCAGAAGTCCTTGCGCTGGCCGACACCCGTATTGATGAAGGGGCGATCACATCGCGGCCGCGTCTCCTTCTGAAGGGGGGAGCACTCCTGTTGCCAGTGCTAAGGCCAGAAAGCGCGTTCAATGCAGAAGGATCGACAGGGCGTAAGCTCCTGGAGCCCACGTCGGGCACATTTACTCTGTCCCTCCCCCCTACTTTGTGTCGGTGGATCGACACCTTGTTAGCTTTGGATGCCTCCATCTGGCGATGGGAGGCCGAAGACCTGGCAGAAGCCGTCTCCAACTACGTGGGTGATCTGGAAGGCCAAATCAACACCGGGCTTTCACTGTCGCGCCTCAGGAAGGCCGGGCAAGCCAGTATCCAAGAATCCACCGGTGACCTGTCCAAGACGATGCTCCTGTGTGGTAGCTCACTCGGAAGGGCGGAGACATCGCTGTTCTACTACAACGCCCGATCTGTTGACTTGGAGGAAGCGTTTCGGAAAGCGGTGTGGCCCCTGTTTGGCGACCGCGACACCGGCGGAACCGGTATGGCTGGCTCGCGTGAGCGTGTCGGCTCCCAGCTGCTGGTCACCCATCCGGCGGTGAAGCGCCTGGCGCGCGCCCCGAGTGCACCCATGAATGCGCCTTCTAGGGGCCGCCAGATCAAGGCAGCGGTCATCGAGCACAACATCCTTACGACTCATGTACTTTGCATGCTGCTGGGTGTGGGAGGGCACCGGCCAACGGCGGCACTCCTTGGCTTGACGCGATTCGATTTTGAGCCGGAACTGTGCGCCGCGATATTCCAGGATAAGAAGAGCGACCCAGCGCACTTTGTTCGGTATGCGCCAGTCGCCGACCTCGTGGCTGAGCAGGTTGAGTGCTATGTCCGACACCTGCGCGCCCTCGAGGACCTCCTTGGCCCGGGCGCAAGGGAGGCCCATCGAGTGAGGGCCGCCCTTCACGGCGAAGCAGCCCTGTTCTTTGCTCTGGACCCGTCTGGTGCTCCGATGGAGCTTGAGTTGGACAAGTGGCGGCATACGCTTCCAGAAATCTGGAAGCTTCTGCCGCTCAACTGGGGCCGCACTTGGCTCGCCAGCAGGGGGCGGGAGGCCGGCATCGAGGCGGATCACCTGGCGATTGCACTCGGGCATCTCGAGTCCGTGGGGTACCCATACTCCAATGAAAGTCCCATGGAGCCTGCACAGTTGTCGAAGCATCTGGCGGCGCCGTTGGGGAGCTTGGCGCGTCAGTCCGGATGGGTCGTGCGCAAGGGTCTAGGCGCCAAGCCCGATCTGGAGCGGAGCATCTTTGAGGCGGGGTGCTTGCGAGACTGGAACGTCGAGCGGACTGCGTTGGCTGCGCGAGTCAGGGAGTACCAGGTCGAACGCCGCCAGGTCCTGCGCGCGCAGATGCGGGCGGTAAAGGAGCAGGGCGAGCGGATCGCATGGGAGGAACTGCGTGCCCTGTTCAAACGGGAAATCCCAACGATCGGGGAGCTCGCAAAGACCGGGAGCACGTCAAGGGCCCCACAACCTTGCGTAGCAGTCGAGGACAGTTCGGTGGATATGACACCTGCTGACCTCGATCTCGTCCAAGCGCAGATTCGCCTGGCTTCTGGATCAGATCGCATCCTGGAGGTCGCAGCGTCCAACGCGTTGAGTCGCTACCTGAGGCTCGCGCAGAAGAACCTTAAATGGCGTTGCCAAGTCCCATCACCATGGCTGGCCCCTCAAAGTATGGAGCCCACCCCCTTCTTCAGCGGGATGTTCCGGGCGACTCTTCAGGTCCGGGTGCTGAGGCAGGCTTTCGGCAGCATTCCTCCTGAGCCTCCGACCGATTCGAACATTACTGCCGCTGAGTGGGCCTTCGGGGTTGCAGCGCTAGCATTGTGCCTTTTCTCCTTCGAGGCCGACCCTTCTCATGTACGGGCAATCCTGGATGGAAGGGGGAGTGCCACCCCATCTGGCTCGATTAGCGACCTGCTGCTGGTTGAAACCAAGACAAGAATCGGGGCGAAGGGCCTGCGGGGGTTGTCGGCGCTCGCCGTGGCGAGACTGAACAAGAGGCACGCGCTAGAGGCCCAGCCGGAGCCTGCCCGCTTGGACCAGGTTTTGGCCCTCATGGTCCCGAGCACCCTCGCTGGACAAACCGAGGGATTGCTTGAGCGCATTTGCGCGACGGTTGCCGTATCGAACCTGGTGGAACTGTCGGGCTTGGCACGTCAGGCAAACAACCCGAAAAGCGGGTGTGTTTCCATGCCGATAGAACGCCAGCGACAGTTCCTTGAAGAGGGGCGGGGAGTACCTGAAGAACCTTCCACGTTCAGCCGTCTCGATGAGAGCGAGCTGCTCTCTCGACCGACGCTCGCGCCAAGTGTCGTGAAGAGACAGTACAACGCACTTCGGAAGACGCTCTTTATCGGTGATGGGCCGAAGCAGTTCCCATTGACGGGGGCATCCCTCTCTCAAGCAAGCATAGGTGCGTTCAGGGCCCCGCTTCGACGGGAGCTGACGGCTTTCGTTGCGCAGTCTGACCTGAGTGCCATGGTGTTCTGCCTTGCTTCCTATGCCCTTCACCTGACGACGAATGGCACCCCCGGAGAACGCGAGCCAGCATGGAGCACTGTTTACCGATACATCACCAGCTTCGGCGCTGACCTGGTTGAGCTGGGCGCAAAGTTTGCGTTCGATGGGCTCAGTCCGGAGGACATTCTGGCCCTCTATCAGGACGTGATTGATCGAAAGACATCCGAGAAGGTAAAGGTGCTGGTTGCCAGGGAGCTGGCCTACTTCCAGGCCTACCTGGAGGAAGAGATGAACTACGACCCGGTTGATCTCTCCTCCCTTGAAGGGCCCTTCGTGCTGCCGCAGAACAGGGTGGACGCTGAGGTGGTCCAACCTCAGGAAGCCCTGGCTGCCTTACGGTACCTGGCGGATCGGGCCGACTCGTCGCGCTTTTGGGGGGATCCGGATGAGGTACGCCGTGATCGCCAAGCAGAGGTGTATGCGTTGCTGGTAATGGCGACGGGCTGTAGGCACAACGAGATCGCTGGCTTGCGGTTCAAGGATCTCCTGGCCCGGCCCGAGGCCATGGTGGTGCTAGCACGTCCTTCCAGATACAGAAGACTCAAGACGCAGGCCGCGCGCCGCCTCGTTGACTGCACGCGTAGGCTCTCGCGTCGCCAGAGGCGTACGGTGAGCGATTGGGTCGAGGCGGAAAAGTCCCGGCTGGCAAAGTCGTGGAAGCCTACGCTGCCCATCTTCGCCGATCTTGCGGCAACAGGAACGCGGACGCCCCAGGCCTCGTTGCGGGACTCTGTCCTGGCTGCGCTTAGGGCGCCAATCGGGCTGCGGTCGAAGGTGCACCGGCTTAGGCATCTGGTTGCGACCGAGGATCTGGCGGAGCTTTGGCTTTCGGATTCCGACTGGGATGAAAATCGCCGCGCACGTGCGCAAGTTCGACGCTTCTACCGCCCGAGAAAGCAGCTGGACGTTGTGCTTCCGACGCATCTCAGGCAGAAGTCGATGGCTCTTGGGCACCGGAACAGTGCGACCACCGTCCTCAACTACTTTCATATGCCGTGGATGTCGTGCAGCCGAGCGCATGCGTCGCTGCGGCAGTACGGGGACCGACATGCCGCTGCGGCTGCCTTGGGTGTCAAGACCTCGGCCGTAGACAAGACGTTGCAGCGTGGGAAGAGGGAGCGACTGGCCAGGCGAACTGACAAGACCTCCATACTGTTGAGGTCCTTGATCAGCGTGCCCAAGCTCACGAGTGGGTTGAGCCACAGCGGTTCTAGCAGTATCGAGGCGGGATCTCCCGCAGCGCTAGGTGCGCGCTTGGTAGAGCGGGTGCTCCGAGCTTTTCAGGAGCGCGCGACGCCAGATCAGATCGCCTTGACGTATGGATTGAGCACACGCCAATGCAACCATCTGGTTGCTATTTCCACTGTGATGCAAAAGAGGACGGGTTTCGCCATGACCCCCCTGGCCAGCTCAAGCAAGGGTTCGCGGGCTACCAGGCGCTTCAGGTCCACCCCACTGGACATCCTCCTGCTGAGCCTGATGGACGAAGGGCGGGAGGCGGATATCAGGGATCTGAGCGCTCTCTCCTCAAGCTACATGACGTGGGTGCAGCGAAGCCGGCGAGAAGAGATCCTGTGGCCTGTACACGATGTCGACCGCTTGGAGCAGCTGCTTCTAAGGGTGGGGGTGCACGGGGACAGGATCATTCGAACTGTGGCGGATGATCCGGGCTTCGAGAGACTTGTTGTACTGCGCAGGCCGGGGGGAAGGGAAACCCTGAACCATTTGATTGCCTGGTCGCTGGTTGTGGTTCACGTGACTCTGCGGTTGAGGGAGCTCAATGAAGCCGATCAGATGCCGGAGTTGACGTTCTAACTTTGCGAGTCTGCCGCCCGTGGCATTTCTGGATGTACTGCACAAGCAGGCATCCGGAGAAGCGCCATGTCACAAGTTCTGCCTCCCGACCGTGTGGGGTCCATCCTCCTTAACAACGGCACCTGCCTTGGGTCACTGCGACTTTTTCCCCGAGGGGATCAGGGCATCGGGAGCATCGATGATCTCGGCCGCCGTAGGACGGAAGTAGGCTTCCTGGTTTCTGAGCCCGGGATCAGTCTCTATTGGGGGGACGGAGGGAACGGGTGTCCGGAGACCTGCCCATTACTGCGGTGGCGACGCGGCAAGGGCCTCAGATGTGCTGCCCCAAAGTGCTACCGAGGCGGTGGACAGCGCTTCTTCGTTGGGGTGGCCGAGGGGGGCGGAGCATGATGAGCGCGGTCTCGCAACACCTTCTTGAAGTTTTGATGCCGGAGAAGATCGCGATAGTCGCGCTTTACTGTCTGCTCGAACGACGCTCGGGCATACGCCGGTCGAGGCGGTTCAGTAGAGGCACCCCCTCTGGCCGGGTTGGGTGCGTCATACGCAGGCTGATGCGTTTGGGGTTGGGTCTGCTCGAGTGGCTGGTGATATGTATTGGATTTCTGGCAGAGGGCGATCGGTGGGTCGCGAGGTGGGCCAAGAGAACTGGACGCTCCAGGGCCCGCGCATCTGCTCGCAGGGAAGTGTTATGAGCCGGGTGAGAGGGGAACAAGCCGCAATATCCCGCAGTGGCCCGAGTTGCGGGGCTGGGGAGGCGCTAAGAGACGTCTCCCGACCTACGTAGTGAGAGTGTCACGCCCTAAGTCCGCTTGCTGCACGCAGACCGCTCTAGGGCCAGGCCTGCAGTCGCATTCGGTGCGACGCCGTTACAGCATGGTTTCCCCGAAAGCTCAGAACCCGACAAGGTCCCCCATGAAGAGAACGAGCCTTACCCACCCACTGGTCATTGCCGAGCTTCCCATCGGTACACAAGGCGGCGCCGTAGGCGTGACATTCGCGCCAGGAAAGCATCAAGCCCAGGCCATGACAGGGATCTGGGAGCGGGACCTGGACACAGACCTCGAGGCTATCCGCCGTTGGGGCGCCGATAGACTACTGACTCTCATCGAGCCGCCAGAATTTCCTGAACTGAAGATTGAAGCGCTGCCTCAGCGAGTTCGCTCCCATGGTTTGGCTTGGGATTGGCTACCGATCGTTGATGGCTGCGCCCCGGACGAGCGCCTCCTGACGCCATGGAGGACGCTCGGCCCTTCCTTGGTTGGAGAGATTCAGGAAGGGCGTCGTGTAGTTGTCCATTGCAAAGGTGGGCTAGGACGAGCTGGGACCGTCGCCGCCATGTTGTTGATTGATAGCGGCACGGTCGGAACAGCAGATGAGGCTATTGCGCGAGTACGAGCAGTCCGTCCGGGCGCGGTGGAGACCACCGAGCAGGAACAGTTTCTTCGGTCCATGGCCTGGAAGTGCTCATAGACGTACAGGCAGCAATGAAGGCGCCCGCCCCTAGGGGCCTCGCTTACAAAGGGAGCGGTATGGATGCCCGATCCTAGGCGTGTAGCGCTCCCACCGCGCGAATTGGGCTGGTCGTCAGTCGGAGCTCTGGCTGGGAACCGTGTTTGCTGCCAGACCCGTATGCGCCCCCCGTGCCACGGCAGCCATTTGCAGATCACAGGCCGGAGTCATAGGCGCCAGGCGCGTCCCAGAACAGTTCTAACTGTCGCGGCGCCAACGCATTCAACAGTTACAGCTTAATCCGTAGGCCAGATGTCACGGCTTGGGGGGCCGGGACGCACAGAGAATGGTCGGTAGGTAGAGCGGCGTCCGAGAGCCTCCGACCAACTGGTGGGATGGCACCACTCATGGCTGACTGCCAAATCCTGACGGGTTGATGCGCCGGACCAGGAGGGGTTTGCATCGAAGATGCGGGCACGGAGCTGGAGACGCGCTGGCCCCCGATAGCGCTGTTGCCTGGCCTGGGCTGAGCACCCCGGTTACGGGGTGGGTTGGGCCCCGAGGATGCTCAACGCAGGGGAGCCTTTCCAGTTCAAGGAGGCCGATCCATTGAGCCGAGCGGGATTGGTACCCTCTGGCTCCGCGGTGTTCAGCGGAGACCATGGCGCAGCGCGTTCAAGTGCCCGAGACCGGCCTTCGGCAGGCTTGACGGAAAGTGTCCGGACCAGTTCTTCCAACTGGCGACGGCTGAGCATCGTGAGCGACGCTGGCAGCGATCCTTCCGGTCGGGCGTCATCCTTGGGAGCGGCTATATGGTGGCTTGCGTTTAGCAGCCCGCTGAACGCCCGACCATCGTTGCGGGTCAGGTTGGGCACGTAGCGCGAGTAGACCCGGAAAAGCATCTCGGTGTTGGCGTGTCCGAGGACGCGCGCAACCCACTCCGGGTTTTCACCGGACCCAAGCATTAACGTCGCCGCTGTATGACGGGTCTGATAGGGGCGCCGACGGGCCAAGCCGAGGTCGCGGAGCAGCGGGTGCCATACACGGTTGGTAAAGTTCACCAGATCGATCGGCTCACCATTCCGCTGGGCAAAGACCCATGGGCAACCCTCAGGAATGCGCTTGCGCTGTTCCAGCAATGCGGCGCGAATCGCCTGGACCATGGGGATGTCGCGCATGGACCCGTCCGTTTTGGTGTTCTCCAGCCGCCCCTTCACGATGGTTTGCCGGACCAGGATCAGGTCCTGGTCGAAATCGACGTGCTTCCACTGCAGCCCATTGATCTCGCCCGTGCGCATGCCGGTGTAGAAGCGAACAGCCAGGTAAGGGTTCCAATCCTTGCGAACCGTGGTCAAGAGCTTCTGCACCTCGTCCAGGGACAGGGGGTGGATGTCCAGCTTGGGCAGCCTGAGCGGCTTGATATTGCGAAAGGGGGTGACGAACTCATACCGCTCAGAGGCTTCAGCAAGAAGCATCCGAAGCGGCGTCATGATGTGGTTGATGCGCGAGGCTGAAAGCGGATCACCGTTCTTTTTGGTCCGCCGACCGAGCGCGGCACGGAATGCGAGGACCTCTGCCCGGGTGATCTCTGCCAATGGACGCTGCTTGAAGTACGGCAGGATGTGCTGGTCGAGCGTCCCACGGATGGTTTCAACGTGGGTTGTCCGCCACCGGGGCGCGTTCTCGAGGTACCAGGTCTCGGCAAAGTCGCCCAAGGGCGGAGTAATGGACGGCGTAGCAGGAGGCGAGGCCGGCGACGGAAGCGGGGCAGGGTGGGGAGTGGCAGCAGGCTCGAACTGGTCCACACGCGGGCTGTCGGGGAAGAGCTTTCCATAGTCAAACGTGCCCTCGCGCAGCTCGCGCTTGATGCGATTCGCCAGCGGGGCCAATCTCCGCCGGTTGGCAGGTGTGTTGGGGAGTGCTGTCTGCTCCCGGCAGCGGATGCCTCGGTATCGGAAATCCAGGAACAGACAGCCGGTCTCGGGGCGCACGCGGATGTTAGCCATGGGCCGTTCCTCCATTGGCCATCGGTATGGTCGGACCGCTGTCAGCGGACGCTTGGCCCATGTCGCGTTCGATAGCCTCCCAGATGAACAGCAGCTTTCGGCCCCCGAAGGGGCGGATGTAGTGGACACCCTCGAGAAGCACGCTGTCCTTCAGGCGGTCGCGGATGGTCCGGGCGTCGTAATGGATCCGGCTGGAGAGTTCTTCGGTAGTCAGGTAAGTTGGCACCCCGTGCTCCTGTCACTGTTTGCTTACAGTTGTCGCGTATAGACGACGCGTGACGTTGATGATAGACGACGCTTGTCGTTCGTCAACAGCTTATGTAGCGGATAGGCGACACCATTCATGTGGCGTTCATGACGATCCGATTCAGGTTGACCGAACTCATCGCAGACAAAGCTTTCAACGAGCGACGAGCCGTCTCCCTGACCGAGGTGGCCGAGGCGAGCGGGGTGCATCGGGCGACGTTGTCCAAGATCGCCAATCAGTACGGGGCGAACGTTGGTACCGACGTCATCGACAAGCTATGCCGGTACTTCGGCTGCCAGCCAGGGGATCTGCTCATGTATGTGGACGAAGGTGGTGCACCTGGCTGATGGGGAGGGCGCCTGACGGGCCGGTTCCGGGCTCTTGGGAGCGAACACAATCCGGGCGAGGAGTCCGAGCTCGAAGAGCGGCACCCTTCAGCAGGGCGCCAGGGCACTTCAATAGCGGGGCAGGCGGTGAGCTGCGCGCGACGGATCGCGTCTGCGCCACCTAGTCGAGGGGAAGTGGCGGACATCAACCATGCGTTTCCGCTACACTTTGCAGGCCCCGATCACTTGGTTGATCGGGGGCGCGGGACTCGAACCAGATAGTGTCTTCCGGACCTACGGTATGGTTCCAACCGCACTGCCATGTCGCGGACCACTGCTCCAATAGTGGCCGGCGGAGGCAAGAAGTCGTTATAAAACGCGCCTGTAGCTCAGCCGGATAGAGTAGTGGCTTCCGAAGCCATTGGTCGGGGGTTCGAATCCCTCCAGGCGCGCCATTTTGCCTCTTTACGCCTTTTGCCGCCGTCTGCTCGTGCCAGATGCGCCAGTTGGCGCACGTCCTTTTCGAGGGGCCAGCTCATGGCGTGGCAATGGCCGCCGGTCGTTGGCAGCAGCGACGCTCAGAGTAGCGACCGAGGTTGCGCAATTGACGCGGGGCAGCAGCGCGACGTAGATATGCCGGTTGCACGTAAGCAGTAGCAATTGGCCGCGGCGGGTCGCCTCCGTAGTGCCGCTGATCGCGGAAACAGCGCCGGGCGCTCGTGGACCGTGGGGCCTGATTGATTCCTGCCGTTGCCCGGGAAACGCAAGCCCGCGACCGGCTTCCGAACCGTCCCGGCGCATGCGATGCTGCAGGTGCACATGGAAAGGCACATGCACACCCCCGACGGTAATCTCCTGCGCCAAGGCACCTACCGATGAACTGGCAGTGGTTCATCGCCCCCGGCAGCGCGCTCTACCTCATTCCCCTTGTCCTGCTCGCCGGCATGGCCGCCGTGATCCGCTCGCGCCAGGCGCTGCGTCCTGTCATGGCCTGGTGGATCGCCGTCGCGGCCGCCTGCACGCTCACCGCCGCCAGCAAGATTGCCTTCTATGGCTGGGGCACCGGCGTGCGCGCCTGGGACCTCACCTGCTTCAGCGGGCACACCGTCTTGGCCTTTGCCGTCTGGCCCGTGACCGTCATGCTGTCGATGCCGGTGGCGCGTCGCGCTCTGCGCACCGCGGGCCTCATCGCCGGGGTCCTGCTCGCCGCATTGATCGGCTACTCCCGCATCCCGCTGGGCGCGCACCCGCCATCCGAGGTTATGGCCGGCATCGCCCTGGGTGGTGCGGCCGCCCTGGTCGGAAGCCGAGCCATGTGGCGTCAGCAACTGCCGTTCCAGCTCGCCCCTGTGCTCGCCGCCCTGGTCGTGCTTGCCCTCGCCCTGCCGGGCCGGCACCTGCCCGTGCTGCCCAGCGAAAAGTGGTTCGCCGCCGCCGGTACCGTCCTGTCAGGTCGGGACGCTCCGGTCAACCGGAAAAAGTGGCGAGATGTGATATCCATCAATATTTCACAGGATTGAAACCTGCGAGGATTGGCGCGCGGAGGGGATCCGCGCCGCCTTGGGGAAGGCAATCATGTTGATGTTCGTAGCCGGCGCACTGTGCGGGGCCTGCCTTGGCACGATCGCAGTGGGAATCTGCTTCTCGGCCGTCTCGTCCAGCGCGCTTCGTAGCTCGCGCTGAGTGCGCCGCCGCCGCCGAGCAGCCCGTTAACGCTGCTCACGACCTCCTGCCCGCACAGGGCGCTTGGCATGACGAATCCGCCATGCCTATGCCTTAGTGGCCTGACCTGTGCAGGAAGTTCTGGGTCATCATGCAATCAGACGAAGTAGGCCTGAGTGTTGGGATGGATACGCGTATCCGCGAGCGCTTCGGTGGCCGTGACCCAACGGTACGCGCTGTGCTGCTCTTCGGGTAGGACGAGGGAGTCAGGGTCCAAACGCAACTCATGAGCAAGGACGACGTAGTGCGTGCCTGCAAGGCCACCGCTGAAATCTTCGTCGTAGAAGTGATCGTACAGACCCAGCAGATTCGCATGGCTCCGCTGTAGCGGAACGCCCAGTTCGGCGGCAGTGATCCGCCCGAACGCGACATCGAGAGCTTCGTTCTTTCGAATGCGTCCCCCCGGGGCAAACCAGAATCCCTGGGCGGGTGGATTGTTGCGCATGCCTACCAAGGTTCTTCCTCGGCTGTCACGTACGACCAGATCGATCGCTACCAGAGGAGCATGACGGACGACGGAGAGGAATTCCTGGGACGAAAGCAGGGGCGAATTCTGATTCATAGATTGTCGGGATGCTAGTAGGCCTGCGCCCGATGCCAACGCCAGGCACTCTCGATGATCGGCTCCAGCTCGGTCCAGACCGGCCGCCAACCGAGTGCCTCACGCGCTCGGTGACTTGAGGCCACCAACATCGCTGGGTCGCCCTCGCGCCGCGCTGCCACCTCAAAGGCGATGTCGGCGCCGGTAACCCGCTCTGCGGTGGCGATCACTTCGTGCACCGAGAAACCCTGACCATTGCCTAGATTGAACGCATGTGCACCTGCGTGCCGGTCCATATAGTCCAGCGCCGATGCGTGGGCTTGGGCCAAGTCCTGCACGTGTACATAATCGCGTACGCAGGTCCCATCGGCGGTGGGGTAATCGTCACCAAACACCTTTAAGGCTGGGCCGGTGCCGAGCGCGGCCTTCAGCACGTTCGGAATCAGGTGGGTCTCGCAGGTATGCGCCTCGCCGATCCCGTGCTCTGCCAGGGCGCCGGCTGCGTTGAAGTATCGGAGTGTCACCGAGCGCAGGCCATACGCCATAGCCGCGTCCTTCAGGATACGCTCGACCATCAGCTTGGAAGCGCCGTAGGGGTTGATCGGCGTCTGCGGATGCTCCTCGTCAATCATCTCGGCAATCGGGTTGCCGAACACCGCGGCCGTTGACGAAAACACCAGCCGATCCACGCCGTGCAAGCTCATCGCCTGCAGCAGGTTGAGCGTACCGGCGACATTGTTGGTGTAGTAATCGTATGGTTGGCGCATTGATTCCCCGACCAGTGAACGCGCGCAGAAGTGCATCACTGCGTCGAAGCGCCGGCCTGAGAACACCCTCCGCAGGGAGGCAGCATCCAGCAAGTCAGCCTCCACAAGCTCGCCCCAGCGAACCGCCGCACGGTGGCCAGTGGAAAAATTATCGAGCACGGTCACCGTGTGGCCATGATCGGCCAACCACTGCACCATGTGGCTACCGATGTAGCCGGCGCCACCACAAACCAAGATGTTCGCCATTGTCGTAGGTCTTTTTACGGACACGGCTCACCCGCGACCGTACACGTCCTCAAAGCGGACGATGTCGTCCTCACCCAGGTAACTACCAGACTGCACCTCGATCAGTTCCAGAGGCAGCTTTCCGGGGTTGCGCAAGCGGTGGGTTACGCCGAGTGGGATATAGGTACTCTGGTTCTCGGTGAGGAGCAGCACCTTGTCGCCACAGGTCACTTCTGCCGTGCCGCTCACGACGATCCAGTGTTCCGCCCGATGGTGGTGCATCTGCAGGCTCAATGCGGCACCCGGCTTGACCGTGATGCGTTTGACCTGATGGCGGTCACCCATGTCGATGGAATCGTACGCCCCCCACGGGCGGTAGACCTTACGGTGGAGGTTGGCCTCGGAACGGCCCTGCGCCTTCAGTTGGCTGACGATCTCCTTGACCTCCTGGACGCGATCCTTGTGTGCCACCAGGACGGTGTCGTCGGTATCCACCACCACGACGTCCTCAAGTCCAAGTAGCGCCACAAGCCGACCATCGCCCCACGCCAGGGTGTTGCGGCAGCCAACGGAGATCACGTCGCCATGATGGGCATTGCCATCCCCATCTTGCTCTGCGACTCCCCACAATGCCGCCCAGCTGCCAACGTCGTTCCAACCCACATCCAGTGGCAGGACTGCGGCAGCATCGGTCTTCTCCATCACCGCGTAGTCGATTGAATCCGAGGGGCAGGCGGCGAATGCCTCCTTGTCCAAGCGCACGAAGTCCTCGTCGTGCCCAGCGGCCTCGAGCGCGGCCTTGCAGGCGGCGAGCATCTGCGGCTGCAGCCGACCGAGCTCTTCCAAGTAGCGGGAGGCCTTGAACAGGAACATGCCGCTATTCCAGTAATATGTTCCGGCGTCGACGTACCGCTTCGCCGTTTCTACATCCGGCTTCTCCACGAACTGCTCCACCGGCTGCACACCCTGGCCGCCACCAGCCTTGATGTAGCCGTACCCGGTTTCCGGGCCGGTTGGGACAATACCGAACGTCACCAGCCTTCCAGCTTCCGCGGCCTCCGCCGCCTTGGTGACGGCTTCACGGAATGCCTTAGCGTCTCGGATTACGTGATCGGAAGGCAGAACGAGAAGCAGCGGGTCGGCGCCGCTGGCACTGGCCTGCAAGGCCGCGACTGCGATGGCCGGAGCCGTGTTGCGACCTGTTGGCTCGAGCAGCACCGCAGACGGATTGCAGCGGATCTGTCGCAACTGTTCGGCCACCATGAAGCGATGCTCATTGTTGGCCACCACCAAGGCCGGTGCGGAAGCCAGCGGGGCCACGCGCTCCCAAGTGGCCTGGAGCATGGTGCTGCTCCCGACTAGGGGCAGGAACTGCTTCGGGTAGGCTTCACGGGAAAGGGGCCACAGGCGGGTGCCGGAGCCCCCGGAAAGAATTACGGGAACCATGAAGGAGGATCGTCCCTGAAATAAGACAACGATCAGGATATCAATCCTCAGGGCGCTCGTGGAGTCCGCTCAGGGATTGCTAGAATCTAGCACCCCACAAGGATCGAGAACCAAGATGGAAAAGCAGGATCGGATCTTCGTCGCCGGCCACCGTGGTCTGGTAGGCGGCGCTATCGTGCGGCGTCTGCAGGCGCTGGGATATAACAACCTACTGCTGGCTGGCCGCGACGTGTTGGACCTGCGGAACGCCGCGGCGGTCGATGCTTTCTTCGGCAAGGAGAAGCCGGAAGTGGTGATTCTGGCTGCGGCTAAGGTGGGGGGCATCCACGCAAACGACACCTATCCTGCTGAGTTCCTACTGGAAAATCTACAGATTCAGAACAACGTAATTGATGCGGCATATCGCCACGGCGCGAAGAAGCTGACATTCCTGGGCTCGTCCTGCATCTATCCCAAGTTCGCCGAGCAGCCGATCAGGGAAGATTCTCTGCTGACTGGGGCTCTCGAGCCAACTAACGAGTGGTACGCCATCGCCAAGATCGCCGGCATCAAGTTGTGCCAGGCATACCGAAAGCAGTACGGTTTCAACGCTATCAGCCTAATGCCAACCAATCTATACGGACCAGGTGACAACTTTGACCTCAACAACTCTCATGTACTGCCTGCGCTGATCAGGAAGTTCCATGAGGCGAAGCTTCGGGGTGATCGCGAAGTAGTTATTTGGGGCACAGGTGCGCCGCGTCGTGAGTTCCTTCATGTAGATGACATGGCATCTGCCACAATTTTTCTTACCGAGAACTACAACGACTGCGAGATTGTTAATGTAGGCGTAGGCGAAGACATCAGCATAAGAGAGCTTGCTGGCCTGGTAAGGGAGGCGACGGGATTTGACGGGGATATAGTAAATGACGCCACCAAGCCCGATGGCACGCCTCGCAAACTGCTTGACGTGTCGAAGCTCTCAGATCTCGGTTGGAGAGCCACGATAGAACTCAAGGAGGGCATTCAGGGAACCTACGACTGGCTCCTTAAGAATCAAGCCAGTCTGCGAGCTTATTGACTTTCAACTGCAGGGGGGGGGCGTCCCTCTCAGTTTGATAAACGCTTAGCCCGCTTTGTCGGGCTAAGCACTAAGCAGCACGATCGGTTATAGGTAATCGCCCGGAGAGCGCCTAGCCGAGATGCTCCTGTCGCAAAGCCGGCGTACGAAAATTTCGCTTCTTCACTAGCTGAGCAGGATTCCCGACGTACACGCCGAATTCCTCGGTATCCCTAAAGATCACTGCTCTGGCGCCCACCACGCTGCCCTCAGAAATCCTGACGCCGGGGCCCACGAAAGCGCTAGCGGCTACCCAAGCGTAGTCTTCGATAAAAATGGGCTTTGTAATCAACTGAAAATTCGGGTCAGTTATGTCGTGACTCCCAGCGCAAAGATGCGTTCCTTGCGAAATTACGACCTTATTTCCTATCACAATACGATCTTGGCAGTAGCAGTCCACGTCAGGTCCTAAGACCGAATGTTGCCCCATTGTGAGATTCTGAGGCAGCCAAATTTTGACCGAGCTATAAATTCGAGCAGTTCGATCTATCTTTCCTCCGAATAATCTGACCAGCCAGCCCCTCCACCTATGAAAGGGGGGGGGCGTCCATCGCGCTAAGAGAAACCACGTCATCGACCACACTGCGCGGTACGCGCGGTTAGCTAGAGAGAAGCTGGGCGCGCCCTCACTGGCGTTGAATCGGCTTGCCTGTAATGGTTTCACATCGACCCCGCGGAAACGGTCGTACTGGTAAAGCTACGTATTAGATCTCGCAAATCACCACTTGCGTTCTCTCTGCATCGCTCAAAAGACTCGCGCGCCTTCCTTCTCGCAGCAGCAAACTGTTCGGGGCTGTTTACCCAGTCCTGGAGAACCGCAAAACTGTTGCTAACGAAGTCATCGTCTGGAGAAATGGCGCGGCCGCCTGATGGTTCGATTACCTCTGGGATTGCGCCGCGCGCTATAGCAATCACCGGATTGCTACACTTCATTGCTTCGTGAATGGTTACCGGCTCCGCCTCATTGACGTACTGAGTTGGGAACACCAGAACGTCGATTTGCTCAAAGAATCGCTGCTTCTCCTCGCCGTACTTCGCGCCAACATACTCAATCCCACTCTCCGCTATGGCGGCCAGCACCTCCTCCTTTACGCGATCGTCTGCAAACGGACCAGCCAACATACCCTTGACTTCCATTCCGCGCTCGTTGCACGCACGCACAAGCGATATGAACTCAAAAACCCCTTTTTCTGCTGAGATGTTACTCAAGAATCCCAGGGTTCTTAATGGTCGCGCCGGTGGCGACGTCGCTTCTCCGTCAAGAAAAGCGGCATTTGAGATTACGCGACAGCGTCTTATACCGTAAATCTCGGATAGCCGAGTGGCCATGTCCACCGAGAGCGCAACATGGACGCATTGTTCCGATGCAGCCGCGATCAACACCCGTGTGAGCCTGCTGGTTCTCGTAATATACGCATACGAGTGATGGTGGATTGCTACATTTAGCCCTTTGGTCCTGGCCAATGCAACTATGAGCAAGTCATAAATCTGGCCGAAACCGCCTGAGAGCCCGAGATAGAGGCGGCCACCGCGCTTGCCTTGAGTCAAGATTCCCCAAGCAGCTGCAGCGTACCGCCGCAATCTAAGTCCATGATAAGCCAAGCCGCGGCCAAGCGTGCCGGCCGACGTATCAAATACCAGTAGCGATGACGCATGCTGGGCCAGTAGCCTTGCCATGCATGAGTTGATAACAGCCATCCCGTGTACTGGTGGTGGGAAACCGCCAACGATCGTAACTTGAGTCATTTGGCCCCTGCCGCTATTGCCTTTATGTCTAACGACCTAATTTGGCGGAATATAGAAATATAGTGGTTAGCCACCGCTGCAGCGCGCATCGGCCCAAAACGCTCGTGGATCTCCCTCAGCTCCTCCGTACTGACAGGGGTAATGGCAGCCCTGTCTATCATCGCAGAAACCTCTTCGGCGCCAGCGTCGCAATCCACTAAGAAGGGATAGTTCTCTCCAACCAGCTCTATGTGCTCCGGAATCCGCGAAAGCACGACTCGATTGCCAATAGCCAAATTCTCAATCACGGTATTTGGCTTTCCCTCGTGGCGGCTAATGTTGACAAAGACGGTGCTTGCCTCAAAGAAAGACTTCACATCCTTCTGAAAATCTTCCAGAGTTATGTTCGTCAGACCACTCGCCTCAATACTGGCCTGAACTTTCGGACGCTGACTGCCTTCCCCGGCAACACGAAACGATATCTCAGGTCGCCTCTGTGCAAGATGGATGAAGGCCTCGATAAGCCTACTGATGCATTTTTGTTCCTCCATCCGGCCGGCGTAAGCGACAGTGGCCCGGGTGGGGGCTGCGAGCCCGCGCTCAAACCAGCAACTGGGCAATATATTGTCCACTACACGACGCCTGCCGCTAGGAAGCCCCCGCTTGCTCCAGTACACGTCACCTTTGGCGCTATTGGAAATCACTACATCGGAGCGGAGGGCCGCCAGTTCGCGGATGAGGTACCTCAACTCCTTTGGATACCAAGAATTCCGTTCCGCCACAGCCCAGGAAAAACCCCGGCTAAGGGGACGAGCGAGCCATGTAAAAACATCACTCGCATGGAGCCAAGAAAAAACCACGTCGGGTCGGAGAAGGCGTATAAGCTTTGCAAGCTTTAGGGCCAGCCCAGGGTTATAATTTGAGGTCGTTTCCAGACGGAACGTCTTCACGATGGAGCGGTTAATAAGCGAATAATTAACGCCCTCATGAAAATGCACCAGGAAGACATCGGCGTCATCCCTCTCTGCTAGAGCGTTTGCAAGGAAAATGCATTGCTTCTCGGCGCCCCCGCCTGAAAAAGCGGGAATCAGAAGCATAATGCGCATGCGAACATTTTCAGTTATGTGCGTCATCAGCGTTTCCAGCAGTATATTGGGCGCGCTTGTGGGTAAGTGTCGCCATCCCGATGCTCACACCAAGTGCCAGTGCCGTCGACCTCAGCCAGAAAACGTCCACTAGCGACAGTGTTGACATCAGAATAACGACAAGAACAGCCATAAACTGTTGAGAACCCCATGCTGCACGGTTGATCAGATTCTTATATATGGAGAAGGCAAAGATAACGGCTATCGCCAGTGGATAGAACACGCCGTACCTTATCGCCCATTCGATCCAGCTATTCTGGCTGACGTTAGAGAACCGGCCGGCCTCAATCTGTTCAAAAGCATAGTCGGGACCGTATCCCAGAAGCGGATTATCAGCTATATCCTCGGCATACTTGGAAATGATGCTAATCCGCAAGTAGGCAGACTCATCGTTCTGCGCGATTGATCCGTCGACCAGGCGCGAAATGGACTGAACTCGGTCCACAATGGTCTCGCTAAGATCTGACTGCTTATCCATCCGCATATCGAAAGCGAGAGCCGAAACAAACAGTACTCCGGCAATAATAAGGTACGTGAAAGTACGGACTAACCTTCCATAGGTGAGGCGACCGTTCATCTTGGCGCTATTCCTGAGATACATCAAGAAAGCAACAATGAATAGAATCAGGGAGGTTCGTGATCCAGTAACGACTATTCCAATCAGAACGGCCAGAATCACGAGTATTCGTGTCCATGACGACGCGGTTAGGAACCTTCGGTCGCTTCCAATGAGTACAAAGAACAGGCAGAGGGAAAACGCGGCCATATTTGGATGTGGATAGAATCCTATCATCCGAGCTAAGCTCTCAGACGCTGCAATAACATTTGAGGTAAAGCCCATGACCTCGCGTAGAAATTGGTAGTTCAAAATGTTTACGGCATAGCCTACCCAGGTCGATACCAAGCAGGCGAGTACGAATGGGTACGTCAGTTTCTCGCCCTTTCTGCGCCATAGAACAGAGGAGGCTAACAAGATGGCCACAAAAATGAGAGAGAATGCGGTCCAATAGGCCAGTTCCTCTAACTCGATAATTCTTGCTGCCACCTGCAGTGACATTATGGCCGTTGGGATCACTCCAATCCCTAGGATCCAAGTCAAGACGATCTTAGATCTCAGGACGCGAGCGGCATCGGCTGCGTTAAAAACTAAGTATGCAATAAAAAACGCTAGGAAAAGCCCGTTAACGACCTGCGAGCTCGGTAAACCCGATAGGTAACCAACTGCGCGATACGCCTCGGTCGCTTGAAGCAGCAACGCGATTGCCGCCACGAGGTCACTCAAGCCTCTCACTGAAAGATATCTGCCGCGATCCGGATGTCTGGTCGCAGGGGCGTTTACGCTCGTCATATTCACGCTCTGCACAAATGGTAGTGGCTACTCAGATGCCCCATTAACCGTGATGTCCCCATACCCTATCCCTCCTTGCGAATACGTCGAGAAATGGCTTCGCCTAGGTGCCGCCGCGTTTGCGGAGACAAGATTGCAAGGCTAAGGGTAGGAACTGCCACTACAACCATCAGGCAAACTGCGGCCGAGAATTGGAACCAACTCCTTGGCTCTACACGAGTGCCCAATATATAGCATGCGGACATCAAAACGATGGCAGTGATGATTCGCGTATGACCGATTGACGGGATCCTGATGAGGGCGCGAACCTGCCATGCCAAGTAAACTAGCAACGGGAGTCTTGCTATAAGAATGGCAGCGATCATGGCTTCGAGAGTTATGGCGCGAAATTGCGCAACGCCAAGTGGCACCAAGATCGTAAGTGCAGTTGTCGCTATTCCTAGCAGCGCCCGGGAGCGCACTTTAAGGGTTAAATCTCCTATCTGGGAGTAGAAGCGGATCATTGCGATCTCTACCATCGCAAGGGCTATTAGGAGATTCGCGGCGCCGCCGACAAAATACTCAGAGCCGACCCAAAGTGAAACGAAAGCGCCATTAAGAAGTAGCAGCCCGGAAGCTCCGAGCGAGGCGATTGCAAATATCACCTCTCGCAACGATATAATTAGTCGGCGAGCTTGTCCGAGCTTGAGGGTAATAAGCTGTCCAATAGAGGGGGTGACAGCACTTGCGGTCATTAGTGTGACGGCCAGGATGAGCTGGGATACATATGTTGCTAGAACATACTCGGTAACGCTGGTGGCGCCGATCATCGATGAGATCAGTAGGAGCTCTCCGGCCAGCAAGAACTTCTCTACGCCGGCCCACGCCAACAACCACCCGCTTAATCCAGTGAAACTCCTCACTTCATCACGCGATGGGCGTGCCCACCGAAACCATTGCGTTGACCGCCGGGTATAAACAAGGAGGCTGAGGCCGTTCCCAATGGTTCCTATTAGGACGGCCAAGGCGAGGTAAACGATGCTGTAGCCGGCCCAAGCGAAGAACACCATTAGGGCGTTCGCTAGGGCAAACCAGAATGTCTGCGAGACGGTGGATATGTATCCACGGTTCGAGCCCACTAGGGCCGCGTCAGGTATCGTTAAAAGGGGTGACAGCACCAAGTTTAGGCCAAGTATGGCGACGCAGCTAGCGATCAGCGCTCTCTCGGTGGTTTCGTCAACTCGAATGAGTGAATCCGAGGCGAAGGCGATAAGTGTAACCACAGATAAAAGCGGGAGCATAAATGCTCCCGCTACTAATACAGCACTTGAAACCGAACGGCTCAAGCGCTCATGATCACCCGAGCCTAGTAATCTCGCGGTGATCCATTTCAACGCCTGCGCCGAGCGTCCATCAGCTACGCTGGCAATATCCATCAGTTTCTGGGCAGCCTTGAAGGCGCCAAAGCTGCCGGATCCCAGGTAGCCAATTAGGAACGGACTGGTTACAAATGTAGCTACTGCCGTTACGGCGAAGTAACAGTAGTAGGCGAGGGCATTCCTCTTGATCTGTTGCTTCATTAGTTCTCTAGGGATATCTGCTTATTCAAGCCGTGCTTTCTAAGAAGCGAAATGGAGCGGGCTTCCGATAGATCGTCGGCGATCATTTCCTGAATCATCTGGGGGAGGGAGATCTCAGGCACCCAACCAAGCTCTTTCTTAGCTTTACTCGGGTCGCCGAGGAGCGTTTCCACCTCCGCAGGGCGAAAATATCGAGGGTCAACCTTTACGATTACGTCGCCAGGCTTAACAGCTGGGGCGCGCTCACCGCTAACTGCCTCGACTACTGCGTACTCGTCTACACCTTGTCCGCGGAAAACTAGCGAAATGCCCAGTTCCTTAGCGGCCAGCAGAATGAACTCCCGGACGCTGTGCTGAACGCCGGTGGCAATTACGTAATCTTTCGCTTCGTCTTGCTGCAGCATCATCCACTGCATCCGAACATAGTCCTTTGCGTGGCCCCAATCACGCAACGCATCGAGATTTCCCACGTACAGGCACTGCTCGAGTCCAAGCGCGATATTGGCCAGTCCCCGCGTAATCTTGCGAGTAACGAAGGTTTCGCCACGTCGCGGGCTCTCGTGATTGAAGAGCACGCCATTGCAGGCGTACATCCCATAGCTTTCGCGATAGTTCACTGTGATCCAGTAGGCATAGAGCTTGGCGACGCCATACGGGCTGCGGGGATAGAAGGGGGTGGTCTCCTTCTGCGGGATCTCTTGTACCAGCCCGTAGAGCTCGGACGTGGAGGCCTGGTAGAAGCGGGTCTTGTCGCCTAGCTTCAGGAATCGGACCGCCTCGAGCAACCGCAGCGTGCCGATTGCATCGACGTCGGCGGTGTACTCCGGGGCCTCAAAGCTGACTGCCACATGGCTCTGGGCGCCAAGATTATAGATCTCGTCGGGCTGAACTTCGGCGACAATGCGGGTGAGGTTGCTGGTGTCCGTTAGGTCACCATAGTGGAGATGAAAATGGGCACCCACATCATGTGGGTCTTGATAAATGTGATCAATACGCTGTGTATTGAATGATGATGCACGTCTTTTAATGCCGTGCACTTCATAGCCCTTTTCAAGCAAGAATTCAGCCAAATACGAACCGTCCTGTCCTGTGACGCCTGTGATGAGCGCGCGCTTCGTCATGTTTTCGTCCTCGTTGGAATAATGAGCAATAAAGTTAGGTTAAAAAAAATGTCTGTTCAAGCGAGCAAAGGATAGTTTCACGGGCCAGGCTGGTCTCAGCTTGATGGCGAGCGGCGCGCCCGAGTGATTGGCGAAGCTCCGCGTCGCGAGTCAACTTGTCGAGCTCCGCAACAAATGCACGGACGTCGCCGGGAGCGACAACCCGGCCGCTACCTTTGATCGCCATTGCGACTCCGGTACCCGGGGCGGCTGTCGCCAGCACCGGGCGGCCGCTGGCAAGCATGCCGGTCAGCTTCGAAGGCATCACCAGATCAGCGACATCAGCACGCTGCGGAAGCAGATGGATGTCTGCCAAGCCGAGCCATTCGTTCAGGCGCTCCGTGGGTTGCAAATTAAGGAAACGGACATTGGGCAGCGCCCCGCATTGGGCTTCCAGCGCGTCGCGCCCCGGGCCTTGGCCACCGAACACGAAGTAAAGCTCATGACACTCGCGGAGGCTGGTTGCTGCCTCACCCAAGATCTCTAGACCCTGCTTTAGCCCCATGTTCCCGGAGTAGAGGGCAACAATGGCGTCATCCGGGATCCCAAGTTCCCTGCGATACTGGCTTGGACCTGGTAGCGGCTTGATGGCGTCGATATCTGCCCAGTTTGGAAACAGTAGGCGCTTGGCGTCGCTGACGCCCTTGGCCGCCAGACGCTCAACCATCCGAGGGGATATGGTGGAAACCCGGTCAAAGCGCCGAAGAAGCCAGCTCTCACATTGGGCCGCGAGTTTCTTTACGGGTCCCGCGTCCACGATTCCCATGTCAAACGCCGCATCCAACTCGAAATCCTGGACGTGCAGGTGGCAGAAGGCACCGGTCAGCCGAGCAACCAACCAAGCGCCCGGTGCATTGGCGAGGCTAGGCGCAATCGACATGACGCGGGTTGGACGCCAAAGCAGCGAGGCGACGGCCGCCATCATGCTGGTAAGTGCGAAACTCGCGAGGTGCAATATCCGCTTGATACCAGAGGGACGTTCAGGAACCCAAAGGGGGCACCTGATGACTTCCACGCCATCAATCCATTCGCGCGAAAATGACACCCGCGGGTATCCCTCCCACACCTTCCACGCAGGGTAATAAGGAGGTGCCGTGATCACCCGCACGGCATGACCACGCGCAGCCAGCCAGGCGCACATTTCGCTGGTGTACTTGCCCGTCCCAATTGTTTCAGGCGCATAATTGATGCCGATGACCAATATACGTTGCGTCGTGGTTGGGGGATTCATGAGCCAGGAGCCACTTTGGTTGGCGACGCGAGCGACCCACGGTACCCGCGATACCAGTCAGCGAACTGCTTCAATCCTTGTTCCAGCGGCACTTTGGGCACAAAGCCATAGTCGCGAGTGGTCTCGGTGATGTCAGCAAAGGTCGAATAAACATCACCGGGCTGCATTGGCAGGAAATTCTTCTGTGCCTGCACGCCGAGGAAATCCTCTAGCAGGCGAATCATGTCCAGCAACTGCTCTGGATGATTGTGCCCAAGGTTATAGACGCGATGCGGGACCTTGTCGGACGCGGCGGCAGGTGTCCGGGTAACGATGGCCTCGATGCCATCCACGATGTCGTCGATGTAGGTGAAGTCACGACGCATGTCGCCGTGGTTGTAGACGTCAATCGGCCGTCCTTCCAGGATCGCATCCGCGAACTTGAAGTAGGCCATGTCCGGGCGTCCCCACGGCCCATAGACCGTGAAGAAGCGAAGGCCGGTGATCGGGAAGCCATACAGGTGTGCATACGTATGGCTCATCAGCTCGTCCGCCTTCTTGGTGGCTGCGTAGAGCGAAACTGGAGTATCTACCCTGTCCTGCATGGAGAAGGGCAGCTTGGTATTGGACCCGTAGACAGACGAAGAGGATGCGTAGACCAGGTGCTTGACCCCATGGCGCCGACACCCCTCCAGGACCGTTAGCGTCCCGGTAAGGTTGCTATCGAGGTACGCAAAGGGATTCTCGATTGAATAGCGCACACCTGCCTGGGCTCCAAGATGGAGTACGACATCGAGTGCCTCACTTGCAAATAGCGAAGCCATTTCGCCACGATCAGCCAGATCAAGATGCCGAAATCGGAAACCGGCATCTTGTTCGAGCTCGGACAGGCGCGCTTGCTTGAGGCGCACGTCATAGTACGCGTTCATGTTATCGATGCCGAGGATTTCATGGCCCGCGGCCAAGAGCCGCTTACTTGCATGGAATCCGACAAACCCAGCCGCGCCGGTGACAAGAATCTTCATTGAGTTTTCTCAGTTTTGGAGGATGCGAGCTTCAGTCCGCGCCGAACAGATCGCGGCTGTACACCCTCGTTGCGACGTCCCGGATGGCATCCGTGATCCGGTTTGCCACGATCACGTCGGCGCGCGCCTTGAAGTCGGCGAGGTCGTTCACGACCTGGGAGCGGAAAAATTCCGGTTCAGTGAGAACGGGCTCGTGGACGATGACCTCGATACCCTTCGCCTTGACCCTCTTCATCACTCCCTGGATCGCGGACGCGCGGAAGTTTTCCGAGCCGGCCTTCATCACCAGGCGGTAGATCCCGACGGTCTTCGGGTTCCGCGCGATGATCTGGTCGGCGATGAAGTCCTTGCGAGTGCGGTTCGAATCGACGATGGCGCGAATGAGGTGCTGCGGCACTTCGCTGTAGTTGGCCAGCAGCTGCTTGGTGTCCTTGGGCAGGCAGTAGCCGCCGTACCCGAAGCTCGGGTTGTTGTAGTGGTCGCCAATGCGGGGGTCCATGCAGACGCCCTTGATGATCTGCCGGGTGTCCAGGCCGTGCGTGCAGGCGTAGGTGTCGAGCTCGTTGAAGTACGCCACCCGCATCGCCAGATAGGTATTGGCGAAGAGCTTGATGGCCTCGGCCTCGGTGGCGTCGGTGAACAGCGCGGAGACATCCTTGCTGATCGCGCCTTCCTGCAGCAGCGCAGCGAAGCGCTCGGCGCGCTCCGAGCGCTCGCCGACGACGATGCGGCTCGGGTGCAGGTTGTCATGCAGGGCGCGACCTTCCCGCAGGAACTCCGGCGAGAACAGCAGGTTCACCGTGCCCAGTTCCTTGCTGATCCGCCTCGTGTAGCCGACCGGGATGGTCGACTTGATCACCATGACCGCCTCGGGGTTGATTGCGATGACATCGCGGATCACCGATTCGACCGAGGACGTATTGAAGTAGTTGCTCTGCGGGTCGTAGTCCGTGGGCGTGGCGATGATCACGAAGTCCGCGCCCTCGTAGGCCTGGCGCTTGTCGAGCGTGGCCGTCAGGTCCAGCTTGCGGTTGGCCAGGAACTCTTCGATCTCCCGATCCTCGATCGGGGACTTGCGAGCATTGATCAGCTCCACGCGGCTGGCATCGATATCCAGCGCGACCACGGTGTGGTTCTGCGCAAAAAGCACAGCATTGGACAGGCCGACGTAGCCCGTGCCGGCAACGGCAATCTTCATCTGGTACTCCTGATAGCGATGGTGCGGAACGGCGTCGGCTCAGTACGCGTTCTTGTTGATGAAGCCCTTGAACACAGTCAGCACGATGATTCGCAGGTCGAACCACGGTGACCAGTTCTGCATGTAGTACAAGTCGTACTCCACGCGACGTGCCATCTTCTCGACGGTGTCCGTTTCTCCACGGAGCCCGTTGACCTGTGCCCAGCCTGTGATGCCCGGCTTGACCCGATGGCGCTGCATGTAGCGGTCCACCAAGGTCTTGTACTGCTCGTTGTGCGCGATCGCATGCGGGCGCGGGCCGACGATGGACATCGAGCCCTGCAGCACGTTGATGAACTGCGGAAGCTCGTCCAGGCTTGTACGCCGCAGGAACGCACCGAACGGCGTGACGCGCGAATCACCCTTGCGCGCCTGGGTCACGTGGCCTTCGGCTTCCTGGTGTACCCGCATGCTTCGGAACTTCCACACCTCGATGGGGCGTCCACCGATGCCGTGCCGCAGCTGCCGGAAGAACACCGGGCCGGGGGAAGTCAGCTTGACCCCGATGGCGATGCCGATCATCAGCGGCGAGATCATGAGCAGGATGAGGCTGGCCAGGACCTTGTCCATCGCTGCCTTGACCAGGTGCGCCGGCCCATCCAGGGGGCTTGAACGCAGGTTGAGCACCGGCAACCCGCCGATCTGCTCCACCGAATGGTTGAGCAGCTGGAGACCGAACAGGTCCGGCAGCAGCTTGATGTCCGCCGTGGAGTAGTCGAGCTGGCGCAGGACGTAGGCGATCTGGCCCTGCTCGCGCATCGGCAGCGCGATCCAGACTTGGTCGACATGGCGGCTGTCCACGAACTCCACCAGGCGGTCGACCCTGCCCATAGGCCGGATGCCGTGCAATGCGCAGCGATCGGCGCTGGTCGCGAACCAGCCGACCACCTTGATGCCCATCCAGGGATTGCGGCGCATCGTGTCCACGATCCGCTGGGCATCGGGATTGCCCCCGACGATGACCGCCGTGCGCAGGTCCATGCCCCGGGCACGGACCCATGCGGCACACCCACGCACCACCAGCCTCACGCCAGCCGTGCCGGCCAGGCTCAGTCCGAACCATGAGGCCAGCCACAGGCGGGAGAGCTCGCCGATCAGATGGATGAAAGTGGTGTAGACCAGGACACCGGTGAAAATCAGGGACCAGCACAGTCCAAGATGGACGAGCTCGCTGCCAATGCTGCGACCACGCCAGCTGCGGTACAGGGAGGAGGAGCCGAGCACCAGCATGCCCAGCAAGGTGGCCAGCACCACGACGCTGACGTGGCCTTGGTCGAGCCGCGTGGTACCGAAGCGCAGCCAATGCGCGCCCAAGGCGCCGGCTACCAGTAGCAACGGGTCGGCGATGCGGATGACCAGACCCGACGCGGCCGTGAACTTGCTGGCCGTCCGCGGACTGGTGGCTGTTTCCGACCTGATTGGCATGAGCAACATATATATCCCCGTCGTCCCTGTTCCGTTCTACTGGCCATGGCCAGCTGGGGAGAAACCATGTTGCGTCGCAACATCAGTTTCTGCAAGTCCTGTTTGCGCCCTCGATCAATCCTTGGGAGAGGCTATGCGAGATGGTTATGGATCGATGTATTTAATATTTTCGTAGAAGGAGCGCTGATCGCGTTCGCCGGTCATCATGTAGAGACTGTATCGACGTACCAGTTTGGCTCCGCCGTCGCGGACCAGCGGATGCCACATCAGGTGCGCCCGTGCCCGGCTGGAACGGGGCATCAACAGGTCCATGGGGACCGACAGATAGATGCCCTTGTCGAAGCTGCCCTCGCCAAACTCAGCGGAAGAAACATTCGTCTTGGTGGCAAACGCGCCCATGATTGCGCCATTGGCGAACACGCGGGAGACGTCCAGAGTCACGCCCCAATCGCCTGCCAGATAGCGGCCAACGGAGGTGGCCACGTGGACCCGCCGCTCCCTGCCGAAGTTGTAGTAGAGCGTGGCGTGGCCAGTCGCCACCTCATAGTCGCGGAACGAGAAGCGCTGGTCGTACTCCCGCTGCCTGACCCAGTTGGCGTCGAACCCAAGCGCCCACGGCTGGCCGAGCGGCCGGTACAGCAACTCTCCGCCCACGCCGCCGAACATCTCCTCCAGCAGGCCGGCATACGCCATGCCATAGAGATCGCGGCCCAGCGCGCGAACGCTGGTCAGCTGGAAATTGGGCACCGTCACGTCCGAGGTGGTGACGTACTGGCGGATGTCGGTGCGCACCCGCGGCAGGTTGCTGGGAGCGTCGTACTTGAACTTGTCGAAATTGTTCAGCAGGTCGGCGCTGATCGTCCCGGTCAGCCAAGTGCTGCGGCTGAACATCCAGTTTGCGGTTGCATTGGCGGTCAGCTGATAAAGGATGAAGCCATCAGGTCCACCAATAATTTCCTTCAGGCCAGGCGACACGCCCCAGCTGAAGCGATTGCCCAGCGGACGGTCATAGACCACATCGCCTTGCCGCGAGCTTCCCGGCGGGTTCAACTCCACGCTGCGCGCCATGGTGTCCAGATCGATGTCCCGCCGCGCATAAGCGGCAAGCGCGCTGCGCGAGACACTGCTTTGGGCGATCGGCATGTCCTGACGGTTGTACTCCAGCGTCACCCATTCGATGGACGGATCCACCACTCGGTCCAGCACACGCGCGGCGCGGCCCAGGCCCTCGGACAGATAGAGGTAGCGCACCTGGTTTCCGTGCAGGATCAGCTCGTCCTCATTGACTTCCACGCGGCGCAGCTGGAACCCCGCGTTGCTGGCGAGGTCCGCGCGCACCTGTTCCCAGCTGTGGCCGGTGAGCAAGGGGTAGGCATCGCCGGCGGGCAGCGTATCGACCGGATCGGCCGTGGGACCAACGGCGGCGACCATCGATGCGGACTGCCCTGACGCATGCCCGGCGGGCGATCCGGTGCTGTCGCCTGCCTGCGGCACTTCGTGTCGAAGGGGGAACTTGGGCGGGTCCAGCCAGCGTGGCTGCCGCGGGGCCTTTTTCAGGTTGCCACGGAAGGCAACCGTGGCCAAAAGTTCGTTGCCACGCTCCCAGCCAAGGGTCATCCGGATGCCAGGGCTCGGGGTGTAGTGCACGCCGATGTTGATCCGCGAGTCTGCACCAAGGTCTTGCGGGCCAGTCCAAGGGCGGGCTTCACGGCTGTAGTCGTGCCCGTCGTACTCCAACTTGATGAGTAGTGGCTCCCATGGCGTCTGCCAGGCAGCGCCACCAAATACCCCTACAGGACCGCGAAACATTGTATTGCTGTTGAGGTCGCCAGGGCGTTGGATGCCCGGCCTGACATCAAAGCGGTCGTCGATCCAACCCAACGGATTATCTATCGTGCCTTGGCTCCCCAAATACCCAGTCGCCAGTCCTAGACTCAAATCCACTTGACCAAAGCGCTTACTGGCGACCAAGTATTCGCTACCGAAGAAACCGGTGCCACCGATATCGCGTGCGCCGACTGCTACCGCAGGCAACCAACGCCCTTCTTCCCAAAGCCGAATCTTGAAATCGATGGACTTGTCTTTGTAGTTCTGGTCTCCACTGAGTGATTCAGGCCCATATGGCACGCCGGTTACGTTGACATAGCGGTAGATGCCCTCAAACCACGGCATGGGCTGCATCATCACGTTGTAGCGCGTGTAAGGCGAAGTGTGGCTCACGGTGAACGCGAACTCGCCTTCCTCGGCCATGCGCGCGGTCGGGGTCTGCAACAGGCCGATGCCGCCCCAGTCGTTCTGGGTCACGGGCACCTCCGCCTGCAACGTCCCGCACACGGCCAGGCTCAACAGGCTGAGCGCCGGCAGGGCGCGCGGCCGCAGGCTACGGCGCGTCATGGGCCCACCTGCCACGCGTGCGGAAGAGGCAGGGTCGCGAGGAACCGGGTCATGGCGGCATTGAGTTCGGGGGCGCTGGCTTCCACGGCCTTGTTCCGCAGAGGGACGTAGATGATCGCGCCCGGTGCAAGCGCCTGCGGCGGGCTGCGGTTCCATGTCGCGATGCCCAGTTCCTGGATCGCACCGTCAGGCTGGATCACATAGAGGATGTCCGGTTGCGCGGTCGCCGCCTCCACCGGACAGCCGGCCAGATAGTCGACCGCATCGCGTGCCGGCACGTGGGGCAGGGCGCACGATTGCAGCACTGCGCCGACCACATTCACCGTGGAAGGCCGTTCGGGAAAGTAGAAACGGTCGCCGTTGGCGAGCAGGCGGTTGCTGTCGCCCCGCCCTGCTTCCAACCTGCGTGCGTCGCCCTCGATCGGCTCGCGTCCGGAGGCAGGAAGGCTGTCTATCCAGCGGTGCAGCATCCGTGCGCGCGCAGCCAGCACCGGAGGCGCATCGACGTCACCTGCCACGGCCTGGAGGTCATGCAGCAGGCCGGCCCGCTCCCGCACCTGCGCGGCACGGAGCTGCTCGCGAAACACCGAGGCGCCCGCCGCATATGCATCCCGTCGCGGCATGGCGGCGAGCACCGCATCGGCGAAGCGGGCTCCCTGCGGCAGCTCCAGCCCGCCGGCATGGTGCACGGCGCCGTCGGCCCACACCTGCATCGGTGTCGATGTCGTTGCCGCAGCGCCAGTCGCGCGTCCGGGCAGCAAGGCCGCCAGCACGGCGGCGGCCACAGCCAGCCGTCGGCTCATGGCGACCTCCGGCGGTATGGCTTCAGTTGCACGATATCGACATGGACGCCAGGGGTCACCAGCTGCCGGCTCTTCCACAAGGTGCCCGTCGCCGGATCGATCCAGTAGGTGTTGTGGCCTTCCACGCCAGGGCCCCGGAGCTCTTCCTCGTACCGCACCAGCTGCCGGTCGCGGCCGAGGATCTCCACGGTCTCCGCGCCACCGCGGCGCAGGGTCCCGGTGACGGGGATTCCGTAACGATGGCCGTCCGGCCAGTCGTAGTGGCGCTGCACCGTCACCGCGCCCGCGCCCGCGGTGCGCAGGTCGATGAAGGGGTTGTGGCCTTCGATGCGCATGTCGTCGAGCCGGGCGGCCAGCTGATGCGTCCCGCAGACCTGCCCGCCCTCGCACAGGAACAGGATGTGCTCTCCGCTGTGCCAGGACGTGCGGCCAGCGTCGTCATTGCCCAGAACGAGCATGCCGCGCACCCGCCCGTCGTCCATCATCAGGCTCGCATAAGGGCTGGCGGCCACCTGCGCGGCACTGGGGCTGGGATCCTGCCGGCCGCTGGCCACGCCGCGCACCATGTCGATGCCGGTCTGCATCGTCACCCCACAACCAGCCATCAGCACGGCCATCAGCGCGACCAGGAACAGCCGGAACAGCGCAAGCCGTCGGCGGGCACCGATGGCAGACAGGGGGGCGTGGCGTTCGCCGCGCCCCTTTGGGCAGGAAAACGGATGCACGGCGACCGTCAGTTGTTGGAGATGTCGTTGCTGGCGCTTGCAGCGTTGCTGATGATGGCCGTGAACGGCAGCAACTGGTTCACGAAGCGGCTCCAGCGCGTCACGCCCGCGGCACCAACGAAGACCACGTCGCCGGGCAGCAACTGGAACTGGCTGGCCACCGCGAATGCCGCCGGGGACTTGGCCTCCAGCTGGTACACCACAGACGGACGCTGCTCCAGCTCGCGGGCGTCGGCACCACGGATCACGTATACCGCGTTGCCGTCGGAGGTGGCCTGCGCCAGGCCGCGGGAACGACCCAGTGCCTGGCTGAGGCTGATGCTCCCGGTCTTGAAGTTGAGCGCGCCAGGCTGGTTCACCTCGCCGACCACGAAAACTTCCTTGGCATCCAGGTACGGGATGTAGATCTGGTCTTCCGCGCGCAGATAGATGGGCGTAGCGCCGAGCCGGGTCATGTCCAGCACATGGCTCACGCCCCCACGCGTCAGGCGCACTCCGGACAGATCAGCTTGCGCTGGGTCGAAGCCTGCCGTGCTGATCGCATCCTGCAGGGTCAGCGGCACCACCGTCAGCGGCACCACGGACGCCTGGCGCGCGGCGCCAGAGACCCAGACGCGCTGGCTCGCATACGTCAGGACGGAAACATCGACCTGCGGCTCCTGGATCACCGACGCAAGCTGACTGGCAAGCTTGTCGCGCAGCTCCGTCGGGGTCAGCCCCGCGGCCTTGAGCTTGCCGATGTAGGGATAGAAAAGGGTGCCGTCTCCCTGGACCAGGCGGCCGGCAAGATTGACCTGCTGCTGCGGACCGGCAGGCACCGTCAGCTCGGGATGGTCCCAGACGGTGATGTAAAGCACATCGCCAGCGCCGATACGGTAGGGCTCTGGCTGGTAGTCGAGGAGAGCCCGAGGCACGCCTTGAACCCCATCGCGGCCTGCCTGCTCCATCGCGATCAGCCGGGGCGTGATGGCCACCAGATCCAGCTGGTCATTCCCCGACGTGCGGATCTGCCCTGGCCCCGGTGCCGGGCGCGAAAGATGCTGCCCTGGTGCCCAGATGCAGCCGGAAAGGGAAATGCATGCCATCAGCGCGAGGGCGCCGGGACGGTAGGCTCGGTTCATGTCGCTTCCATTCGTTCTGCATGGGGCATGGCGCCCCATACACAAAAAAGGCCCGCCGGATGACTAAGGCCGGCGGGCCTCGAGTTCAGTCGTTGCGGCGAAGATCAGCCGCCGGTGCCGCCAGTGCCACCCGTACCGCCAGTGCCACCCGTACCGCCAGTGCCACCCGTACCGCCAGTGCCACCCGTGCCCGGGGTGCCCGGATCCGGATCCTCGCCACCGCCATTGTCGTTGCCACCGCCATTGCCATCGTTGGCAGCGGAGATGAGCCCGACAGCAGCAAGGGCGCCACCAGCGATCAGAAGGGTTTCAGTGGTGGCTTCGCCAGTGGAGCCGGCGGTCTCGGTGCCGGCGGCGGTGCCGGTCTCGTCCTGCTGGGAATCCTGGGCGAACGCATACGGCTGCGCGAGCAGGCCGAGGACTACTGCCAGACCGGTGAGTTTGGTCTTCATGGGGGAATACTCCTGAGATTGTCGGACTACTACGCAGCCCGGACCTTAAACCGAGCGGGGTACATGTGTCAAACAATTAAAAACTAAGGGTTTTTGACGAAACCTTCACATCATCGCACTGCAGCATCGCCGGTCGGCATCGGGTAAGCTTGCGCGCGTCCGGAGCTGTTCGGCTCCGGCGAATATCTAATGGACGACGCGGGGACCGGCATTACGTGTTCAAGAAGCTGTTGTTTGTCTGCGTCGGGAACATCTGCCGGAGTCCTACCGCCGAACTGATGATGCGGCACCGTCTCGCCGGGCGAGAGGGGGTGGAAGTATCATCCGCCGGCCTCCAGGCACTGGTCGGACGGGGGGTCGATCCGGAAGCGGCCGCGCTGCTGCGTGAAGCCGGGATAGATCCGGATGGACACAAGGCGCGCCAGGCCAGCGCTTCGGTCTTGGCGGCGGCCGACCTCATTCTGGTGATGGAGCAGTCGCACCAGGTGAAGATCGCGCGCGAAGTACCGCAGGTCAGTGGCAAGACCTTCCTGCTGGGCAAGTGGCGTGGCCAGCGCGAAATTCCCGATCCGTATCGGCAGAGTCGCGAAGCGTTCGAGCACGTCTACCGGCTGATCGACGACTGCGTCGACAGTTGGGCGCCTTACATCAAATAAGCAACCGGGCGCCTCGTGCGGCCTCTACAGAACGGACGGAATGAGATCTATGGGCAAGGAAACCGCTGCCGGCTCCCCTGGCACCGAGGACGAGATCGACCTGCGCGAACTTGTGGGCGTATTGCTGGACCGCAAGTGGTGGATCCTGGCTGCCACGGCGGTGTTCTTCATCCTCAGCGTCGCGTACGTGCTGCTGGCTTCCCCGGTCTATCGCGCGCAGGCCATGGTCCAGGTGGAATCGGAGATGCCTACCATCCCGGGCCTGGCTGATCTCACCTCGCTGGCGGGAAGCGGCAGCGTGGCCGCAACCACCGAGATCGCGCTGCTCCGGTCCAGGACGGTCGTCGGCGCGGCGGTGGACCAGCTGCACCTGGATATCGAGGTTGAGCCGCGCAAGTTCCCGCTGCTGGGCGGGTTCCTGTCCCGCCGCTTCCAGCCCGAATCACCGGGCGAGGTGGCCGACCCCGTGATGGGGCTTTCAGGCTATGGGTGGGGCGGCGAACGGCTGGAATTCCAGCGCCTGGACGTACCTGCGTCCGCAGTCGATACCGAGTTGACCCTGGAAGTGCTGGACGCCAACGGTGGTTATGTCCTGCGCGACGAACATGGCGACGAACTGGTTCGCGGCAAGGCGGGCGAGACCGCAACGCAGGGTGAGGTCGTCGCCGAGGTAGGCACGCTGCACGCCAACCCCGGCATGCGGTTCAGTGTGGTCAAGAAGCGTCGCCTGGACGTGCTCGTCGAGCTCCAGCAAGATGTCGGCGCATCGGAACAGGGCAAGGATTCGGGCATCCTCCAGGTTGCCTATGAGGACACCGATCCGGACCGCGCAGAAGCGGTGGTACAGAAGATCATCGAGGCCTACGTCCGCCAGAACGTGGACCGCAGCTCGGCCGAAGCTGCAGCACAGCTGCAGTTCGTGAAAGACCAGCTGCCGACCGTCCGCAAGCAGGTGGAGGAGGCGCAGGAAGCGATGGCCAAATACCAGGCCACCGCCAATTCGGTCGACATCACCATGCAGACCAAGGGCCTGCTGGAGCAGGAGGTCGCGGTCGAGACCAGCATCCAGCAGCTGCGCCTCAAGCAGGCGGAGATGGACCGCAGCTACACCCGGAGCCATCCGGCCTACCGTGCCCTGCTGAGCCAGCTCGGTGAGCTGGAGTCGCGCAAGGCGGGCTTCCGCCGCGAGGTCGGCCAGTTGCCGGATACCCAGCAGGAGCTGCTGCGCCTGACCCGTGACCTGCAGGTCAGCAACGAGCTGTATACGGCCCTGCTCAACCAGGCCCAACAACTGGATGTGGCTCGCGCCGGTACCGTGGGCAACGTGCGGATCGTGGACCCGGCGGTTGCCAACACCTCCGAGCCGGTGAAGCCGCGCAAGGCCCTGGTGGTGATGGTGGCCACCCTTCTCGGCGCGTTCCTTGCCATCGCGCTCGTCTTCGTGCAGCGCATGCTCAACCCCGGGATCGAGGATCCGGCGGTGATCGAGGAACTCGGCCTGCCGGTGTACGCGGCCATCCCGCTGAGCGACTCGAAAGTGCTGCCCAGGGCCGGGCGCGACCGCAAGGGCCTGCACACGATCCGTGCCGATGGGCGCCAGCACCTGCTGGCGGTGTCCGAGCCCGCCGACCTGGCGGTGGAGGCGCTGCGCAGCCTGCGCACCAGCCTGCATTTCGCCATGCTGGAGTCCAAGAACAACGTCCTGACGATCTCCGGCCCGCGTCCGGGCGTGGGCAAGACCTTCGTCTCCGCCAACCTGGCGGCGGTGATCGCCCAGGCCGGCCAGCGCGTGCTGGTGATCGACGCCGACATGCGCAAGGGCACGCTGCACAAGCTGCTGGGCGTGGGCCATGCCGGCGGCCTTTCTGACGTGCTGGCCGGCAAGACCGAGCTGGACGCGGCGATCCACGAGGTGCCCGGCCTGGCGAACATGCACTACATGGTGCGTGGCGACATCCCGCCCAACCCGTCCGAGCTGCTGATGCATCCGCGCTTTGCGCAGGTGCTCGAACTGCTGGCGCCGCGCTATGACCTGGTGATCGTCGACACCCCGCCGATCCTGGCCGTGACCGACCCGGCGATCGTGGCCGCGCACGCCGGTGCGAGCCTGCTGGTGACCCGCTTCGGCCTGAACCAGGCCAAGGAGATCCTGCTGACGCTCAAGCGGTTCGAGCAGAACGGCGTGCAGATCAAGGGCACGATCTTCAACGCGGTCGAGAAGCGCGCGACCGGCTACTACAGCTACGGCTACTACGACTACAAGTCCGGCAAGGACTGAGGTGGCCGCGGGCCGGCGCGAGCCGCCGGCCTGCTACCCTTCGCGGCATGGGTTACGAACGTTTCGAACAGCTCCCCGCCGGCGCGCCGCGCTGGCGGGAACGCCTGGCTCAGTACTGGAAGCTGGTCCGCGGTGACCGCCCCATCGGCGCGCTGCTGCTGCTGTGGCCCACGTGGTGGGCGCTGTGGCTGGCGGCCGGCGGGGTGCCGGACTACTGGACCCTGTTCGTGTTCACCGCCGGCGTCTGGCTGACCCGCTCGGCCGGTTGCGTGATCAACGACTACGCCGACCGCTGGCTCGATCCGAAGGTCGAGCGTACGCGCGGGCGGCCGCTGGCCACCGGTGCGGTTTCAAGCCGCGAGGCACTGGCGGTGTTCGCGGTGCTGATGCTGCTGGCATTCGCCCTGGTGCTCACGCTCAACGGGCTGACCATACTGCTCAGCGTCGCCGGCCTGTTCCTGGCCGCGACCTATCCCTACCTGAAGCGTTACACCTACCTGCCGCAGGTGTACCTGGGGATGGCATTCGGGTGGGGCATCCCGATGGCGTTCGCCGCCGTGCGCGGCGAGGTGCCGGCGCTGGCCTGGCTGCTGTATTGCGCCAACATCCTGTGGGCTACCGCGTATGACACCTGGTACGCGATGGTCGACCGCGAGGACGATATCCGCGCCGGTTCCAAGTCCACCGCCGTGCTGTTCGGCGACCTGGACCTGGTCGCCCAGGGCGTGCTCTACGCCCTGGTGCTCGTCACCCTGGGCCTGGTCGGTCGCCAGGCGGGGCTTGGCGTGGCCTACTGGGCGGCGCTGGGTGCAGCCAGCGTGCTGGTGCTGCAGGAGTTCGTGATCGCCCGCCGCCGCGAGCGGGCCGCGTGCTTCAGGGCCTTCCTCCACAACAACTGGATCGGCGCGGCGGTGTTCGCCGGCATCGCCGTGCATTACGCGCTCACCGGCGCCTGATCCCCGGCACCAGAGGGAGTGCGGCGGCTCGGGGCCAGGCCTCGGCCGCGGCGGCGAATGCCTGCCAGGGGTGCATCGCCGGTCTCTTCCACCAGGCCGACCTGGGCCGGAGCAGGGGTCGGCCTGGTGCGCCACCCACGGCCCACTGTGGCCAGGCCTCCCATCGCCTGGCCGCGCCGCCATGGCGCCGGGCGCCCGGGTCCGCCCCTCCTTGCCGTTCCCCCTGCGCACCGATAACGTTACCCGCCGCGCCGCGGGCGCCTTCGAAGGGGAGAGCAGCACATGCACGTTCCAGCCACCGGGTCCGCGGACGCCGGCAGCAGTCCCGGCCGCGCCTCGCGCCTCCTGCCACTGGTCATCGCCCTGTTCTTCGCCTGGGGGTTCTGCACGGTCCTGGTGGACGTGCTCATCCCCAAGCTCAAGGCGACCTTCTCGCTGAGCTACACCGAGGCGATGCTGACCCAGTTCTGTTTCTTCCTCGCCTACTTCGTGGTCTCGATCCCCGCGGCGTTGCTGGTCAGCCGCATCGGCTACATGCGCGGGATCGTCGCCGGCCTGGTGGTCATGGCCGCCGGCTGCCTGATGTTCTCGCCGGCCGCCTCGATGGGATGGTATCCAGCGTTCCTGGCCGCGCTGTTCGTGCTGGCCGCCGGCATCACCGTGGTCCAGGTGGCGGCCAATCCGCTGGCCGCCGGGCTCGGTGATCCGGCCCGGGCGCACAGCCGACTGACCCTGGCGCAGGCGTTCAATTCCTTCGGGACCATGCTCGGGCCGCTGTTCGGCTCGGCCCTGATCCTGGCCGCCGGCGTGTCCGAGCCGGCCGCGGGCATGGATCCGGCCGCGCTTGCCGCCTTCCGGGTCGAGCAGGCCGGCCACGTGCGCCTGCCCTACATGATCATCGCCGGGGTGCTGGTGGCGCTGGCGGCGCTGTGCTGGTGGCTGCGCCGCGCACCGGTGCCGGCGGTGCGGGCGGTGGTGCAGGGCGACTACCTGCGCCTGCTGAAGATCCCACGGCTGAGCCTGGGCGCGCTGTCGATCTTCCTGTACGTGGGTGCCGAGGTGGCCGTGGGCAGTGCCCTGGTCAACTACCTGATCATGGTCGGGGCCACGGCCACCGAGCACGCGGCCGGCAACCTGATCGCGGTCTACTGGGGCCTGGCCATGGTTGGCCGCTTCATCGGCGCGTGGGTGCTGCGTTTCGTGCCGCCGGGGCTGGTGCTGGCGGTGTGCGCGTTCGGCGCGGCGCTGCTGGGGCTGCTGGCCGGCACGGTGCTCGAGGGCACGGTGGCGGCGGTGGCGATCCTGTCCATCGGCCTGTTCAACTCGGTGATGTTCCCGACCATCTTCACCCTGTCCATCGACGGGCTGGGCGAGGACACCGCGGGTGGCTCGGGCCTGCTGTGCCTGGCGATCGTCGGCGGGGCGATCGTGCCGCTGCTGACGGGCGTGGTCGCCGACGCCGCGGGGCTGGGCCTGGCCTTGCTGGTGCCGGTGGCCTGCTACCTGTGCATCGCCGGCTATGGCCTGCTGGTGCGTGCAGGCGTGCTGGCGACGCGTCCGGCGCTCGACGCACCGGTGGCGGCGCAGGCCGACCGCGCCGCCTGACGCCCGGCCTGGCGACGGCCCGCGGGTGCGCGCCTTCGCGTGCGCCCGCCGGCCAGGCGCCGCCGGGATGACCTGGAGCCCCCGTGAGCCACACCGTTCCCGCCCTTCCGCGCCTGGCCGTGTTCGGCGAGGCGCTCACCGACCTGGTGCGCACCGGCGAGGACAGCTGGCGCAGCATCGCCGGCGGCGCCTGCTGGAACGTGGCGCGCGTGGCCGCCACCCTGGGCGTACCTACCGGCTGGGGTGGCGCGGTCAGCGACGACCTGTTCGGCGCCCGCATCGCCGGGCTCTCGCGCGAGGCCGGGCTCGATCCGCGCTTCCTGCAGGTCGTGGCGCGCCCGCCGCTGCTGGCGGTGGTGCACCAGCTCGACCCGCCCGCCTACTTCTTCATCGGCCAGGACAGCGCGGACCTGGCGTTCGACGAAACCCGCCTGCCCCCGGGCTGGGAAGACGCGTGCGCGTTCGCCCACTTCGGCTGCATCAGCCTGGTGCGACCGCCGCTGGGGGAGCGCCTGGCCGCGCTGGCGCTGCGCCTGGCCGACGCGGGCGTGGCCGTCAGCTTCGACCCGAACTGCCGCAACCTGATGGACGCCAGCTACCCGGCGCTGTTCGAACGCCTGGCCGCGCGCGCCTCGGTACTCAAGATCTCCGACGAGGACCTGCGCCACATCTATCCGGACACCGACGCCGCGCGGGCGCTGGGCCGGGTACGCGCGCTGGCGCCGCCGGCCGTGCTGCTCTACACCCGTGGTGCCCGCGGGATGACGGTCTACGCCGGCGATGCCCATCTGGAGCAGCCCGCCCTGCCGGTGCCGGTGGTGGACACCGTCGGTGCCGGCGATGCGTGCATCGGCGGGTTCCTCGCCAGCCGCCTGCTGCAGCCGCAAGCCGCCCTCGGGGTACACGCCCGCTTCGCCGCGGCGACCGCCGCCGCCGCCTGTACCCGTGCCGGTGCCCACGCGCCGACGCGGTCCGAGGTGGAACGGCTGCTGTCCGCCGGCTGAGTCCGCCAATCGGCGGTCACAGCACCCGCAGCACTTCGTGGCAGGCGCCCATGGTGTGGTAGTCGGTCTTGCCGGCCGGGCTCTTCTCGTCGGTGAGCTTGCGGTTGTCGGGCCCGAGGATGCGGTACCAGGCGCCGTGCTGGTGGTCGACGAAGTGGGCCCAGGCGTAGGCCCACAACCGCGCGTACCAGTCGTCGTACTGCGCAAGTCCGGTGCGGCGGGCAAGCAGGGCTGCCGTGGCGATGGCCTCGGCCTGCACCCAGAAATACTTGTCCGCGTCATACACGGTGCCGTCGGGAGCGTTGCCGTAGACCAGCCCGCCGTGCTCCGTATCCCAGGCCATCGCCACGGCGCGGTCGAACAACTCGCGCGCGCGCGCCAGGTGCCACCTGGCCGGCGCATGCCGATCGAGGATCAGCAGCAGCTTGGCCCACTCGATCTGGTGCCCGGGCTGGAACCCCCAGGGACGGAAGATGTTGCTGCGGTCGCCACGGTTGTAGTCCCAGTCCACGCGCCAGTGGGCGTCGTAGTGCTCCCATACCAGCCCGTCGGCGAGCGCCGCCTGGCGCACGGTCATGTTGCGTGCCAGCGTGGCCGCGCGCTGCAGGTAGCGGTCTTCCCCGGTGGCTTCGTAGGCGGCCAGCCAGGCCTCGCAGGCATGCATGTTGGCGTTCTGTCCGCGGTAGGGCGACAGCTTCCAGGCCGCGTCGGCCTCATCGGCGTAAAGGCCGTGGTCCGGTTGCCAGAAGCGGCGCTCCATCAGTTCCCAGGTCCCGGCAAGCCAGGCGCGCGCCTCCTCGAAGCCCGCTTCCACCGCCTTGGCGTACGCCAGCACCACGAAGGCCAGGCCGTAGCAGTGGTTGGTCGCATCGGCCACGCGTCCGTCATGCAGTACCCATGCGTATCCGCCGGTCGCCGGATCGAGGTGGGCCTGGCGCAGGAACTCGACGCCGTGCCGCACCGCCTCGCGGTACGCGGGATCGCCGAAGGCCTGCCAGGCCATGGCGTAGTTGAAGACGAAGCGGGTGCTGCTGACCAGGTGCCGCGTGTGCCGGTCGTAGATCCCGCCGTCGTCGCGGAAGAAGTGGAAGAAGCCGCCGGCCGGGTCGATGCAGCGCGGGTGGTAGAACCGCATCGTCCGGCGGATGTGGTCCAGCAGGAATCCGCGCGAGCCGAAATCCGGCAGGGAAGGGTGCGCCGGCCGGTTCGCCGCCATGGGAACGCTCCAGGAAGGAAAGAACGGGCGCGAGCCGCAGTGTCGGGCCATCCACGTATTCGCGCCGAGGTAAGGTTACCTCCGGTGCACGCCGGCCGCATCCGGTGGCGTGCCCGGTGCTGGTCAGGCGCCGGCGGGGCTGGCCGACTGGCGCTTGACCAGGCTGAACTTCATCAGCTGGTGCTGGGGCGCGCGTTCGCGGCCCTCGCGGCGGTCGCGGATCCGCTCCAGGACCAGCGATACCGCCGCCTTGCCCATCGCGGTCACCGGCTGGCGTACCGTGGTCAGCTCCGGCCACAGCGTGGTGGCCATGGGTGTGTCGTCGAAGCCGACGATGCTCAGTTGGCCGGGGATGCGCAGGCCCATGCCATGGCCGATCGCCATGGCCGCGGCGGCCATGTCGTCGTTGGCGCAGAAGATCGCGGTGGGGCGCGGCTCCAGTGCCAGCAGCTGGCGCGCGGCGGCCAGTCCGGAGCGGTAGGTGAACATGCCCTCTGCCATGTAGGCCTCCGGCACGGGGATGCCCGCCTCGGCCAGGGTGTCCACGAATGCCTGGCGGCGCAGGCGCGCGGGCGTGTGCTTCGGATCACCCTGGATGAAGGCGATCCGGGTGTGTCCCAGTTCCAGCAGGTGCAGGGTCATGGCGCGCGCGCCGGCGTAGTCGTCGATCCGCACCGATGCCACCTGCGGCAGCGGCGTGGCGGTGGCCACGGCGACCACCGGGATGCCGCGCTGGTCCAGGTCCCCGATGGTGGCGGCCGAATCGCACAGCGGCGGCGGCACGATCACCCCGTCCACCCCGGCTTCCACCAGGCGCTGCACCGCCGCCCGCTGGCTCTGCATGCCGGAACACTTCTCCACCAGCACCTGCGCGCCGGACAGGCTGCTCTGCTCGAGCATGCCCAGCATCAGCTGGTTGAGGTAGGCCGCCGAGGGGTTGCTGTACAGCACGCCGATGCGGGCCGAACCACGGGTGCGCAGCGAGCGGCCGGCCAGGTTCGGGCGGTAGCCCAGTGCCTGGACCGAGGCCTGGACCCGTTCGCGCAGGCCGGCGCTGACCCGGCTGTTGCCGTTGATGACGCGCGAGGCGGTCATCGGCGAGACCCCGGCGTGGCTTGCCACGTCCAGGATGGTCACCGTTGGGGAAGGCGTACGCTTGCGTTCTGGCATGGCAGGGCCGGTCAGGAGGGCCGCCGGTGCGGCCGACCCGCAAGAGTACCCGCAAGCCACGCGCCGGCGCCGCTCAGGGCGTGCGAGCGCAGACCCAGGCATCCACCCGCCGCACGCCTGCCCGCCGCAGCGCCAGGGCGGCCGCATGCAGGGTCGCGCCGGTGGTCATGACGTCGTCCACCAGCGCGACATGGTCCGGCAAAGGCCGCCGGGGCCGCACGACGAACGCCCCGCGCAGGTTGCGTCGCCGGGCCATGGCGCCCAGGTCCGACTGCGCGGCGGTGGGCCGGTGGCGCCGCAGCAGCGATGCGCCCAGCGGCAGCTGCAGGGCCGTCGCCAGCGGCCGCGCAAGTTCCAGGGCCTGGTCGTAGCCGCGCTCGCGCAGGCGCCCGGGGTGCAGTGGCACCGGGACCAGCAGCCCCGGCCGTTCCACCCCGGACAGGGCGCTGGCCATCAGCCCGGCCAGCAGCCGCCCGGCCGCCAGGTCGTGGTGGAACTTGTAGCGCGGCAGCAGCCGGTCCAGCGGGGCGGCGTAGACGAACGCGGCGTGCACCGCGTGCAGCGGCGGCTCGCGGCGCAGGCAGCGGCCGCAGGTACCGGGCGTCGCCAGCGGGATCGCGCAGCGCCGGCACGCGCAGGCGATGCGCGGCAGTGCCGCGTGGCAGGCGGCGCAGAGGTCGCGGCCGGCCTCGCCCGGTTCCCCGCAGGCCAGGCAATGGGCCGGCAGCAACGCCATCGACAGCCGTTCGAGGAGGTGCCCGATCCGTCGTAGCCCGGGCCCGGCGGGGCGCTGGTAAACCTTGAAGATCGCCATGAGGTTGACAGTTCCTGGGCGGGTTTCCAGACTGCCCGGCTCCGGTCGCCGCCGCTGTCAGGAAACGCCCCAGATGCATTCGGAAATCCGCCATGACTGGCGTCGCGACGAACTGCTCGCGCTGTTCGACCTGCCGCTGCCGGAACTGCTGTTCCGTGCGGCCAGCGTGCACCGCGCCCATTTCGACCCGGCGCAGGTCCAGGTCTCGACCCTGCTGTCGGTCAAGACCGGCGGCTGCCCGGAGGATTGCGGCTACTGCCCGCAGGCCCAGCGCTACCACACGGGGGTCCAAGCGACCAAGCTGATGGACGTGGACGACGTGTTGAGCCGGGCGCGCGCCGCGCGCGACGCCGGCGCCTCGCGCTTCTGCATGGGCGCGGCCTGGCGCAGCCCCAAGGACCGCGACATCCCCAAGGTGGCGGCGATGATCGCCGGGGTGAAGGCGCTGGGCCTGGAGACCTGCGCCACCCTCGGCATGCTCTCGCCGGGCCAGGCGCAGGCGCTGCGCGATGCGGGCCTGGACTACTACAACCACAACCTGGACACGGCGCCGGAGTTCTATGGCGACGTGATCCGTACCCGCGAGTACCAGGACCGCCTGGACACCCTCGGCCACGTGCGCGACGCGGGCCTGAAGACCTGCTGCGGCGGGATCGTCGGCATGGGCGAGACCCGCGCCCAGCGCGCCGGACTGCTGCAGGCCCTGGCCAATCTGCCGGCGCACCCGGATTCGGTGCCGATCAACCAGCTGGTGCAGGTGCCGGGTACACCGCTGGCCGGCGTCGAAGCGCTCGATCCGTTCGAATTCGTGCGCACCATCGCCGTGGCCCGCATCGCCATGCCGCGCTCGATGGTGCGCTTGTCGGCCGGGCGCGAAGCGATGTCCGACGAACTGCAGGCCATGTGCTTCATGGCTGGCGCCAACTCGATCTTCTACGGCGAACAGCTGCTGACCACCGGCAATCCGGCAACCGAGCGCGACCTGGCCCTGTTCGCGCGACTGGGACTGCATCCCATGCCAGCCGCCGTATGTGACGACAATCACGGAACATCGACGGTTGCAGGCGCTACCGTGCATTCACAGATCATCGAGCCGTTGCCTGCCTGACCGCCGGCCCCGGCCGCCACAGGCAGGGCTCCCGGGGGGGAGGGGCAGGAAGCATGGGCCGCACCGACATCCACGAACGTATCCAGGTCCGGCACCGGCTCCGAGAGTCGCAGGGCCGGCTGCGCCATCGCCGCACGATCAGCCGGCGCGACGGCGTGCGCCTGGAGGTGGACGGGCGCTGGCTGGAAGGCTTCTGCGGCAACGACTACCTGGGCCTGGCCTCGCAGTTCGAGGTGGCGGCCGCGCTGCAGGACGCCTCCGCGCGCGAAGGCGCCGGCGCGACCGCCTCGCACCTGGTGTGCGGCCACCATGCCCTGCACGAACAGCTCGAGCGCGAGGTGGCCGAGTGGCTGGGGGTGCCGCGCGCGCTGCTGTTCGGCAGCGGCTTCGCCGCGAACCTGGCGGTGCAGCAGGCCCTGCTCGAGGACGGGGATGTCTGCGTGCAGGACCGGCTCAACCACGCCAGCCTGATCGACGCCACGCGCCTGGCCGGCGCGCGCCTGCGCCGCTATCCGCACCTGGATGCCGAAGGCGCGCTGCGCCAGCTGCGCGGCACCGGCGATGGCGCGGCGATGCTGGCCACCGACGGGGTGTTCAGCATGGACGGCGATATCGCCCCACTGCGCTCGCTGTCGCTGGTGGCGCGCACCGGCGAGGCCCTGCTGTACGTGGACGATGCCCATGGCGTCGGCGTGCTCGGCCCGCAGGGCCGCGGCACCGTGGCCGAAGCCGGCCTCGGGGTGTCCGACGTCCCGCTGCAGCTGGTCACCCTGGGCAAGGCGCTGGGCGGCTACGGCGCGCTGGTGGCCGGTGATGCCGACCTGGTCGAGCACCTGGCCGGCACCGCACGCCCGTACCTGTACACCACCGCCCTGCCGCCGGCGCTGGCGGCCGCTTCGCTGGCGGCGGTGCGTCTGGCCCGGCGCGACGACTGGCGCCGCGAGCGCCTGCGCGAGCTCGTGGCCCTGTTCCGCGAAGGCGCCAGCCGTTTCGGCCTGGACCTCATGCCCGCGTCCACCCCGATCCAGCCGGTGCTCTGCGGCAGCGAGGCGCGCGCACTGGCGATGTCCGCGGCGGTCGAGAGGGCCGGCTTCATGGTCACGGCGATCCGCCCGCCAACTGTGCCCGAGGGCGGGTCACGCCTGCGCGTGACCCTCTCGGCCCTGCACACCCCGCAGCAGGTGCAGGGATTGCTGGCCGCCATTGCCGACGCGCGCGACCGCGTCGACAGCGGACGCGAAGCCGTGGCGTGAATACCGCCGCGCCAGCGCCGGAACGCCGGCAGGTGTGGATGGCGATGTCCGAGCTGTACCTGGACACCGACATCGACGCCGCGGTGCTGGGGCGCGTGGCCGAGGAAGTCGCGCTTTCACCGTACTCGCTGGCCGAACTGGAACGGATCCTCCGCTACGAGGTGCATCCGGTCCTGGTCTCCAACCTCCACAGCGTGGCCGGCGAGTGGTCCGGTTTCGACCCGGACTGGCTGGTCCAGGCCATCGGCGCCTACCTGCGGCGTCCGTGGCCGGTGCGCTGGTGGCGCGCGCGGTTCATGCGCAGCCACGCCGTGGTGCTCTGGCACCGGCTGATCCGGCGCATCGCCGCGGTCCGCCGGCGCTGAGCCTGCACCCCGGGCGCGCCATGGGCGCCCGGGACTCGGCGCCGGCCATGCTCGCCCGCGCCCGCGCGCGCGGTGGCGCGTCCGCATACCCGGACAGCACATCTGGGGGCAGGGAGAGGACCCGCCTCGCGGGGCGCCGCCCCGGTGCCCCCCGGCTCTGCACGACGTGCCGCATCGGCCGCCGCGCGGCGTCCCCGCCGGCGGGCGACGCCGTCGGCAGCCCGCCCGCCTCCGGGCGGCCTGCGGCGCACGATGGCTTCGGCGACAATGCGCCATGCATATCGAAACCCTGGGCAGCGGCCCGGACCTGGTCCTGATCCACGGCTGGGCGCTGCACGGCGGCGTGTTCGCACCGCTGGCCGAGCGCCTGGCCGCGCACGCCCGCCTCCACCTCGTCGACCTGCCGGGCCATGGCCACAGTCGCGGCAGTACGGTTCCGCTGGAGCCGGCGATGGTCGCCAGCGAGATCGCCGCGCGAACGCCGCCGGCGGTCTGGCTCGGCTGGTCGCTGGGAGGGCTGTTCGCGTTGCGTGCGGCCAGCTCGCTGCCGACGGTGCGCGGGCTGGTGATGGTTGCCGCCACCCCGCGCTTCGTGCGCGGGCCCGAGTGGCCGCATGCGGTCGACCCTGCGGTGTTCGGCCAGTTCGCGCACGACCTGGCGCAGGACTACGACACCACCCTGGAGCGCTTCATTGCGCTGGATACCCTCGGTTCGGAGCATGGCCGCGCCGAGTTGAAATCGTTGCGCACCCTGTTGCGTGCACGCGGCCAGCCCGAGCCGGAGGCCCTGCAGGCCGGCCTGCGGCTGCTGGAAACCACCGACCTGCGCCGCAGCCTGCCATCGCTGGCGATACCCAGCCTGTGGCTGGCCGGTCGTCGCGACCGGCTGGTGGATCCGCGCGGCATGGCCGCCGCGGCGTCCCGTGCGCCGGGCGCGCGCCTGGTCGAGTTGGCCGGCGCCGGCCACGCACCGTTCCTCGGGCACGTCGACGCGGTCGCGGCGGAACTGCGGACTTTCCTCGACAATACCGCTCCCTGAGCCAGCCCCTGCCGATGGATCCCGTATTCGACTCCCGCCAGGTGCGCCGCGCCTTCTCGCGCGCCGCCGCCGGCTATGACGCGGCCGCCGCGCTGCAGGCCGAGGTGCGCGCGCGCCTGCTCGACTCGCTGGCCTACCTCGACGATACGGTGCCTTCGGTGGTGCTGGACGTCGGCAGCGGCACCGGCCACGCCGCCGCGGCGATGCGCAAGCGCTGGCCGAAGGCGCAGGTGGTCGCGATGGACCTGGCGCTGCCGATGCTGCGCCAGGCCCGGCGCCAGGCCGGCTGGTGGAAGCCTTTCCCGCGGGTGTGCGCCGACGCGCGCGCGCTGCCGCTGGCCGACGCCAGCGTGGACGTGATCTTCTCCAACCTGTGCCTGCAATGGGTGGAGGACCTGCCCGGCGTCTTCGCCGGCTTCCGCCGGGTGCTCAGGCCCGGGGGGATGCTGCTGTTCTCCAGCTTCGGGCCGGAGACCCTGGCCGAGCTGCGCGAGGCCTTCTCGGTCGCCGACGAGGCCCCGCACGTCAGTCCGTTCGCGCCGATCTCCGCCTTCGGCGACGCACTGATGCATGCCGGCTTCCGCGATCCGGTGCTGGACCGCGACATGTTCACCCTGACCTATCCGGAGCTGCCTGCGCTGATGCGCGAGCTGCGGGCCATCGGCGCGACCAACGCGCTTTCCTCGCGCCGGCGCAGCCTGACCGGCCGCGCCCGGTTCGCCGCCGCCGCAGCGGCCTACGAGGGAATGCGCGATGGGGCCGGCCGGCTTCCCAGCAGCTGGGAAGTGATCTATGCCCAGGCCTGGGCACCGGATCCGGGCGCGCCGATCCGCCAGGGCGGACACGAGGCGGCGGCGGTGCCGCTGTCGTCGATTCCGATCCGGCGCCGCAGTCCCTGACGCCACGTCTGGCCTCTCCGGGGCGGGTTGGCGGGATGCGCGCACATCGCGTAAGCCTGCGGAACCGGCGCGAGGCGCGGACCGGCCGTGCAGGTGGCCGGTGCGGGTCCGGGCGCGCTTGCCTGCCCGGGCCACGCGCCGGTCCTGGCCCCTCCGGAGGGTGGACGCGTTACCCCGAAACCTGCGCGATCCAGTCCTGCAGGTTGTAGTAGTTGCTGACCCGGGTGATGCGCCCGTCGCGGATGTCGAAGAACGCGCCGCCAGGCAGCAGGTAGGCCTGGCCGCTGGCAGGCGGCAGGCCCTCGTCATCGGCCAGGTACTGGCCGTGGACCACGTACTCGGCCGCAGCGCGCGTGCCGTCAACGGTGGCCATCACGACGATTTCCCGAAGCTGCTCGCGGTAGCTGCGGTCCATCCGCCGCATGAACGATGCGAAAGCCTCGCGGCCGGTTTCGCGCGGGCCCTGGTTGAGATCGTGGGCCACGTCGTCGGCCAGCAGCGCCAGCATCGCCGGCCGGTCGCCACGGTTGAACGCATCGTAGTAGGCGCGGACCACGGCGGTCGCGCGGAACTGGGGGGTGTCGCCGTCGGCATGCATGGCGTGGGCCCGCGATGGGCGACCGGGATGGCGGCCTTCAGGTCGCGCGCATCACCAGGTCGCGGTGGAAGAAGTAGACCTCCTGCAGCAGGAACCGCCACTGGGTCTGGAAACTGCGGAACCTCGTGCTCGGGGTCGGGGAGCCGCGCGCCTCGATCTCCAGCTGCCGGCACAGGCGCAGGGCGCGCGCCATGTGCAGCGGATCGCTGACCACGATCGCGCGGCGCAGCTGCCGCTCCCGCATCAACTCGCGCGCCTGCAGCAGGTTCTGCAGCGTGGTCCGCGAGGAGGTCTCGATCAGGATCGCCGACGCGGGAATGCCCTGGCGCACGGCGTAGCGCTGCGCCACCTGCGATTCGGCGAAACGTGCGCCCGTCCCATAGCCGCCGGTGAACAGCAGCACCGGGGCATAGCCATCGCGATACAGGGTCAGGCCATGGCGGATGCGCTCCTCGAACACGGGCGAGGGGCGGGCGTCGTAGGCCGCGGCACCGAGCACGATGATCGCGTCGGCCGGGGCGGCCTCGTCGCGGTGGCCGACCCAGACGATCCATCCGGCGACGCCGCACACCCACAGCACGCCCAGCACCATCAGCCGCCACAGCCAGCGGCCCACGCCACCGCGCCGGCGGCGGCCCGATCTCACGCGTGCCAAGGAAGGGCCTCCCGTTCCACGTTGTCTCCGGTCAGGCGCACGCCGGCGGCGAAAACCTCGTCGGCGGCGGGCAGGTGCGCACTCATGTCGCAAGGTTAACTGAACGCCTCACCGGCTGGCTGCCGGACCGGCGCCCGGCGCGGCGCCGCGAGCGTCGGGGTTAAGCACGGATTCAATGCGTGGCACCGAAGCTGCGGGCATACGTACGGGGGATCTGCCCATGAAACTGAGGATGCTGACCGGACTGGCTTGCGTGCTGGCGCTGTCCGGATGCGCGACCTACGACTACGTGGGCAGCGGCGGGTACGACGGTGGCTACTACACCGGCGCGCCGCGCACCGAGTACCGCTACTACGACTACGACTACGGCTATCCGTACTACGGGTACAGCCCCGGCGTCTCGCTGGGGATCACCTACGGGTATCCGTCCTATGGATACCCGGTGTACCGCTATGACCGCTACCGCCCGTACGGCTATGCGGGCTACCCGCATTTCCATGGCGTGCCCTACCGTCCACCGGTGCGTCCCGGTGGCCACCACGGCGGCCGCCCCGACGCCAACGCGCCGCCCCACGCCCAGCCGGACCATGACCGGCCGCGTGACCGTGCGCCCTGGCGTGATCTGGAACGCCTGCGCAGGGAACAGGACGCCCGTCCCCAGCGGCCTGGCCCGCGGATGGACATGCAGACCCGTCCCACCGACGGCCAGTTCCGCGGGCGTCCCGGCGCGGGCAACCCGCCGCCGGCCGGCATCCGCCCCAGTCCGGGGAACGACATCCGCTCCCCGGACCGCATGCCTTCGCCCGAATTCCGTCCGCGTCCTGCATCCGGCGGGGCCGGTCCGGCCGGCCAGGGCGCGAACCTGCGCCAGCGTCAGGCGGCGGCAGCCCAGCCCACCTACGAGCGCCGCCGGGTGGTGGAACCGGCCAACGCCCCCGCGCCGGTGCAGCGTTCGACCACGGTGGAGCGCTCGGCCCCGGTGGAGCGGAGCCGGCCGGTATCGGCCCCGCGTCCGGCACGTGTTGCCCCGTCGGCACCCCGGAGTGAGACCGGGCGCACGCGGGAGCGCTGAAAATACGCTTGCGTTTGTGGGCCGCGGCCCGGCAAGCTAGCGACGACTGACCGGGGGCGTCAGCTTGTGACCCAGCCCGGCCAAGCCATGTCGATGTCCGGCAGGGAAATCTGGATCCCCCCTGTTCCGGCCCTGCCGGACGTCGGCACCCATAGGACAGCCCGGCCATCGTGCCGGGCTGTCGTCTTTTGCGGCCAGGGGCAGGCGCGTGGCCCGTCATCCGGGCCTGATGGCCGTCTCGACGCCAATCGCGCAAAAAAAAGGGGGCCGGCAGTCCCCCGACTGCCGGCCCCAGGCTTCCCCATCGCGCGCATGACCGGCCCCTGTTCCAATTCCGGTCAGCGCCCCCCGACGCAGTGCCGCGAGTGGGTGCATGGAGGTATATCCGCACGAAGCGTGCCAAACTTTAGGCCCGCGCCCGAAATTTCCTTGCCGGCCCCCCGAGGGTGCCCGGCAAGGGTGAGACCCCATGTCCGCATCCTTCCATCAGTACGAGGTCATCGTGATCGGCGGTGGCCATGCCGGGACCGAGGCCGCCCTGGCGTCGGCGCGCTCCGGCGCCCGGACCCTGCTGCTGACCCACAACATCGAGACCGTGGGCGCGATGAGCTGCAACCCCGCCATCGGCGGCATCGGCAAGGGCCACCTGGTCAGGGAGATCGATGCGCTGGGTGGAGCCATGGCCCACGCCGCCGACCTGTCCGGCATCCAGTGGCGCACCCTCAATGCCTCCAAGGGGCCGGCCGTGCGCGCCACCCGCTGCCAGGCCGACCGCAGCCTGTACCGCGCGGCCATCCGGCGCATCGTCGAGAACCAGCCGAACCTGACCGTGTTCCAGGCGGCGGTCGATGACCTGCTGATCCAGGACGGCACGCACGAAGGCGACGCCGTGCGCGGGGTCATCACCCAGACCGGGCTGCGCTTCGAAGCCCCGGCCGTGGTCCTGACCGCCGGCACCTTCCTGGCCGGCAAGGTCCATATCGGCCAGACCACCTACGCGGCCGGGCGCATGGGCGACCCGCCGGCCACCACCCTGGCCGCGCGCCTGCGCGAGCGTCCGTTCGCCATCGACCGGCTCAAGACCGGCACCCCGCCGCGGATCGACGGGCGCAGCCTGGACTACGCGGCGATGGAGGCGCAGCCGGGCGACGACCCACTGCCGGTGATGTCCTTCCTCGGCCGGGTCGAGGAGCATCCGCGCCAGGTCCGGTGCTGGATCACGCACACCACCGCGCGCACCCACGAGATCATCCGTGCCGCGCTGGACCGCTCACCGCTGTACACCGGCCAGATCGAGGGCATCGGCCCGCGCTACTGCCCCTCGATCGAGGACAAGGTGGTGCGCTTTGCCGAGAAGGACAGCCACCAGATCTTCGTCGAGCCGGAAGGGCTGGAGGTGGTGGAGATCTACCCCAACGGCATTTCCACCTCGTTGCCCTTCGACGTGCAGCTGGAGCTGGTGCGTTCGATCCGCGGCATGGAGAACGCCCACATCACCCGTCCCGGCTACGCGATCGAGTACGACTTCTTCGACCCGCGCGGGCTGAAAGCCACGCTGGAGACGCGGCTGGTGTCCGGCCTGTTCTTCGCCGGCCAGATCAACGGCACCACCGGCTACGAGGAGGCCGCGGCGCAGGGCCTGCTGGCGGGCATCAACGCCGCCCGCCACGTGCGCGGCCAGGAAGGCTGGTCGCCGCGACGCGACGAGGCCTACCTGGGCGTGCTGGTCGACGACCTGATCACCCACGGCACCACCGAGCCCTATCGCATGTTCACCAGCCGCGCCGAGTACCGGCTGCAGCTGCGCGAGGACAATGCCGACCTGCGCCTGACCGAAACCGGGCGCCAGCTGGGCGTGGTGGACGACACGCGCTGGGCGCACTTTGCCGCCAAGCGCGAGGCGATCGAGCGCGAGACCGCGCGCCTGCGCGCGCTGTGGGCCACCCCGGCCAATGCGGTCGGCCGCGAGGTCGAACAGGTGCTGGGCGTGGTCGTGAGCCGCGAGACCAATGCACTGGACCTGCTCAAGCGCCCGGAACTGGATTACGCGGCACTGACCCGCGTGCCCGCACTGGGCCCGCCGGTGGCCGACGCCCAGGTGGCCGAGCAGGTGCAGATCGGGGTCAAGTACGCCGGCTACCTGGATCGCCAGCGCGAGGAGATCGAGCGTCAGCGCCGGCATGAATCCACGGCCATTCCGCAGGACTTCGATTACGCCACCGTGCGCGGGCTGTCGGCCGAGGTCCAGCAGAAACTCCAGCGCGTGCGTCCGCTGAGCATCGGCCAGGCCCAGCGCATTCCGGGCATGACGCCCGCCGCGATCTCGCTGCTGCTGGTGCACCTGGAGCGCCAGCGTCGCGGTCGCGTGGCCTGAGGGCAGGTTCCGGCCCATGGCGGGCCGTAAGATCGGTTACCCAGGCCGTCGGTCGGCGGCGAAGGAGCGTAGCGATGTACACCCTGCATATCGCCAACCGCAACTACTCGTCCTGGTCGCTGCGGCCGTGGCTGCTGCTGCGGATGCTGGACATCCCGTTCGCGGAGCGGATGGTGCCGTTCCACGATGCAGCCGCGTGGCAAAACTTCCGCGCACACTGCCCGGCAGGCCTCGTCCCGACCCTGGAAGACGAAGGGCTGCTGGTGTGGGAATCGCTGGCGATCGTCGAATACCTCGCCGAACACCACCCCGGCGTGTGGCCCCAGGACCGCGAAGCACGCGCCTGGGCGCGCAGCGCGGCTGCGGAAATGCATGCCGGCTTCGGCCAGCTGCGCAGCCGCTGCTCGATGAACTGCGGCGTGCGCGTGCGCCTGCACGCGATGCCGGCGGGACTGCAACGCGACCTGGCGAGGATTTCGACGTTGTGGAGCGAGGGCCTGGCCCGCTTCGGCGGCCCGTTCCTGGCCGGCAACAGGTTCAGCGCGGTGGATGCCTTCTACGCGCCGGTGGCGTTCCGCCTGCAGGGCTACGGACTGGTGCTCGCGGACCCGGAGGCCGACGCCTACGGGCAGCGGCTGCTGCAGCTGGCACCGATGCGGGACTGGTACGAACAGGCGCTGGCCGAGGATTTCCGCGAGCCGGCGCATGAGGCCAGCCTCGCCGATGCCGGCGAGGTGCTGCAGGACCTGCGTGTACCGGAGCGCACAGGCGGTTGAGGCGGTCCGGACGCGCTTATGCCACTGGCACGCGCCACGCCCGGTTCCAGGGCATGCGCACCAGCAGACGGGCCATCCCGCAGAAACCGGTGGCGCCGGCCAGCAGCAGGCCGCCGCCGACGAAGCCGGTCAACAGCAGGAACCATGGCGAGGCGGTGGCCGCCAGCAGCGTACCCAGCACCACCAGGCCGCCCGCACCCAACTGCACCTGGCGCATCAGCTCCAGCGGGGCGCCGGCGTCGCGCGTTACGGGCAGGCCGGCCTGCTTCCATGCGTCCAGGCCGCCGTCGATGACGTAGGCGGTGCAGCCGCCGGCCGCCGACTCCAGCGCGCGAAGGTTGCCGCGGGTGCGCATGCCGGAGCGGCAATGGAACACCACGGGCCGCTGCGTATCCGCCTGGGCCAGGGCAGGTACCGAGGCCAGCTCCGCCAGTGGAATGCAGCGCGCACCGGGGATGCGTTCGCGCGCGTGTTCGTCGGGACTGCGGATGTCCACCAGCAACGCGCCCCGCTCGATCAGGGCGCGGGCTTGGGTCGGGGCAAGGGTCTTCATAAGGGGCTCCGCGTGCAGTCAGGGACAGAAGGTCTGCTTCAGCGCGGCCACCAGCGTCTCCACCCGCGGATCGGCGATGCGGTAGTGCATCGCCTGGCCCTCGCGACGGCAGCTGACCAGCCCGTCCTCGCGCATGCGCGCCAGGTGCTGGGACAGGGCCGACTGGCCCAGTTCGACCCACTCGAGCAGCTGGCCGACGGTCATCTCGCCGTGGGCGATCAGCAGGCACAGCACCAGCAGGCGCTGCTCGTGGCCGAGGGTGCGCAGCATGGCCGCGGCCTCGGAGGCCTTGTCCCGGAGAAAGCGGCGGTCGGCCGCGGTGAGCGCGGTGTTCATGCCGGCAATATATCAGAGCTTGCTAAATTAGCAATGACTAATATACTTGGCGCCAACCACATCGATGGAGCAGTGCAATGAACGCGGCCAACTACAGCGAACTGACCCGCGACATCTCGCGCAATCTCACCCAGCTGCGCAGCCACAATGCCGAGGTCATGCACGGCTTCGGCGCGCTCAGCAAGGCCGCGATGGCGCCGGGCGCGCTGGACGAGAAGACCAAGGAACTGATCGCCATGGCCATCGGCGTGGCCAACCGCTGCGACGGCTGCCTGGGCTTCCATGCCAAGGCGCTGGTGCGCCTCGGGGCCACCCCGGAGGAGTTCCGCGAAATGCTTGGCGTGGCGGTGTACATGGGCGGCGGTCCGTCGCTGATGTACGCGGCCAACGCGCAGGCGGCCTACGACGAGTTCAGCAGCGCGTCCGGCGCCGCCTGAGCGGGCATTGACACCTCCATGCAAAGGGCCGGCATCGCCGGCCCTTTGCACTTGCCCGACAGTGCCGCCTCAGCCGCGGCGCAGCCCCTTCAGGGCATCGGCCATGGCGCTGTTGAACGGCGCGGCCTGCTGCTGCGGCGCACGCGGGGCATTGCCGCCGCGGCCACGATCTCCGCCGCGCGGGGCATTGCCACGGGCATCGCGATCACCGCCACGCGCATCGCGCGCGCTGGCCTGGCCCGGCTCGTCGCTCATTCGGCAGGTCAGGGCGATGCGCTTGCGCGCAACATCCACCTCCAGCACCTTCACCTTGACGATGTCGCCGGCCTTGACCACCTCGCGCGGATCCTTGACGTAGCGATCGCTCAGCGCGGAGATGTGGACCAGGCCGTCCTGGTGAACGCCGATGTCCACGAACGCCCCGAACGCGGCGACGTTGCTGACCACCCCCTCGAGGATCATCCCGGGGCGCAGGTCCTTGATGTCCTCCACGCCGTCGGCGAACTTGGCCGCCTTGAACTCCGGGCGCGGGTCGCGACCGGGCTTCTCCAGCTCCTTGAGGATGTCGCGCACCGTCGGCACGCCGAACTTCCCGTCGGTGAACTGCTCGGGCTTGAGCGAACGGAGGAAGGCGCTGTCGCCGATGATCTGTTTGACCTGCTTGCCGCTGCCGGCCAGGATCCGCTCGACCACCGGATAGGCTTCCGGGTGCACCGAGGAGGCATCCAGCGGCTGCTCGCCGTCGGCGATGCGCAGGAAGCCGGCGCACTGCTCGAAGGTCTTCTCGCCCAGGCGCGGCACCTTGAGCAACGCCTTGCGCGAGGGGAAGGCGCCGTTCTGGTCGCGGAAGCTGACGATGTTCTCGGCCACGGTGGTCGACAGGCCCGACACGCGCGACAGCAGCGCGGCCGAGGCGGTGTTCACGTCCACGCCGACCGCGTTGACGCAGTCCTCGACCCTGGCATCCAGGGCGCGGGCCAGGCGGAACTGGTCCACGTCGTGCTGGTACTGGCCCACGCCAATGGCCTTGGGCTCGATCTTGACCAGCTCGGCCAGCGGGTCCTGCAGACGGCGGGCGATGGACACCGCACCGCGCAGGGACACGTCCAGGTTGGGGAACTCCCTGGCCGCCAGCTCCGAGGCGGAGTACACCGAGGCGCCGGCCTCGCTGACCACGATCTTCTGCATCTTCAGCTCGGGCACCAGCTTGAGCAGGTCGCCAGCGAGCTTGTCGGTCTCGCGCGAGGCGGTGCCGTTGCCGATCGCCACCAGCTGCACGCCATGGGCGATGCACAGCCTGCGCAGCGCGGCCAGGGACGGGTCCCACTGCCGGCGCGGCTCGTGCGGGTAGATCGTGTCGGTGGCGACCAGCTTGCCGGTGGCATCGACCACCGCGACCTTCACGCCGGTGCGCAGACCCGGGTCCAGGCCGAGCACGGCCTTCGGCCCGGCCGGGGCGGCCAGCAGCAGGTCCTTGAGGTTGTCGCCAAACACGCCGATGGCTTCGGCCTCGGCCTTCTCGCGCGCCTGGTTGAACAGGTCCAGCAGCAGGTGCAGGTGGATCTTGGCGCGCCAGGCCAGGCGGCAGGCGTTACGCAACCAGGTGTCGGCCGCGCGGCCCTGGTCGCGGATGCCGGCGCGCAGCGCGATGCGCCCTTCGGCGTAGGCGTTGCCGGCCTCCGCGTCGGTGCCCGGCTCCAGGTCCAGCTGCAGGAATTCCTCGCGGCGGCCACGGAACAGGGCCAGCAGGCGGTGCGAGGGAATCTTCGCCAGCGGCTCGACGTGGTCGAAGTAGTCGCGGTACTTCTCGCCGGCCGTTTCCTTGCCCTCGACCACCTTCGAGCGGATCTGGCCATTGGCTTCCAGCCAGCCGCGCAGTTCGCCCAACAGGGTGGCGTCTTCGCCCCAGCGCTCGATCAGGATCGCGCGCGCCCCTTCCAGCGCGGCCTTGGCGTCGGCCACGCCCTTGTCGGCAGCGACGAACTGCGCGGCGAATTCCTCCGGCACCCGGGTCGGATCCTCGATCAGGCCATCGGCCAGCGGCTCCAGCCCCGCCTCGCGGGCGATCTGGGCGCGGGTGCGGCGCTTCTGCTTGTAGGGCAGGTACAGGTCTTCCAGGCGCGACTTGGTGTCGGCGGCCTCGATCTCGCCGCGCAGCTCGTCGGTCAGCTTGCCCTGTTCGGCGATGCTGGACAGGATCGCGGCGCGGCGGTCCTCCATCTCGCGCAGGTAGCCCAGGCGCACTTCGAGGTTGCGCAGCTGGGTGTCGTCCAGGCCGCCGGTGACTTCCTTGCGGTAGCGGGCGATGAACGGAACGGTCGCGCCCTCGTCCAGCAGCCCGACCGCGGCGACCACCTGGGCGGTCTGCGCGCCGATTTCCCCGGCGATGGTCTGGGCGATCTTGCGCGCGAGCGCGGGGGAAATCTCGGTCATGGACAGCACGGTCTGCGGAACTGCGGAACCGCCGATTGTGGCAACCGTGGGCCGGGGATGTAACCCGTTGACAAGCTCCCCAGGCAGGCCGCCGGCACTGCCTGCATATGCCCCTTCCGGGCGACGCCTTCGGATGATGCAACCCGGAGACTGGCTGGAACCGGGCCCGGTGCCACGATCGGACGGCACCAGGCATGGAGACTCCCGTCGGCGGGCCAGGCCCGCCGGCAGGAGCTCGCGGCTTACAGCCCCATCTCGCGCAGCACGTGCGGGGCAGGATAGACCTTCTCCATCAGCCAGCGCATGTAGCGCATGTCGACGTGGATGGCGCGCTTGTAGCGCGGGTCGAACCACCAGCTGGCGCTGACCGCTTCCCAGTTGCTGTCGAAGTTCAGGCCGATCAGCTCGCCGCGGGCGTTGAGCACCGGCGAGCCGGAGTTGCCGCCGGTGGTGTCCAGGTTGGTGAGGAAGTTCACCGTCTGGGTGCCCAGCGCCGGATCGGCGGTGGCGCCGAAGTCCTGGCGGGCGATGGCCTCCAGCAGCGGGGCCGGCGCATCGAAGGGGACCTGTCCGGTGTTCTTCTCGACGATGCCGGCCACGGTGGTCACCGGCGCGAAGCTCACCGCGTCGCGCGCCTCCAGCGCCGCCAGCCGGCCATAGCTCAGGCGCAGGGTGCGGTTGGCGTCCGGGTACAGGGCGCGGCCCTGGCTCCCGCGCCAGCCGGCCAGGGCGTGCATGTATGCCGGGCGCAGGCGCAGCTGCTCACCCTCGTTGGCCTTCTGCGTGGCTTCCATGCCCAGCTGCGCCGGCATCAGGCGTGCGGCCAGCTGCAGCAGTGGATCGGCCGGCAGCGCCTTGCCCTGGCGCGCGGCGGCGAACGCGTCCAGGCGCGCCTGCTCCTGGCCCAGCGTGGTCCCGGCGTAGAGCGCGTCCAGGGCTTCGGCAAGGGCTTCGGGCGTGCGCCCGAACGCGGCGTCGAACTCGGCCAGGCGCTGCGCCTCCGGCAGCTGCTGGTAGCGGCCCAGCAGCTCGCGCAGCAGGGCCTTCTCGACCGCCGGGTCGTAGCGGCGCTGGACCTGGCGCAGGGTCCCCTCGATCAGGGCCAGGTCACGCGCCTGGTAGCCGGTCTCGCGTGCGGCGTCGGGCTTGCGGGCCTCGATCCGCAGGCGTTCCAGCAGCAGGGCCGAGCGCAGCAGCTGGCTCTGCGAGGTGACCAGGCCCAGCAGCAGCTCGCGCTCGCGGACCGTCCCGGCCTGGTCCAGGACCCGGGCCAGAGCGGCGATGTCACGTGCATCGGTACGCGAGGTGCCGGCGAGCATGGCCGCCTCGTCGGCCTCGCGCTGGGCAACGGCATCGCTGCGGCGCAGGCCATCCAGCTCGCCGGCGGCGCGCTTGAGGTTGTTCTTCAGCGACTGCAGCTGCGAGGCATACAGGGTGCGGGCGCGTGGGTCCTCGCGGCCGGCCTGCTCGATGATCGATGCCAGTGCGCCGAACACCTCCACCCGCGTCGGCAGGGTCCATTCCACCTGGCGGGCGAACTCGGCCGCGGTGCGGTGGCGGAAGGTCACGCCCGGGTAGCCGGCCAGCATGGCGAAGTCGCCTGCTTTCGGTCCGGTGGAGGACACCTGCAGGTGCGAGGGCGGGCTGTAGGGCACGTTGTCCGGCGAATACGCCGCGGGCTTGCCGTCCTTGCCGACGTAGGCGCGCAGCAGGGTGAAGTCGCCGGTGTGGCGCGGCCACATGAAGTTGTCGATCTCGTCGCCGTAGTTGCCGATGCTGCGCGGCGGCGCGTACACCAGGCGCAGGTCCTGCAGCTCCAGCTGGCGGATCCGGTAGAAGTCGCTGCCGTAGTACATCGAGGCCACGCTGCAGCGGATCCCGGCCTCGCGCTCGCACTCGGCCACGATGCGCTTGCTGGCGGTGTCCACCGCGTCCTGGTACGCCCGGCCGGTGAGGCCGCGGGTGCCGGTGAGCACCTGCCCGGTGACCTTGTCGAAACCCACCGTCACCAGCACCCGGAAGTCCGGGTTGGCGGGCAGTTCGGCGTTGCGGTCGGCGGCCACGTAGCCGTTGTCGATCAGGTTGCGCTCGGGCGTGGCGTTGTACTGGATCACGCCGAAGGCGACGTGGTGGTTGGTCAGCACCAGGCCTTCGGGCGAGACGAACGCGCCGGTGCCGCCGCCGGCGCGCACCACCGCGTTGAGCGGGGCGGCGGTGACATCGGCCAGCCGCGCCGGATCGCCGGCGTAGCCGGCCTGCCGCAGGGCATCGGCCAGCTGCGGCATCTGCGAGGGCATCCACATGCCTTCATCGGCGCGCGCCGTGGACGGCAGCGCGGACAGGCAGGCGAGGGCGAGGCCGGCGCACAGCGCGGCAGGTCTTGCTCGGGACATCGGTACTTCCAGCGGAAACGGTCCGCAGGACGGTAGCGGCGGCGGTGCCGGGGGACAACCGCCGCAGGTCACGGATCAGCGTTCGTGCCGCCAGTTCACCGAACCGCGTGTCTCCACCGTGCTCGATTCGATCTCCAGGTCGAAGCCGCGCCGCAGCAGGTACTTGAGGATCAGCACCTGGCCGCTGCCGACCAGCGACACGCCGTAGCCGACGTACAGTTTCGGCGACAGGTACTTGCCGACGCCGACCACCGAGCCACCCAGGGCGCGTGACTGGGTCACGCCGGCGTCGTCGAAGCCAAGCCGCGAGCCCAGCTGCGCGGCCAGCAGGCCGGTCCCGGCGGACATCGCCGCCGAGGCCGCGGTGACCTGGTTGGCCTGGTCGCGGGTGGCGCCTTCCAGGCTCCGGCCCAGCATCAGGTAGGCCAGCGCTTCGGACTGGGGCATGCCCGGGTTGGACCAGACCTCCACCCGCGGGGTGGTCGCATTGCCGGTGACGTCGATGCCTGCGGTGACATCGCCCACGCGGCGCTCGGCACGCAGGTTCACCCGCGGGTCGCTGACCCGGTTGTTGCTCCAGGTCATCTGGCCGCGGGTGATCTGCAGCTCCTGGCCGTAGGCCTCGTACTTGCCGCCCACGTCCAGCGCGCCGGTGGCGGTCATCTCGCGCCCCGGCCGTGCGCGCACCTGCAGCCGGCCGGCGAGGGTGCCGTCCAGCCCGTAGCCGCTGAGGGTGACCTGGTCGCCCAGCACCAGGGCCAGGTCCAGGTCCAGCGGGGCCTCGGCGGTCTCCTCCGGGTCCACCGGATCGAGCACCACCACGTCCTCGGAGACCGAGGCGCCCTGCTCGAAGCGCTCCAGGTCGATGCGCGCCCGCGGCACCCCGACCTCGCCGGCCAGCACCATGGTCGCCGCGTCCAGGCTGAAGCGCAGGTCCGGGTTGGCCACGGCGTTGAGCATCGGGGTGTCGGCGATGAGCACGTTCTGGCCGCGGATGGCCAGCTGCAGCGGCGTGGCCTGGCCATACCAGGACAGCCCGCCATCCACCGACAGCGTGCCCTCGCCGGACCGCACCGAGGCGCTGATCCGCGCCGAGCCGTCCGGCTGCGCATCCAGGCTGCCGCGGCCTTCGCTCAGCACCAGGCCCAGCGCCGGCAGCTCGCCGGTGAAGTCCTCCAGCAGCAGCTGGCCGCCCAGGGCGGGGTTGCCGCGGGTGCCGCGCAGGCTCACGTGTCCGCGCAGCACGCCCTGCGGCCGCACCAGGTCCGGAGAGAACAGCTCCAGCCAGAACAGGCGCGACATGTAGGTGTAGATCTCGCCGGTCAGCGGCGAGCCCGGATCCCAGCCGGTGGACAGGCGTGCGTCGAGGTAGCCGTCGCCCTTGAAGCCGCTGCCCACCCTTCCCTGGATGCCGCGCGGGTCGAACTCCAGGTCCAGGCTGAAGTTGTCATAGCGGATGATCTCGCGGCGGGTGCGGTCGCCAAGGCGCAGGCCGCCATCGGCCGAAGCCAGGTGCACGCCGCCGGTCCAGCGGCCGCCCTGCGGACGGATGCTCGCCTCCAGTGACAGGTCGCCGCGCAGCACCAGCGAGCGACCCTCGTTCTTGGGCAGCCACGGATGCACCAGGGTCAGCGGCAGGCGCTCGCTGGAGAGCTGCACGCCCTGGCGCGGCCAGTCCGCCTGCGCGCACAGCGAGGCCTGGCCATCGCCACCGGCGGTGGCCAGGCAGGCCGGCTGCAACTGGAAGCGCCCGGGCGCCTGGGTGAACGCGGCGGGCGCCTGCAATGCCCACGCGCCGCCACGCAGCGGGGTGACCTGCAGCCGGTCCACGCTGCCCTGCCAGCCGTTGCCGCGCTCGCGCAGCTGTCCGGCCAGGGTCAGGCGCGCGGCCTGCTCGCTGTCCACTTCCGCTTCCAGCTGCAGCGCGGAGACCGCACCGCGGGCACGCACGTCCGCGCGCTGGATCGCCAGCCCGGCCTCCAGGTCGCGCGCCTGCAGGCGCAGGTCGCCGTTCTGGCCGCGCCAGGGCAGGTGTCCGCGCAGGGACAGCGAGCCGGCACGCCAGTCGTCCCATTGCAGGCCGCTGCCGTCCAGGTCCGCTTCGATGTCCGGCGCGGCGCGCGGTCCGGCCACCCGCAGGGTGCCCTGGAGCGAACCCGCCGCGCCGGGCACCAGGTCGTCCAGGCGCAGCGGCTGCAGGCGCGCCTGCACGTCGATGCGGTCGCCGACGCGGCCACTGGCCTGCACCCGGCTGGCGCCCAGCGCCAGCTCCAGGGCGCCACTGCCGGCCTCGCCCTGCAGTTCGAAGCGGCCACGGCCATCCAGCGGGCGCCCGCGCAGGCGTCCGCCGAGGTCCTCGAGCACGGCCACCGCCTCGAACCCGGCGTCGCCCTGCCCGGTCGTCGCGGCGCGCTGGCGGCCGTTGCTGGAAATGCGGCCGTTGATGTTGCCGTCCCAGCCGGGGACGAAATAACCCGGGTCGAACCCCTCCAGGCGCAACGCCAGGTCCCAGGCGAGCACGGGATCCCAGCTCGCCTGGCCCTGCGCGTCCAGGGTGCCGGTAGGCATGGCCGCGTGCAGGGCGTGGATGCGGGCGCCGGCGCGGTCGCCGCGCACGTCCAGTTCCAGGCGTGCCTGCTCGCCGTCGCGTTGCAGGCTGGCCTGGCCATAGGCGGCCCACAATGAAGTGGTGCCGGCCACGCCGAGCGCCGCATCGATGCCCACCACCGGCGCACCGGACTCGGCCGGCTCCAGCCGGATCCCGCTGGCATCGAGCGCGAACCGGAACCGGCCCCGGTCCGGATCGCTGAAATCGGCCTTGCCGCGCAGGCGCACCTGGCCTTCGTACAGGTCCAGCACCAGCGGGTCGACGTCCAGCACCTGGTCAGCCAGGTGCACGCGCGAGGGCGCGACCACCACGTCCTGCCCGGCCACCCGCGCGCGCCCGGACAGCCGGGCGTCGCCGCCACTGCCCTGGGCGTCGACCTCGAACACCAGCGGCTCGTCCATCGGCGCCGCCCCGGTGAACAGGCCCGGATCCACGCCCTCGCTGCGGGCGCGCAGCCGCCACTGCGGCGCGTCCTCGTCGCCGGCCAGGCTGAGCATCGCGCGCACCGGCCGCGGTGCCCGCCCGCCGATGCCGACCTCCATGCGCGACAGGTCGCCGCGCGCGATCAGCCCCAACCGCGCCGGCACCCCGCCGTCGGCCCTGGGAAACACCGCGGTGGCCAGCAGGTCGCTGCGGTAGTCCTCGGCCGGCACGTAGTCGCCATGGACCGAGAACAGGCCCAGGTTGCTGTCCACCTGCAGGTGTTCGGCGTGCAGGTCGCCGCTGGCGATGTCGATGCCGCCACGCAGCCTGCGGATGTCGATCAGCGGCTCGCCGCCGGACGTGACCACCAGGCCGTCGACCACGATCGCATCGGCCTGGATCGCGATCGGCATCTCGATCGCCGGCAGCACGTCCGGCCAGCGCGGCAGCTCGAACGGCTCCTCGCTGCGGGCCAGGTTGAGGGTCGCGTCCTCGAGCACGAAGGCGTCCAGGCGCAGCCGCCTGCCCAGCAGCGGGCGGATATCCGGATCCAGGATCGCGCGGCGGGCGGTGAAGCGGTAGTCCTGGTAGCGGAAGTCCAGGTTGTGCAGGGTCAGCGGACCGGCCACCGGGCCTTCGGCCCGTTCCCAGGTCAGCGAGGAATCGACCGGCAGCCGCGCCACGACCTGGGCCAGCAGCACGTCGCGCCCGGCCACGGTCTGCAGCAGCCAGTACACCAGCACCAGGGCCATGACCACCGCCGCCAGCACGCCCAGCCCGGACCAGGCCCAGAAGCGGCGCCGGCGGTAGAAGCGGCGCCGCGGCGGGGCGGCGGGCGGCGGCGTGGCGTCGGTGCCGGTCACAGGTTGGCTCCCAGGCTCAGGTAGATCTGGAAGGCCGAATCCGGGTCATCCAGGCCGCGGGCGATGTCGATGCGCACGGGCCCCACCGGCGAGCGCCAGCGTGCGCCCACGCCCACCCCCACGCGCGGCTCGAAGCGGTCGTCGAAGGCATCGCCGGCATCGACGAACGCCGCCGCGCCCCAGGGGCCGCCGCGGAAATAGCGTTCGTACTCCACCGAGGCGGTGACCACCCGGCGCGCGCCGAGGGCGAAGTTGTCCGGCGGCGGGGTGCGCGGGCCGACCTCGCGCCAGGCGTAACCGCGGATGCTGCGGTCGCCGCCGGCGAAGAACCGCAGGCTGGGCGGCATCGCCACCAGGTCGCCGGTCCAGGTGGTGCCCGCCTCGCCGCTGACGATCAGCCGGTCGGCCTCGCCGAACCCGCGGTACCAGGTGCCGCGGCCCCACACCTGGGCGAAGCTGGTATCCGAGCCGGCGCCCTCGACCCCGCCGCGCAGGGCGATGCTGGCGCTGATGCCGCGGCGCGGGAACAGGCGGTCGTCGACATTGACGTAGTTGGCCGTCAGCTCCGGGTAGACCAGCGAGGAGTACGTGTACAGGCGCGCGCCGGTGGCGTTGTCCATGTCGTAGCTCCAGCGCTCGCGCAGGGCGTTGAACGAGGCCACCGCGGTCCAGCGCTCGCTGATCTCGCCGCTGCGGCTGGCGACCAGCTTCACGTTGCGCAGGTCGATGTAATCGGTCTGCTCGTCGTAGAACCCGACCGAGAACCCGTACCAGCCATCCAGCCAGGCGAACGCCGGGACGCGGTACTGGGTGAGGAAGCTCTTGCGCTTCTGCGCCCAGTCCAGGTCCCAGTTGAGCTTGTGGCCGCGGTCGTTGACGTAGCGGCGCTCCACGCCCAGGCGCACGCCGGTGCCGCTTTCGGTGCCGTAGCTCAGGCCGGCGGTGTAGACGTTGCGCTTGGCCATGACCAGGTTGACGTCCACCGGCACCCGCAGGTCCTCGGTGGCCTGCTCCGGCAGCGGCTGGATGTCGATCGCGCTGAAGTAGTCCAGCCGCACCAGCGACTCGCGCAACCGGTCCAGCTTGCCCTGGTGGAAATAGCTGCCTTCCTCCCAGGTCACCAGCTTCTCCAGCAGCCCGGGGCGGAAATACTCCTGGTGGAAGGTGGTCGGCCCCATGTCGTAGCGGAAGCCGCTGTCCCAGACCAGGTCGATGTCGGCCGCGCCCTCGGCGCGGGTCACCCGGACCTGGCGCGAGAGGAAGTCGGCATCGAAATAGCCGCGTTCGGCCAGGCGCCGGGTGATGGCGTCCTTGTGCTCCTCGTAGACCACGTGGTCCAGCGGCTCGCCCGGGCGCGGGCGGAAGTCGGCCAGGTCCTCCTGGAGGTAGCGGTCCTCGCCGCCGGGCCCGGCGATCTCCACCTGGAAATCGCGCACCCGCACCGGCTCGCCCTTGTCCACGCGCACGGTGACCACGATGCGGTCGGCGCTGTCGCGCGGGGCGTCCACGGTGATGGTGGGCGAGTAGTAGCCGAAGGGCTCCAGCGCGTGCCGGGCCTCGTCCTCGGCGTTGAGCAGCAGCAGCTCCAGGCGCGACTCGCCCTGCTCCTTGCCCAGCGCATCGGTCAGGCCCAACGCAAGGCGGATGTTCTGCTCCATCGCCGGCTCGCCGTCCAGGCCGACGATGTCGACCCGGTCGATGGTGCCGCGTGCCAGTGCCGGCAGGGCCGGGACCAGAACCAGGACGAGGAGGAGGGGAAGGTTGCGGATGCGGGGGGGCAGCGGCATCGGCGCAGGATACCGGGATCGTGCGGAGGCGGCCTGAAGCCGTCCTCACGCCGGCGCCGGATCGGGCGCCGGCGGCGGTGCCACCGCGACGGACGGGCCGCCGTGGCGCCGGCGGTCAGGCCGACAGGTGGCCGATCGCGGCGACCGCGCCGAAGCGGTCGGCCAGGCGCCTGAGCAGGGCCAGGCGGTTGCCGCGCACGGCCGGGTCCTCGGCGTTGACCATCACCTGGTCGAAGAACGCGTCCACCTGTGGCCGCACCCGGGCCAGGCGTTCGAGCACGCGCACGTAGTCGTGCTCGCGCAGCGGGCCGTCGGTATCGCCCAGTGCGGCCTCCACCGCCTCGCCCAGGGCGCGCTCGGCGTCCTCGGTGAACAGGGCCGGGTCCTCCATCGCCGGGATGGCGATGTCGGCCTTCTTCAGGATGTTGCCGATGCGCTTGTTGGCCGCGGCCAGCGCCCCGGCCTCCGGCAACGCGGCGAACGTGCCGATCGCGTCCAGGCGGGTGTCGAGGTCGTACAGCGAGGCCGGCTTCAGCTCGGCCACCGCGTTGAAGTGCGCGGCCGGCACGCCCTTGTCGGCGTAATAGCCGCGCAGGCGGTCGAGGATGAAGTCGTACAGCTCGGCCGGGTCGGCCGAGGTGGTCGCACCGTCCTTGCCCGAAGGCAGTGCGCCGATTGCGCCGGCGGCGGTGGCCAGCAGCTCGTGCAGCGACAGCTGGAAGCCGCTTTCGATCAGCGTCCGCGCCAGCCCCAGCGCGTTGCGGCGCAGGGCGAAGGGGTCCTTGTTGCCGGTCGGCTTCAGGCCCGCGGCAAAACCGCCGGCCAGGGTGTCGGCGCGTTCGGCAATCGCCAGCACCTGGCCCAGGCGCGAGCTGGCGATGGCGTCGCCGGCAAAGCGCGGCATGTAGGCCTCGTCGATCGCCAGCGCCACGTCCTGCGGTTCGCCGGCGGCCAGTGCGTAGTGGCGGCCGGCGACGCCCTGCAGCTCCGGGAACTCGTTGACCATGCGGCTCTGCAGGTCGTTCTTGGCCAGCTGCGCGGCACGACGCGCCTGCGCCGGGTCCGCGCCCACCTGCGGCGCGATGGCCTCGGCCAGCGCGGCCACCCGCGCGACCTTGTCGGCCACGGTGCCCAGCCTGGCCTGGTAGGTGACGGTCTTCAGGCCATCGCCCATGGCCGCCAGGCCCTGCTTGAGGTCCTCGTCGAAGAAGAAGCGCGCGTCGGCGAAGCGCGGGCGGATCACCCGCTCGTAGCCCTTGCTCACCTCGGCCACGTCGCGCGACTCGATGTTGGCGGTGCCGATGAAGTACTCGGTCAGTCTGCCGGCGCCGTCCAGCACCGGGAAGAACTTCTGGTTGATCTCCATCGTCTCGATCAGCGCTTCCTGGGGCACGGCCAGGAAGTCGCGCTCGAAGCTGCACAGCACGGCGGACGGCCACTCGGTCAGGCACACTACCTGCTCGAGGTTGTCCTCGGTGATGCGTGCGCTGCCACCGGCCCTGGCGGCAGCCTGCCCGGCCTGCTCGACGATGCGGGCGCGGCGCTCGGTCGGATCGACCAGCACCCTGGCCGCGCGCAGCGCTTCGATGTAGTCGCCCGGCGCGGCGAAGTCGACGGACTGGTTGTGCTCGAAGCGGTGGCCGCGGCTGCTGCGGCCGGAAGTGACGCCCAGCACCTGCGCCGGCACCACCTCGGTACCCAGCAGCAGCACCAGCCAGTGCACCGGGCGGGCGAAGGCATAGTCATGGCCGCCCCAGCGCATCGGCTTGGGCACCGGCATGCCGGCGATGGCTTCGCTGACCACCTCCGGCAGCAGCTCGGCGGTGCGCGCACCCGGCTTGACCGAACGGTGCACGAACCGCTCGCCCTTGGCGTCGCTGGTGCGCTCCAGCGCGCTCCATTCGACCCCGGCCTTGGCGGCGAAGCCCTCCAGCGCGCGGGTCGGCTTGCCCCCGCCGTCCAGGGCGATGCTGAGGTACGGGCCCAGCACTTCGGAGTGCTGTTCCGGCTGCTCGACCGCCACGCCCGGCAGCAGCACCGCGAGGCGGCGCGGGGTGTACAGCGGACGGGCACCGCTGGCGTCCACCGCCACGCCGCGCTTCTGCAGCGCGGCCACGACGCCGTCGAAGAAGGCCTGCGCCAGGCCCGGCAGCGCCTTGACCGGCAGCTCTTCGGTACCCAGTTCGACCAGCAGGGGTTTCTGTTCGCTCATGTCATGGACCTTGGACTTGCCCTTCTCTTTCCGGGGAGAAGGTGGCGCATCGCGCCGGATGGGGTTTGGCACCGGAAGCGGCGACTGAGCGCCACCGGCCCGGGTTGCTGCCGTGACGGAACGCTCAGGCGTCCTGGCGTCTGAGGCCCGGGAAGCCGAGCTTCTCGCGCTGGGCGTGGTAGGCCTGGGCCACGGCCTGGGCCAGGGTGCGCACGCGCAGGATGTACCGCTGGCGTTCGGTCACCGAGATGGCGCGGCGCGCGTCCAGCAGGTTGAACGAGTGCGAGGCCTTGCACACCTGCTCATAGGCCGGCAGCGGCAGCCCGGCCTCGACCAGCTTGAGCGCCTCGGCCTCGCACGCGTCGAAGCGGTGGAACAGCTCGGCCACGTCGGCGTGCTCGAAGTTGTAGGCGCTCTGCTCGACCTCGTTCTGGTGGTACACGTCGCCGTAGGTCACCGGCCCCTGCGGACCCACCGTCCAGACCAGGTCATAGACGTTGTCCACGTTCTGCAAGTACATGCACAGCCGCTCGAGGCCGTAGGTGATCTCGCCCAGCACCGGGCGGCATTCCAGGCCGCCGGCCTGCTGGAAGTAGGTGAACTGGGTCACCTCCATGCCGTTGAGCCACACCTCCCAGCCCAGGCCCCAGGCGCCCAGCGTCGGCGATTCCCAGTTGTCCTCGACGAAGCGCAGGTCGTGCACCTTCGGGTCGATGCCCAGCGCCTCCAGCGAGCCCAGGTACAGCTCCTGGATGTTGTCGGGGTTGGGCTTCATCGCCACCTGGTACTGGTAATAGCGCTGCAGGCGGTTCGGGTTCTGCCCGTAGCGCCCGTCGGTGGGACGGCGCGAGGGCTGCACGTAGGCCGCGTTCCACGGCTCCGGGCCAAGCGCACGCAGGAACGTGGCCGGATGGAACGTGCCGGCACCGACCTCCAGGTCCAGCGGCTGGATCAGCACGCAACCCTGGTCGGCCCAGTAGGCGTTGAGGGCCTGGATCAATCCCTGGAAGGTCGGACCTGTCATCGGCATTTATTGCGCTGCGGAAAAGCGGGCTAGTATAGGCCCAAGCCCCGTCCCGTACGGGTTTCCGCCGCTCCGGACCTCCCGTCGTGACCGCCGCAGACCGTGCGCCCTTCCTGATCGTCGAGACCGGCCAGCCGGTCGGCAGCCTCAAGCGCTACGGGCGGTTCCCGCACTGGATCCGGGTGGCCGCGGGCCTGCCGGCGCACGAGGTGGCCGAGGTCAACGCCGAGGGCGGCGACGCGCTGCCGCCGGTGGCGGGCATGGCCGGGGTGATCGTCACCGGTTCGGCCGCCTTCGTCACCGACCGCGCCGAGTGGAGCGAGCGGACCGCCGGCTGGATCCGCGAGGTGGTGCAGGCGGGCACGCCGCTGCTGGGCATCTGCTATGGCCACCAGCTGCTGGCCCACGCCCTGGGCGGCGAGGTGGACTACAACCCGGCCGGGCGCGAGTCCGGCACGGTGTTCATCGACCTGCATCCGCCGGCCTTCGAGGATCCGTTGTTCGCCGCGATGCCACCGCGCTTCGCCGCGCACGCCACCCACCTGCAGACCGTGACCCGGCCGCCCCAGGGCGCCACGGTGCTGGCGCGGTCCGAACAGGACGGCTGCCATGCCTTCCGCTGGGGCCGGGATGCCTGGGGCGTGCAGTTCCACCCCGAGTTCGCCACCCACCACATGCGCGGCTACGTGCGTGCCCGCGCCGACTGCCTGCGCAACCACGGCCGCTGCCCGCATGCGGTGGCCCGCGAGGTCAGCGCCGCGCCGCAGGCCCGGCGGCTGCTTCGTCGCTTCGTTCAGCATGCGCGGAGCCAGGCGGCCGCGGGCACCCGCGCGCACCGCGCCGATCGCGGATAATCGGTGCCAGTGCGCCATCGCCGATGGCGCTGATCATGGATTACGGATGGACACGATTCGCAGGCTCCCGGCGTCGGCCGGAGCGGAATGGCTGCTGGGCGGCTTCGCCCTGCTGAGGAAGGCGCCGCTGGCACTGGGCACCCTGGGCGCGCTGTGGGGCCTGCTCGGCGCGGTGGTGGTGTTCCTGGCGGCGGTGGTGCCGGCGCTGGCCGCCGGCCTGCAGCTGCTGCTGGCCATTGCCGGACCAGTGCTGTTCGCCGGCCTGCTGTGGGCGGTGCGGGAAGTGCGGGATGACCGGCCCGCGCTGCCGGGCCACCTGGCCCGCGGGCTCCAGGACGGGCGCGTGCCGGGCCTGCTGGCGACCCTGCTGCCGCAGGTGGTGGCCGGCCTGGTGCTGGGCATGCTGCTGCTGGTGCTGGTCGGTTCCGAGCAGCTGCAGCGGCTGTCGGCGGTCAGCGCGGAGCTCAACGCGCTGGCGGCCTCGGGTGCGCAGCCCACGCCCGAGCAGGTCCAGGCGATGGTCGCCGAGCTGCCGGCCGGGCGCATCCTGCTGTGGTTGCTGATGGGCCTGTGCGTGGCCGTCGCGGTCGGAATGACGGTGTTCGTGGCAGTGCCGCGGATCCTGTTCGACGGCCGTCCGGGACTGTCGGCGATGGGCGACAGCCTGCGTGCCAGCTTCGCCAACCTGCCGGCGGTGCTGGTGTTCACCCTGGTGACCGTGGTGGCGCTGTTCGCGGTCTACTTCGCGGTGATGCTGCTGGCACTGCTGGCCCAGGCAGTCGGCGGCCCGATGTTCGGGGCGCTGGTCGCGCAGGTGCTGCTGATGGCCGTGGTGATGCCGCTGCTGGCTGGCGCGGTGCTGGTGGCCTGGGGCCAGCTGTTCGGCGACGCCGTGCCGGCGGTCGCCGCCGGGCTGGCGCAGGGGCGGCTGGAAGCCTGACCGGCCGGTTCAGGCGGGGTCCGCGTCGTCGCGCCGGTCCAGCAGGCGCGCGGCGATGATCCCGGCCTCGTACAGCAGGCACATCGGGACGGCCAGCAGCAGCTGGGAGATCACGTCCGGCGGGGTGATGACCGCCGCCAGCACGAAGATGCCGACGATCGCGTAGCCGCGGCCGGCGCGCAGCTGGTCCGGGGTGACCCAGCCCAGCAGCACCAGGATCACCAGCGCCACCGGCAGCTCGAAGCTGGCGCCGAAGGCCAGGAAGATCACCAGCACGAAGTCCAGGTAGGCGTTGATGTCGGTCATCATCGCCACGCCCTCGGGCTTGATCGCCGTCAGGAATCCGAACACCGACGGCAGCACCACATAGAACGCGAACGCGCAGCCGGCGTAGAACAGGCCCACCGCCGATACCAGGAGCGGCACCGCCAGGCGCCGTTCGCGCTGGTAGAGGCCTGGCGCCACGAACGCCCATGCCTGGTACAGCAGCCACGGCGCGCTCGCCAGCACGGCGGCGAAGAACGCCAGCTTCAGCGGGGTGAAGAACGGCGAGGCCACCTCGATGGCGATGAGCTGCCCACCGTCGGGCAGCTTGCGCAGCAGCGGCTCGGCCAGCCACGCATAGAGGCGGTTGGCGAACGGCAGCAATGCCAGCAGTACCACGAACAGGCCCGCCAGCGCCCGCATGATCCGCGCGCGCAGTTCGAGCAGGTGGTCCATCAGCGGGCTTTCGCCCTGCTGCTCAGGACTGGCGTTCATCGCGTCCCCCGTCGGCGTTGGCAGGCGTCACGGCGCCTGGGCCGCCGTTGGCGGAGGCGGCCGGCGGGGCAGACTCCCCGCCGGCCTGCGGAGCTTCCGCTCCGGCCGCTCCTGCGGTGTCCGGCATGGACAACGACGTGTCTTCGCGCACCTGCCGGTGCAACTCGTCCAGGCCGGTGCGCGCCGCCGTGGCTTCCTGTCTCAGCGCGGCCTCGGCCTGGCGCAGGGACTGCTGGGTTTCCTGCAGGCTGCGCTTGAGTTCGTCGGCTTCCAGCTCGCGCTCCAGCTCTGCACGGACCGAGTACCACTGCGCCCGCGCGCGGCGCACCCAGAGCCCGGCGAACCGCGCCGCCTTGGGCAGGCGCTCCGGTCCAAGCACCACCAGGGCCACCACTGCGACCAGCAGCAGCTCGCTGAAACCGATATCGAACATGCCGCGTACGCCGACGCGGGATCAGTGCTGCGCGCGATCGCGCTCGGACTCGGTCCTGGCCGCGTCGGTGCGCTCGTCACCGAGCTGCCCTGCCGGCTTTTCCGGCTCGCGCATCCCGTCCTTGAAGCCCTTCACCGCTTCGCCCAGATCCTTGCCGGCACCGCGCAGGCGCTTGGTGCCGAATACCAGCAGCACCACGACCAGCACGACGATCCAATGCCCGATGCCCCAAGCGCCCATGGCCTGCTCACATAGTCAGTAATACGTCGGCACAGCATAACGCAGCCCGCCAAGGGCGGCGGCACGCGGCAACTGGCGGTTCAGCCCCGGGGCTCAACGCGGCAGCGGCTCGCTGCGGATGCTGTCGTCCACCGGCTCGAAGCCCTGGCTGGGGGCCGGGCTGACCGGCTGCGTGGCAGGCGCCTGCAATCCCTGGGTCTGCGGCTGGGACTGCACCGGCGCCGGCACCTGGACCGCCGCTGCGGGCGCGGATGCCGCCGGCGCGACACCGCCGCGGGCCACGCGCGCGGCGTGGGTGGCCTCCTCCAGCTGGTCACGGAACGCCACGATCGCGTTGCCCGGCGCCACCGCGGAGCGGTCTTCGAACACCATCCGCGGCGTCGTGCTGGCGCCATAGACCGCCGCCTGGGCGGTGCTGTCGATCCGCAGCGCGGCGCCATCCAGGGCCACGCCAGCGAACAGGCCGCGGGCCCGCGACCACGACCAGATCTCGGCCTTGAGCTGGCCGTCGGTGGCGGCCGCCGCGTTGCGGCCGACCGGGCCGGCGGCCACGGCCGCATCGGCGCCCAGGGTGAACTTGCCGTTGACCACGTTGTCCAGGCTGCGGTCGTTGCGGAACACCAGCACGATGTCGGAGGACTGCACGCCTGCCTGGAAGCCGATGCTGCCGCCGGTGAGGGTCACGAACACCGGGTTGGACCAGGTGCCATCGGGCGTCTTCACCGACATCAGCCCGTGCCCGCGGCGACCGCCGATCACCAGGCCGGCCTTGATCGTGTCCGGGATCACCACGATGGCCTTGGCCTCGTCCAGAAGCTTGTCGGGAATGGACTGCTCGGGAATGCGCTGGATCTCGCCCAGCACCCGCAGCGCCTCGCGCGCCCTCGCGTCTTCCTCGGGACCGGCCACGGCGGGGGCGGCGACCAGCAGCAGGAGGGGCAGCAGCAACTTGCTCAGGTGGGACATCTCGGGCTCCGGGACGGGGTCGCGGACGGTGGGCCGCGATCGCCCGGAACTTAGTCAGGCGGCAATGAATCGGGCCTGAGGCCGTTCCGCCACCGCGCACGCCGTTCCGGGCGCGGGGCCGGTGCGCGTCTGTCAGAATACGACGCCATGCAGACCGACGCCGCCACCACCCTCCTCGTCGTCAACCTGGGCACACCGGAGGCGCCCACCGCGCCGGCGGTGCGCCGCTACCTGGGCGAGTTCCTCAGCGACCCGCGGGTGGTCGCGATCCCGGCGCTGCTGTGGAAGCCACTTCTGTATGGAGTGATCCTGCCGCTGCGCGGTCCGCGTTCTGCGGCCAACTACGCCAAGGTGTGGACCGCCGAGGGCTCGCCGCTGATGGTCTACACCCGCAGGCTCGCCCAGCGCATGCAGGAGGAGATTCCGCAGTGGCGGGTGCTGCCGGCCATGCGCTATGGCGAGCCGGCGCTGCGCACCGCCCTGCGGACCCTGCGCGGGCAGGGTGTGCGCAAGCTGGTGGTGCTGCCGCTGTATCCGCAGTATTCGACCACCACCACCGCTTCGGTGGCCGATGTGGTCGCCGCCGAGACCCAGGGCATGGATGTGACCCTGATCGAGGACTACTCGACCGATGCGGGCTGGGTCCAGGCCGTCGCTGAGAGCATCCGCGCCCATCGTCCGGCCGGCGACGCCGGGCGCCACCTGCTGTTCTCCTTCCATGGCATTCCGCAGCGGCTGGCCGATGGCGGTGACCCGTATCCCGGGCGCTGCACCGCCAGCGCAGAGGCGATCGCCGCGGCCCTGGGCCTGGCTCCGTCGCAGTGGTCGATGGCCTACCAGTCGCGCTTCGGGCGCGAGCGCTGGCTTGAGCCCTCCACCCAGGACGCGCTGGGCCGCCTGGCGGCCGCCGGCGTGCGCGACGTGGACGTGGTGTGCCCGGGCTTCGCGGTGGACTGCATCGAGACCCTCGAGGAAGTGGCGCTCGGCCTGGCCGAGGAATTCGAGGCCAAGGGCGGGCATCTGCACTACATCCCGTGCCTCAACGACGCCCCCGCCCACGCCAGCGCCCTGGCGCAGCTGTCGCGCCGCGCCGCCGGCAGGATGGAGTGACCCCGTCCGGGGCGGTCCTGCTTTCGGCCTGCGGGCCGCTGGCCGGGCTGCGCGTGGCGCGGCCCGGGGCGCCACGGGTGATCGCCCTGCATGGCTGGCTCGACAACGCCGCCAGCTTCCTGCCGCTGCTGCCGTTCCTGCCGCCACTGGATCTGTTGCTGCTCGAGCTGCCCGGCCACGGCCACAGCGCGCACCTGCCGCCGGTCGCCGAGTACGGCATGGTCACCTACGTACATGCGCTGCTGGACGCGGCCGACGCCCTTTGCTGGGACCGCTTCGCGGTCCTGGGGCATTCGATGGGCGCCGCAGTGGCGTGCATGGCCGCCGTCGCCGCCCCCGACCGGGTAGACCGTCTTGGGCTGGTCGAAACGATCGGACCCCTGTCCGCCACCGCTGGCGCCACCGCGACGCGTCTGCACGAGGCCGTCGCTGCCGCCCGCGTACGGCGGCCCAGGGGCCTGCGGGTCTTCCCGGACCTGGAGCTGGCGGTCCGCGCGCGTCTGCAGGCCGGTCCGATGGCCCCTGCATCGGCCCGCCTGCTCGTCGAACGCGGTACGCGGCCGGTCGAGGGCGGCCATGTGTGGCGCAGCGATCCCCGCCTGACCCTGCCCAGCGCCCAGCGGATGACCGAGGACCAGGTGCAGGCGCTGTTGCGCGCGCTGGAGTGCCCCGTCCACGTGCTGCATGCGCGGCAGGCCCAGCCGTACTTCCCGGAGGACCAGCGCCAGGCGCGGCTGGCGATGTTGCCCGCGGCCCGGGTCAGCGTGATCGACGGAAGCCATCATCTGCACATGGACCGCCCCGACGTCGTTGCCGCCGCCCTCGGCCGGTTCCTGGCCGCATCCAGGTGATGCACCACGGCCGGTCGCAGCCGGTGCGGGGATCGACATGGTGCCGGCCACGCGGGACGATGCAGCGGACATAGTCAGGAGAAGACCGGATGGCGCTGTACCCGCTGTTTGCGGATCTGGCCGGACGCGAGGTGCTGGTGGTGGGTGGCGGGGAAGTCGCGGCGCGGAAGATCGCCGCCCTGCTGCGCGCCGGCGCGGACGTGCGCATACATACGCGCGCCATCGGCCATCCGGACATCCAGGCCGCCGTCGACCAGGGGCGCATCACCTGCCTTGGCGGCGATTTCGACCCGGCCTGGCTGGATGGCGTGTGGCTGGTGGTGGCGGCAACGGATGACCACGCATTCAATTCCATCCTGGCCACCGAGGCCGGCCGCCGCCGCCGGCTGATCAACGTGGTCGACGATGCCGCCCTGTCCACCTACCAGGTGCCGGCGGTGGTGGATCGCGAGCCGCTGGTAGTGGCCATATCCTCCGCCGGCGCGGCCCCCATGCTGGCGCGGCGCATCCGCGAACGCCTGGAAACCCTGCTGGACCCGGCCACCGGCGCCCTGGCCCGCCTGTTCGCACGCCATCGAGAGCGGATCCGCGCTGAGCTGCCGGACCTTTCGCTGCGGCGTCGGTGGTTCGAGCGAATCCTCGATGGCCGGCTGGACGCCGTGACGGCCAGCCCCGAGAAGCTGGAAGCGGCATTTCTCGAAGAGCTGCACGCGGCCGGTTCCACCCTTTCGGTGAGTGGAAGTGTCGCCGCGATCGCGGCGGTCGAGCCGGATCTCTACACCCTCAGGGCCCTGCGTGCCCTCAACGAGGCGGACGTGATCGTGGTTGGCCCCGGGGTGGACGCCGCAGCGCTGGAGCCGGCTCGCCGGGATGCCACCCGCCGTAGCGTAGCGTCGTACGCCGCGGCGGCGGAGATGGCGTGTCGCGCAGCAGGAGAGGGCGCGCGCGTGGTCTATCTGTACGACGCGTCGCATGCGGGCGTGGAGACAGAGGGGCTGGGCGACGCCTGCGGCAAGGCGGCAGTGGCATTTCGACGCATCCCGGGGGTATCCATGGCGGCCCCCTGAAATTCCTCTATTCAGGGACTTCCCAAACGTTCCGGTTGCGTGCAGAATGCGCGCCCCGCCGACGAGGTTGTTGGCGGGGGACGGCAAGGATCTTCTCAGGAAGGTGTTGCAGTTTTGCGAAACGGCCCTATACTGGGCGGCTCGCTCACCGGGAAACGCTTCGGCGGATCGGGTGGGGGATTCGGAAAGGACCTCTTCACGAGGTGTTGACGGATCCGGAAAGAGTCGCCAGAATGTGCGGCTCGCCTGGCAGGAAAGACTTCGGTCTGGATGCCGGCAGGGATCGGAAAGGCCTCTCACGAGGTGTTGACGAAACCGAAACGAGCTGCCAGAATGAGCGGCTCACCTCGACGGAAACGTCGGGACACGGAGAAAGGCGCTGAGGCCGACTCCCAGGTTCTTTGACAGTGTACGCAGGAAATTTGTGCGGACGCCTGCAGGAAGGATGACTGTCCATCTTGCAGACGTTTTAACAGCAACAAGTCAATTGCTTTAAGCAAGCGATACGTAGCTGGGT
>Ga0160475_100038_pt1 | contig 197259 bp, 160 predicted proteins | sample HID1975M_E11MG_FD_108254 | JGI IMG/M metagenome (GOLD analysis project Ga0160475, IMG submission 108254) | Enriched soil microbial communities from UW Madison campus, WI, USA - HID1975M_E11 MG | ecosystem: Environmental > Terrestrial > Soil > Unclassified | place: USA: Madison, Wisconsin... | reverse complement strand
CCTGGCGGCTGTAGCGCGGTGGTCCCACCTGACCCCATGCCGAACTCAGAAGTGAAACGCCGTAGCGCCGATGGTAGTGTGGGGTCTCCCCATGCGAGAGTAGGGAACTGCCAGGCATCAAATAAGCAAAAAGGCCATCCGAAAGGATGGCCTTTTTGCGTTGTGCTGAGAAAAAACAGGGCGGCACTGCATTTATCCGGCCTGCACGACAAATCAGGCAATATCTGGCTAAAATAATAAGACCTACCGTGATGTTGAGGTTATTTTGCCGAACCCACCCTTCAATTATCAACAGGATTTCGCTAATACTAATTTTCGCACCCATCCCGAGCTCTACCAGGTTGGGCGGGGAGAACAAGGCGTTCTGTCAGTTGAGCCCTATAAAAGTGAAATCTTGCCTCACTGGCGATATAAAAACGCTGAAGTTGCCACAACATCTGCGCAGGAAATCTATGCGCTATTTGAGCAATACCGCCAGCAAAACGATTTTGTGGGAATGGATATGGCACGAAAATTCATTCAGATGGGATACACCCGCGCAAGACGCTATGCCAATCATAAAGGTGGAAAAAAATATGATGAAGAGGGGAATGTCCGTCCATTAGATCACGATCCTGTCAAAGCCGAAGCGGCTGGGATCTTTAAAAAGTGGTGGGATAAAATTCGCGCCGATCGCGATTATCTGCAACGAAAACAAGCGCATCAAAAGCAGTGGGGATGAGTTCGACCTTATTTGCGTTAATGTTCTGCCAGCTGCCATACAGCGTAGCCGGTAGTTGCACCTGCTACGTCCCAGGCAAAGTCTTTCCAGCTCCACCCGCTTCCGCCTGGGCGACTGTCCCAGAACTCTTTCGTTGCCCCAAGACTGACAGAAAACATCAACCCAATGGCCGCGCTGCGGTCGGGACTATTACCCTGACGCTGTGCATACTCATTACCTGCGGCAGATAACATCGCCGAGGCAATAAAGTGCTGCGCTTTATCCTGGCCCTGCCAGCGGTCGTTTGCCGTATGGCTGCAGCCGGTCAGAAGCAGAGCGGTAAAGATGAGAGCCAAACGCATGGCGGATTCCATAAAAAAAGCCCCGTCAATGACAGGGCCTGTGGGTTACAGAATACGGCTGATTAAGCGGTCGATACGAATGCGGCGTAAACGACGAATCAGCTTACGCACTTTAACCGGATAGTCGGCGATACTTTGCAGATCGCGATAGTGACGCACCACGGTGGTGTGAGTGCGGATCAATTCCAGTTCACGATCGCGCTGGACTGCCAGCTCCTGACGTGGATCGTGGATCAAAATGGCGTTCTCAAGATCCAGACGCCATGCGCGCGGGTTAAGGTTGTTCCCCGTTAGCAGCATCCATTCATCATCAACCCACATCCCTTTCAGATGATAGCTATTGTCATCATCTTTCCAGAGACGCACGACCAGCTGATCGGTATTCACATAATATTGCAGGCGACTCAGGAAACGACGCAGGTTAATCTCGTACAGATAAGGCAGTGCGCCGATGATTTTAAACGGCTGATCTTCCGGGATAAAGAAGTCGTTTGCGGTTTTATCACCAACGATAATTTCTACCTTTTTACCGTCGCGCAGAAGCTGAATAATATTGCGCACCAGCACCGCTGGCAGGTTGAAGTACGGGGTGCAAATCGTCAGCTTATGCTCGGTGCATGGCATCAGATGGAAGATAGTTTTATTGAGCAGGCTCGATTTACCGAGACCTACCAGTGGGGTTACTGCGAGCTGTTCGTTATCCGCATCACCCTGGAAATGGAATGTGGCATCGCGCAGCTCCTGACGGAAAACGCGAATGTCATTTTTAATTTCCGGGCTTTTTGGCCGATGGGGATCGTCCAGGCGATTCACGCCGCGACCCTGAATCAGGTTCTGATCTACCCACTCGAACATGACGTCAGCCATCCGGGCATTGCGCACCAGGTGATAGCGATCGTAGCGGTATTTATCGAGCTGATGCAGATAGACATCATTCAGACTGGCGCCGCTGTACAGCACGCTGTCATCAATAATGAAGCCTTTAAAATGAAGGACGCCCAGCGCCTCGCGGGTATTCACCGGCACGCCATAGACAGGTACCTCAACGCCCGGGTTCTCCTGGGCCATGCGGCAGTACCAGTCGGCATTGGTGTTGGAGGCTGCGGCGCCAATGCGTCCACGCTGGCCACGGTGCCAGTCTACCAGAACGCGAACGTCCAGCTCCGGACGCTGGCGTTTGGCGTCGTACAGTGCGCGTAAAATGGCGCTGCCGCCCTCATCCTGTTCAAGATAGAGGGCGATAATGCAAATACGATGCGTTGCGCTGGCAATTTTTTCCAGAAGCGTCTCCCGAAAATGGGCGGGAGCGTAAAAGAACTCTACATCATCAACTGACTGAGAAATCTTCGGTAGTTGAGCAAGGTGTTGTTGATGTTTATTACGCTTAAATTTTGACAACATCACAGTGCGTTTCTTCTCTGTTCATTGAAGGATTATATGTACTATGCAGACGACATAAGCCGGCAATGATACCACCAGTGCCGTTTAAAGTGGTCAACATTTCCAGTACCTTACTCTTGTTTACCTGCTGCCTTTAGCTGCAGCGTTAGGCCGACAATGCCCTCTTCGAGCTGGACATCAACGGTGAAGCCTAATTTCCGCGCCAGGGCGACCATGCCGCGATTGTTGGGCATAGTAATGCCATTCAGGCGGATGAGTCCGTGATCGCGCGTGTAACTGATAAGCTTTTCCAGCAGTTTTCTACCCAGCCCCAGACCTTTAAGATCTGAGCGAACAAGCACGGCAAATTCCGCATCGACATTATCTGGATCGGAAATCGCACGCGTCACGCCAAGGATCTCATCACCTGCATCAGATCGTCTAACGGCAACGAAAGCCATTTCCCGATCGTAGTCGATCTGCGTCATATTGGCTAAATCTTCGTGGGTAAATTCGTTGATTTCGCTAAAGTAGCGATAGTACAAATCTTCTTTTGTTACCTGGGCAATAAAGCGCTGAAGCTGCGGTTCATCTTCCGGAAGAATAGGGCGAAACAGCGACGATTCGCCATTTTTCATCTCGACCCACTCTTCAAGCTGGTGAGGATATGGGCGGATAGCGAGTCGGCTTTCACGATCGCCGGTAAAAGCGGCAACCTCCAGCGTCACATCCAGCGCGGTCAGTTCGCTGCCTGAGACCAATAAAGGGTGAATATCCAGGCGCTGAATTTCCGGGCTATCGATAATCAGGTTCGAGACCTGCACAAGAAACTGGCTGAGTCCGGCGATGTCCAGCGGTCGCAGGGCGCTGCGCCCGCGGATCTTCTTGCTTTTAATGGCCTGGATCACCAGATAGCGCGCCAGGTTCATGTTCAGCGGCGGCAGGGCGACGACGGCCTGCTCTTCCGGATGCCACTCCACGCCCCCTTCGCCGAGCATGATCAGCGGACCAAAGACCGGATCCTGTTCCACCACCACCCGTAGCTCCTGTGCGCCCGCGCGGTTGGCCATGCTTTGCACCAGCAGGCCGTGGATCCGCGCCTGGGGCCAGGCCATTTTTACGCGATCGATAATCGCATCTGCAGCCTGTTGAACTTCCGCAGCGGTCCGCAGATACAGCATCACCCCCTGAACTTCAGATTTATGGGGGATATCGGGTGAACGCAGTTTTAACGCCACCGGATAACCGATTTGTTCGGCAATATGGACTGCTTCTGCACTGTCGCTGGCAATCCAGGTCGGCAGAGTGTGCATGCCATAGGCATTCAGAATCGGCTGTACTTCATGGGTATCCAGGGTACGCACGCCGTCATCAATGGCGCTTTGCAACAGGTTACGCACGTGGCCAGTGTTTGCCGTCAGATTGCCCGGCAGCGCAGGGGTTTCCCTCAGCTGCTTCTGATTACGCCGGTACTCCACCATATGCATAAAGGCGGTGATCGTCCCTTCCGGGGTTCGATAGGTTGGCAGCCCCGCTTCGCTGAACAGACGGCGCGCCTCCTGCGAAGAAAACTCCCCGCACCAGTTGGTCAGCAGAGAGACATACTTCCCGCGCGGATGCTGCTTAACTGCTTCAATCAGCGAGCGGGCACTTTCGCTACCGGGTGCCACGGCGCTCGGAGAGTGGATCACCATCAGAGCGTCAAAATCCTGGCTATCCAGCAGGATATTCAGGGCGCTGAGATAGCGCTCGCTGCTGGCGTCATCACGGAGATCGAGCGGATTACCAGGCTCGACGCCGGGCGGCAGAGCATCACGCAGGCGCGCAAGCGTCGCGTCGCTGAGGGTGGCGAGTTTGCCATTGCGCAGCCAGAGCTCGTCCAGCGCCAGCGCCGCGGGTGCGGCACCGTTGCTGATAATCATCAGTCGCTCACCCCGCAGCGGACGCATGTGGCTGAGGGTTTCTACCGCTGAAAAGAGCTCGTGCGTATCCTGCACACGCAGCAACCCTGCGCGCTGGATGGCGGCATCCCACGCCGGATCCATCCCGGAATGGGAATGCAGCAGACGCTGGGCGGCCGGACTACGTCCACTTTTGATGACCAGAATGGGCTTATTGCGTGAAGCGCTGCGCGCGGCCGAGACAAAGCGTCGCGCGTCGCTGAGATGCTCAAGATACAGCAGGATTGCACTGGTTTTGCTGTCTCTCGCCAGAAAATCCAGCAGTTCATCAACATCAATATCCAGCCCATCACCCAGGGCGATGAAATAGGAAAAGCCCATTTCGCGCTGCTGGGCCCAGTCGAGGATCGTATTTGAGACCGCTGCCGACTGGGAGATAAAGGCCAGTTTGCCTTTGCGAATGGGAACCGGAGAAAAACTGGCATTCAGCCCTTGCCACGGCGCCAGTAGCCCGAGGCTGTTTGGCCCCAGCAAGCGCATCTGGAATCGCGTGGCGCAGGCCAGCAACGCGGCCTGCTGTTCAGGTGGCGAAGAGAGAATGATGCAGGTTTTACAGCCTTTTTGCCCTAATGCCTCAAGTAACGCCAGGTTGCGTCTGGCATGAACGCAGAGCACCGCGAGATCGGGGATGAAGGGCAGGCTGTCGACATCGGGCCAGGCGAGAACGCCGAGCACGGCTTTATACGCGGGCGTCACCGGCATCACCGGGCCATTAAAACCGCCTGCCAGCAGGTTTCGCATCATCAGATAACCGGCGCGATCGGGTTTCATCGACGCGCCAATGACGGCGATGGATTTAGGGCGGAGTAACGCTTCTAACCCGCGCTGGCTCATACAAGTCTCCTGAAAAGGCGAATGACCTGATGATTTTAAACGCTTTCCGGCTCCGCTGCTGTGATGCTTCCCGTACGAATGGGTTTTCCCGCCAGGTAGCGTTCGCGAAAACAGGAGAAGTGATCGCCCAGCGCGTTTGCCGCCTGGAGATCACCCGCCAGATCCAAAAGCGCAATCGCCACTTCAGCGGTGCAATACTGCCCCTCGGCATGGGCTTCACGCAGCCGGTAAGCGGAGACGCGGGAGAGGTCGACAGAGATAACCGGCAGTGCATCCAGATAAGGACTCTTGCGGAACATTTTGCGTGCTTCGGTCCAGGTGCCGTCCAGCATAATAAACAGCGGCGGCTTTCCGGAAGGGGGAGTAGCAAGAACCTGACGAGCTTCACCCGCATAGGATGCCGGGAACACGACCATCGGCTGATAATCAGGGCTGGCGACCAAATCCAGTAACGCCTGCGGCGGCTCGGTGCGTGACCACTGGAAGGCGGCGGTATCCGGCAAAATATCGGCGATCAGACGGCCGGTATTGCTGGGCTTCATCGGTTCGGTATCAAACATCACCAGACAGAACCGGCTTTGGGCGTGGCTGGGGGCCAGCGTAGCGCACAGGCACTGCTTTAACGGCAGCAGACAGCGCTGGCAGCGTCGAACACGATTACCACGGGCAAGAAAAGGGCGGGTCGCACGCGCCAGGCGTTCGGCACGCAATTGCAGTACGGCGTTATCAGTCATGGGGGAGGGCGCAGAAAAAACGCCATTCTCGCAGAGGCGAGGACGGGGCACAAGTTACGTGCCCCGGAATGTCAGATGGATTCGTTAAGCCAGCTATCAAAGGGGGCTTTAGGCACTGCGCCATTCAGCATATCGACAACTTCACCCTTTTTGAAAATCATGATGGTCGGAATGCTGCGAATGCGAAAACGGGCGCTAAGCTCAGGTTCAGCTTCAGTGTTGACCTTAACGAAACGCACTTTGCCGCTACGCTCTTCGGCGACATCTTCAAAGATCGGCGCAAAATTACGGCACGGACCACACCACGGTGCCCAAAAGTCTACAACCACGGGCAGATCGTCCTTGAGGAGTTTATCCAGAGTTGCACCGGTAGCATTAATGACATCACCATCGAACAATTCCTGACCGCAGCGACCGCATTTTGCTCCATCATCAATTCGATCGTCTGGAATGCGGTTAAGAGCCTGGCAGTTGGCACATACGGTATTCATAACTAACCTCAGGTAGTGCAGGGGGAGCAAACCGGCATGGCGCCGATCATGTTTCAAATATGTTACATATTATCAACGACCCTGTTTGAAACGACAATGCGTTTTATTCAATGAGAACAATAGTCACAGGCTTTTATACGAAGTAATGGCTATGCGCGGGTACATCGGGTAATCTGCGCGCTTCGCGCAGCGCTGGTGGAGAAAAGCATGAACGACGAACTGAAAAACAAAAGCGGCAAGGTCAAAGTGATGTATGTCCGCAGTGATGATGACTCTGATAAACGCACCGAAAATCCGCGTACCGGAAAAGGTGGCGGGCGTCCAGGGCCATCTCGTGCAGACGGTGGCCGTCGCCCCGCCCGCGATGAGAGAAATAGCCGCGGTAATGACCGCAAAAGCGACGATCGCAAACGTGACGATCGTAAACGCGATGATTTTAAACGTGATGACTTCAGTCGCGATGCGTCACCATGGCGCACTGTTTCTCGCGCCCCAGGCGATGAGTCGACGGCACCTGTCGATCATGGCAGCATGAGCGGGAAAGCGGTTATCGATCCTGAAGTCATCCGTCGTCAACGTGCGGAAGAAACCCGTGTGTATGGCGAAAATGCCTGTCAGGCCCTGTTCCAGAGCCGCCCTGATTGCATCGTGCGCGCCTGGTTTATCCAGAGCGTAACGCCGCGTTTCAAAGAGGCGCTGCGCTGGATGGCGGCTAACCGCAAAGCCTACCACGTTGTGGATGACGCTGAGATCGCCAAAGCGTCTGGTACCGAGCACCATGGCGGTGTTTGCTTCATCATCAAGAAACGTAACGGTACCACCGTTCAGCAGTGGGTCAGTCAGGCTGATGAAGATGACTGCGTACTGGCGCTGGAAGATGTGGGCAATCCCCACAACCTCGGTGCAATGATGCGTAGCTGTGCGCATTTCGGCGTGAAAGGTGTCCTGCTGCAGGATGCTGCTCTGCTGGAATCCGGCGCGGCCATCCGTACTGCGGAAGGCGGAGCGGAACACGTTCAGCCAATCACCGGTGATAGCGTCCTTGAGGCAATTGAGCAGTTCCGTAAAGCGGGCTACGCCATCGTGACCACCTCCAGCCATAAAGGCACCACGCCGCTGTTTAAAGCGACGCTGCCGCGTAAAATGGTACTGGTACTGGGTCAGGAGCGTGATGGTCTGTCCGATGCGGCACTGGAGAGCGCCGATCTGAGCGTCTCTATCGATGGGACTGGCAAAGTAGAAAGCCTCAACGTCTCCGTGGCAACCGGCGTACTGCTGGCAGAGTGGTGGCGTCAGAACAAAGCGTAATCAGGCTTTGTTTGTGTTGTTTTGTAAGCCGGGTCAGGCGAAGCCGCCACCCGGCACTATTTCCGATAAATCTATTCGCTTTCGGCCGGCAACACCGGCATCCAGTTAATTGGCGTTTCACCCCGTTTTTCCAGCCATTCATTCGCCAGTGTAAAATGATGACATCCCAGAAAACCGCGATGCGCTGACAGCGGTGAAGGGTGCGGTGCTTTCAGCACATGGTGACGCTGGGTATCAATAATCGCCCCTTTCTTCTGCGCATGCGCACCCCACAGCAAGAACACCACACCTTCGCGGTGCTGGTTAATCAGGCTTATCACTTTATCCGTAAAAGTTTCCCAGCCGAGGCTGGCATGCGAATGCGCCTGTCCCGCACGAACCGTCAATACGGTGTTCAGCAGCAATACGCCCTGTCGCGCCCAGCTTTCCAGATAACCATGCGCCGGTCGGCTAAAGCCCGGTATCGACGCCTCGAGCTCTTTATACATGTTCAGCAATGAAGGTGGCGTCGCCACACCCGGACGCACGGAAAATGCCAGACCGTGGGCCTGCCCCGGACCGTGATAGGGATCCTGACCGAGGATCATCACTTTTACCTCGCCAAGTTCGGTAAAGCGAAAGGCGTTAAAAACATCTTTCTGCGGGGGATAAATGGTGATCTCCGCCTGGCGTTCGGCGGCGACGGTATTAAGGGTATTCAAAAAATAGGGCTGCTGTTTTTCATCGGCCAGTACGTCGTGCCAGGTCAAAGGGGTTGTCATCTCGCTCTCCTGCGAATTTTCTCTGCCCCTAGCTTAACTGCATATGGCGACGACGCAAAATCGGCAGACTAAAAACGCCATCTTGCTGAATAATATTTAAAAATTATTAAAAAAGTTGAAGTTCTGGTGGGGTGAAAATTGATATAAAACAATAATATTCCGTTATCACCCTTTTGCTGGTGGGGTTTTTATTGATTTAGGTCAATGAATGACGGGTGGTCGCCTGATATATATACACTCAAGCAACAATGGTTTTACCAATTGCCCTGAACAGGGCAGACACCTAATACTGTAGTTTAAGGGAGGCATCACATGATTACTGGTATCCAGATTACTAAAGCTGCAAATGACGACCTGCTGAACTCTTTCTGGCTGCTGGACAGCGAAAAAGGCGAAGCGCGTTGCGTCGTCGCGAAAGCCGGTTTTGCCGAAGATGAAATTGTACCGGTGAACAAACTGGGTGAAATCGAATATCGCGAAATCCCAATGGAAATCAAACCGGAAGTGCGTGTTGAAGGTGGTCAGCATCTGAACGTTAACGTGCTGCGCCGCGAAACGCTGGAAGATGCGGTAAAACATCCGGAAAAATATCCGCAGCTGACTATCCGTGTTTCTGGCTATGCCGTTCGCTTCAACTCACTGACGCCAGAACAGCAGCGCGACGTTATTGCGCGTACCTTTACCGCAAGCCTGTAAGGTTCGCTGTAAATAAAAACGCCGGGTGATAAGCCCGGCGTTTTTTTATTCTTCTTTCGCAGAAGTCGCTGTCGTGCCACTCGGCTTACGGCGTTTACCAATATTCTTGGCGTCGCGGTGACGTTTCTTCACGCGCGGTTTCTCTTTGTCTTTCTGTTTCTGCTCTTCGCGCTTAGCGAGCACTTTCTTAGATGGTTTACCCGTCATTTTCTCGCTGGGTGGACGCGTTGTCGGGCGCAGTTCATCGATTACGCGCGCTTTCACTGGCTCTTCGATGTAGCGACCCACTTTCTGCAGCAGCAGATAGTCATGCGCTTCAACCAGAGAAATAGCCGTACCTTTGAGGCCAGCACGTCCGGTACGACCGATACGGTGGAGGTAAGTATCCCCACTGCGTGGCATGTCGAAGTTAATCACATGGCTCACTTCAGGAATGTCGATACCGCGCGCCGCCACGTCAGTGGCCACCAGGACATTCACGCGACCTTCAGTCAGACGTTTAATCCCTTCGGTGCGTTTCACCTGCGGCATGTCACCTTCAAGATAACAGTTATCGATGCCTGCAGAACGCAGCTGAGCGGCCAGCTCATGCACACGCTCACGTTTACGAACGAAGATGATGGTACGCGTCGTATCATCTTGTTTCAGCACGTGTTTGAGCAATTCAAACTTATGTTCATAATTATCAGCACGGTAATACCACTGATGAATTTTCTTGCGCTCACGCGTGGACGGCGTGGCAGAGACTTCTACCGGCTCTTCAAGCAGACGTTCAGCAAAGTCCTTGATCGCATCGCCTTCAAGCGTTGCGGAGAACAGCATCGTCTGTTTACGCCAGCGCGTTTCGCCTGCGATGTGTTCAATATCCTGCGCGAAGCCCAGTTCCAGCATGCGGTCGGCTTCATCCAGAATCAGCGTTTCGACAGCACGACAGTCAAAGTTCTCTTCTTTGATGTACTGCATCAGGCGCCCAGTCGTGGCGACCACGATATCCTGGTTTTCACTGAACACTTCGGCGTGGTTCATATAGGCAACGCCACCGGTGATTGTCGCAATATCCAGATGGGTATTGGCGGCCAGTTCACGCGCATGCTCCGCAACCTGAACGGCTAACTCACGTGTCGGTGTCAGAATCAGAATGCGCGGCGGGCCGGATTTTTTGCGTGGAAAATCAATCAGATGCTGCAAGACGGGCAGCAGGTACGCCGCCGTTTTACCGGTGCCTGTCGGCGCTGAACCGAGTACGTCGCGGCCTTCTAATGCAGGCGGAATGGCTGCCGCCTGGATGGCAGTCGGGCGTGTGAAACCTTTATTCTGGAGGGCTTCCAGCAGGCTTTCATCGAGTTCAAGTTCGGAAAAAGTCGTTACAGTCATGTTCTACCTCTGTGTGGGGCGCTGATTATAGACGTTATGGCTGCAATCTTCATCTGTTTGTATGGATATCCCTTTTCCACCCCTTCGGTTTCCCCTATGCTACTCCGGTTTTGAAGAAGAAGGTTGCTTTGATATGTCTCAACTCAAAGCGCAGTTGCGCCGCGATGGTTTTACCTTTAAGCAGTGCTTTGTTGCGCACGATCGCTGTGCGATGAAAGTCGGCACGGATGGCATTTTACTGGGCGCATGGGCGCCGGTTGCTGGCGCTACACGTATCCTCGATATCGGCAGCGGCAGCGGATTGTTAGCGCTGATGCTGGCCCAGCGTACCGAGCCATCCGTTACCCTCGACGCGGTTGAACTGGATCCCCAGGCGGCCGGGCAGGCGGCAGAAAACGTAGCCGAGTCGCCGTGGGCCTCGCGCATTACGCTTCATTGTGCTGATGTTCTCAGCTGGGCGCCAGAGCAAACGGCACGCTATGACTTAATTGTCAGCAATCCTCCTTATTATGAACCCGGCGTTCAGTGCGCGACGCCTGAGCGCGACCAGGCCCGCTATACGGGCTCACTCGACCATAGCGCACTGCTGACCTGTGCAGCTGAGCTCATCTCGGAAGAGGGTTTTTTCTGCGTGGTACTCCCGGAGAGTACGGGCAGCGCATTTGTGAAAAACGCACTGGAGATGGGCTGGTTTTTACGCCTGCGTACCGATATCGCCGATACCGATGGCAGACTCCCGCATCGGGTTCTGCTGGCGCTGTCGCCGAAAGAGGGAGAGTGCTTCAGCGACAGGATGGTGATCCGCGGGCCAGATCAGCGTTATTCCGACGATTACACGGCGCTGACCCGCGAGTTTTATCTGTTTATGTGAGCCAGCGGCGAAAGCACGGAGGGCCCGGAGTGCTCAAGTTGCTCCGGGTAATCCAGCGTGTAATGCAGGCCGCGGCTCTCTTTTCGCATCATGGCGCAGCGTACGATCAGCTCCGCCACCTGCACCAGATTACGTAATTCAAGCAGATTGTTTGAGACGCGGAAATTGGCGTAATACTCGTCCATCTCCTGCTGCAGCATGGTGATACGGCGCAGGGCTCGCTCCAGGCGCTTGCTGGTGCGCACAATACCAACGTAATCCCACATAAAGAGGCGCAGCTCGTGCCAGTTGTGCTGGATAACAACGCGCTCGTCCGGGTTTTCTACCCGACTTTCATCCCAGGCCGGCAGGCTTTCGGCATGTCGAGCGTATGGCATGCGCTTAATAATATCCTCTGCTGCCGACCAGCCGTACACCAGACACTCCAGCAGAGAGTTGGATGCCATGCGGTTGGCACCGTGCAGGCCGGTATAACTCACTTCGCCGATAGCGTACAGACCATCAACATCGGTCCGACCATGATCGTCCACCATCACGCCACCGCAGGTATAGTGCGCGGCAGGCACCACAGGTACCGGATCTTTGGTGAGGTCAATGCCTAAGCCCATCAGCTTCTCATAAATGGTCGGGAAGTGCTGACGTACAAATTCTTCGGGCTTATGGCTAATATCCAGATACATGCAGTCCACGCCTAAACGCTTCATTTCATGATCAATGGCGCGGGCGACAATATCGCGCGGGGCCAGCTCGCCACGCTCATCGAAGTCCGGCATAAAGCGCGTCCCGTCAGGGCGTTTTAAGTGCGCACCTTCACCACGAAGGGCTTCGGTGAGCAGAAAATTGCGCGCCTGTGGGTGAAATAACGCGGTGGGGTGGAACTGGTTAAATTCCAGGTTGGCGACGCGACAGCCCGCGCGCCAGGCCATAGCAATGCCATCCCCGGAGGAGATATCCGGGTTGGTGGTATACTGATAAACCTTGGACGCGCCGCCGGTCGCAAGCACGACGGATTTCGCCCGGCAGGTTTCAACCGTTTCTTTATTCCGGTTCCACACCCAGGCACCAACAACGCGACGCGTTCCCGGCAGGCCAATTTTATCGGAAATGATCAGGTCGACCGCATTGCTGCGTTCCAGTACCTGGATATTCGGGTGACTCAACGCCTGACTGACCAGCGTGGTTTCAACTTCTTTACCGGTGGCGTCCGCCGCATGCAGGATCCGGCGATGGCTGTGCCCGCCTTCCCGCGTCAGATGATAACCCTCTTCACCGTTCGCCTGCATGTGGGTATCAAACAACACGCCCTGATCGATAAGCCACTGTACGCACTGTCGGGCGTTACTGGCGACGAATCTGGCCGCGTGGGGATCCACGATCCCGGCTCCGGCAATCAGGGTGTCGTCCACGTGCGAGTCGATGCTGTCGGTCTCATCAAACACTGCGGCAATACCGCCCTGGGCATAGAAGGTGGAGCCTTCGCTGACAGGACCTTTGCTGAGGACAATCACTTTTTGATGTGGCGCGAGTCGCAGCGCCAGGGAGAGTCCAGCGGCGCCGCTGCCAATAATCAGTACATCACAGGTAAGTTCAGACATTGCGTTCATGATGTTTGTTTAATTTACTAAACAGTGTCGGGCCAGCATAGCACCCGAATGCGATGAATCGCACGTTTTATTTGCATGGGGTTGCAATGGCTAAACACGTGGGGCGACACGGGGAAGCGCAAAAAAGATGAAAATATTTTGCGAAGCAGATCGTTAGCTTCAGATTTTGTGATGAAATAAAGCCCGTCTTGCGGTACCCTTCAGGCGGAAAATGCCATTTCTTATCAGAAACTGGGTGCGTATCAGTATCAGACTTATAATGATAGAAAATGAACAGTCTGCGACGTGATTAACAAAAACAAAGGCGTGACGGAACTATTTGAAAAAAAGACCCTCAAAGCAACTGCTTGCTCACAGTGCAGTGTTTGGAGTGGCGTTTCGATAACGCGTGGATTTTAGGTTTGGGGAGACATTACCTCGGATGAGCGAGCAGTTAACGGACCAGGTCCTGGTTGAACGGGTCCAGAAGGGAGAACAGAAAGCCTTTAACTTACTGGTGGTGCGCTACCAGCATAAAGTGGCGAGTCTGGTTTCCCGCTATGTACCGTCAGGGGATGTCCCTGATGTAGTACAAGAATCTTTTATTAAGGCCTATCGCGCGCTGGAATCTTTCCGGGGGGATAGTGCTTTTTACACCTGGCTTTACCGTATTGCCGTCAATACGGCCAAAAATTACCTGGTTGCTCAGGGTCGTCGTCCGCCTTCAAGCGATGTGGACGCTATCGACGCAGAGAATTTTGAAAGCGGCGGCGCGCTGAAAGAAATTTCGAACCCTGAGAACTTAATGTTGTCAGAAGAACTGAGACAAATAGTTTTTCGTACCATCGAGTCGCTTCCGGAAGATTTACGTATGGCAATTACGTTGCGGGAGCTGGATGGGCTGAGCTATGAAGAGATAGCCGCTATCATGGATTGCCCGGTCGGTACGGTTCGCTCACGTATTTTTCGTGCGCGAGAAGCTATTGATAATAAAGTTCAACCGCTAATCAGGCGTTGACTCTAGCGGGATACTGGAAAAGGTATTAGGCATGCAGAAAGAAAAACTTTCCGCTTTAATGGATGGTGAAACGCTGGACAGTGAGCTGCTCAACGAGCTCTCTCGCTCTCCTGAGATGCAAAAAACCTGGGAGAGTTATCACCTCATCCGCGATACTTTGCGCGGTGATACCGGCGACGTCCTCCATTTCGATATCTCAGCACGTGTAATGGCGGCCATTGAGAATGAACCTGTTCCTCAGGCCACTCCGCTGATTCCTGAAGCCCAACCTGCACCGCACCTGTGGCAGAAGATGCCGTTCTGGAACAAAGTGCGTCCCTGGGCGAGTCAATTGACTCAAATGGGAGTGGCTGCTTGCGTATCGCTTGCAGTTATTGTTGGCGTCCAGCAGTATAATACCCAATCTGAAGCGAACCAGCAGCCAGAAGCGCCAGTGTTTAACACGCTGCCGATGATGGGCAAAGCCAGCCCGGTAAGTCTGGGCATACCTTCTGATGCATCGTCGGCGGGAGCCGGTCAGCAGCAGCAGGTACAAGAGCAGCGCCGTCGCATCAATGCGATGTTGCAGGATTACGAATTGCAGCGTCGTCTGCATTCCGAACAGCTCCAGTTTGAGCAGGCGCAAACCCAGCAAGCTGCTGTGCAAGTGCCCGGAAACCAAACCTTAGGAACGCAATCGCAGTAATGAAGCAACTTTGGTGCGCCATGTCTCTGATGGCGGGTGGCCTGTTCTTCTCTGTAAACGCCTCGGCTGATAATTCATCCGGGGCGTTGTTGCAGCAAATGAACCAGGCCAGCCAGTCACTCAACTACGAACTGGCTTTTATCAGTATCAACAAGCAAGGTGTAGAATCATTACGCTACCGCCATGCCCGACTTGATAAACAGCCGCTTGCCCAGCTCTTGCAGATGGATGGCCCGCGCCGCGAAGTGGTGCAGCGTGGCAATGAAATCAGCTATTTTGAGCCGGGGCTCGAACCCTTTACGCTAAACGGCGACTACATCGTTGATTCGCTGCCTTCGCTAATCTACACAGACTTCAAGCGTCTTGCGCCTTACTACGACTTTATCTCCGTAGGTCGCACCCGTATTGCGGACAGGCTGTGCGACGTCCTGCGCGTGGTGGCAAGAGACGGTACGCGCTATAGCTATATCGTCTGGATGGATGCAGAAACCAAGCTGCCAATGCGTGTCGATCTGCTGGATCGCGACGGTGAGACGCTGGAACAGTTCCGCGTAATCTCCTTCACCGTGGATAACCAGGTCGGCAATAGCATGCAGAATCTGGCTAAAGCCAACCTGCCGCCTTTACTCTCCGTGCCTGTGGGTGATACGGTTAATTTCAACTGGGCACCAAACTGGATCCCGCAAGGGTTTAGTGAAGTGTCCAGCAGTCGACGTCAGCTGCCCACTATTGATACACCGGTTGAATCACGTCTCTATTCCGACGGTTTGTTCAGCTTCTCGGTCAATATTAACCGCGCCACAGCGGTGAGCGCCGATCAGATGCTGCGCACCGGGCGTCGCACGGTGAGCACTACGGTGCGCGATAACGCAGAGATCACCATCGTCGGTGAACTGCCGCCTCCGACGGCAAAACGCATCGCCGACAGTATTAAATTCAAGGCCGGACAATGATCAAAGAATGGGCAACCGTCGTTTCATGGCAGGACGGTGTCGCGCGGGTGAGCTGTGATGTTAAAGCCTCCTGCAACAGTTGCGCCTCCCGTGCTGGTTGTGGAAGCCGGGTCCTCAATAAACTGGGTCCGCAAACCACGCACACCATCGTCGTGCCAAGCTCTCAGCCGCTGGTAGAAGGGCAGAAGGTGGAGCTAGGTATCGCAGAAGGTAGCTTGCTGGGATCAGCCATGCTGGTCTACCTCTCTCCATTGGTGGGACTCTTTGCGGCAGGCGGCGTATTCCAGGTGCTGTTCGGCACCGATCTGGCCGCCATGTGCGGCGCAGCGCTGGGTGGCGTTGGCGGCTTTTTACTGGCGCGTGGCTTTTCGCATAAGCTCGCGGTGCGTGAAGCATGGCAGCCCGTTATCCTCAGCGTCGGGTTACCGCCCGATGAGCTTCGTGTCGAAATGCTCTCCTCAGAAGCCCGGTGAATTAAACCGGGCTTTATTATATTTACATCTCATAAAAGAAAACGCTGAATCTTCACGCTATGCTTGCGGGAAGAGCATTTCCTGGTGAAGGAGATGTAGTGTAGAATGCTGCGTTTTCGCACTGAAAAACGTCAGGCTAATAACAGCGGCCCCCAGGAATTCGTAAGGCATAATTATTAACTATATGAAGAACATACGTAACTTTTCGATCATTGCTCACATTGACCACGGTAAGTCGACGCTGTCTGACCGTATTATCCAGATTTGCGGTGGCCTGTCTGATCGTGAAATGGAAGCCCAGGTTCTGGACTCCATGGACCTGGAACGCGAACGTGGTATCACCATCAAAGCGCAGAGCGTAACGCTCGACTTCAAATCTGCTGATGGCGAAACTTATCAACTGAATTTTATCGATACCCCAGGCCACGTTGACTTCTCTTATGAAGTTTCCCGTTCGCTGGCGGCCTGCGAAGGCGCGCTGCTGGTGGTGGATGCCGGGCAGGGCGTAGAAGCTCAGACCCTGGCAAACTGCTATACCGCGCTGGAAATGGATCTTCAGGTGGTACCGGTGCTTAACAAAATCGACCTGCCTGCGGCCGATCCTGAGCGCGTAGCGGAAGAGATTGAAGACATCGTCGGCATTGATGCCACTGATGCAGTGCGCTGCTCGGCGAAAACCGGTGTGGGCGTGACCGACGTTCTGGAACGTCTGGTGCGTGAAATTCCCGGCCCGGAAGGTGACGCAGATGGCCCACTGCAGGCATTGATCATCGACTCCTGGTTCGATAACTATCTGGGCGTGGTGTCGCTGGTGCGTATTAAAAACGGCACCATGCGTAAAGGCGACAAGATTAAGGTTATGAGTACCGGACAGGTCTATAACGCCGATCGCCTGGGGATCTTCACGCCGAAGCAGGTCGACCGTACCGAACTGAAGTGCGGTGAAGTTGGCTGGCTGGTGTGTGCGATTAAAGACATCCTGGGTGCGCCGGTTGGCGATACCCTGACTCAGGCACGTAACCCGGCAGATAAAGCGCTGCCAGGCTTTAAAAAAGTGAAGCCGCAGGTTTACGCTGGTCTGTTCCCGGTGAGCTCCGACGACTACGAAAACTTCCGCGACGCGCTAGGTAAACTGAGCCTGAACGACGCCTCCCTGTTCTATGAGCCAGAAAGCTCAACGGCGCTGGGCTTCGGCTTCCGCTGTGGCTTCCTCGGCCTGCTGCACATGGAGATCATTCAGGAACGTCTGGAGCGTGAATACGATCTGGATCTGATCACCACGGCACCAACGGTTGTTTACGAAGTCGAAACCACCTCGAAAGAGGTGATCTATGTCGACAGCCCATCCAAGCTGCCACCGCTGAACAACATTGCTGAACTGCGTGAACCTATCGCCGAGTGTCACATGCTGCTGCCGCAGGAATTCCTCGGCAACGTGATTACCCTGTGTATCGAAAAGCGCGGCGTGCAGACCAACATGGTTTACCACGGCAACCAGGTTGCGCTGACCTATGAAATTCCAATGGCGGAAGTGGTGCTCGACTTCTTCGACCGCCTGAAGTCAACGTCACGCGGCTATGCGTCGCTGGACTACAACTTCAAGCGTTTCCAGGCCTCTAACATGGTGCGTGTGGACGTGCTGATCAACAGTGAGCGCGTTGATGCGCTGGCGCTGATCACCCACAACGATAATGCCCCGTATCGTGGTCGTGAGCTGGTCGAGAAGATGAAAGAACTGATCCCACGCCAGCAGTTCGACATTGCGATTCAGGCGGCGATCGGTAACCACATCATCGCTCGTGCGACGGTGAAACAGTTACGTAAAAACGTTCTGGCAAAATGCTATGGCGGTGACGTCAGCCGTAAGAAAAAGCTGCTCCAGAAGCAGAAAGACGGTAAGAAACGTATGAAGCAGGTCGGTAACGTCGAGCTGCCGCAGGAAGCGTTCCTCGCCATTCTGCACGTGGGTAAAGACGGAAAATAATTCTTAAGGAGTTGGCATGGCGAACATGTTTGCCCTGATCCTGGTGATTGCCACACTGGTGACGGGGCTGTTGTGGTGTCTGGATAAGTTTATTTTTGCACCAAAACGTCGCGAACGTCAGGCCGCCGCACAGGCGGCCACGGGCGACCAGTTAGATCCGAAAACCCTGAAAAAAGTCAGCCCGAAGCCGGGCTGGCTGGAAACAGGCGCTTCGGTCTTTCCGGTGCTGGCGATTGTGCTGGTGGTACGTTCGTTCATCTATGAACCTTTCCAGATCCCATCCGGTTCGATGATGCCAACGCTGCTGATCGGTGATTTTATTCTGGTAGAAAAGTTTGCCTACGGCATTAAAGATCCTATCTACCAGAAAACGCTGATCGAGACCGGTCATCCGAAGCGTGGCGACATTGTGGTGTTCAAATATCCGGACGATCCGCGTCTGGACTACATCAAACGCACCGTTGGCGTTCCGGGCGATAAGGTCACTTATAACCCGGTTTCAAAAGAGGTGACGGTTCAGCCAGGCTGCAGTTCCGGTACAGCCTGTGGCAGCGCCTTAGCGGTGACCTATTCTGGCGTTGAGCCCAGCGATTTTGTGCAGACCTTTGCGCGTCGCAACGGCGGTGAAGCGACCAGCGGGTTCTTCCAACTGCCGAAAAGCGAGAGCAAAGAGAACGGCATCCGCCTGAGCGAACGTAAAGAGACATTGGGTGATGTTACCCACCGTATTCTGACCGTCTCGATCGCCCAGGATCAACTCGGCATGTACTATCAGCAGCAAGGCCAGCAGCTGGCGACCTGGATTGTGCCGCCTGGACACTACTTCATGATGGGTGATAACCGCGATAACAGCGCGGACAGCCGTTACTGGGGCTTTGTGCCGGAAGCGAATCTGGTGGGTAAAGCGACCGCAATCTGGATGAGTTTTGAGAAACAGGAAGGTGAATGGCCTACCGGCGTACGTTTAAATCGTATTGGCGGCATCCATTAATTCCTGAGAAATGAATACGTAGCCTTTTTATTGGAGGCTACGTAAATTATTTAACTGATAAATGCCTACGGACTAACGACAACCCCTGTCGTTGCGTATAGAATATTCCCCCGAAGTTTAAGGTTGGCGCTGACTCAGTGCCACGGCACACGAAACCGCGTTGGCTCCCCCAGGTCGGTTTCGTGTGCTGCATTTTTGACGCATTCATTTATTGGTATCGCATGAACCCCATCGTAATTAATCGGCTTCAACGAAAGCTGGGCTACACTTTTCAGCATCAGGAGTTGTTGCAACAGGCATTAACCCACCGCAGTGCCAGCAGCAAACACAACGAGCGTCTCGAGTTCCTGGGCGACTCCATTTTGAGTTACGTTATTGCCAACGCGCTTTATCATCGCTTCCCGCGGGTGGACGAGGGTGATATGAGCCGCATGCGTGCAACGTTGGTGCGTGGAAATACGCTTGCTGAAATCGCGCGCGAATTTGAACTGGGTGAATGTCTGCGACTCGGTCCTGGCGAACTGAAGAGCGGCGGTTTCCGTCGTGAATCTATTCTCGCGGATACGGTCGAAGCCCTGATCGGTGGTGTTTTCCTCGACAGTGACATTCAGACAGTTGAACAACTGATCCTGAACTGGTACCAGACGCGTCTGGATGAAATCAGTCCCGGTGATAAGCAGAAAGATCCAAAAACACGTTTGCAGGAGTACCTGCAGGGTCGCCATCTGCCGCTGCCATCGTATCTGGTGGTGCAGGTACGTGGCGAAGCACACGATCAAGAATTTACCATCCATTGCCAGGTTAGCGGCCTGAGTGAACCGGTGGTTGGCACAGGTTCAAGTCGTCGTAAGGCTGAACAGGCTGCCGCCGAACAGGCGTTGAAAATACTGGAGCTGGAATGAGCGAAGAAAAAAGTTACTGCGGTTTTATTGCCATCGTCGGACGCCCGAACGTTGGCAAATCAACCCTGCTGAATAATCTGCTGGGTCAGAAAATTTCCATCACCTCTCGTAAGGCGCAGACCACGCGTCACCGTATTGTCGGTATCCATACCGAAGGTGTGTATCAGGCTATCTACGTTGATACCCCGGGTCTGCACATGGAAGAGAAGCGCGCCATCAACCGTCTGATGAACAAGGCGGCGAGCAGCTCTATCGGTGACGTTGAGCTGGTTATCTTCGTGGTTGAAGGCACCCGCTGGACCGCGGACGACGAGATGGTGCTGAATAAGCTGCGTGATGGCAAAGTGCCGGTGATCCTCGCGGTCAATAAAGTGGACAACGTGCAGGAAAAAGCCGACCTGCTGCCGCATCTGCAGTGGCTGGGTAGCCAGATGAACTTCCTCGATATCGTTCCGCTGTCTGCAGAGACCGGTCTGAATGTCGATACCATCGCGGGCATCGTACGTAAACACCTGCCGGAAGCGATTCATCACTTCCCGGAAGATTACATCACAGACCGTTCTCAGCGCTTCATGGCGTCAGAAATCATCCGCGAGAAGCTGATGCGTTTCCTCGGTGCTGAACTGCCATACTCCGTTACCGTGGAAATCGAACGTTTCCAGACCAACGAGCGCGGCGGGTACGACATCAACGGCTTGATCCTCGTTGAGCGCGAAGGGCAGAAGAAGATGGTAATCGGTAACAAAGGTTCCAAAATCAAAACCATCGGTATCGAAGCTCGCAAAGACATGCAGGAAATGTTTGAAGCGCCGGTTCACCTCGAACTGTGGGTGAAAGTGAAATCCGGCTGGGCCGATGACGAGCGCGCTCTGCGCAGCCTCGGTTACGGCGACGACGTCTAAGCCACTAAAACGTGGAAGGCTGGCAGCGCGCATTCGTCCTGCATAGTCGTCCCTGGAGCGAAACCAGCCTGATGCTGGACGTCTTCACGGAAGAGTCGGGCCGCGTGCGCCTTGTTGCCAAAGGCGCACGTTCCAAACGCTCGAATCTGAAAGGGGCCCTGCAACCCTTCACACCTCTGCTGGTGCGTTTTGGCGGACGCGGAGAAGTCAAAACCCTGCGCAGTGCTGAAGCCGTCTCTCTGGCGCTCCCCCTCTCTGGTATTACGCTGTACAGCGGTCTGTATGTGAACGAGCTTATCTCGCGCGTACTGGAACATGAGACCCGCTTTTCTGAACTCTTTTTCGACTATCTGTACTGTATCCAGGCCCTGGCGGGCACCACCGGCTCGCCGGAACCTGCGCTGCGTCGCTTTGAGCTGGCGCTACTCGGCCATCTGGGATACGGCGTCGATTTTCTGCACTGTGCGGGCAGCGGCGAACCTGTGGATGACACCATGACCTACCGCTATCGCGAAGAGAAAGGCTTTATCGCGAGTATCGTCATCGATAACAGCACCTTTACTGGACGGGATCTCCGGGCGCTGGCGGAACGCGAATTTCCTGATGCCACCACCCTGCGTGCGGCAAAACGCTTTACCCGCATTGCGCTCAAGCCGTATCTTGGTGGCAAGCCCTTAAAGAGCCGAGAATTATTCCGGCAGTTTTTGCCGAAGCGTTAACAAATCAAAAGAAAATCGAGGATTGTCATGGCTGAATTACTGTTAGGCATCAACATTGACCACATCGCCACCCTGCGTAATGCGCGCGGCACCGCGTATCCGGATCCGGTTCAGGCAGCATTTATCGCCGAGCAGGCGGGCGCAGACGGCATTACCGTGCACCTGCGTGAAGATCGTCGCCACATCACCGACCGCGACGTGCGCGTTTTGCGCCAGACTCTGGATACGCGCATGAATCTGGAGATGGCGGTCACTGAAGAGATGCTGGCGATTGCCGTTGAGACGAAACCGCATTTCTGCTGCCTGGTGCCGGAAAAGCGTCAGGAAGTGACCACCGAAGGCGGGCTGGATGTGGCCGGGCAACTGGACAAAATGCGCGATGCCTGCAAACGTCTGGCCGATGCCGGGATCCTTGTGTCGCTGTTCATCGATGCTGACGAGGCGCAGATCAAAGCCGCTGCGGACGTGGGCGCGCCCTATATTGAGATCCACACCGGCTGCTACGCTGATGCTGAAGACGAAGCCACCCAGGCCAAAGAGCTGGCGCGGATCGCCAAAGCTGCCACCTATGCGGCAGGCCTTGGCCTGAAGGTCAACGCCGGTCACGGTCTGACTTACCATAATGTCAAAGCCATTGCGGCGATCCCGGAGATGCACGAGCTGAACATCGGCCATGCGATTATCGGTCGCGCGGTAATGAGCGGCCTGAAAGACGCCGTTGCCGAGATGAAACGCCTGATGCTGGAAGCGCGCAACTAATGGCCATTCTTGGCTTAGGAACCGATATCGTTGAAATCACCCGCATCGAAGCAGTGATTTCCCGCAGCGGCGATCGCCTGGCGCGACGAGTGCTCAGCGATAACGAATGGGCCATCTGGGAAACGCACCAGCAGCCGGTGCGTTTTCTTGCCAAACGCTTTGCAGTCAAAGAAGCAGCGGCTAAAGCTTTCGGTACCGGGATCCGCAACGGTCTGGCGTTTAACCAGTTTGAAGTATTTAACGATGAGCTGGGCAAGCCGCGTCTGCGGTTGTGGGGCGAGGCGTTAAAGCTGGCAGAAAAGCTGGGCGTGGCGCACATGCACGTGACGCTGGCGGATGAACGTCATTACGCCTGCGCGACGGTGATTATCGAAAGCTAGATTTTGTCCGCGTGGTGCATCAGGACAAACTTATCCCACAGCTGCTCTTCGGATTCAGGACGTGCCGGATCTTTCAGGATTGTATTGGGGATCGGGCACACCTTCTGGCAGGTCGGCGTTTCATAATGGCCGATGCATTCGGTGCAAAGATCGCTGTTAATCTCATAAATGTCGTTACCCATCGAGATGGCCTGGTTAGGGCATTCGGGCTCGCACATATCGCAATTAATGCATTTTTTGGTAATTAACAGCGCCATCAGGAAATTCTCAGAAACATCACAAACAGGGCGGGCATTATACGCTCATTCCCTGTTCAGACCAGTTTTTTTACCAGCGCCTCACTGTGGCGAATGCGCTCCGGGGCATGCTCCAGATCCTGCTGAACCAGCGCCATAAACAGCAGATCGGTCAGCAGCATCTGCGCGCTGGTGGACGAAATCGCCGCGCTGCGGGTGGCCTGCTCCTCGGCGATGGTGTAAAGACAGCGCGTCGCCCGCTGCTGCAGGGCATTGGGGGTAAACCCGGTGATCGCCAGTATTTTCCCGCCCACGCGCAGCGCCTCATCGGCGGCAAGATTAATCTCACGGCGTTCCCCGGAATACGAGATGGCCAGCAGCAGATCGTCGGGCGCCATCGCCTGAACCGTCGCCAGCAGGGCGTGCATGTCCTGTTCCGCAATGGCGATCAGACCAATTTTGTTTAGCTTCCAGCCAAAATTACGTGCCACCAGCCCCGAGGCACCAATCCCGGTCAGGATCACCCGCCGTGCCGCGCGCAGCATGCCGACGCTTTCCAGCAGCTTCTCCTCGCTGTTCACATCCAGCGTGGCGTGCATCGCCGCCACCTTCTCTTTAATCAGCTTCTCGCCGACAAGGCGCATTGGGTCATCGCCGCGGATCTGATTATGCACCGGCATCGACTGCGGGTTAGGGTTACTGGCCAGCGCTTCGCTGATCGCCAGCTTCAGCGCCGGAAAGCCTTTAAACCCCATCTTCTGGGCAAATTTAACCACGCTGGACTGGCTGACGCCCGCTTCGCTTGCCAGCTGCTGCGAGCTTAAATGGCGTGCGCGATCGGGCTGGGAGAGCAAAAAATCCGCCAGCTTTTTGTCGCTCTGGGCAAGACCCGCGTAGCGCTGGCGGATCCGAATTAAACAGTTCATGAGTACTCCTGGCGAAATGTGATGACTACAGCAATTGCGAATTCTTCTCGCCTGAATGAATTTTATATTCCATTATAGTGTGACTATTATGAATTAAAAATTCTTGAGGTACAAAAGATGAATCTCGGCTCACTCGTTTCTGAATCCCGCAACCCACAAACTCTGGATCTGGACGCGCTCTCCACGTTCGACCTTGTTACTCGTTTTAATCAGCAGGATACGCTGGTCGCGCAGGCAGTAAAAGAGACATTGCCGGAAGTGGCAAAAGCCGTGGATGCCGCCGCAGGTGCACTGAAAGCGGGCGGGCGCATCATCTACATGGGCGCTGGCACCAGCGGGCGTCTCGGGGTGCTGGATGCCTCGGAATGCCCGCCCACTTTTGGCGTTCCACACGGTCTGGTGGTTGGCCTGATTGCCGGCGGTCCCGGTGCGCTGCTGAAGGCGGTGGAAGGGGCAGAGGACAGCAAGCAGCTCGGCGAAGACGACCTGAAGGCCCTCAACCTGACGGCAAACGACCTGGTGGTGGGGCTCGCGGCCTCCGGGCGCACGCCGTATGTGATTGGTGGGCTGGAGTATGCCAACCAGACTGGCTGCACCACAGTGGCAATCTCCTGTAATCCGGGATCGCCAATTGCCCAGGTTGCGGCGATTGCTATCTCGCCGGTGGTGGGGCCGGAAGCCCTGACCGGCTCCACCCGCATGAAGTCCGGCACCGCGCAGAAGCTGGTGCTGAACATGATCTCCACCGGCGCGATGGTGAAATTCGGCAAGGTGTATCAGAACCTGATGGTGGACATGAAAGCCACCAACGTGAAGCTGATTGACCGGGCGTGTCGGATGGTGGTCGAGGCCACCGGTGCGGCGCGCGAAGAGGCAGAAACGGTGCTCCAGCAGACCGGGTATGACGTCAAACCCGCCATTCTGATGATCCTGAGCGGTCTCGATGCCGCCGCAGCGCGCGCAAAACTCGATGCGCATCAGGGATTCTTACGGGCAGCATTAGAAAACTAAAGAGGCGTGTATGGAAAAAACAGCGGCGCTCGCCAGCGATATTCTTGCCGGTATCGGCGGAGAGCACAATATTCTGCGTCTGGAAAACTGCATGACGCGGGTGCGGGTGGAAGTTCAGGATGACGACATGCTCGATCTGACGCGGCTCAAAAAGCTGCCCGGGATCAGCGGCTATGTTAAGCAGGGTGCGCAGCATCAGCTGATTGTCGGCCCCGGCAAAGCCGCGCAGGTGGTGGACGCCATGCGCTCGCTGATGGGTGGCGCGGTGGTTGATGACGCCGAGCGTACGAAAGCGCAGGCGAAGGCCAAATATAAAGCCCCGATGAGTGACGCGCTGCGCCAGCTGGCGAACGTTTTCATACCGCTGATCCCGGCCTTTATCGCCTCGGGGCTTATCACCGGCATCATCAACATTCTTAAACGCCCGGACATCGTCGGCGACTTTGCGACCCACTATCCAAACCTGCTGGGGATCCTCGGCATTTTCGGTAGCGCGGTGTTTGCCATCATGAACATTCTGGTGGGGGTCAACACTGCCAAAGTGTTTGGTGGCTCGCAGGCGTTAGGCGGGGTAATGGCGGGGATCCTGTCCAGCCCGCAGCTGGCACAAATCACCCTCTTTGGTGAAGCCCTGCAGCCGGGACGCGGCGGGGTGATCGCCGTCTTGCTGGTGGTGGTGCTGATGTGCTGGATCGAGAAAAAGCTACGCAATGCCCTGCCGGGCTCGCTGGAGCTGATCCTTAATCCGCTGCTGACCACCTTAATTACCGGCAGCGTGGCGATCGTTGCCCTGCAGCCGCTGGGCGGCGTGATCTCTGAATCCATCGCCCACGGTGCCTCCTGGGCTATCGATCGCGGCGGCTTCCTCGTGGGGGCAGTGCTGTCGGGGACCTTCCTGCCGCTGGTATTGACCGGATTACACCAGGGCCTGGTGCCGATCCACGTGGAACTGGTGCAGGCGCACGGCTACAACGCGCTGCTGCCGATCCTGTCGATGGCGGGCGTCGGTCAGGTTGGGGCGGCCATTGCGGTGCTGATGAAAACCCGTAATCAACGCCTGAAAAAAGTGATCAAAGGCGCGCTGCCGGTGGGTCTGCTGGGAATTGGCGAGCCGCTGATCTTTGGCGTTACGCTGCCGCTGGGCAAGCCTTTTATCGGTGCCTGTCTGGGCGGCGCGGTCGGCGGGGCACTGATCAGCTACTGGAAAGTGGCGACGGTGATCACCTTCGGGATTTCCGGTTTGCCACTGGCATTAACCATCGTGACCGGAAAAGTCATGCTCTATCTGTTAGGCTATTTAGTAGCGGTTATCGCCGGGTTCCTGTTTACCTGGCTGTTGGGGTTCAACGATCCAGAGGAGTAAGATTTGGTTAATCATGCGCGTCGCGTTGTCTTTTTTGACCTGGACGGAACGCTGCATCAGCAGGATATGTTCGGCACCTTTATGCGCTACTTACTGCGCCGACAGCCCTTAAATGTGCTGCTTGTGTTGCCACTCCTGCCGATTGTAGGCGTTGCGCTGCTGATCAAAGGGCGCGCCGCCCGCTGGCCAATGAGCCTACTGCTGTGGGGATGTACTTTTGGCCACAGCGAGGCGCGTCTCAAGCAACTTGAGCAGGATTTTGCCCTCTGGTTTCGCGGGCACGTTACCGCGTTTCCGGTAGTGCAGGACCGGCTGACCAACTACCTGAACGCCAGCGATGCCGACATCTGGCTGATTACCGGTTCGCCGCAGTCGCTGGTGGAGCAGGTCTACTTCGATACCCCGTGGCTACCGCGGGTCAATCTTATCGCGACCCAGATGGGGCGCGCATATGGTGGGTGGGTGCTGACCCTGCGCTGCCTTGGGCACGAGAAAGTGGTGCAGCTGGAGAAGCAAATCGGTACCCCGCTGCGCCTCTACAGCGGCTACAGCGACAGCAAGCAGGACAACCCGCTGCTCTACTTCTGCCAGCACCGCTGGCGCGTCACGCCGCTTGGCGAACTTCAGCAACTGGAATGATTTTGTGATTATGTATAGCGGGTGTGTATAATGCGCCCGCTTTTCAGACTGGAGTAATCACCGTTGTCCGACCTCGAACACAATCATGAATACTGGATGCACCACGCACTCCAGCTTGCCAGACGCGCCTGGGAAGAGGGCGAAGTGCCCGTTGGCGCCGTGCTGGTACACAATAATCAGGTGATTGGCGAAGGCTGGAACCGCCCGATTGGCCGTCACGATCCCACCGCTCACGCCGAAATCATGGCCCTGCGCCAGGGTGGGTTGGTGCTGCAAAACTACCGCCTGCTGGATACCACGCTGTATGTCACCCTCGAGCCCTGCGTCATGTGTTCCGGCGCGATGGTCCACAGCCGGATCGGTACGCTGGTGTTCGGGGCGCGGGATGAAAAAACCGGGGCGGCAGGCTCGCTACTGGACGTGCTCAGACATCCCGGTATGAATCACCAGGTGAATGTTATTGGGGAAGTACTGGCGCCAGCATGTTCGGTGATGCTAAGTGACTTCTTTCGAATGCGGCGTCAGCAGAAAAAGCAACAAAAGGCAGGATTGGCGTTATCGGGCGAGTAAGTTCATTCGGCGTCACCACCGGATAACTTTGCGCCAGCTGCTCTGCCGCCATCGCCTCTTTCTCTTTCTCCATCAGATAGCCGACCAGGCTTATCTGATATTTGCGGATATTTTCCACGTAGGCGTAAGCTTCGTGACCGCGCGCGTAGCCGTAGGTCAGCTTGTTGTACCACGGCTTCTGGCTCAGCAGCGGCAGGCGCTGTTTGACATCTGACCAGCTGTCGGGGTTGCCTTTGGTCTTAGCCGTCAGGGCGCGGGCGTCGATCATGTGGGCATAGCCCATGTTATACGCCGCCAGTGCAAACCAGATCCGCTCCTCTTCCGGCACCGTCTCCGGCACCTTATCCATCATGTCCTGCAGATAGCGCGCGCCGCCGCTGATGCTCTGTTCCGCATCGGTACGGTCGGTCAGGCCAAGGCTCTGGGCGGTGTTTTTGGTCAACATCATCAGACCGCGCACGCCGGTAGGCGAGGTGGCCTGCGCATCCCAGTGGGATTCCTGATACGAGATAGCCGCCAGTAACCGCCAGTCAATTTCCTGAGCGTATTTTTCAAACAGCGGCTGCAGGTCCGGCAGGACGTTATCCACCGCCCGTAAGAAGCTGCGGGTGTCGACATAATCAAAGTCACCGCCGTGACCGAGATACTTCTCCTCCAGCCGCGCCAGGGTGCCGTCTTCATTCATGCCGTTAAAGAAATCGAGAATCGCCGCGGACAGGGTCTGGTCGTCATCCAGTCGGCTGAACCAGGTCACCGGCTGCTCGTCGGTGACATCCAGCGCCACCGCCAGCTCCGGGTGGACGCGCTGATACAGGCTGATGGCGACCGAGTCGGCAATGGTATAAGGCAGCTTGCCATCCTTAACCTGCTCCAGCAGCTCTGTGGTGCCCAGCTTCTCATCGACCGTCCAGCCAAGGTTTGGGTACTTTTTCTCTTTCAGCGCGCGCAGGTCATCGATAACCACGTGTCCTGGGGCGACGGTGAGCTGTTCTGCGTTGAGGCCGGTAAGCGAGCGCGGGCGCAGCTTGCCCACGCGATAGACCAGCTGCTGCGAAACGGAGTAATAGGTCGGACCCGGCTGATAGTTTTTGCTGCGCTCGCTGTTATAAACCAGACCGGCGGCCAGCATGTCGGCCTCGTCATGATCCAGGTCGTCAAACAGCTGGCTGATGTTCTGGCGCACCGTGATTTTGAGTTTTACGCCCAGGTAGTCAGCAAACTGCTGCGCCAGTTCGTAATCCAGCCCAATTACTTTGTCGTTGATGGCGGTATAGGTCAGCGGCGAGGAGATCGTACTGACGCGCAGCTCCCCCCGCGCCTGGATGGCGGCGATGCGGTTGTCGGCTTTGCCGAACCAGGGTATGGAAGGCCATAGTGCCGCTGCCAGTAGCAGGGTCACGATGCCAATAAACAAATAATTAATCTTTAATTTTTTCAATAAGTTAATTCTATGTGCTGGGTGTTATGTCGGTCTGTAGTGGCCATAGTAAAAACAAGTATTGCCAAAGATTTCGCGGCATTTTGCGCAAAGTTACGCCACTTGGCAACTTATTAGCGGGAATCGCCATACCGATGGCTAAATAACCGCGTCGATTTTATTACGACGCAAACGGTTTCGTCGGCGCTCAGGATCCACTATAATAGCGCCCGTTTTCCCCCCTTGCGCACACTGTAAGCGCCCCGGCGCTTCGAAGACGAGAGACTTATGATGGAAATTCTGCGTGGTTCGCCTGCACTGTCTGCCTTCCGTATCAACAAACTGCTGGCACGTTTCCAGGCGGCCGACCTTCCGGTAAGCAATATTTACGCTGAGTATGTCCATTTTGCTGACCTGAACGCTCCCTTAACGGCAGAGGAGCTGACCCGCCTTGAACGCCTGCTGAAATACGGCCCAAGCCTGAGCAGCCATACGCCGAACGGTAAACTCCTGCTGGTCACGCCTCGCCCGGGCACCATCTCCCCCTGGTCTTCTAAAGCAACCGACATCGCCCACAACTGCGGCCTGAGCCAGGTAAGCCGTCTTGAGCGCGGCGTAGCGTATTACGTTGAAGCCTCTACCCTGACTGACGCACAGTGGGCGGTCGTGGCGACCGAACTGCACGATCGCATGATGGAGAGCGTGTTTGCCTCTCTGGACGACGCGCAGAAGCTGTTCTCTCACCACCAGCCTGCGCCAGTACAGAGCGTGGATCTGCTGGGTGAGGGCCGTCAGGCGCTGATCGACGCCAACCTGCGTTTAGGTCTCGCGCTGGCAGAGGATGAAATTGATTACCTGCAGGACGCGTTTGTTAAGCTCAACCGCAATCCGAACGACATCGAACTGTATATGTTCGCGCAGGCTAACTCTGAACACTGCCGCCACAAGATTTTTAATGCCGACTGGATTATCGACGGCGAGCAACAGCCAAAGTCGCTGTTCAAAATGATCAAGAACACCATGGAACAGACCCCTGACCACGTGCTGTCTGCTTATAAAGACAACGCTGCGGTGATGGAAGGTTCCGAGGTGGGCCGCTTCTTCGCCGATCGCGAAGCAGGGCGCTATGACTTCCATCAGGAAGCCGCGCACATTCTGATGAAGGTTGAAACCCATAACCACCCGACGGCGATCTCCCCATGGCCGGGCGCGGCGACCGGTTCTGGCGGTGAAATTCGTGACGAAGGCGCCACCGGCCGTGGCGCTAAGCCAAAAGCGGGTCTGGTGGGCTTCTCGGTCTCTAACCTGCGTATCCCGGGCTTTGAACAGCCGTGGGAAGAAGATTTCGGCAAGCCGGAGCGCATTGTTACCGCACTCGACATCATGACCGACGGCCCGCTGGGCGGCGCGGCATTCAACAATGAATTTGGTCGTCCGGCGCTGAACGGCTACTTCCGTACCTATGAAGAGAAAGTTGAGAGCCATAACGGCGAAGAGCTGCGCGGCTACCACAAGCCGATCATGCTGGCAGGCGGGATCGGCAACATCCGCGCCGATCACGTGCAGAAAGGCGAGATCGTCGTAGGCGCGAAGCTGATCGTCCTCGGCGGTCCGGCGATGAATATCGGTCTGGGCGGCGGGGCGGCGTCGTCGATGGCCTCGGGCCAGTCTGACGCCGACCTTGATTTTGCCTCGGTCCAGCGCGACAACCCGGAGATGGAACGCCGCTGCCAGGAAGTGATTGACCGCTGCTGGCAGCTGGGTGAAGCCAACCCGATCCTGTTTATTCATGACGTCGGCGCGGGTGGCCTGTCTAACGCCATGCCGGAGCTGGTGAGCGATGGCAACCGCGGTGGCCGCTTCAACCTGCGCGATATCCTCAGCGATGAACCAGGCATGAGCCCGCTGGAGATCTGGTGTAACGAATCCCAGGAGCGCTACGTGCTGGCCGTTGCCCCGGATCAACTCCCGCTGTTTGATGAGCTGTGCCGCCGCGAGCGCGCGCCTTACGCGGTGATCGGTGAAGCCACCGAAGAGATGCACCTCTCTTTAAGCGACACCCATTTTGACAACCAGCCGATTGACCTGCCGCTGGACGTGCTGCTGGGCAAAACGCCGAAGATGACCCGCGACGTACAAACCCGTAAAGCCAGTGGTAAAGCTCTCGATCTGCAGGGCGTCACTGTCGCCGATGCCGTCAACCGCGTATTGCATCTGCCGGCCGTCGCGGAGAAAACCTTCCTTGTTACCATTGGCGACCGTACCGTGACCGGCATGGTTGCGCGCGATCAGATGGTTGGCCCGTGGCAGGTACCCGTAGCAAACTGCGCGGTGACCACCGCCAGCCTCGACAGTTACTACGGTGAAGCGATGGCGCTGGGCGAACGCTCCCCGGTTGCGCTGCTGGACTTTGCGGCCTCGGCCCGTCTGGCGGTCGGTGAAGCGCTGACCAACATTGCCGCCACCCAGATTGGCGACATCAAACGTATCAAGCTCTCGGCAAACTGGATGGCCGCAGCCGGTCACCCGGGCGAAGACGCCGGGCTGTATGAAGCGGTGAAAGCGGTGGGCGAAGAGCTCTGTCCGGCGTTGGGTCTGACCATTCCGGTGGGCAAAGACTCCATGTCGATGAAAACCCGCTGGCAGGAAGGTAACGAGCAGCGCGAGATGACCTCTCCGCTGTCGCTGGTGATCACCGCCTTTGCCCGCGTGGAAGATGTGCGTCACACCATCACCCCGCAGCTCTCTACTGAAGACAACGCCCTGCTGCTGATTGATCTGGGCAAAGGGCATAACGCGCTGGGCGCAACCGCGCTGGCGCAGGTTTACCGTCAACTCGGCGACACCGCGGCGGATGTGCGCGACGTGGCGCAGCTGAAAGGCTTCTACGATGCCATTCAGGCGCTGGTGGCAGCGGGCAAACTGCTGGCCTATCACGACCGTTCCGACGGCGGCCTGCTGGTGACCCTGGCAGAGATGGCCTTTACCGGCCACTGCGGCGTGGAAGCCAACATCGCCACGCTGGGCGACGATCGTCTGGCGGCGCTGTTTAACGAAGAGCTGGGTGCGGTGATTCAGGTGCGTGCGGCCGACCGCGAGGCGGTTGAAGCCCTGCTGGCGCAACACGGCCTTGGCGACTGCGTGCACTATCTGGGTAAAGCGGTGACCGGGGATCGTTTTGTTATCGAATCCAACGGTCAGGCTGTGTTTGCCGAAAGCCGCGCCACGCTGCGCATGTGGTGGGCAGAAACCACCTGGCAGATGCAGCGTCTGCGTGATAACCCGGCGTGTGCCGATCAGGAGCACGAGGCGAAAGCCAACGATAACGATCCGGGTCTGAACGTGAAGCTTTCGTTCGACATCAACGAAGACATTGCCGCGCCGTACATCGCGAAGGGTGCGCGTCCGAAAGTGGCGGTCCTGCGCGAGCAGGGCGTTAACTCCCACGTGGAGATGGCGGCTGCCTTCCACCGCGCGGGCTTCGACGCTATCGACGTTCACATGAGCGATCTGCTGGCTGGACGTACCGGTCTGGAGAGCTTCCAGGCGCTGGTGGCGTGCGGCGGGTTCTCTTACGGGGACGTGCTGGGCGCGGGCGAGGGCTGGGCGAAGTCGATTCTCTTCAACGACCGCGTGCGTGATGAGTTCGAAACCTTCTTCCACCGTCCGCAGACCCTGGCACTGGGCGTTTGTAACGGCTGCCAGATGATGTCGAACCTGCGCGAGCTGATCCCAGGCAGTGAAGCCTGGCCGCGCTTTGTGCGTAACCAGTCCGACCGCTTTGAAGCGCGTTTCAGCCTGGTTGAAGTCACGCAAAGCCCGTCTCTGCTGCTTCAGGGGATGGTGGGCTCACAGATGCCAATCGCTGTTTCCCACGGTGAAGGGCAGGTTGAAGTGCGTAACGCCGCGCATCTGGCGGAGCTGGAGAGCAAAGGTCTGGTGGCGCTGCGCTTTGTTGATAACTTCGGCAAAGTGACGCAAACGTACCCGGCGAACCCGAACGGCTCGGCCAACGGCATTACCGCGGTGACCAGCGAAAGCGGTCGCGTAACGGTGATGATGCCGCACCCTGAGCGCGTGTTCCGTACCGTCAGCAACTCCTGGCACCCGGAAAACTGGGGCGAGGATAGCCCGTGGATGCGTATCTTCCGCAACGCACGTAAGCAGTTGGGGTAAGCGTTATGTTGCCGTCGTAGTGCCGGGCGGCACTACGACGGTGTCGCATATTTACGACAACCCCTGTAATACGATGTCGCCAAATGGCGACATTTAAGTTATTGATTTATATGATAGTGGTGATAAGCCCGTCAGGGTGTTGCTAATTAACGACAGGTCGTGCGAAAAGCGTACCGCGAGATAATCACAATCATTTCATTAAATGTCCTTATGTTTCATATAATTAAAATTTATATTTGCATTGTGGCATATCTGTTGCATAATAATACCCAGTGGCTCATTCACCCTCTTATGTCAGCCCCTTCGGGACGCGCTACATAAACTTCGAATGACGCACAAAAAGGTGCCTGCCGTCCAACTACTGATAATTGCATTGCTTTATCAGACCTCCGGGCGAAACGTCGAGTTAGGCACCGCCTCATTTCACAACAAAGCCGGGTTTTAACCCGGCTTTGTTGTATCTAACCTATTGTCCAGTTAGCATCTTCCTACACTCCCCCTGCGACAGAGAGTCACGCGTTGAAACGCTGGTCAGTTTTCCCTCGCTCGTTACGACAGTTAGTCATGATGGCTTTCCTGCTGATCCTGCTCCCGCTGCTGGTGCTGGCGTGGCAGGCCTGGCAAAGCCTGAACGCGCTCAGCGCCCAGGCGGCGCTTACCAACCGCACCACGCTGATAGATGCCCGGCGCAGCGAAGCGATGACCAATGCGGCGCTGGAGATGGAGCGCAGCTATCGCCAGTACTGCGTGCTCGACGACCGGACGCTGGAGCGGGTGTATCAGAACCAGCGCAAGCGCTACAGCGAAATGCTCGATGCGCACGCGGGCGTGCTGCCGGACGATAAGCTCTATCAGGCCCTGCGTCAGGATATTAATGCCCTGGCGCAGCTGCAGTGTCATAACAGCGGCCCCGATGCTCAGGCCGCGCTGCGGCTGGAATCCTTCGCCAACGCTAATACCGAGATGGTGCAGACTACCCGGTCGGTGATCTTCTCCCGCGGGCAGCAGCTCCAGCAGGAGATTGCCGAGCGCGGCCAGTTTTTCGGCTGGCAGGCGCTGGTGCTTTTTCTGGTTAGCCTGGGGTTAGTTCTGCTGTTTACCCGCATGATCATCGGCCCGGTGAAGGGCATCGAGCGGATGATTAACCGGCTGGGGGAGGGACGAACGCTTGGCAATACCGTCGCCTTTACCGGACCGCGCGAGCTGCGCTCGGTCGGGCAGCGTATCATCTGGCTCTCCGAGCGGCTGGCGTGGCTGGAGTCCCAGCGCCACCAGTTCCTGCGCCACATCTCCCATGAACTCAAAACGCCTCTTGCCAGCATGCGCGAGGGCACCGAACTGTTGGCCGACCAGGTCGCCGGCCCGCTGACTACGGAACAGCGGGAGATAGTCGACATCCTTGATGCCAGCAGCCGTAACCTGCAAAAATTGATTGAACAACTGCTCGACTACAACCGTAAACTGGCTGACGGGGCACCCGAGCTGGAGACGGTAGAGCTTGCGCCGCTGGTGGATATGGTGCTCTCCGCCCACAGCCTGCCTGCACGCGCTAAAATGATGCATACTGAACTCACGCTTGCGGCGCCCGTCTGTTTTGCCGAGCCAATGCTGCTGATGAGCGTGCTGGATAATCTTTATTCCAATGCGGTGCACTATGGTATTGAATCCGGTACCATTTATATTCGCAGTTTTACGCAAGGCTCGCGGGTCTGTATTGATGTCGCCAACACCGGAAGCCCGATCCCGAACGACGAAAAAGCGATGATCTTCGAACCTTTTTTCCAGGGGAGTCATCAACGAAAAGGGGCGGTTAAGGGGAGTGGTCTGGGGCTGAGTATTGCCCGCGACTGCATCCGCCGTATGCAGGGAGAGCTAAATCTTGTCACTGACGACCGTACCGATGTCTGTTTTCGCATCGAACTGCCGCTTGAGTCGGAAAAATCACTAAAATGAATCTAAGTCTGGTGAGTATGTCACACGTCTTTTCCCGCGCCATTAGCGCGGTGTTTTCCGCAAAAAAAATTCGCATATCCCTCTCCTGCCTTTTGCTCGCGGGATGCGTCTCGCATGCCCCGACCAGCGCCATCAGCGATAAGCAGGATGAAAAATTACCCGATCATCAGCTGGCGGACTTCCTTGCGACCGACTGCAATAATATCTGGCAGCTGCAGGGGCATGAAACCGAGAGCAACCCGCTTTACTGGCTGCGCGGTATGGATTGTGCCGAACGTCTGGCACCTGCTGCCGCCCGCGCAGAGGCGCGTCATTGGACGGATGACATCTGGCAGGCGCGCTTTAAGCGGGGTATTTTGCTGGCGAATGCCAAAATTAACCCGGTGGAGCGGCGACTGCTGACCACCCGCCTCGATGCCCTCAGCGCGCAAATTCCCGCCCAGGTACGCCCGCTGTATCAGCTGTGGCGCGACGGGCAAGTGTCACAACTGCAGCTGGCAGAGGAGCGCTCCCGCTACGGCAAGCTGCAGCAGTCTGCCGATGCCCAGCTCGATACCCTGCGCCAGCAGCAGCAGTATTTGCGCTCGCAGCTTGATACCACTACCCGGAAGCTGGAGAACCTGACTGATATCGAACGCCAGCTCTCAACCCGCAAGCCAGCGAGTAATTATCTGCCGGATGCGCCAAAAAGCGCCGCAGCACCGGCAAAAGCTGATGCCGCGCCAGCGGAGCCGGACAGCGCTCCCGCGAAACCAGAGGACGTGAAGCCATGACAACCCGCAAACCTGCGCACCTTTTGCTGGTAGATGATGACCCCGGCTTGCTGAAACTGCTGGGCATGCGCCTGGTGAGTGAGGGCTACAGCGTGGTCACCGCTGAAAGCGGTCAGGAAGGGCTGAAAGTGCTGGGGCGCGAGAAAGTCGACCTGGTGATCAGCGATCTGCGGATGGACGAAATGGACGGCATGCAGCTGTTTGCCGAGATCCAGAAACTGCAGCCGGGGATGCCGGTGATCATTCTCACCGCCCACGGCTCAATCCCGGATGCGGTGGCGGCCACCCAGCAGGGCGTATTCAGCTTCCTCACCAAACCGGTGGACAAAGACGCGCTGTACAAGGCGATCGATAACGCCCTTGAGCACGCCGCGCCCTCCAGCGACGACCAGTGGCGAGAAGCGATAGTCACCCGCAGCCCAATCATGCTACGTCTGCTGGAGCAGGCCAGAATGGTGGCGCAGTCTGACGTCAGCGTGCTGATTAACGGCCACAGCGGCACCGGGAAAGAGATCCTCGCTCAGGCCATTCACAACGCCAGCCCGCGCGGCAAAAAAGCCTTTATCGCCATTAACTGCGGGGCATTGCCGGAACAGCTGCTGGAGTCCGAGCTGTTTGGTCACGCGCGCGGGGCCTTCACCGGGGCGGTCAGCAGCCGGGAAGGGCTGTTCCAGGCGGCGGAAGGCGGCACATTATTCCTCGATGAAATTGGTGATATGCCTGCTGCCCTGCAGGTCAAACTGCTGCGTGTCCTCCAGGAGCGTAAGGTCAGGCCGCTGGGCAGCAACCGCGATATCGACATCAACGTGCGTATTATTTCCGCCACCCACCGGGATCTGCCGAAGGCGATGGCGCGCAACGAATTTCGCGAAGACCTGTTCTATCGTCTGAACGTTGTTAACCTCAAAATTCCGGCGCTGGCGGAACGTGCCGAAGATATCCCTCTGCTGGCGACCCAGCTGCTGCGCCAGTCCGCCGAGCGGCATAAGCCCTTTGTGCGGGCATTCTCCACCGATGCGATGAAGCGTCTGATGACCGCCAGCTGGCCCGGTAACGTGCGTCAGCTGGTGAACGTGATTGAGCAGTGCGTGGCGCTGACCTCTTCGCCGGTAATCAGCGACGCGCTGGTGGAACAGGCGCTGGAGGGTGAAAACACCGCCTTACCGACCTTCGCTGAAGCGCGTAACCAGTTTGAACTCAACTATCTGCGCAAGCTTTTGCAGATCACCAAAGGCAACGTTACCCACGCCGCGCGGATGGCCGGACGCAACCGCACCGAGTTTTATAAACTGCTGTCGCGCCACGAGCTGGAAGCAAACGACTTCAAAGAGTGATACCGTAAAATCCGATTGATATGCTACTGTGAGCAATCGATTACGAGGCTGCAGACAGGCAAGAAGGACCCCCATGAAAAAGATTGATGCGATTATTAAACCTTTCAAACTGGATGATGTACGCGAAGCGCTGGCAGAAGTCGGCATCACCGGGATGACGGTGACGGAAGTGAAAGGCTTTGGTCGTCAGAAGGGCCACACGGAGCTGTACCGTGGCGCGGAATACATGGTCGACTTCCTGCCGAAAGTGAAAATTGAGATCGTGGTGTCGGACGACATCGTGGATACCTGTGTGGACACCATTATCCGTACCGCGCAGACCGGCAAAATCGGTGACGGCAAAATCTTCGTCTTTGACGTCGCGCGCGTGATCCGTATCCGTACCGGTGAAGAAGACGACGAAGCGATTTAATCCCTGCGCCGCCGGATAAAAAAAGCCCCTCGTCTGAGGGGCTTTTTGCATTACAGCACCTTATGCGGGCCGAAGCATTCGTAGTGAATGTTGTCTTTATTCGCACCCAGTTCAATCAACTGCTGAGCGGCAAACTGCATAAACGCCACCGGGCCACAAACGTAGAACTGCATCTTCGCTGCGCTAAGCTGCTCTTTATACTGCGCTAAATCCATCAGACCTTCGCTGCCAAACAGGGCCTGGGCACGGTCGTTGTCGCTCGGCAGACGATACCAGGTGTGAGCGTGAAAGTCCGTCAGCGCGGCGGCAACGGTTTTCACTTCGTCGTCAAAGGCATGCACTTCGCCGTTTTCCGCCGCGTGGAACCAGTTCACCTGCGCGCCGTGCGCGGATTTCGCCAGCGTGTCCAGCATCGCCAGCATCGGGGTCTGGCCCACGCCTGCGGAGATCAGCGTCACCGGGGTGCTGGCATCCACCGCCATAAAGAAGTCGCCCGCTGGCGCGGCAAGGTGCACCACGTCACCGACGTTGGCGCTGTTATGCAGCCAGGTTGAGACCTGACCGCCGTCCTCGCGCTTTACCGCGATACGGTAGCCTTTGCCATTCGGCTTGCGGGTCAGGGAGTACTGACGAATTTCCTGATGTGGGAAGCCTTCCGGCTTCAGCCACACGCCGAGATACTGGCCAGGCTGATAGTCAGCAACCGGCTTACCGTCGACGGGCTCAAATTCAAAGCTGGTGATAAGCTGGCTGCGCGGCGTTTTTTCAACGATGCGGAAGGCGCGGGTGCCTTCCCAGCCGCCGGTTTTATCGGCATTTTCGCTGTAAATCTGCGCTTCACGGTTGATAAACACATTCGCCAGCACGCCGTAGGCTTTGCCCCACGCGTCCAGCACCTCCTGACCCGGGCTGAACATCTCGTCCAGCGTCGCCAGCAGGTGGCCGCCGACAATATTGTACTGTTCAGGTTGGATCTGGAAGCTGGTGTGCTTCTGGGCAATTTTTTCCACCGCGGGCAGCAGGACCGCCAGGTTTTCGATGTTGCTGGCGTAAGCGGCGATGGCGTTGAACAACGCTTCGCGCTGATCGCCGTTACGCTGGTTGCTCATGTTGAAAATCTCTTTGAGCTCCGGATTGTGCGTGAACATGCGATCGTAAAAATGGGCGGTGAGTTTAGGACCCGTTTCAACCAGCAGGGGAATGGTGGCTTTAACCGTAGCGATGGTTTGGGCGTCTAACATAGCAGCTTCCTTTAGATGTTATTTTAAAGTGTATTTTAAATACATCTTATAAAAAATAACCCTGCGTTGTAAATGGTTCTTTGTAACATGAATTATTTGCATCACAAACCTGAAAAGAAATCCGTTGTAAAATCGGCAGATCTTTATTCCTCAAACCCTTGCGCTACGGGTAGGTAAACGTTTGCGTAAAATCGTTTGTCAAGACCTGTTATCACTGTGCTAATCAGTTATACTGTTGCCCGTCGTCCAACTGGACTGCCTTTTTCAGGGCAAAAATTTACTTGTTAGCTGAGTCAGGAGATGCGGATGTTAAAGCGTGAAATGAACATTGCCGATTATGATGCCGAACTGTGGCAGGCTATGGAGCAGGAAAAAGTACGTCAGGAAGAGCACATCGAACTGATCGCCTCCGAAAACTACACCAGCCCGCGCGTGATGCAGGCGCAGGGTTCTCAGCTGACCAACAAATACGCTGAAGGTTACCCGGGCAAGCGCTACTACGGCGGTTGCGAGTACGTCGATATCGTTGAGCAACTGGCGATTGACCGTGCAAAAGCGCTGTTTGGCGCGGATTACGCTAACGTGCAGCCGCACTCCGGTTCTCAGGCTAACTTCGCGGTTTACACCGCGCTGCTGCAGCCGGGCGATACCGTTCTGGGTATGAACCTGGCGCAAGGCGGTCACCTGACTCACGGCTCCCCGGTGAACTTCTCCGGCAAGCTGTACAACATCATCCCTTACGGTATTGATGAGTCCGGTAAGATTGACTACGAAGACATGGCTAAGCAGGCTCAGACCCACAAACCGAAGATGATCATCGGTGGCTTCTCTGCTTATTCCGGCGTCGTTGACTGGGCAAAAATGCGTGAAATCGCAGACAGCATCGGTGCCTACCTGTTCGTTGATATGGCGCACGTTGCCGGTCTGATTGCAGCAGACGTATACCCGAACCCGGTTCCACATGCGCATGTTGTGACCACCACCACCCACAAAACCCTGGCGGGTCCACGCGGTGGCCTGATCCTGGCGAAAGGCGGTGACGAAGATCTGTATAAGAAACTGAACTCTGCGGTGTTCCCAAGCGCGCAGGGCGGTCCGCTGATGCACGTTATCGCCGCGAAAGCCGTAGCGCTGAAAGAAGCGATGGAGCCAGAGTTCAAAGTTTACCAGCAGCAGGTTGCTAAAAACGCCAAAGCGATGGTTGAAGTGTTCCTGAACCGTGGCTACAAAGTGGTGTCTGGCGGCACGGAGAACCACCTGTTCCTGCTGGACCTGGTTGATAAAAACCTGACCGGTAAAGAAGCTGACGCTGCCCTGGGCCGCGCCAACATCACCGTGAACAAAAACAGCGTGCCAAACGATCCGAAGAGCCCGTTTGTGACCTCCGGTATCCGTATCGGCTCCCCAGCTGTGACGCGCCGTGGCTTTAAAGAAGCGGAAGTCAAAGAGCTGGCTGGCTGGATGTGTGATGTGCTGGACAACATCAACGACGAAGCGGTTACCGAACGCGTGAAGGGCAAAGTGCTGGATATCTGCGCACGCTTCCCGGTTTACGCATAATTCTGCCCGGCAGAATGAAAAAGGCCGCGTAAGCGGCCTTTGTTTTATCTAGCGTCGGTCGATGGAAATCGCCCCCGGCCCGGTGACGGCTAGTAACAGAAACGCCCCCGCAATACTGATATTCTTATAGAAGTTAATCATGTTCGGCATCACCGCATCACCACTCATATCCCAGTACGGGTGACCAATCACCGCCGTGCCCAGCGTATAAAAGACAAACAGCACCGCCAGCGGACGGGTGAAAAAGCCCAGCACGATCAGAATAGCGGCGGGGACTTCCATAATCACCGCAATAATGGCGGCCAGCATCGGCATGGGCGCACCCAGCTTCGTCATGTACTGCACCGTGCCGTCAAAGCCGGTCATTTTGGGCAGGCCGAAGATAATAAACAGCGCCACAATGGCGATACGGGCAATCAACAGGATCAGCGGGCGGGACTGGCCGAAATCGAAATAGCGTAGTGCGTTCATGACGGTATGACCTTTTTAAGCTGTGTCACTTAACCCTAATACAGTTTTTCAGCCCTCGCCATGAGCCATCCGGCTCTGTTTTTTGTTAATCGAAGGTTAATTTATAGCAGGCTATCGACTTGCTTAATTGTCGCTTTCTCGCCAGACTAGCGCCTCCAAAACGGGAGGGATTCATGGTTTTGCATTCCACACGCTGGCTGGCGCTCAGCTACTTTACCTATTTTTTCAGCTACGGTATTTTTCTGCCTTTCTGGAGCGTCTGGCTTGCGGGAATCGGCCTCACCCCAGAGATGATTGGCATTTTGCTGGGCTCCGGCCTGGTGGCGCGTTTTCTCGGTAGCCTGCTGATTGCCCCGCGCGTCAGCGACCCTGCGTTACTGATCAAAGCCGTGCGCGTGCTGGCGCTGTTAACGCTGGTGTTTGCGGCGGGCTTCTGGGTCAGCCAGCAGTTTGCCTGGCTGGTGGTGGTGATGGTCGGGTTTAACCTCTTTTTCTCGCCGCTGGTCCCGCTGACCGATGCGCTGGCTAACACCTGGCAAAAGCAGATCACCATGGACTATGGCCGGGTGCGGCTGTGGGGCTCGATTGCCTTTGTGATTGGCTCGGCGCTGGTGGGCAAGCTGGTGAGCCTGTACGACTATCAGGCTATTCTGGCGCTGCTGAGCGTGGGGCTGGTGTCGATGCTGCTGGGGATGCTGCTGCGGCCAACGGTGATGCCGCAAGGCGAGAGTCGTCAGCAGGAGAGCGCAGGCTGGCCAGCCTGGCGCGCGCTGGTGTCGCAGAGCTGGCGTTTTCTCGCCTGCGTCTGCCTGCTGCAGGGGGCACATGCTGCCTACTATGGCTTTAGCGCCATCTACTGGCAGGGCGTGGGTTATTCAGCATCGGCGGTGGGCTATCTGTGGTCGCTCGGCGTGGTGGCGGAAGTGATTATTTTTGCCCTCAGCAACCGCTTGTTCCGCCGCTTTAGCGCCCGGGATCTGCTCCTGCTGTCTGCCGTCTGCGGCGTGCTCCGCTGGGGGATCATGGGCTGGACGCATGAATTGCCGTGGCTGATTGTCGCGCAAATCCTGCACTGCGGCACCTTTACGGTGTGCCATCTGGCGGCGATGCGCTATATCTCCGCGCGGGAAGGCAGCGACGTGATCCGCCTGCAGGCGGTCTACTCGGCGGTAGCGATGGGCGGCAGCATTGCGATCATGACCGTTTTTGCGGGCTTCCTGTACCAGCATCTCGGTCATGGTGTCTTCTGGGTGATGGCGTTGGTGGCGCTGCCCGCGATGCTGTTGCGTCCGCGGGTCGCGGCGCGCTAAGACTCCAGCATCACGCGAATATGTTCCTGCTGCTGCGCATTCAGGGTCTCAACGGCATGAATGAGCGGCGGCGAGAACAGCGGCAGGGCAGTGGCGTAGGGAGTGATCACCAGCGCGGCCTCGCGCGGTGCGCCCTCCTTCTGGAAGGTCTGCAACGTCACATAGCGAATGTTCAGCGGCAGCAGGGTCAACTCCCGCAGCTGCTGTTCGATCAGATCTTCACAGGCTTTATCCCCCCCGGTCAGTAACACCACCTGCTTTTCATGCAGATCGTTCTCCTGCATCAGCCACGCGCCAAAGATAACGGCCACCAGGCTCGACTCCTCTTCGGAAAAACGCAGGCCAAATTCCGCCTCCAGCTCAAACATCACCTCTCGGGTGGTGCGCATCAGCCGCGGGTAAAGGCGGTTGATCTCCTCCGGCAGGCTGTTGTCGATGCCAATGCCAAACAGGGAGCGATCCAGCGCCTGGGCCAGATGAATATACAGCTGGTCGGTCAGCCCTTGCTCGTCGCTGAAATGCATCCCGGTTTGTCCGCGAAAGCGGACGATCATCCGGGTGATGGCGCGGCGCAGGCGTTCATCCTGCTGATGGGCGTCGCGTACGGGGTCGGGCGTGCGCAGCATCATAAACAGCAGGGTGAGAAACGGTTGTTCATCAACGTGGGGGAGGGGGACCACGCGGCGCTGCCAGTGGCGCACGATCTCCTGCGCCATCAGATATTCACCGCGCGATTCGGTCCAGCTGCGCTGCACCGGCGAAAACTGCGGGGTCTGGCCCAGATGGTGCTGGAGCAGGCAGTACTGCAAATAGAGCTGCAAAAACTGCACGTCGCGGCACTCAAACTGACGCTGCAGACGACGGGCGCAGAAATTGATTAGCGCCCGTAGGTTGGTATCGTCATATAAGGTTCGCGCAATGCCGAGTTGCTTTAGCGTGGTCTTCAGAGATGGGGTAAACTGCTGCGCGACAAAGTGGGGGCACAGGCGTAAAGCCCGGCGCAGCCAGTGCAACAGGCATAAGCGTTGGTCGAGGTGGGTGCCTTCAATCCGGTAGCTGCCATCAGGGTGCGCCGCAATGTCGAGCCGGTGATAGCGCTGGATCTCGATGCGCGTCTCGGCGATGTCCTGCCGGGTCAGGGGACCATCGACCCCATTGATGTCACCGATGCGTTGCACGGTGGCGCTGAAGCCCGGAATATAGAGCATCAACAGAACCTGGCAGCGACGCTGCGAACTGGAAAGTGCAGATGGCATTTCGAGAGTCATCATCATCTGTCGGGTTCCAGTGAGTGTGTCTGATAAGAATAGCTAAAGGATGCCCGCCAGAAAGCGCATCGAAGGGTCTTTCCTTCAGGAATGCTGGCGAACATCACAGAATTTTTGACGTGAGGAACAGATGCAAATAGTTAAACACAGCGCGACGGCGCTTTTTTTGGCGGTTTTATCTTTTGCCGTCGCCGCGCATCCTCACAGTTTTATCACCCTGAAAACGCAAATCATGGTCAAAGATAACCAGCTGACCGGCCTGAAGATGCGCTGGACGATGGATGAGCTGACCTCCGCCGATTTGCTCTATGACGCCGGAGAGGCGAAGCCGGGGGATGAGATCTGGAAAAAGCTGGCGGCGGAGGTGATGGCCAACGTGCTTGGTCAGCACTATTTTACCGAGTTTTGGCACAACGGGCAGAAGGTGAAATTCCTTAACCGGCCCACCCAGTACGGGATGACCCGCCACGAGCACCAGGCGGTATTGACCTTTGTGTTGCCGCTGGCAGCACCCCAGCCGCTGGCCGGGCAGAAATACACCTTTTCCACGTTCGACCCCTCGTACTACGTCGACATGAGCTACGCCGAAGATGACGATGCCTCGCTGCCTGCCGGGCTGAACGCCACCTGCTCAATTAAGATAGATACCCCGGAGCCCAGCGATGAGACGCTGAACTTTGCCAGCGCGCTGGATAAAGACGATGCCCCGCCGGAAGACATGGATCTCGGCAAGCAGTTTGCCCAGACGGTGACGCTGCAATGTCTGTAAATCGCCCCCGCCGCTGGCTGCATCTGTGGCCGCTGGCGCTGTTTTTAGTGGTCGCGGCGTTGGGCGCCGTCTGGCTCTGGCAGGCGTGGCCGCAGGTGATGCGCCAGAGCATTCTCTGGCAGCGGGACGTGAACCAGCAGATGAGCGGACTACTGAAAGCGGTGGCCGCCAATCCCACTGCTGCGGGCGGTTCACTACTGATGTTCAGCTTCCTGTACGGCGTGCTGCATGCTCTGGGGCCGGGGCATGGCAAAATCGTGATCGCCACCTGGCTTGCTACACATCCATCTAAGCTGAAGTCGAGTATTGGCCTGACGCTGGCCTCTTCATTATTGCAGGGCTGCGTGGCGGTTGGGCTGGTGGTGGTGGTACTCACCCTGCTGCAGCTCCCGGCGCGGGAACTGCACATGAGCAGCTTCTGGCTGGAGAAGGGCAGCTATGCGCTGGTGGGCGTGTTGGGGCTGATCCTCAGCGTAAGGGCGCTGAAAAAACTGCGCGCGCTGCTGCGCAAACCCACATTCAAATCTTTTACCCCACAACATGTTCATGATGAACATTGTGGCTGTGGTCATCAGCATCAGCCTACGCCGGCGCAGCTTGAGCGCGGGGACGACTGGCGCGCACGGCTGATGATTATTCTGTCGATGGGGATGCGGCCCTGCTCCGGGGCGATCATGGTATTGCTGTTCAGTAAGGTTATCGGGGTGTTTAGCTGGGGCGTGGCTGCGGCACTGGCGATGGCGTCTGGTACGGCGCTTACCATTTCGTCGCTGGCGCTGCTGGTACACAGTTTTCGGCAACTGGCGGTCAGACTCAGCGGCAATAAAACGCCGATACTGTGGCGACAGGTTGGCTGGACAACGCTTGCACTGGCTGGGGGGATAGTCTTGCTGGTGGCGGCAATCACCCTGTGGATGAGTGCGGTGCCGGTGGGAAGAGGGTTGAGACCGTTTTAACAGGGGCGGTCTGATGCCTTCACCCTAACCCTCTCCCACAGGGAGAGGGAACCGCGCGGTGCGGTTATCGGGAATTAACGCTTCAGCGCTTCACTCAGTTCGTCACGCATGCTGGCCAGCATGGATTTCACCACACGTGGGTTACCGGCAACAATGTTGCCGCTCAGCAGGTAGTTGTGGCCGCCGGTGAAATCACACACCAGTGCGCCAGCTTCGCGGGCAATCAGTTCGCCAGCAGCGAAGTCCCACGGTTTCAGACCAATTTCAAAGTAACCATCCACGCGGCCAGCGGCAACGTAGGCCAGATCCAGCGCAGCAGAACCGGTGCGACGGAAGTCCGCGCATTCGGTGAACAGTTTGCCCAGGATTTTCATGTAAGCAGGAGCGTGCTGTTTGGCTTTGAACGGGAAACCGGTCGCCAGAATGGTGCCGTCGAGGTCACGAGCGTTGGTGCCGCGCAGACGGTAGCCATTCAGCTGTGCGCCCTGACCGCGGGAAGCCGTGAATAGTTCGTTACGCATTGGATCGTAAACCACCGCCACTTCAGTACGGCCTTTGATGCGTACGGCGATAGAAACAGAGAAGTGTGGCAGACGTTTGACGAAGTTGGTGGTGCCATCCAGTGGATCAATAATCCATTGAACATCCTGATCAACGCCGACATGCTCACCGCTTTCTTCGGTGATGATGGTGTGCTGCGGGTAAGATTTGCGAATGGTTTCGATAATAATCGCTTCTGCGGCTTTATCGACGTTAGTCACAAAGTCATTGCTGCCTTTCTGGCTGGTTTCTACAGAATCGGGTGTTTCGTAGTGTTTGGCAATTACATTACCCGCCTTGCGCGCTGCGCGCACGGCGATGGTCAACATAGGATGTTGCATCGGTTACTCTCACTGGATGTTAAAGAACAGGGAAACGAAAACGGCGCAGAGTATAGCAGTGGGATCGGATTCTGTCTTCCGTTTATGGTAGCATGGCCGAATATTCTTCAAACTCAGAAAAATTATGCTGCAAAATATCCGAATCGTGCTGGTCGAAACCTCGCATACTGGCAACATGGGCTCCGTCGCCCGTGCTATGAAAACCATGGGCTTAACCAATCTCTGGCTGGTTAACCCGCTGGTCAAACCCGACTCTCAGGCCATCGCCCTTGCGGCGGGCGCCAGCGACGTGATCGGCAACGCGCAGATCGTCGATACCCTGGACGAAGCCCTGGCCGGCTGTAGCCTGGTGGTCGGCACCAGCGCGCGCTCGCGTACGCTGCCGTGGCCGATGCTCGATCCGCGTGAATGCGGGCTGAAAAGCGTCGGCGAAGCCGAACATGCCCCCGTCGCACTGGTGTTTGGTCGCGAACGCGTGGGCCTGACCAATGATGAACTGCAGAAATGTCATTATCATGTCGCGATTGCCGCCAATCCGGAGTACAGCTCGCTGAACCTGGCGATGGCCGTGCAGGTTATCGCCTACGAAGTGCGTATGGCGTGGCTGGCAACTCAGGAAAACGCGCCCCACGCCGAGCCGGAAGAGACCCCGTATCCGCTGGTGGACGACCTGGAGCGTTTCTACGGTCATCTGGAGCAGACGCTGCTCAGCACCGGTTTTATCCGCGCCGGTCATCCGGGGCAGGTGATGAACCGACTGCGTCGCCTGTTCACCCGCGCACGCCCGGAAAGCCAGGAGCTGAACATCCTGCGCGGTATTCTGGCGTCGATTGAGCAGAAGAATAAAGAATAATTGCGCAAACCGTAGACCGGGATCGCTGCGCGTTACCCGGTAATAACATTAGCGCACGGAAGGTTAAATACCTGACTAAAACAGTCAAGTAAATAGTTGACCATTTTAGTCGGGAATGTCAGACTTGGCCCTGCTATGCAATACCCCCCACTTTACAATAAAAACCCCGGGCAGGGGCGAGTTTGAGGTTAAGTAAGACATGAGACTGACATCTAAAGGGCGTTATGCCGTGACCGCGATGCTGGACGTTGCGCTCAACTCCGAATCGGGCCCGGTTCCGTTGGCTGATATTTCTGAACGTCAGGGAATTTCCCTCTCTTATCTGGAACAGCTGTTCTCCCGACTGCGTAAAAATGGCCTGGTTTCCAGCGTCCGTGGTCCAGGCGGTGGTTATCTGTTAGGTAAAGATGCGGGCAGTATTGCCGTTGGCGAAGTGATTAGCGCAGTTGACGAATCTGTTGACGCGACCCGTTGCCAGGGTAAAGGTGGCTGTCAGGGCGGCGATAAATGCCTCACCCACGCGTTGTGGCGCGACCTGAGCGACCGTCTGACCGGCTTCCTGAACAACATCACCATTGGTGAACTGGTTAACAACCAGGAAGTGCTGGACGTCTCTGGCCGTCAGCATTCTCACGAGTCCCATCGTAACACCCGCCCGCAGGACGCTATCGACGTTAAACTGCGCGCGTAATAAAACGATAAGAATTTTAGAATCAGGCAGGGGCGTGCATTCGCCCCGATGATCGGGTTGTACATCCGACCCGCCGCCTGGTTCCTTGCATTGAAGCGATGTACGGAGTCTATAGAGCAATGAAATTACCGATCTATCTCGATTACTCCGCAACCACGCCGGTGGACCCGCGTGTTGCCGAGAAAATGATGCAGTGTCTGACCCTGGACGGAAACTTTGGTAACCCGGCTTCCCGTTCTCACCGTTTTGGCTGGCATGCTGAAGAGGCGGTAGATATCGCCCGTAATCAGATTGCTGAGCTGGTTGGCGCTGACCCGCGTGAAATTGTTTTCACCTCCGGTGCGACCGAATCCGATAACCTGGCGATCAAAGGTGCGGCCAATTTCTATCAGAAAAAAGGCAAGCACATCATCACCAGCAAAACCGAACACAAAGCCGTGCTGGACACCTGTCGTCAGCTCGAGCGTGAAGGTTTTGAAATCACCTACCTGGCACCTCAGCGTAACGGCATCATCGACCTCAAAGAGCTCGAAGCCGCGATGCGTGACGACACCATTCTGGTGTCCATCATGCACGTGAACAACGAAATCGGCGTAGTGCAGGATATCGCGACCATCGGCGAACTGTGCCGTGCGCGTGGCATTATTTACCACGTTGATGCGACCCAGAGCGTGGGCAAACTGCCTATCGACCTGAGCCAGCTGAAAGTTGACCTGATGTCCTTCTCCGGCCACAAAATCTATGGCCCGAAAGGTATTGGTGCGCTGTACGTGCGTCGTAAGCCACGTATCCGTATCGAATCCCAGATGCACGGTGGCGGTCACGAGCGCGGTATGCGTTCCGGTACTCTGCCTGTTCACCAGATCGTCGGTATGGGTGAAGCCTACCGTATCGCCAAAGAAGAGATGGAAAGCGAGATGGCGCGTCTGCGCACCCTGCGCAACCGTCTGTGGGAAGGCGTGAAAGATATGGAAGAGGTCTACCTGAACGGCGACCTCGAGCAGGGCGCACCTAACATCCTCAACGTCAGCTTCAACTATGTTGAAGGCGAGTCGCTGATCATGGCGCTGAAAGACCTGGCCGTCTCTTCCGGTTCTGCGTGTACTTCCGCAAGCCTCGAGCCGTCCTACGTTCTGCGTGCCCTGGGCATGACTGACGAACTGGCACACAGCTCTATCCGTTTCTCTTTAGGTCGTTTTACTACCGATGAAGAGATTGACTACACCATCAATCTGGTTCGCAACTCCATTGGCCGTCTGCGTGACCTTTCTCCTCTGTGGGAAATGTTCAAAGAAGGCGTGGATCTGAACAGCATTGAATGGTCACATCACTAATCGGTTTGTAAGGAGAATTCAACATGGCATACAGCGAAAAAGTCATCGATCATTACGAAAATCCACGTAACGTGGGTTCTTTTGACAACAGCGACGTAAGCGTAGGCAGCGGCATGGTTGGCGCACCGGCGTGTGGCGACGTGATGAAGTTGCAGATTAAAGTCAACAATGAAGGTATCATTGAAGACGCCCGCTTCAAGACCTACGGTTGCGGTTCCGCAATCGCTTCCAGCTCCCTGGTCACCGAATGGGTGAAGGGCAAATCCCTGGACGAAGCGCAGGCCATCAAAAATACCGATATTGCTGATGAGCTCGAACTGCCGCCGGTTAAAATTCACTGCTCTATCCTGGCGGAAGATGCGATCAAAGCCGCAATTGCGGATTACAAAAGCAAACGTGACGCAAAATAATTAGTTGAGGTTGTTATGTCGATTACCCTTAGCGACAGCGCTGCCGCGCGAGTAAATGCCTTTATGGCAAACCGTGGCAAAGGATTTGGCCTGCGTCTTGGTGTGCGTACTTCCGGCTGTTCTGGTATGGCCTACGTACTGGAATTTGTTGACGAACCTGCGGCGGAAGATACCGTATTCGAAGACAAAGGCGTGAAGGTCGTGATCGATGGCAAGAGCCTGCAGTTCCTGAACGGCACCGAGCTGGACTTCGTAAAAGAAGGCCTCAACGAAGGGTTTAAATTTACGAACCCGAACGTAAAAGACGAGTGCGGTTGCGGCGAAAGCTTCCAGGTTTAATTGCGTATCACCTGTTAACCCCACCGCAGCCCGCCTGCGTGTGGGGTTTGCTTTAATCAGCTAACCCTGAGATTGTTATGGATTACTTCACCCTCTTTGGGTTACCCGCCGGGTATGAAATTGATATTCAGGCGCTGGCGACCCGTTTCCAGGATCTGCAACGTCAGTATCACCCGGATAAATTCGCCAGCGGTACGCAGGCGGATCAGCTGGCTGCGGTACAGCAGTCTGCGACCATCAATCAGGCGTGGCAAACCCTGCGCAATCCGCTGAGCCGGGCAGAATATCTGCTGTCGCGCCACGGTTTCGATCTCTCAAGCGAGCAGCACACCGTCCGCGATACCGCGTTCCTGATGGAACAGCTGGAACTGCGTGAAGAGCTGGATGAGATTGAACAGGCGAAGGACGACGTGCGTCTGGAAGGTTTTATCCAGCGTGTAAAAGGGATGTTCGATTCCCGCCATCAGCAGATGGTGACCCAATTGAATAACGAGACGTGGGACGTCGCTGCGGACACTGTGCGCAAGCTGCGTTTTCTCGATAAACTGCGAAGCAGTGCTGAACAACTCGAAGAAAAGCTGCTCGATTTTTAATTTCGGAAGCAATTATGGCCTTATTACAAATTAGTGAGCCTGGCTTAAGTGCCGCACCGCACCAGCGTCGTCTGGCGGTGGGCATCGACTTAGGCACCACCAACTCGCTGGTCGCGACCGTGCGTAGCGGGCAGGCTGAAACGCTGGCCGACGCCGACGGTCAGCACCTGCTGCCGTCCGTGGTCCACTATCAGCCGCAGGGCCACAGCGTGGGTTATCACGCCCGCGCCAATGCCGCGCAGGATCCGGTCAACACCATCAGCTCGGTAAAACGGATGATGGGCCGCTCGCTGGCGGACATCCAGAACCGTTATCCACATCTGCCGTATCAACTGCAGGCAAGCGAAAACGGCCTGCCGATGATCGCCACCGCTGCCGGGCTGTTAAACCCGATCCGCATCTCTGCCGATATCCTGAAAGCGCTGGCGGCTCGTGCCACCTCGACGCTGGAAGGCGAACTCGACGGCGTGGTGATCACTGTTCCGGCCTATTTCGATGATGCACAGCGTCAGGGCACCAAAGACGCGGCGCGTCTGGCGGGCCTGCACGTGCTGCGCCTGCTGAACGAACCCACTGCTGCCGCCATTGCCTATGGGCTGGACTCCGGCAAAGAAGGGGTGATCGCGGTCTTCGACCTCGGCGGCGGCACCTTTGATATTTCGATCCTGCGCTTAAGCCGTGGGGTGTTTGAAGTGCTGGCGACCGGCGGTGACTCCGCCCTCGGCGGCGACGATTTTGACCATCTGCTGGCAGATTATATCTGCGAACAGGCCGGGATCAGCGGCAGCCGGGATGCACGCCTGCAGCGCGAGCTGCTGGATGCTGCCGTGGCCGCCAAAATCGCCCTCAGCGATGCGCAGTCCGTCAGCGTGACGGTTGCGGGTTGGCAGGGCGACATCACCCGTGCACAGTTTAATGACCTGATTGCCCCCCTGGTTAAACGCACCCTGCTGGCCTGCCGCCGCGCATTGAAAGATGCGGGCGTCGAGGCACAAGAGGTGCTGGAAGTGGTGATGGTTGGCGGTTCAACCCGCGTTCCGCTGGTGCGTGAACGGGTGGGCGACTTCTTTGGTCGCACGCCGCTGACCGCTATCGATCCGGATAAAGTAGTCGCCATTGGCGCCGCTATCCAGGCGGATATTCTGGTCGGCAACAAGCCGGACAGCGACATGCTGCTGCTCGATGTCATCCCGCTCTCGCTGGGGCTGGAAACCATGGGCGGGCTGGTCGAGAAGGTGATCCCGCGTAACACCACCATTCCGGTGGCGCGCGCGCAGGAGTTCACCACCTTCAAAGACGGTCAGACGGCGATGTCTATCCACGTGCTGCAGGGCGAGCGGGAACTGGTGCAGGACTGCCGTTCGCTGGCGCGTTTTGCGCTGCGCGGGATCCCGGCGCTGCCTGCGGGCGGGGCGCATATTCGCGTCACCTTCCAGGTGGATGCGGACGGTTTGCTGAGCGTCACGGCAATGGAAAAATCAACCGGTGTCGAATCTTCCATCCAGGTCAAACCGTCCTACGGTCTGACCGATGGCGAAATCGCCACCATGCTCCAGGATTCAATGAGCTACGCCGCGCAGGACGTGAAGGCGCGTATGCTGGCTGAACAGAAAGTCGAAGCGGCTCGCGTGCTGGAAAGTCTGCATAGCGCGCTCGCTGCCGATGCCGCGCTGTTAAGCGCCGCTGAACGTCAGGCCATTGACGACGCCATCGCGCAACTGCGCGCGGTAGCGGACGGCGATGACGCTGACGCCATAGAACAAGCGATTAAAAACGTTGATAAACAAACCCAGGAGTTTGCCGCTCGCCGTATGGACCAGTCGGTTCGCACTGCGCTGAAAGGCCACTCCGTGGACGAGGTTTAATATGCCAAAGATTGTTTTTCTGCCACATGCGGACCTCTGTCCGGATGGCGCAGTTCTGGAAGCTGAGACCGGCGAAACCATCCTTAACGTTGCCCTGCGTAACGGTATCGAAGTGGAACACGCCTGTGAAAAATCCTGTGCCTGCACAACCTGCCACTGCATCGTCCGCGAAGGGTTCGACTCTTTAGTGGAGAGCACGGAAGATGAAGACGACATGCTGGATAAAGCATGGGGTCTGGAGCCGGAAAGTCGTCTGAGCTGTCAGGCACTCGTCACCGATGAAGATCTGGTGATCGAACTTCCGCGTTACACCCTCAACCACGCACGCGAGCATTGATATGGGACTGAAGTGGACAGACAGCCGTGAAATCGGCGAGGCGCTGTACGACGCCAATCCGGATCTCGATCCGAAAACCGTACGGTTCACCGATATGCATCAGTGGATTTGCGATCTGGAAGAGTTTGATGATGATCCCAACGCCTCCAATGAAAAAGTTCTGGAGGCGATTCTGCTAGTCTGGTTAGATGAAGCAGAATAGATAATGTAACGGGCTGCCTTCGGCGGCCCGTTTGCTTGTTGCTAATAAGGATAAATAAAATGACCGAAGCGATGAAGATTACGCTCTCTACTCAGCCTGCGGATGCGCGCTGGGGTGAAAAAGCCACCTACAGCATTAATAACGACGGCATAACCCTGCACCTGAACGGCAGCGACGATATCGGTTTGATTCAGCGTGCGGCGCGTAAAATCGACGGTTTAGGCATTAAGCACGTCACGCTTGCCGGAGAAGGCTGGAACACCGACACCAGTTGGGCGTTCTGGGCAGGTTACAAAGGCCCGAAAGGCACGCGCAAAGTTGAGTGGGCCGATTTGGACGCAGACGCGAAGAAAGAGCTGGAAAGCCGTCTGAAAATTATCGACTGGGTGCGCGACACCATTAACGCTTCGGCAGAAGAGTTAGGCCCGGAGCAGCTGGCCCAGCGTGCGGTGGATCTGCTGAATGGCGTGGGCGGTGAGAAAGTCTCTTACCGCATCACTAAAGGCGAAGATCTGCGTGAACAGAACTATATGGGTCTGCATACCGTGGGTCGCGGTTCCGAGCGTCCGCCGGTTCTGCTGGCGCTGGATTACAACCCAACCGGCGACAAGCAGGCTCCGGTTTACGCCTGCCTGGTCGGGAAGGGCATCACCTTCGATACCGGCGGCTACAGCCTGAAGCAGAGCGCCTTTATGGATTCGATGAAATCTGACATGGGCGGCGCGGCCACCATTACCGGCGCGCTGGCGTTTGCTATTACCCGCGGCCTGAACAAGCGCGTGAAGCTGTACCTGTGCTGTGCGGACAACATGGTCAGCGGCAACGCCTTCAAGCTGGGCGACATCATTCGCTACCGCAACGGTAAAAACGTTGAAGTGATGAATACCGACGCCGAAGGCCGTCTGGTGCTGGCCGATGGCCTGATCGACGCTTCTGCGCAGAAGCCAGAGCTGATTATCGACATGGCAACCCTGACCGGCGCCGCGAAAACTGCGCTGGGCAACGACTATCATGCGCTGTTCAGCTTCGACGACAAACTGGCCGCTAAACTGATGGCCAGCGCGGCAGCAGAAAACGAGCCGTTCTGGCGTCTGCCGCTGGCCGAGTTCCACCGCAGCCAGCTGCCGTCTAACTTTGCCGAACTGAACAATACCGCTCCCGCCACCTATCCGGCAGGGGCCAGCACGGCTGCCGGCTTCCTGTCGCATTTCGTTGAGAACTACCGCGAAGGCTGGCTGCATATCGACTGTTCCGCAACCTACCGCAAGTCTGCCGTTGAACAGTGGTCAGCTGGCGCAACCGGTCTGGGCGTGCGCACCATTGCCAATCTGTTGACGGCTGAGTAACTGTATCCCCTTACCCCAGAGGGTGTTTGAGTTCCCTCTCCCCTTTGGGGAGAGGGTTAGGGTGAGGGGTAAAATGCAACATCTGGAATTGTTATGTCAGAAACCAAAAACGAATTAGAAACTCTGCTGGAGAAAGCGGCGACCGAGCCCGCCCATCGTCCGGCATTTTTCCGCACCCTGCTGGAGTCCACCGTCTGGGTGCCAGGCACCGCCGCCGAGGGCGAGCAGGTTGTGGATGACAGCGCACTGGATCTGCTGCACTGGGAAAAAGATGACGGTACCTCGGTGATCCCGTTCTTCTCCTCGCTGGAGGCCCTGCAGGAAGCCGTTGAAGATGAACAGGCCTTCGTGGTGATGCCGGTGCGCACGCTGTTTGAAATGACGCTGGGCGAGACTCTGTTTCTGAATGCGAAGCTGCCGACCGGCAAGGAGTTCACCCCGCGTGAAATCAGCCATTTGATCGGTGAAGAGGGCAATCCCCTTAGTACCCAGGAGGTGCTGGAGGGCGGCGCGTCACTGCTGCTGTCGGAAGTGGCCGAACCCCCGGCGCAGATGATCGACTCCCTGACTCAGCTTTTCAAAACCATCAAGCCCGTGAAGCGCGCGTTTCTGTGCTCGATCAAAGAGCAGGCTGACGAACAGCCGGTGCTGCTGATTGGCATCGAGGCGGATGGCGAGATCGACGAGATTATTCAGGCGGCGGGCAGCGTGGCAACCGACACCCTGCCGGGCGATGAGCCGATTGATATCTGCCGGGTGATTAAAGGCGAGAAGGGCGTCAGCCACTTTCTTACTGAGCACATCGCGCCGTTCTATGAACGTCGCTGGGGTGGCTTCCTGCGCGATTTCAAAAACAACCGCATTATCTGATGCTGACGGGGTGACTCTTCACCCCGTCGCTTCCAGCAGCAGTAAATCCATCAGCAATACCAGGTTCGACTCAAACGATGTCACCCCGGCGGCTTCGGCAGCGAAATGCACCGCTTCGTCGTACAGGGCAAAATGCAGATCCGCCATCCCCGCCAGCGTATTGGCCGAGGCGCGGGTAAACGCCACTACCGTCATCCCCACGTTCTTCGCGATGCGCGCCTTATCCAGCACCTGTTCCGTTTCGCCGCTGCGCGAGACCGCAATAAACACCTGATAGCGCGAAGCGTTGCTGAGAAAAATATTGCGGCTGTCGCCGGGACCAGAGATAAACGCCGTCTTGCCCAGCACCTGCAATTTCTTCGTCAGATACTCAGCGAACAGATAGGAAAAGCCCGCCCCATAGAGAAAAAAGTGCTCTTTTTCACGCAGCAGATCGGCAAAGCGGCGGCGTTTTTCCGCCGTCGCCCACTGCAGGGTTTGCTGATAGTTGGCGATAAACTGGTTGAACAGTGCCGGTAACTCGGCGGACGGGCTGGCTTCGGCGGCAATGTGCGGCGTATCGCTCAGCAGCTGCTTACAGTGCCAGGTGAACTCGCTAAAGCCGCTGAACCCCAGCTTACGGCACAGGCGCATGATAGTGGCGGTGGAGACAAACGTGGCCTGCGCCAGCTCCCGCACCGTGATGTTGCCCACCAGCAGCGGATGCTCGGTCAGATGCGCCAGCACGCGATACTCCGCGCGGGTCAGGGACTCCCCGCGCGTTAGCAAGGTCGCCAGACGGTTATCCATTAACGCGCCGGTTCAATCGGCAGATCGTCGCGTGCGCCCCATTCACTCCATGCTCCGTCGTACAGCGTCACGTCGGTTTTGCCGAGCGTCGCCAGCGCCAGAATCACCACGCAGGCGGTTACGCCCGAGCCGCAGCTGGCAATGGTCGGCTGGTGCAGATCCACGCCCTGTCGGTCGAAAATCTCGCGCAGTTCGTCGGCGGTTTTCAGCTCGCCGTCAAACACCAGATCCCCCCAGGGGACGTTACGCGCGCCGGGAATATGGCCACGCTTCAGACCTGGGCGCGGCTCGTCGGCCTCGGCGTTAAAGCGCGGGGCAGGGCGGGCGTCGATAATTTGCGCGGTCTTTTCATGGCTGGCCAGCAGCACGTCGGTCAGGCGTTTGCTCGCGCTGGCGTCGATGCCTGGGTCAAAATCCCCTTCCGGTAGGTCAACATTCCCCTGCTGGAGCGGCAGGTCGGCGCGCTGCCAGCCTGCCAGCCCGCCCGCCAGAATCGACACGTTTTCGACGCCGAAGGTTTTCAGCATCCACCACGCGCGCGGAGCGGAGAACAGATTGCCCTCATCGTAGACAACCAGATGTTTATCGCGGCTGATACCCAGCTCGCGCATTGCCACGGCAAACGACTCCGGGCGCGGCATCATGTGCGGCAGGGACGAGGTGTGATCGGAGAGGGCTTCGATATCAAAAAAAACCGCCCCCGGCAGATGCCCGGCGCGGTATTCAGCGGGTACGTCACGATGCTCCTGGCCTGGCGGCGCCATGCGCGCGTCAAGGAGTTGCACTTCAGGATCGTTAGCGTGCTCAATCAGCCAGTCGGCTGCGACAAAATATGAGGTGGACATGGTTGCCTCCAGCAATGAAAACATTAATGGATTGTCGATGTTTTTTCTGACATCGACAAGCGAACCACGTCCAGGTCGCGAGCCTGCTTCTAATTTTTCGCTATTTCCCCCTCCTGCCAGGCTTTTTGCAGGGCGGGCCAGTAGTCGCGGTTGGCCTCAATCATCTCATCAAGAATAGCTTTGGCGTGTTCCATGGTCGGCACGGTGCGGTTGAGGGTGAAGGCCTGCAACGCTTTCTCGTAGCTGCCCTCAACGGTGGCTTCCACCAGCAGCTGTTCCGAAGCCAGCTGCTGCTGGAGCAAGGTCTGATGGAACAGCGGCACTTGACCGATACGCACCGGCTCTGGGCCAGCGCTTGTGATATACGCCGGGACTTCGACCATCGCGTCATACGGCAAATTGGTAATTGCCCCGCGGTTTTCGACCATTACCAGATGGCGCTGGCGCAGGTTGAAAGCCAGCGAGCGGGCCACGTCGACGATAAACTCTCCGTGGACGCCCACGTGGAACGCATCTGACAGAATTCCGGTCTTTTTATACTCTTCCGCTGCCGCGAACAGCTTCTTCTCACGGCCGTTCATCACTTCATTGGCGCGGGTGTAGTCCGGATTTTGATGCTCCACAATCTGGTTCGGCATCAGGTAGTACTGCAGATACGGGTTCGGCAGGTATTCCGGGAAATTATCCATGATGGGCTTGATGTTGCGCCAGGTCTTCACCCACGACGGATCCGAGTGCTGCGGATCGGTTTTGGCCGCATCTTCCGTCAGCAGGCCAAATTTGGCGATATGGCGACGCAGCTCCGGCAGGCGATCCACGCCGTCCACCAGCACGCGGGTAAACCAGCCGAAGTGGTTCAGGCCGAAGTAATCCACCTCCAGCTTGTGGCGATCCACCCCGAGGATGGCGCCCATATTACGCATCGCCGCCACCGGCATATCGCAAATGTTCAGCACCCGGGCGTCAGGACGCAGGCGGCGCACGCCTTCTGCAACGATCGCGGCCGGGTTGGAGTAGTTAACAATCCACGCTTTCTCGTGCGCATAGCGGTCGACCATATCGATAAGCTCGACCATCGGCAGAATGGTGCGCAAGCCGTACGCCAGCCCGCCGGGGCCACAGGTTTCCTGACCGACCACGCCATGGCGCAGGGGGATCTTTTCATCCTGCTCGCGCATTTTGTACTGACCGACGCGCATTTGGGCGAAGACGAAATGGGCTCCGCTGAATGCGACTTCCGGGTCACCGGTGACGGTAAATTTGATGCTCTGGCTGTGATCGCGAATGACCTTTTCGACCACCGGCGCGATGGTGTTCTGCCGCGCTTCATCGATGTCGTAGAGGCGAATTTCTGCCAGCGGGAACTTGTCCAGCTGCACCATCAGGCTTTTCACAATGCCCGGCGTATAGGTGCTGCCGCCACCGGCGATAGAGAGAATAAAGGGGGGTGTAAACATGTTTGTCTCCTTCAGAGAATCGTCTCAACGGCTTCTCGCATTTTTTTGACGTGCAGCCCGTAGACCACCTGAACGTTGTTACCTTGCTTGATAATGCCTTTCGCGCCCGTCGCTTTGAGCCGTGGCTCGTCGACGATCGCGACATCTTTGACCGTGACGCGCAGACGGGTGTAGCAGTTATCCACCACCTCAATGTTGTCGCGTCCGCCGAGACCGATAACGATCGCCTCGCCTAATCCGTCATTGCTACCTTTCGCCTGGTACTCCTGCTTGCTGTACAGACGCGTCTCCTGGTCATCCTCCTCGCGGCCCGGCGTTTTCATCCGGAAATGGAGGATCAGGAAGCGGAAGATGACGAAGTAGAGCGCTGACATGATCAGCCCGACCACGATGTACATCGGCCAGTTGGACTTTTCCGTGCCCAGCGGCAGGTTATAAAGAATGAAATCGATAATGCCGTTAGCGCCAATGGCGTGTACGCCCAGCAGGGAGAACAACATCATGCCAATCCCGGTCAACACCGCATGCACCACAAACAGCAGCGGGGCGACGAACAGGAACGAGAACTCAATCGGCTCGGTGACGCCCACCAGCAGCGAGGTCAGCGCCGCTGGGATCAGAATCGCTTTGGCGGCGGCTTTACGCTCCGGTTTGGCGGTGACATACATCGCCAGTGCCGCCGCCGGCAGGCCAAACATTTTGCTGATGCCGCGCGCATCCCAGACCACGGTGCTGCTGAGCTGCTTCACGTCCGGGCAGGCCATCTCGGCAAAGTAGATATTGCGCGCGCCCTGGTAGGTTGCGCCGCAGACGTCCTGGGTACCGCCCAGTTCGGTATACAGGAACGGGGTATAGACCAGATGATGTAGACCGGTCGGCACCAGAATGCGCTCAAGGAAGCCGTAAATCGCCACCCCAAACGGCCCGGAGCCTTTAATGGCGAGGGCCATGGCGCTGATACCGTGCTGAGCAAACGGCCACAGCTCGCTCATTACCACGCCCAGCAGCATCGACACCGGCAGCATAATGATGGCGACAAAGCAGTGGCCCGAGTAGATCGCCATTGCCCCGTTAAACTGCACGCTGGAGTATTTGTTATACAGGTAGCCTGACAGCGCCCCGGTGAGGATCCCGGCGAACACGCCCATCTCCAGCACCTGCACGCCCAGCACCATGCTTTGCCCGGCGGCCTTCATCTGGTCTGCCGGGGCAAGCGCCCCCTGCAGCTGCAGGGTGACGTTCATGGCGTTGATAAACACCACAAAGGTCACAAGGCCAATCAGCGCGGCGTAACCTTTGTCACGCGTGGCAAGGCCAATGGGGATCCCCACGGCAAACACCAGCGCGAGGTTGACCAGCACGGAGACGGCAGATTTTGAAATCAGCAGCCCGATGCTCTGTATTACCGGATGACCGAGAAACGGCAGATAACCGGCAAGGTTGCCGTTACCCAGCACGTTACCAAAGGCGATGAACAGACCGACAATCGGTAGAATCAGTACCGGTCCGTAAAGGGATTTTCCAAAATTTTGTAGGGCGTTCACGGCTCGTTTCATGACGTTCTCTCTTAGTGAACCGCGCACTCAGGGTGCGTCTCAGCATTAAAATTAGCAGGTCAAGCGGCGCATTATCCAGCTATCTTATTGTTTTAAAAACAAATGACGTTAAAGGTAACATGTAACGTTCCAGGCTGTGATCCGGGTAACAGGGCCTGTCGCGCGTGACGCAGATGTTTGCGAGGTGCTTTCCAGAGTCTCACATTGGACTTTTGTTCTTTTGTATTAATGAACGTTGCGGATAATAATTACCCCGACGATGACCAACAGGCCCGTGAGGCCAGGGATACAGGATGAAACCGTTTCGCCTTGCCGCGCTTTCTTTAGCGCTGTTTACCACAATGGCACTTGTCGGCTGTGACAACAGCGACGACAAACCCCAATCAAAGGCGCCCGCTGCGGCTGCCGAACCCGCTGCCAAAAAGCCTGAAGCGACAAAACCGGACGACGCGACGCTGGCGAAACTGGCAGCGCTTAGCCAGGGCAAAGCGCTCACCCTATTGGATGCGTCGGAAATTCAGCTCGACGGCGCCGCCGCGTTGGTGCTGACCTTCTCCGTGCCGCTCGATCCTGCACAGGATTTTGCGCACAGGGTGCATGTGGTAGACAAAAAAAGCGGCAAGGTCGATGGTGCATGGGAGCTGGCACCAAACCTGAAAGAGCTGCGCCTGCGGCATCTGGAGCCGAACCGTAACCTGGTGGTGACCGTGGAGCGCGGCCTGCAGGGGCTGAACAAAAATACCTTTGGCATCGACTACGAAAAAACCATCACCACCCGCGACATCGAACCGAGCGTCGGGTTTGCCAGCCGCGGCTCGCTGCTGCCGGGCAAGGTGGTCGAAGGGCTGCCGGTGATGGCGCTCAACGTCAATAACGTCGATGTGAATTTCTACCGCGTTAAACCCGAGTCGCTGGCGGCGTTCGTCAGCCAGTGGGAGTACCGCAGTTCCCTTACCAACTGGGAATCCGACAATCTGCTGAAGCTGGCGGAGCTGGTGTATACCGGACGTTTCGATCTTAACCCGGCGCGCAATACTCGCGAAAAACTGCTCCTGCCGTTGCGGGATATCAAGCCGCTGCAGCAGGCGGGGGTTTATATCGCGGTGATGAATCAGGCCGGGCATTACAACTACAGCAATGCCGCCACGCTGTTTACCCTCAGCGATATTGGTCTGTCTGCGCACCGCTACCATAACCGGCTGGATGTCTTTACCCAGAGCCTGGAAAACGGCGCGGCGCAGTCGGCCATCGAAGTGCTGCTGCTCAACGATAAAGGGCAGACCCTGGCGCAGGCCACCAGCGACGCAGACGGTCACGCCACGCTGCAGACCGACAAAGAAGCGGCGCTACTGCTGGCCCGCAAGGACGGGCAGACCACGCTGCTGGACCTCACCCTACCGGCGCTGGATCTGGCGGAGTTTGCTATTAGCGGTGCGCCAGGCTTCAGCAAGCAGTTCTTTATGTTTGGCCCGCGCGATCTCTATCGCCCGGGCGAAACGGTGATCCTCAACGGACTGCTGCGCGACAGCGACGGCAACCCGCTGGCGGATCAGCCGGTCAAGCTGGAGGTGCTGCGCCCGGACGGGCAGGTGGCGCGTACGGTGGTCAGCCAGCCGGACAACGGCCTCTATCGCTTCAACTATCAGCTTGAGAGCGGAGCGCAAACGGGCATGTGGCACGTTCGCGCCAGCACCGGCGATAACCAGCAGCGGCTGTGGGATTTCCATGTCGAAGACTTTATGCCGGAGCGCATGGCGCTCAATCTTGCCGCGCAAAAAACACCCATTGCGCCTGCGGATAACGTCGCTTTCGACGTGACCGGCTACTACCTGTACGGCGCGCCCGCTAACGGCAACAGTCTGCAGGGGCAGCTGTTCCTGCGCCCGCTGCGCGAGGCCGTGGCCGCGCTGCCGGGCTTCCAGTTCGGTGATATCGCCGAGGAGAATCTGAGCCGCAGCCTGGATGAAGTGCAGCTGACGCTGAACGAAGAGGGACGCGGGCAAATCACGACCGAAAGCCAGTGGAAAGAGGTCCACTCCCCGCTGCAGGTGATTTTGCAGGCCAGCCTGCTCGAGTCGGGCGGACGTCCTATTACCCGCCGGGTGGAGCAGGCAGTATGGCCAGCAGCTACGCTGCCGGGTATCCGGGCGCAGTTCGCCAGCAAATCGGTGTATGACTACCGCACCGATACCACCGTTAACCAGCCGATTGTTGAAGAGAACAGTCAGGCGGGGTTCGATATCGTCTATGCCGATGCGAAAGGGGCGAAAAAAGCGGTGTCGGATCTGCAGGTGCGCCTGATCCGCGAGCGCCGCGACTACGCGTGGAACTGGTCAGAGAGCGAAGGCTGGCAGTCGCAGTTCGATCAAAAAGATCTGGTCGAAGGTGAGCAGATCCTGAATCTGGCCGCGGACGAGACCGGCAAAGTGAGCTTCCCGGTTGAGTGGGGCTCTTATCGTCTGGAGGTCAAAGCCCCGAACGAGACGGTCAGCAGCCTGCGCTTCTGGGCCGGTTATAGCTGGCAGGATAACAGCGACGGCACGGGCGCCGCCCGCCCGGATCGCGTCACGATGAAGCTGGATAAGCCGACCTATCAGCCGGGGGACACCATCAAGCTGCACATTGCCGCCCCGGCGGCAGGGAAAGGCTATGCGATGATCGAATCCAGCGAAGGACCGCTGTGGTGGAAAGAGATCGACGTCCCGGCAGAAGGGCTGGAGATGACTATCCCGGTGGATAAAGCCTGGAAGCGTCACGACCTTTACCTCTCCACGCTGGTGGTACGCCCGGGAGACAAATCCAAATCGGCAACGCCAAAACGCGCGGTGGGCTTACTGCACCTGCCGATGGGGGATGAAAACCGCCGTCTGAACCTGGCGCTGGAAAACCCGCCAAAAATGCGACCTAACCAGACGCTGACCGTCAAAGTGAAAGCCAGCGTGAAAGAGGGCGCTGCACCGCAAAAAGTGAATGTGCTGGTGTCGGCCGTGGATAGCGGGGTGTTGAACATTACTGACTATGTGACGCCCGATCCGTGGCAGGCGTTCTTCGGCCAGAAGCGCTACGGCGCGGATATCTACGATATTTACGGCCAGGTGATTGAAGGCCAGGGCCGACTGGCGTCGCTGCGCTTTGGCGGCGATGGCGATGAACTTAAACGCGGCGGCAAGCCGCCGGTGAACCATGTCACCATTATCGCGCAACAGGCGCAGCCGGTGACGCTGGATGCCAACGGCGAAGGCACCGTCTCGTTACCGATTGGTTACTTCAACGGCGAGCTGCGCCTGATGGCACAGGCCTGGACAGAGGACGATTTTGGCAGCAGTGAAAGCAAAATTATTGTCGCCGCGCCGGTCATCACCGAGCTGAATACCCCGCGCTTCCTGGCAAGCGGTGATAACGCCAGGCTGACGCTGGATCTGACCAACCTTACCGACCAGCCGCAAACCCTGAATGTGGCCCTGACTGCCGGGGGTAATCTGGCACTGGAGGGGGCGCAGCCGCAGCCGGTGAAGCTGGCGGCGGGCGAGCGCAGTACGCTGTTTATTCCGGTGCGCGCACTGGACGGCTACGGCGAGGGTGAAATTGCCGCCCAGGTCAGCGGCCTCACGCTGCCGGGGGAAACCTTTGCACCGCTGCAGAAGAGCTGGAAAATTGGCGTGCGTCCGGCGTTCCCGGCACAGACCGTGAACACCGGCACGATGCTCAATCCGGGCGAAAGCTGGCATGCGCCCGCGCAGCACAGCGCTGATTTCTCACCGGCGACGCTGCAGGGGCAGCTGCTGCTCAGCGGCAAGCCGCCGCTCAACCTGGCCCGCTATATTCGTGAACTGCAGGCCTACCCGTACGGCTGCCTGGAGCAAACCGCCAGCGGCCTGTTCCCGTCGCTCTATACCAACGCCGCGCAGCTGGCTGCCCTTGGCATTAAAGGCGACAGCGACGACAAGCGCCGGGCGGCGGTGGAGATCGGCATCTCCCGCCTGCTGCAGATGCAGCGCAGCGACGGTGGATTTGCCCTGTGGGATAAAAACGGTCCGGAAGAGTACTGGCTGACCGCCTACGTTACCGATTTCCTGGTACGTGCGGGGGAGCAAGGTTACAGCGTGCCTGCTGAAGCCATTAACAATGCGAATACCCGCCTGCTGCGCTACCTGCAGGATCCTGGCATGATTTCCGTTCGTTACAGCGAAGAGACGCAGGCCAGCAAGTTTGCCGTGCAGGCGTATGCCGCGCTGGTGCTGGCGCGTCAGCAAAAAGCACCTCTGGGTGCGCTGCGCGAGATCTGGGAGCGACACGGCCAGGCCAAATCCGGCCTGCCGGTGATGCAGCTGGGGCTGGCACTGAAGCTAATGGGCGATGCGCCGCGCAGCCAGCAGGCGCTGGATCTGGCGATCAAAACTCCGCGCAGCGAGTCGCAAGGGTGGATGGCCGATTACGGCAGCCCGCTTCGCGACAACGCGATGATGCTCAGCCTGCTGGAAGAGAACAAGCTGCTGCCGGATGCGCAAAACACGCTGCTGAACACTCTGTCGCAACAGGCATTCAGCCAGCGCTGGCTATCAACCCAGGAGAGCAATGCCCTGTTCCTCGCGGGCCGTTCCCTGCAGACCCTTTCCGGGGCGTGGCAGGCGACGACCAACCTCGCGGACGGTGGGCTGCGCGGTGACAAACCGCAGGTGCAAAACCTGAATGCCGACCAGTTGGCCGCCCTGGAGGTGACCAATACCGGCTCCGCGCCGCTGTGGGTGCGCCTCGACAGCAGCGGATACCCACAATCCGCGCCGCAGCCCGCCTCCAGTGTGCTGAAAATCGACCGCCAGTTCCTCGCAACCGACGGCAGCAGCAGGTCGCTCTCCTCGCTGAAGAGCGGCGAGCTGGTGCTGGTCTGGCTGGAGGTGTCGGCCAGCCAGAACGTGCCGGATGCGCTGGTGGTGGATCTGCTGCCTGCCGGACTGGAGCTGGAAAACCAGAACCTCGCCAGCAGCAGCGCCAGCCTGCAGGAGAGCGGGGCTGAAGTGCAGAACCTGCTCAACCAGATGCAGCAGGCGGATATCCAGCATATGGAGTTCCGCGACGATCGCTTTGTGGCCGCCGTGCCGGTGAACGAAGGCCAGCCGGTGACGCTGGTGTATCTGGCGCGCGCCGTTACGCCGGGAACCTACAGGGTCCCGGTGCCGATGGTGGAATCGATGTACGTTCCGCAGTGGCGGGCAACAGGTGCGGCCAGCGGCCCGTTGATTGTCGTGCCGTAACGTGCGGGGTTTACGTCTGATGCGCACCCGCTGGCTGTGGCTGGTGGGCGCGCTGCTTATGCTAGGGGGAATGGTGGTCGCGGCCGATCGCCTGTGGCCGCTGCCGTTGCAGGAGGTCAATCCCGCTCGGGTGGTGGTGGATGAAAACGGTACCCCGCTATGGCGATTTGCCGACCGGGAGGGCATCTGGCGCTATCCGGTCACCATCGAAGAGGTCTCTCCTCGCTATCTTGAGGCGTTGATTCAGTACGAGGATCGCTGGTTCTGGCAACATCCCGGGGTGAACCCGTTCTCTGTGCTGCGCGCGGCCTGGCAGGATCTGCGCGCCGGTAAGGTGATTTCTGGCGGCAGTACCCTCACCATGCAGGTGGCTCGCCTGTTGGATCCCCATCCCCGCACGCTTGGCGGCAAAGTGCGTCAGCTCTGGCGGGCGGCACAGCTGGAATGGCATCTGTCCAAACGCGAGATCCTCACCCTCTATCTCAACCGTGCCCCGTTTGGCGGTACTTTACAGGGGGTAGGGGCGGCAAGCTGGGTCTATTTGGGCAAAGCGCCCGCGCAGCTAAGTTACTCCGAAGCCGCGCTGCTGGCCGTCCTGCCGCAGGCCCCGAGTCGCCTGCGACCGGATCGCTGGGCGCAGCGTGCAGAAGCGGCGCGTAATAAAGTTCTCGACAGGATGGCCTCCCAGGGCGTCTGGGAAGCAAGCCAGGTCCGCGAGTCACGGGAAGAGCCGGTCTGGCTGGCACCCCGGCAAATGCCGCAGCTGGCACCGCTGTTTTCGCGCATGATGCTGGGGAAAAGCCGGGACAGCAAAGTGGTTACTACCCTGGATGCCACCCTGCAGCGTCAGCTCGAGGAGCTGGCCCTCAACTGGAAGTCACGTTTAGCCCCGCGCAGCTCGCTGGCGATGATCGTCGTGGATCACACCAACATGAAAGTGCGCGGCTGGGTCGGATCCGTCGACATTCATGACGACACCCGGTTCAGCCATGTGGATATGATCGCCGCGATCCGATCCCCGGGATCGGTGCTGAAGCCGTTTATCTATGGCCTGGCGATGGATGACGGGCTGATCCACCCGGCATCGCTGCTGCAGGATGTGCCCCGGCGGACGGGCGATTACCGTCCCGGCAACTTCGACAGCGGTTTTCACGGGCCAGTTGGCATGAGCGAAGCGCTGGTGCGCTCGCTGAACCTGCCTGCCGTTCAGGTGCTGGAGGCCTACGGGCCGAAAAAATTTGCCGGTATGCTGCGTAACGCTGGCCTCCCGCTGCTGCTTCCGCCGGGTGCCCAGCCAAATCTCTCTCTGATTTTGGGCGGCGCCGGGGCACGTCTGGAGGATATCGCTGCCGCCTATAGCGCCTTCGCCCGTCATGGCAGGGCGGGCAAGCTGCGCCTGCAGCCCAATGACCCGCTGCTTGAACGCCCGCTGCTGTCGCCGGGCGCGGCGTGGATTATTCGTCGTATTCTGGCGAATGAGGCGCAACCGCTGCCGGACAGCGCACTGACCCAGGTGGTACCGTTGGCGATCAAAACCGGTACCAGCTATGGCTATCGTGATGCCTGGGCGATAGGACTGAATGCGCGCTACGTGATTGGCATCTGGACCGGCAGGCCTGACGGCACTCCGGTGGCCGGGCAGTTTGGCTTTGCCAGCGCCGTGCCGCTGCTCAATCAGGTGAACAACCTGCTGCAGTCGCGCTCGGCGGTGGACGAGGCGCGTCTGCCTCGCGACCCACGCCCGGCATCCGTGGGGCGCGGCGTGATTTGCTGGCCGGGCGGGCAGTCGCTGCCGGAAGGGGATACCAACTGCCGCAGGCGGCTCGCGACCTGGCTGCTGGACGGCAGCCAGCCGCCGACCTTACTGCTGCCGGAGCAGGAGGGCATTCGCGGCATTCGCTTTCCCGTCTGGCTGGATAACGCCGGTCAACGTGTCGCCCCCGACTGCCCGGCGGCGAAAGAGACCACCGTCGAGGTCTGGCCGCTGCCGCTGGAGCCGTGGCTGCCGCAGGCGGAAAGGCGGGGGGCACGGATCCCGACCGCGTCCCAGGTCTGTCCGCCGCTGAGTCAGGCTTTCCCGGCGCCGCTGATTCTCTCGGGGATTCGGGAAGGGGCGGTTATCAGGCGTCTTCCGGGTGAATCGCAGGTCTCCTTACCCCTGATCGCCAGCGGCAGCGACGGCGTGCGCTGGTGGTTTCTCAATGGCGAACCGCTGAACGGGCAGGGACGGGCGTTTACGCTGCGGCTCGACAGGGCAGGGGAGTATCAACTGCTGGTTATGGATGAGGCGGGACAGGTGGCGACGGTGAACTTTTCGCTGCAATAGTCCGTTGGAATAAGAGAAAACACGATCCAGCGCCGATCTGTTGTTAATAATCGTCTTATTTTAAAAAAATGTTACATACATCCATAGGCAATGGCGGGAATGCTCATTATAATCCGCGCCATATTTCGCAGTTATGCAAAACAACAGAACAAATCACAGAGGTTATCATGGCTATTGAACGTACTTTTTCCATCATCAAACCAAACGCGGTGGCAAAAAACGTTATTGGCAGCATCTTTGCTCGCTTTGAAGCGGCAGGGTTCCAGATTGTCGGTACCAAAATGTTGCATCTGACCGTTGAGCAGGCGCGCGGTTTCTATGCTGAACACGACGGTCGTCCTTTCTTTGATGGCCTGGTTGAGTTCATGACCTCTGGCCCAATCGTGGTATCCGTTCTGGAAGGCGAAAACGCCGTTCAGCGTCACCGCGATCTGCTGGGTGCAACCAACCCGGCTAACGCCCTGGCGGGTACCCTGCGCGCTGACTACGCAGACAGCTTCACCGAGAACGGCACCCACGGTTCCGACTCCCTGGAATCTGCTGCCCGCGAAATCGCTTTCTTCTTCGCTGAAGGCGAAGTGTGTGCCCGTAAGCGCTAATCGCGCGGGTTTACACTTTATTTCGTAAATGCCACGTGCAGACGTGGCATCCCTGCGCCAGACTTTGTACAATGCAACGCCCCGGATGAGCCAACTGCTTTCCGGGGCGTTTCTTTTTAACCCTCCAGGGGCCATAACGTGTAACAACGAGGCCGGAATCTATTATGTCTGAATTAGTAAACACCTCCGAAGTCGTCATTCCTGTCGTTGCGAATAAAAACGGTAAAATCAACCTGCTGGATCTGAACCGTCAGCAGATGCGCGAGTTCTTCCTCGAGATGGGTGAGAAGCCGTTTCGTGCCGATCAGGTGATGAAATGGATGTATCACTATTGCAGCGATGACTTTGATGACATGACTGACATCAACAAAGTTCTGCGCAATAAGCTGAAAGAAGTGGCTGAAATTCGCGCCCCGGAAGTGGTGGAAGAGCAGCGTTCAAGCGACGGCACCATCAAATGGGCGATTGCCGTGGGCGATCAGCGCGTTGAAACCGTCTATATCCCGGAAGAAGACCGCGCCACGCTGTGCGTCTCCTCTCAGGTAGGTTGTGCGCTGGAGTGTAAATTCTGCTCGACGGCGCAGCAGGGCTTTAACCGTAACCTGCGTGTGTCGGAAATTATCGGCCAGGTCTGGCGCGCGGCGAAAATCGTCGGTGCGGCGAAAGTGACCGGCACCCGTCCGATTACCAACGTGGTAATGATGGGGATGGGCGAACCGCTGCTGAACCTGACGAACGTGGTACCGGCGATGGAAATCATGCTGGATGACTTCGGTTTTGGTCTCTCCAAACGCCGCGTGACCCTGTCCACCTCAGGCGTTGTCCCTGCGCTGGATAAGCTGGGCGACATGATTGACGTGGCGCTGGCGATCTCTCTGCATGCACCGAATGATGCGATTCGTGATGAAATCGTGCCAATCAACAAGAAGTACAATATCGAGACTTTCCTGAACTCGGTGCGGGGCTACATTTCGAAGTCCAACGCTAATCAGGGTCGCGTCACCATTGAGTACGTCATGCTGGATCATATTAATGACGGCACCGATCATGCGCATGAGCTGGCCGCACTGTTAAAAGATACGCCGTGTAAGATCAACCTGATCCCATGGAACCCGTTCCCGGGCGCGCCGTATGGCCGTAGCTCTAACAGCCGTATCGATCGCTTCTCCAAGGTGCTGATGGATTATGGATTTACCACCATCGTACGTAAAACCCGCGGCGACGATATTGATGCCGCCTGTGGTCAGCTGGCGGGCGAGGTTATCGACCGTACCAAGCGTACGTTGCGTAAGCGTATGCAGGGTGAGACGATCGACGTCAAGACCGTGTGATTTTTATGCGGCCGCGGGGCGTTATCCGCACCCTGGCCGCTGATTACACGAATAAAAAGTCAAAGCACTGTGCTATGAATAATAATTACGGTGCGTTTTTTATGACTTTAAGGCAGTATGTAGCGACGCAACAACAGTTTAGCCTCACTGATGAGCCGGTTCTGTCAAACGAAAAGCTGACAGTTTTGAGCTGCTTTACTAAGGTTAACTGACCAGAAGTTTCGCGGTGCAGGCGCATTGTGATTCACCGGCGCCTGGATCCTCAATTCTCACGTACCAGTAGTTGTAGCGAATGAATACTGAAGCCACTCACGACCAAAATGCAGCACTTTCCACTGGCGTTCGTCTTCGCAACGCCCGTGAACAACTCGGCCTGAGTCAGCAAACCGTTGCTGAACGCCTGTGCCTGAAGGTTTCCACGGTCCGCGATATTGAAGAGGATAAGGCTCCTGCCGATCTTGCTTCGACGTTTCTGCGTGGTTATATCCGCTCTTATGCGAAACTGGTGCATATTCCTGAAAATGAACTGCTGCCGATGATGGAAAAGCAGGCACCTGTCAGACCGGCGAAAGTTGCGCCGATGCAAAGTTTTTCGCTGGGCAAACGCCGTAAAAAACGTGATGGCTGGCTGATGAGCTTTACCTGGCTGGTACTGTTTGTCGTGATCGGCCTGACGGGCGCCTGGTGGTGGCAAAACCACAAAGCGCAGCAGGAAGAGATCACCACCATGGCCGATCAGTCCACCGCCGAGCTGAATGGCTCGGCGGGTGACGGCGCCCAGAGCATCCCCCTGAACACTGACACCGCCGCAACCGCCAGCGAACCGCAGGTACCTGCGAGCAATATGCCGGATGCGGCCACGGCGCAAAACAACGCGCCTGTTGCCGGACAGACCGCGCAAGCGCCTGCCGACAACGCGGTTGTGTCGCCTTCTCAAGCTAACGTCGAGACCGCACCCGCGGTCACGGCGGATAACGCCGTTCAGCCACTGCCAGCCGATCCGGCTGGCGTGTCTGCTGCCCCTACAGATCCGAACGCGCTGGTGATGAACTTCTCTGCCGATTGCTGGCTTGAAGTGACCGACGCGACCGGTAAAAAACTGTTCAGCGGTCTGCAACGTAAAGATGGCAGTTTAAATCTGGCAGGCCAGGCGCCGTACAAGCTCAAAATTGGTGCTCCGTCAGCGGTGCAGATCCAGTTTCAGGGAAAACCTGTCGATCTGAGCCGTTTTATCAGAACTAACCAGGTTGCGCGTCTGACCCTCAATGCCGAACAATCAGCAGCACAGTAACAGTCAGGCAACGCGGGAGATTTTTCATGCATAACCAGGCTCCTATTCCACGTAGAAAATCGAAACGTATCTACGTCGGAAATGTGCCGATTGGCGATGGTGCTCCTATCGCCGTTCAGTCAATGACCAACACCCGTACCACTGACGTGGCGGCGACGGTCAATCAGATCAAAGCGTTAGAACGCGTTGGCGCAGATATCGTTCGCGTCTCCGTGCCGACAATGGATGCGGCAGAAGCGTTCAAACTCATCAAACAGCAGGTCTCTGTTCCGCTGGTTGCCGATATTCACTTCGACTACCGTATCGCGCTCAAAGTGGCGGAATACGGTGTAGATTGCCTGCGTATCAATCCCGGCAACATCGGTAGTGAAGAGCGTATCCGCGCAGTCGTCGATTGTGCCCGCGACAGAAATATTCCCATCCGTATCGGCGTGAACGCCGGTTCTCTGGAAAAAGATCTGCAGGAAAAGTACGGCGAGCCGACGCCGCAGGCGCTGCTGGAATCCGCCATGCGCCATGTGGATCATCTCGATCGCCTGAACTTCGATCAGTTCAAAGTCAGCGTCAAAGCCTCTGATGTCTTCCTGGCCGTCGAGTCCTATCGTCTGCTGGCGAAGCAGATCGATCAGCCCCTGCACCTGGGGATTACCGAAGCCGGTGGCGCCCGCAGCGGTGCGGTGAAATCGGCTATTGGCCTTGGTCTACTGCTCAACGAAGGCATTGGTGACACCCTGCGCGTTTCGCTGGCAGCCGATCCGGTCGAAGAGATCAAAGTCGGTTTTGATATTTTGAAGTCGCTGCGCATTCGTGCCCGCGGCATTAACTTCATCGCCTGTCCGACCTGTTCGCGCCAGGAGTTTGATGTTATTGGCACGGTCAATGCCCTCGAGCAGCGTCTGGAAGATATCATCACCCCGATGGATATCTCGATTATCGGTTGTGTGGTGAACGGTCCGGGTGAAGCGCTGGTCTCAACGCTGGGCGTCACCGGTGGCAACAAGAAAAGTGGTCTCTATGAAGATGGCGTCCGCAAAGATCGTCTGGATAATAACGACATGATCGATCAGCTTGAAGCCCGCATCCGCGCCAAAGCAGCGATGCTGGATGAAGCGAAGCGCATCAGCGTGCAACAACTGGAAAAATAACGTGATGGGAAGCGGTGTGCTTCCTGTGTATGATTGAACCCTTCGGTTAATGAACCCCAGGGTTCATTTTTGTCTATAGAAAGAGAACAAACGTGGCAAAGAACATTCAAGCCATTCGCGGCATGAACGATTACCTGCCTGGCGAGACCGCCATCTGGCAACGCATTGAAGGCACCCTCAAGCAGGTGCTCGGCAGCTACGGTTACAGTGAAATCCGTTTGCCGATTGTAGAGCAGACCCCGTTATTCAAACGCGCCATCGGTGAAGTCACCGACGTGGTTGAAAAAGAGATGTATACCTTTGAGGACCGCAACGGCGACAGCCTGACCCTGCGTCCGGAAGGTACGGCGGGCTGTGTACGCGCCGGCATCGAGCATGGTCTCCTGTACAATCAGGAGCAGCGCCTGTGGTATATCGGCCCAATGTTCCGCCACGAACGTCCGCAGAAAGGACGCTATCGTCAGTTTAACCAGCTGGGTGTGGAAGTGTTTGGTCTGCAAGGACCGGATATCGACGCCGAGCTGATTATGCTCACCGCCCGCTGGTGGCGCGCGCTGGGCATCTCTGAACACGTCACGCTGGAGCTGAACTCCATCGGTTCCCTGGACGCGCGCGCGAACTACCGTGATGCGCTGGTTGCGTTCCTGGAACAGCATCAGGACAAGCTGGACGAAGATTGCAAACGTCGCATGTACAGCAACCCGCTGCGCGTGCTGGATTCCAAAAACCCGGACGTGCAGGCACTGCTGAACGATGCGCCAGCGCTGGGCGATTATCTGGATGAAGAATCCCGTGAACACTTCGCCGGTCTGTGTAAGCAGCTGGAAGCCGCAGGTATTGCCTATACGGTGAACCAGCGCTTGGTACGTGGCCTGGACTACTACAACCGCACCGTGTTTGAGTGGGTCACCACCAGCCTCGGTTCGCAGGGTACGGTCTGTGCGGGCGGTCGTTACGACGGCCTGGTCGAACAGTTAGGCGGTCGTGCTGCACCGGCGGTTGGCTTTGCGATGGGTCTTGAACGACTTGTTTTGTTAGTTCAGGCAGTTAATCCGGAATTTAAAGCCGATCCTGTTGTCGATATATACCTGGTGGCCTCAGGCGCGGAAACGCAGTCTGCGGCAATGCAGCTTGCCGAACGCGTGCGCGATGCGCTGCCGGACGCTAAGCTGATGACCAACCATGGCGGCGGCAACTTTAAAAAACAGTTTGCGCGTGCCGATAAATGGGGCGCGCGTGTCGCACTGGTACTTGGCGAGTCAGAAGTGGCTAACGGCGAAGTAGTAGTGAAAGATCTGCGCTCTGGTGAGCAAACAACGGTAACGCAGGACGGCGTTGCGGCGCACTTGCGCACTCTACTGGGCTAAGGAGAAAGACTGCGTGGAAATGTACGAGAACGAAAACGACCAGGTCGACGCGATTAAACGCTTCTTTGCTGAAAACGGCAAAGCGCTGGCTGTCGGGGTGGTTTTAGGTATTGGCGCGCTGATGGGCTGGCGTTACTGGAACAGTCATCAGGTCGATTCTGCGCGCGGTTCCTCTTTACAGTATGAAAATACGGTGAGCGCCATTCGTGCCGATCAGCCGGAATCGCTGGCAGCGGCAGAGAAATTTGCGGCAGAAACCAAAAACACCTATGGTGCGCTGGCTTCGCTCGAAGTGGCTCAGCAGTTCGTGGATAAAAACGAGCTGGATAAAGCGGCAGCGCAGCTGCAGCAGGGGCTGGCCGCAACGAAAGACGCCAACCTCAAAGCGGTGATTAACCTGCGTCTCGCCCGTATTCAGGTTCAGCAGAAAAAGACTGATGAAGCCCTGAAAACGCTGGAGACCGTGAAAGGTGAAGGTTTTGCCTCGATTGTGGCCGACTTGCGCGGTGAAGCACTGCTCAGCAAGGGCGACAAACAAGGCGCGCGCAGCGCATGGGAAGCGGGCGTGAAAAGCAACGCCTCACCTGCGCTGAGCGAAATGATGCAGATGAAAATAAATAATTTGTCCGTCTGAGAGGGACCCAATGCAATTGCGTAAATTACTTCTGCCAGGACTGCTTTCCGTTACGTTATTGAGTGGCTGTTCACTGTTCAGTGGCGAAGAAGATATTGTCACCATGTCACCGCTGCCAACGGTTGAAAATCAGTTTGCACCGTCCACTGCCTGGAGCACTTCCGTCGGCAGTGGTATTGGTGATTTTTATTCCAACCTGCATCCGGCGTTTGCGGACAGCGTGGTCTACGCTGCTGACCGTAAAGGCACCGTTAAAGCGGTGAATGCGGATGACGGCAAAGAAGTGTGGTCGATTAACCTCGCTGAAAAAAGCGGCTGGATCTCCCGCTCGCCTGCACTGCTCTCCGGCGGTCTGGCTGTGGCTGGCGGCCATGTGTACGTGGGCAGCGAGAAGGCCCAGGTCTATGCCCTTAACACCAGCGATGGCTCCGTTGCGTGGCAAACCCGCGTGGCGGGCGAAGCCCTTTCACGTCCGGTTGTCAGCGACGGCATGGTGCTGATTCATACCGCCAACGGTCAGCTGCAGGCGTTGAATGAAGCTGACGGTGCGGTGAAGTGGACCGTTAACCTGGATATGCCTGCACTCTCCCTGCGCGGCGAATCTGCCCCGGCTACCGCGTTTGGTGCGGCCGTTGTGGGTGGCGATAACGGTCGCGTCAGCGCCGTATTGATGCAGCAGGGGCAGCTGATTTGGCAGCAGCGTATCTCTCAGGCAACCGGTCCGACCGAAATCGACCGTCTGAGCGATGTGGATACCACGCCGGTCATTGCCAATGGCGTTGTGTATGCGCTGGCCTATAATGGCAACCTGACGGCGATGGATCTGCGTAGCGGCCAGGTCATGTGGAAACGCGAGCTGGGTTCAGTCAATGATTTCGTGGTTGAAGGTAACCGCATCTTCCTGGTTGACCAGAACGATCGCCTGCTGGCGCTCAGCACCGACGGTGGCGTGACGCTGTGGACGCAAAGCGATCTGCTGCACCGCCTGCTGACCGCACCGGTGCTGTATAACGGCAGCCTGGTGGTGGGTGATAGCGAAGGCTACATGCACTGGGTTGACCCGACCAACGGTCGCTTTGTCGCGCAGGAAAAAGTCGACAGCTCTGGGTTCCTGACCGAACCGGTAGTGGCTGACGGCAAACTGCTGATTCAGGCAAAAGACGGCACGCTGTACGCGATCACGCGTTAATCACAGCGGTTGTAGTATACTCAACGGCTCCTGTTGCTTCAGGGGCCGTTTTGATTTTTTAAAAAACGCCGCAAACGCGACGTGATATCGAATTTTATGAGGCTTTAATCATGGTACCTGTGGTCGCGCTTGTCGGGCGCCCGAACGTTGGAAAATCCACTCTGTTTAACCGTTTAACACGCACCCGAGATGCGCTGGTTGCGGATTTCCCGGGGCTCACGCGTGACCGTAAGTACGGTCGTGCAGAAGTGGAAGGTCGCGAGTTCATCTGTATCGATACCGGTGGTATCGACGGTACAGAAGACGGCGTCGAAACCCGCATGGCGGAACAATCCCTGCTGGCAATTGAAGAGGCAGACATTGTGCTGTTTATGGTTGATGCGCGCGCGGGCCTGATGCCTGCGGATACCGCCATCGCCAAGCACCTGCGCTCGCGTGAAAAAGCCACCTTCCTGGTTGCCAACAAAACTGACGGCATCGATGCCGATCAGGCGATGGCGGACTTCTGGTCGCTTGGTCTGGGTGATATCTACCCGATCGCCGCGTCTCACGGTCGTGGCGTCACCAGCCTGCTGGAAACCGCTCTGCTGCCGTTCGTGGACGAGATCAACCCGCCGGAAGAAATCGATGAAGATGCGGCCTACTGGGCGCAGTTCGAAGCCGATCAAGCCGGCGCTGAGGGCGTAGAAGAGCCTGAAGACGACTTCAATCCGCAGGATCTGCCGATCAAGCTGGCCATCGTTGGTCGTCCGAACGTCGGGAAGTCCACACTGACAAACCGTATCCTCGGTGAAGATCGCGTCGTCGTTTACGACATGCCGGGTACCACCCGCGACAGCATCTACATCCCGATGGAACGTGACGAGCGTGAATATATTCTGATCGATACTGCCGGGGTGCGTAAGCGCGGCAAAATCACCGATGTGGTTGAAAAATTCTCGGTGATCAAAACCCTGCAGGCGATTGAAGACGCCAACGTGGTGATGCTGGTGATTGACGCCCGTGAAGGCATCTCTGACCAGGACCTCTCGCTGCTGGGCTTTATCCTCAACAGCGGACGCTCGCTGGTTATCGTCGTCAATAAGTGGGACGGCCTGAGTAATGAAGTGCGTGAGCAGGTCAAAGAGATGCTGGACTTCCGTCTGGGCTTTATCGACTTTGCCCGCGTGCACTTTATCTCTGCTCTGCACGGCAGCGGCGTAGGTAACCTGTTTGAATCCGTACGCGAAGCCTACGACTGCTCCACCCGTCGTGTCGGTACCGCGATGCTGACCCGCATCATGACCATGGCGGCAGAGGATCATCAGCCACCGCTGGTGCGCGGTCGTCGCGTGAAGCTGAAATATGCCCACGCCGGGGGTTATAACCCGCCAATCGTGGTTATCCACGGTACCCAGGTGAAGGATCTGCCGGATTCTTACAAACGCTATCTGATGAACTACTTCCGTAAATCACTGGAAGTAATGGGTACGCCAATCCGCATCCAGTTCAAGGAAGGGGAAAACCCGTTTGCTGGCAAACGTAACACCCTTACGCCGAACCAAATGCGTAAGCGTAAGCGTTTGATTAAACACATTAAGAAAAGCAAGTAATCCTTGCTGATGCTGGAAAGCTCGCGCCTGTCGCGGGCTTTTTTTATGTCCGGAGCTGATAAATAATGTTGGCTACGACATTGAAACAAACGAGGTAGGCACATGCAGATTGGCTTTGTCGGGCTGGGCGCGGTGGTGGAAACGGCGTACTTACCCGCATTACAAAACACTTTCGGTCCTTCACTTTGCTGTGTTGGATTTGATATCCAGCCCGAGAGGACGCTGGCGGGCGTCACACGCTGTGCTTCGCTGGACGAGCTGCTTGCAGAGCCCCTGGATACGCTGTTTATCACCACAGCATCGCTGCAGCACCTTGAGGTGCTTGAGCGGGCGGTTAACGCCTCTATTGCGCGCATTGTTGTGGAAAAACCGATTGTCGCCACGCTTTCACAGATTGCGACCCTGAAAAACCTGCTGGCAGCGCCCGACGTTGCAGGCCGCGTGCTGGCCCTCGATCACTGGATGGCACGCCTCGGCACGGTGCAGCTGGCGCTGATTGATTCTTTATCCGGGATCGTCAAAATCGAAGGGTTTCTTCAGGAGCCGAGCGGCTTCAACGCCGCGGGAGAGCCCATCGCACTGAACTTTGCCACCGGTGAGCCGGATACGCGGACGCTTCGCCATCCTGACGGTGTGATTCTGGATATCGGGACGCATGTGCTGGCAATGCTACGTGAAACGACGCGCTATCTGGGCGGTAACGACGAGATGAGCCTGCAGGTTATCACCGCCAAAGACCGGCTGGGGCAGGATATTGCGAAAGGTGACCTGATCACAGCAGAAGGCGAGGCGCACCTTCAGGGCTGGATTAGCGGCGTGCCGGTGGATATCTGGCTGAACAAATATGCGGGACCGTCAGGCGGGCAAAAAGGACTCCGGCTGTACCTGAGCGATGGCAGGATCATCAGCCACGACAGACGCGGCACAGAAGATGTGCTGGAGCTGATTGAGGGCGAGGACATTCAACGCTGGCACATTCCCGGCACGATCTACGCCCACTGTCTGGCGGAACATATTCTGGGGGCAAAAAGTCTGTTTGAACGCGAGCCAGAGGAGGTGCCGCGCACGACCCGGCGCAGGCTGGAAGAGGTCGAACTGCTGCTGAGCTTACAACAGCAGCTGCGTGGCCCGCACTGAGCGCATCGTGTAAAATCAACGTAGTAATGAATTTTCAGAGAAGGAGTCACCATGTCGATTACCTGTCCGGACTGCCAGGCACCGCTGACGCCGCAAAACGGCCTGGCCCACTGCGATACCTGCAATAAGGATATCCCCCTGGAGCCGCGCTGCCCGGAGTGCCACAAGCCACTCCAGGTGTTAAAAGCCTGCGGTGCGGTCGATTACTTTTGCCAGAATGGCCACGGATTGATTTCGAAAAAACGCGTGGAATTTGTGCCGGTTTAAACCGGCTTTTTCTTGCGCGTTTTTTTGGCGGGGGTGACGCCTTTTACTTCGCTCTCGACCCAACCGTCGGCCAACCGGGTGGTGAGCCTATCCCCGGCTTTAACCTGTTTGGTCTGCTTTAACACGCTGCCGTCGGTAGCGGTAGTGACGCTGTAGCCGCGCGCCAGCGTGGAGAGTGGGCTGACGGCTTCCAGATGGGTGACCGCATTGCCAAAACGCTCGCGCGTGGCGCCCAGGCGCGCGCGCAGGTTATCGGCAAGACGATATTCCAGCTGTTGGATCCGCGTTTGCGCGCGATAAATACGTGGCTGCGGGTTGTGCTGATTCAGGCGCAGGGTAGTGCGCTGCTGGCGCTGTCCCGCCCGTTTAAGCTGATTGTCGACCGCGAGGTTCATTCGCTGACGCAGACGTTCCAGCACCGTTTGCTGACGCGCCAGACGCAGCTGGGGATGTTGTTGCTGCAGGCGATGGTAAAGCTGGGTAAAACGCCGCGTGCGGTTGGCGAGAAAATAGTCCATCGCCATTTCCAGGCGCTGCTGGCCGTTCTGAATCTGGCGCAGCAACTCCTGCTGGTTGCGGCTCACCACTTCGGCGGCGGCTGACGGCGTCGGCGCGCGCAGGTCAGCAACAAAATCGGCGATGGTGACGTCCGTTTCGTGCCCGACGGCGCTGACTACCGGAATAAGGCTGGCGAAAATCGCCCGCGCCACGCGCTCATCGTTAAAACTCCACAGATCTTCCAGCGAACCGCCGCCGCGTCCAACGATCAGGACATCACACTCCTTGCGTGCGTTAGCCAGCGCAATGGCGCGAACGATTTGCCCCGGCGCGTCATCGCCCTGGACCGCCGTCGGGTAGATGATGATCGGCAGGGAAGGGTCGCGGCGTTTCAGCACGTGCAGAATGTCATGCAGCGCGGCACCGGTTCTGGAGGTGATCACCCCAATGCAGCGAGCAGGGGAGGGAAGCGGTTTTTTGTACTGCTGATCGAACAGCCCCTCTGCTGCCAGCGTTGTCTTTAGCTGCTCGTATTTCTGCTGCAGCAGGCCTTCGCCCGCGGGCTGCATGCTTTCGACAATGATTTGATAATCACCGCGCGGCTCGTACAGGGTGATATTGGCGCGTACCAGCACCTGCTGCCCGTGCTGAGGGCGGAACGTCACCCGACGATTGCTGTTGCGGAACATCGCGCAGCGTACCTGGGCGTTGTCATCCTTCAGCGTAAAATACCAGTGGCCGGACGATGGCTGCGTGAAATTGGAAATTTCACCGCTGATCCAAACCTGTCCCATTTCCTGCTCAAGCAGCAAACGAACCGTTTGATTAAGGCGGCTAACGGTAAAAATTGAGGGGGTCTGAGAGGATAACATGTGAGCGAGATCAAATTTTAAATCAGCAAGTTATTCAGTCGATAGTAACCCGCTGAGACACGATCGCAAGCATTTTTTATAAAAAAGTGTAGATGCAATCGGTTACGCTCTGTATAATGCCACGGCAATATTTAACCATCCAGGTCAGAGATATTGCCCATGCTACGTATCGCTAAAGAAGCACTGACGTTTGACGACGTCCTCCTTGTTCCCGCTCACTCCACCGTTCTGCCGAATACTGCCGACCTCAGCACGCAGTTGACTAAAACCATTCGTTTGAACATTCCTATGCTCTCCGCGGCAATGGACACCGTGACTGAAGCGCGTCTGGCTATCGCTCTGGCGCAGGAAGGCGGCATTGGCTTTATCCATAAAAACATGTCTATCGAGCGCCAGGCGGAAGAAGTTCGCCGCGTGAAGAAGCATGAATCTGGCATCGTTTCCGACCCACAATCCGTTCTGCCAACCACCACCCTGCAGGAAGTCAAAGCCCTGACCGAGCGTAATGGTTTTGCAGGCTACCCGGTTGTGACCGCGGACAATGAACTGGTAGGCATCATTACTGGCCGTGACGTACGTTTCGTTACCGACCTCAGCCAGCCGGTCAGCGTCTACATGACCCCGAAAGAGCGTCTGGTGACCGTCCGTGAAGGCGAATCCCGCGACGTTGTCTTTGCGAAGATGCACGAAAAGCGCGTTGAGAAAGCACTGGTTGTCGACAGCGGCTTCCACCTGCGCGGCATGATCACCGTAAAAGACTTCCAGAAAGCAGAACGTAAACCGAACGCCTGTAAAGACGAGCATGGCCGTCTGCGCGTCGGTGCGGCAGTTGGCGCGGGTGCGGGCAACGAAGAGCGCGTTGATGCGCTGGTTGCGGCAGGCGTTGACGTGCTGCTGATCGACTCCTCCCACGGCCACTCCGAAGGCGTGCTGCAGCGCATTCGTGAAACCCGTGCGAAATACCCGGATCTGCAAATCATCGGCGGCAACGTGGCAACGGGCTCAGGCGCTCGCGCACTGGCTGAAGCTGGTTGCAGCGCGGTAAAAGTGGGGATCGGTCCTGGCTCTATCTGTACCACCCGTATCGTAACCGGCGTAGGCGTCCCGCAGATCACCGCAGTTTCCGACGCGGTTGAAGCGCTGGAAGGTACCGGTATTCCGGTTATCGCCGACGGCGGCATCCGTTTCTCAGGCGATATCGCTAAAGCGATCGCAGCTGGAGCAGCAGCGGTGATGGTTGGCTCCATGCTGGCCGGTACCGAAGAATCCCCGGGCGAGATCGAACTGTTCCAGGGCCGTTCTTACAAATCCTATCGCGGGATGGGCTCCCTGGGCGCGATGTCCAAAGGGTCGTCTGACCGTTACTTCCAGACCGATAACGCGGCTGACAAACTGGTGCCGGAAGGGATCGAAGGCCGTGTGGCGTATAAAGGCTACCTGAAAGAGATCATTCACCAGCAGATGGGCGGCCTGCGTTCCTGTATGGGTCTGACCGGCTGTGGTACCATCGACCTGCTGCGTACTAAAGCGGAATTTGTACGTATCAGCGGTGCGGGTATTCAGGAAAGTCACGTTCACGACGTGACCATCACCAAAGAGTCCCCGAACTACCGCATGGGCTCCTGATAATTTCCACGCCCGGCTTTATGCCGGGCGATTTTGTTTCACTTGCCTCGGAATTAGCGTCAATGACGGAAAATATTCATAAACATCGCATTCTTATCCTCGATTTTGGTTCGCAGTACACTCAGCTGGTTGCACGTCGCGTGCGTGAACTTGGCGTTTACTGCGAGCTGTGGGCGTGGGATGTCACGGAAGCACAAATTCGCGAATTCAACCCAAGCGGCATTATTCTTTCCGGTGGCCCGGAAAGCACCACCGAGAACAACAGCCCGCGCGCGCCGCAGTATGTGTTCGAAGCCGGTGTTCCGGTATTCGGCGTTTGCTACGGCATGCAGACCATGGCGATGCAGCTGGGTGGCCACGTTGAAGCCTCTAACGAGCGTGAGTTTGGCTATGCGCAGGTTGAAGTGCAGACCGACAGCGCCCTGATCCGCGGTATCGAAGATTCCCTGACCGCTGATGGCAAACCGCTGCTCGACGTGTGGATGAGCCACGGCGATAAAGTCACGGCGATCCCGTCCGACTTCGTGACCGTTGCCAGCACCGAGACCTGCCCGTTTGCCATTATGGCCAACGAAGAAAAACGCTTCTACGGCGTGCAGTTCCACCCGGAAGTGACCCACACCCGTCAGGGTATGCGCATGCTGGACCGCTTCGTGCGTGACATCTGCCAGTGTGAAGCCCTGTGGACTCCGGCAAAAATCATCGACGACGCCATCGAGCGTATTCGCCAGCAGGTGGGTGACGATAAAGTCATTCTCGGCCTGTCCGGCGGCGTTGACTCCTCCGTAACCGCGATGCTGCTGCACCGCGCCATCGGTAAAAACCTGACCTGCGTCTTCGTGGATAACGGCCTGCTGCGTCTGAACGAAGCTGAACAGGTTATGGACATGTTTGGCGACCACTTCGGCCTGAACATCGTTCACGTTGAAGGCGAAGAGCGTTTCCTGACTGCGCTGGCGGGCGAGAACGATCCGGAAGCGAAGCGTAAAATCATTGGCCGCGTGTTCGTGGAAGTGTTCGACGAGCAGGCGCTGCGTCTGGAAGACGTGAAGTGGCTGGCGCAGGGCACCATCTACCCGGACGTGATCGAATCGGCGGCCTCTGCCACCGGTAAAGCGCACGTCATCAAATCTCACCACAACGTGGGCGGCCTGCCGAAAGAGATGAAGATGGGTCTGGTTGAGCCGCTGCGTGAGCTGTTCAAAGACGAAGTGCGTAAGATCGGTCTGGAACTGGGCCTGCCGTACGACATGCTGTACCGTCACCCGTTCCCGGGTCCAGGTCTGGGCGTGCGCGTGCTGGGCGAAGTGAAGAAAGAGTACTGCGACCTGCTGCGTCGTGCGGACGCGATCTTCATCGAAGAGCTGCATAAAGCTGACCTGTACAACAAAGTGAGCCAGGCGTTCACCGTGTTCCTGCCAGTCCGTTCCGTGGGTGTGATGGGCGATGGCCGTAAGTACGACTGGGTTGTCTCGCTGCGTGCCGTCGAGACCATCGACTTTATGACCGCACACTGGGCGCACCTGCCGTACGATTTCTTAGGCCGCGTGTCTAACCGTATCATCAATGAAGTTAATGGCATCTCGCGTGTTGTGTATGACATCAGCGGTAAGCCACCTGCGACGATTGAGTGGGAATAACCCCTCCTGATCGCTAAACAAAGCCCTCGGATCCCTCCGGGGGCTTTTTTGTTTGCCGCTGCCCGATAAACAGCGTCACCGCCAGCCCGGCAATCACCAGTGTCAGCCCCCACGATACCCACATCGCGCCAGTGGTGCCTAACATCCTGTTCAGCCATGCATATGCCAGCGGGGAAGCCGCTGCCATCAGCTGGGCGGGGATCAGCAGCACGCCGGTGCGCCTGGCGTACTCTTCAGGCGCAAACAGCTGTAGCGGCAGGGTAGCTTTGACGATGGTCACCAGACCGTTAATCGCCCCATAGCCCAGCACAAAACCGGCTGCCGACCACAGGTAAAGCGAGCTGCTCAGTCCGAGCAAAAAACAGACCGGCATCGCCAGGGCTGTTACGAGGGTCAGTCTCAGCGGGGTGAGTCCTGCGCCTGCTACCACCTCCAGAAAGCGAGCCCCCGTCTGCCCAATCCCCCATAGCATGCCGATGGCAACCGGCAGACCTGTGCTTGCGATAAATTCTGGCAGGTGCGTGGAGGTGCCGTTAGAAACAAACGTGATCAGCGCAATAAACGTTGCGTACAGCCAGCCGTTGCGTCGCGTCTTGTCATCGGCAGAGGAAGTCGGTTGGCGCTTACTCACTGCAGGAAGGGTCTGATTGGGCAGCGAGCGGGTAAGCGCCGCGCTCAGCAAACCAAACAGGGCATAGACCAGCAGCGTTTCTCGCCAGTTCATCAGCGTCAGCAACGCTTCGCCCAGCGGCCAGAACACCACCGAAGCCAGCCCGCCCGCCAGCGTCACGCGGGAAATCGTTCGCCGTGCCTGCTGCCCGTAGAGATTAACCAACGCGGCGAACAGCGCGTCATACAGCGACAGGCGCATGCCGATCCCGGTAACAATCCATGCGAGATACCAGCCCACCAGCGACTGACAATACGCCATCGCCACGCAGCTGGTAGCAATCAGCAGCGTACCGATCATCACCGTGCGCTGCCCGCCGATAAGCGCCAGTAAGCGGGCGACACGCGGTGACAGGGCAGCCATCACCAGCATGGCGAGCGTCAGGCCTGAATAGATCGCCGGTGACGACCAGCCGGTGTCGGCCGTTATCGCCCGGGCCAATGTTCCCGGCATATAAAATGAAATCCCCCAGTTGATAAGCTGATTACAACCGAGGGTGAAGGGGAGCGCGCGAGCCAGGACAGGGGATTTCATTATCTATCATTCCGTTAGAGAGTTGTCCTGAGCATAGCCCGCGCGGTATGGTGCTGGCAGGCCTGTACGTTTATGACTGCTATAAGAGAAACTTTGCGATGACGACGCTCAATCTGGGACATCTGGCGACCTTTCGACTGGTCGTTCAGCGGGGCAGTTTTTCTGCGGCTGCGGACGTGCTGGGCCTGTCGCAGCCGGCGGTCAGTTTGCAGATCCGTCAGCTGGAGCAGTTTCTCCAGGCGCGTTTAATTGAGCGTACCGGGCGGGGGATCAAAGCCACGGCGGCCGGGCTGGCGCTGGTGACGCATGGCGAGCGCATTGAGCAGGCGGTGGATGAAGCGATCCGTTCGGTGGCCGGGTTCAGTCATGAGGTGAGCGGCACCCTCGCAATCGGCATGGGGGCGACTGCCTGCATCCATCTTTTGCCGCCGCTATTGCAGCAGCTTCGTCAGGATCACCCTCTGTTGAGGGTAGGCGTTACGACAGGCAATACCCTTGATATTGTCCGTGCGATAGAGGAGAACCGCCTCGATCTGGGTCTGGTGACGTTACCCGCGGCGGGGCCTGCGCTGGCCATTACGCCGGTGCTGGATGAAGAGTTTGTGTTTATTGCCGCTGAGGATCAGCAGGCGCAGTTCGATGCGCTGACTGCCGAGAATCTGCACCAACAGCCCTTGATCGCATTCAGTGCCGGGAGCAGCACCCGGATCATGATCGACAGTTGGTTCCAGGCCAGCGGCGTGCAGGCAGTGCCGATCATGCAATCAGGCAGTATCGAAGCCATCAAACGGATGGTATGCGTTGGACTGGGCTACAGTATCATTCCCCGCATGGCCGTCAGCAGTGAGCAAGACCGTCAGGGATTGTGTGTGCGTTCGCTTACGCCGGTTTTACAGCGTCAGCTGGCGATAGTAATGCGGCAGGATAAAATTCTGAGCAAAGGCATTAGCGAAGTGATTCGGCTATTACAAAACGTCTGATAATTGAAATCGTTACTCACTCACGCATTAATTAATTTTCGGCGAGGAAGGTTCAACGTAATCCACAGACAGGCCGGACTGTTGTGCCTGTTTTTTTTCCTGATGGTGATACCAGGCGCCGATAGAGGAATAGACAAAACGGCCAAGGAAAAAGAATAAACTGATTAGCAGTATGATACGCGTCATTCGAGTGTTAAACCGATGTCGTTTGCGCATACGTGTGGCCTGACTCACTGTGGATTTCCTGAAATACCCTGCGGGCGATGGGCTCATTAAGGCACACGGGCGCACAGGGGTCAATTATTCGTAATGTAAAATTCCGTCAACGAATAACATACTTAATGTTATGTATAATAATTAGATTATTTACGCCATTGATAATTAGCACAAAAATAGGGTTAAAAAATGTGATTATCCTACTTCGTTATTAATATGTTTGATTTAAGTCAACTATTGCTTGCCGTTGCTAACTAAAATCTTTGCTCCACATTCGTGTAATCATTTTTTGTCTGCACGGCAACGTCGTCAGGTTGGATGCCTGTCTGAACTCCCCCTGGATGAGTGGGTTAACTATGGCATCTATGACTATTTTTTCGTTCTACCAAAAACACAAAGATCGCTGGTGGGCGCTTCCGTTGATTTTGCCCGGTGCGCTGTTGCCGCTGGCGCACGCTGCCACAACCTACACGCAGATGCAGGGGAGTCTGGTAGTGCTGTATTACATGCCGCTGGCGTTGCTGCTGTCGCTGATGTTGTTCTACGGGATGGCAGCGGTCCCCGGCATCATTCTGGCGTTATTCCTGCACTATTATCCGACGATTGGCGGTTACGAAACGGCGGCAGCAATCGGCCATTTCCTGATCACGATAATCCTCAGCTGGGGGGGATACCGGATGTTTACCCCGCGGCGCAATATGATCTCCTATGGCGACGGGCAACTGATGGCGCAACGGATGATCTGGCAGATGCTCTGCCCGGCGACCTTGTTTCTGCTGTTGTTCCAGTTTGCGGTGTATCTTGGCGTCTACGAACAACGCTTTAACCTGGCGGGCATCAGCGAGCCTGGTATCCGCGCGTTAATCAATTACCAGGGGCTGCTGGTCGGGTGTCTGACCGGGGTGCCATTTTGCTATCTGCTGATCCGCATTATCCGTCATCCTCGCTATCTGCGCAGCCTGCTGTCGCAGACCCTCCTCCAGATAGACCGTAAGGTCACGCTGGTCGAAATGGGGGTCTGGAGTCTGGTCACCGGTGCGCTGCTGGCTTTGCTGCTGTGGCCCATTAATGAGAACAGCACCATCTTTAGCACCAACTACACGCTGTCGCTCCTGATGCCGGTTATGCTCTGGGGGTCGATGCGTTTTGGCTACAGGCTGATGTCGCTTATCTGGACGCCGGTGCTGATTATCTCGATCCACTACTTCTATCGCTATATTCCCTGGACCCAGGGATATGACCTGCAGCTCACCATTACCACATCCAGCTATCTGGTCTTCACCTTTGTGGTGGTCTACATGGCCGTGCTGGCGACGCGTCAACGGGCAATCACGACTCGCGCCAGCCGACTGGCGTTTCTCGACCCGATAGTGCATATGCCGAACCTGCGCGCCCTCAGCCGCGCGCTGGGCAAAAAGCCCTGGTCGGTGCTCTGTTTCTTGCGCATGCCGGAGCTGGAAGTGCTTGGGCGCAACTACGGCGTGCTGCTGCGTATTCAGTACAAGCAGAAGCTGGCGGCGTGGCTGGGTGAATATTTGCAACCGGATGAGTGCGTTTACCAGCTTTCGGGGCACGATCTGGTGCTCAGGCTGAATACTGAAGCGCATCAGTCGCGAATGGATGAACTGGATCAGCACATTAAACGCTTCCGCTTTTACTGGGACGGGATGCCGCTTCAGCCGCAGGTGGGGGTCAGCTACTGCTACGTTACTTCCCCGGTGGTGCATCTTTATTTGCTGCTGGGCGAGCTCAGTACGATTGCGGATCTCTCTCTGTCGACCAATCACCCGGAAAACCTGCAGCAGCGGGGTGCCATCAATTTACAGCGCGGCCTGAAAGATAAAGTGGCGATGATGAACCGCCTGCAGCAAGCGCTGGAGAAAGACCAGTTTACCCTGATGGCTCAGCGGGTGCAGGGCGTGCGGGGCGATAACTATTATGAAGTGCTTATCCGCCTGCAAAATGACGACGGGGAACTGATATCGCCCGATACGTTTTTGCCGGTGGCGCAAGAGTTTGGCCTCTCGTCACGTATTGATCTCTGGGTACTGGAGACGACGCTGCAGTTTATGGCCGACAATCGGCAGAGCCTTCCGGCGCAGCGCTTTGCCATCAATCTGTCGCCTACATCCATCTGCCGGGCGCAGCTGCCGCTGGAGGTTAAACGCCTGTTGCAAAAGTATGCGGTTGAGTCCTGGCAACTGGTATTTGAGATCACCGAGAGCAGCAGTTTTGGTAATGCCGGGCTGGCGACTCAGACGGTCAACCAGCTGCAGCAGATGGGGTGTCGGATCGCGATTGACGATTTTGGTACCGGCTATGCCAGCTACGCACGCTTAAAAAGCGTGGATGCCGATATCCTCAAGATCGACGGCAGCTTTATTCGTAACATCGTCAGTAACAGCCTGGATTACCAGATTGTCGCCTCGATTTGCCATCTGGCGAGGATGAAGAAGATGCAGGTAGTGGCGGAATATGTCGAAAGCGAAGAGATCCGAATCGCCGTACTGGGGCTGGGGATCGATTACCTGCAGGGCTATTTGATTGGTAAACCGGAACCGCTGGAGACACTACTAAAAAATGAGGCGCTCACAAAGAGCGCCTGATGAGCAGATTATGCGGCCACTTCCGGGGAGCGCTCTTCTTCAATTTTTAAGCACCAGCCGGTGACGGCGCTCCAGAACTGCTGTTCGCGTTCCAGATCCAGCAGCACCAGCGCGTTCTGGCTGAACCAGTCGTGCGGGAAGCTTAGGGTCCAGTGGTTGTCATCCGTAGTCAGCGTCAGCGTCGGCGGCGTGGTCGTTGCCTGACGCTGGTTGTTCAGCAGCACGCCCAGACGCAGCAGTTGGATCAGCGGCATAAACTGTTTTTTCTTAAACAGCGTAAAGCGCGGCATGTCGTCCAGCTTGACGGCTTTACGATGGTAGCGCACCAGGGAGGCCATCATCGTTTGCTGTTCCTGGTTAAAACCCGGCAGGTCGCTGTTCTGCAGAATGTACGCCGAGTGGCGGTGCATTCCGCTGTGATTGATGTTCAGCCCGACTTCATGCAGCATCGCCGCCCATTTGAGTAATGCCGCCAGCTGCGGATGCGCCAGTTTCGGATTCTGGGCCTCCCACTGTTCGTAAATATGGGTGGTGGTTTCCAGCACGCGCTTCGCCTGCTCGCGGTCAATATTGTACTGGTTGGCTAGGCTCTGGGCGGTACGGCTGCGAATGTCCTGATGGCGGAAACGACCTTCCATCTCATACAGCACACCTTCGCGAAGGGCGCCGTCAGACAGGCGTAACTCGCGAATAGCCAGCGCATCAAACACGCCGCAGAGGATCGCCAGGCCCGGCACAAACACCGCCTTACGCTCTTCTGATAGTCCCGGCAGGCTGAGGGCATCGAAGCTTTTATGCTTGAGCACCTCCTCCAGCAGCATCGCCAGACGTTCCGGGGTAATAAAACCGTCTTTTTCGCCCATCTCGACCAGCACTTCATGCGCCGCCTTAATGGTGCCGGAGGCACCGAGCGCCACGTTCCAGCCCTGCAGACGATACTGCCAGGCGAGCGTTTCCAGCTTCTGCACCGCCGCCATGCGCGCACGCTGGAAGTTCTCCCGGGTGATCACGCCGCCAGGGAAGTAGATCTGGGCGAAGCTAACGCAACCCATCCGTCGGCTTTCGACCAGATGCGGTTCAAAGTTTTCACCAATCACCAGCTCGGTGGAGCCGCCGCCGATATCAATGACCAGCTTGCGGCCTTTTTCCGGCTGGGTATGTTCCACGCCCATAAAAATCAGACGCGCTTCTTCATTGCCCGAAATGATTTCGATAGGGTAGGGGATCACTTTTTCCGCGCGCTTCAAAAACTCTGTCGCGTTCGATGCCTGGCGAAGCGTATGGGTACCGACAATGCAGACGCTCGACGGGGTAAACCCCTGCAGACGTTCGGCAAACAGCGACAGGCAGCTCAGCCCGCGCTCCATCGCCTCTTCGCTGAGCATGTTGTCAGCGCCCAGGCCATCGGCCAGGTGCACGCGCTGCTTCAGACGACCGATGATCTGCATTGCGCCATCCACTTCACGGGCAATGACCATGTGGAAGCTGTTAGAACCAAGGTCGACCGCGGCGAACTCCTGCGGTCGTGGGGTCTTATCGTTTATCGGCATAGGTTAATCGGGTTGCTCGAGTGATTTGATATAGTCGTAAATCGCCAGCTGTGCCCGCACTTTACGGCGATTGCCGCGCGGCACATAGCGGTTACTCAGTTCTTTATCGACATAGCGTGCTTTCACGGTGTCGCTTAACAGTAAATCAATAATATCAAGAACTTGTTGTTTTAGGCGCGGATCGAGTAGCGGAGCCGCCACTTCAATGCGGTAGTCGATATTGCGCGTCATCCAGTCGGCAGAAGAGAGGTACACCCGCTTATCGCCACCGTTCTCAAAAATATAGATCCGATCGTGCTCAAGATAACGGTCAACGATGCTGATGACGCGAATATTTTCACTGATACCCTCCAGATCGGGGATCAACGAACACATGCCGCGGATCAGCAGATTCACCATCACCCCGGAGCTGGAGGCCGCATACAGGCGATCGACCAGCCCTTTATCCACCAGGTTGTTGATCTTCAGCGTAATCCCGGCAGGTCGGCCGTTCTGCGCATTGGCGATCTCTTTATCGATCATGTCGTACAGCAGCCGGCGCGAGTTCTGCGGCGAGACCAGCAGATAGTCGAAGCTGACCGGGCGATACGGGTTCTCAATAAAGTTAAATACCCGGCGCACCTCGTTGGTGATCCGCGCATCGGCGGTGAGCAGCGAGTAGTCGGTATAAATACGCGCAGTTTTTTCGTTAAAGTTACCGGTGCCTATGTGGGCGTAGCGCACCACATCCTCGCCCTCTTTACGGGAGATGAGGAACAGCTTGGCGTGGATTTTCAGCCCTGGTGCCGAGAAGATAACATGCACGCCTGCTTCGGTCAGACGGCGAGCCCAGTGGATGTTTGCCGCTTCATCGAAGCGTGCCTGCAGCTCAACCACCACGGTCACTTTCTTACCGTTATGCGCGGCATGGATCATCGCGTCAATAATGCGTGAATCTTTCGCCACGCGGTAAATATTGATTTTGATCGCCAGCACGTTGGGATCGAACGATGCCTGACGCATCAGTTCCAGTACGTGCTCGAAGGTGTGGTACGGATAGTAGAGCAGGACATCGCGCTCGCGAATTGCGTCAAAGCCGTTGCGGAACTTGTCGAACCAGATATGACGCAGGCGCGGCAGCGGTTTATTCACCAGGTTGGCTTTGCCCACATTCGGGAAGCCAATAAAATCTTTAAAGTTGTGATAACGCCCGCCCGGCACGATGGAGTCGTAGCGGGAGATAGTCAGCTTTTCACGCAGCATCTCGACCATCGCATCCGGCATATCGCGCTGATAGACAAAACGTACTGGCTCTGCAGTCAGGCGCTGCTTCAGGCTCGACGACATCAGCTCCATCAGGCTTGCTTCCATCTCGTGCACCAGGTCGTACTCGGCGTCACGGGTCATCTTCATGGAGTACGCGTTCAGCGCATCGTAATCGAAGAAGCCCTGGAAGATATCGTCCAGACAGTAGCGCAGAATGTTATCCAGCAGGATCATCGGCTTACGGCGACGTGGCGTTTCTGGCGGCAGATTGACGAAGCGCGGCACTTTATCTGACGGGATCTCCAGCAGGGCGTAGCGAATGCTGTCGCCGCGGATAATCTCAACCGCCAGATAGGTGTAGTCATCCTTCAGGAACTGCACCAGGTCGGTTTCGCGGTTAATCAGAATGGGGGTGATGTGCTGGCGCAGATAGTGTTTGAAGTAGTGGCGCAGCCAGCTCTGTTGGTTGACGGAGAGTTGACGCTCATTAATCAGGAAGATTTGATTACGCGCCATCTCCAGCAGCAGTTCGTTATACAGGCCGTCGAATTCCTGATCGGCTTTCAGCACGCGGGACTGGATCTTGCCCAGCAAATGGCGTGAATTCGAGTTTAAACCCTGCTCTTCGCTAATGATGATGCGCCGTTTCAGTTCCGCGAAGCGAACTTTATAGAACTCATCCAGGTTATTGGAGTAGATACCCAAAAAACGCATGCGCTCAATCAGCGGGTTGCTTTTGTCAGCCGCTTCCTGAAGTACACGCTCGTTGAATGCTAACCAGCTTAGCTCTTTCTCGATGTATAACTTTTCCTGACCCATTACTACTCACACTCCAGTTCAATCACAGGACGTGGTAAATCCGTCTCGCCCTTATTATGGCGAGCATTTCCACAATATGTCCAACTGTGTCAGAAAAGTATGACAGTTAAATTATTTTATGAGGGATATTAATCAGTTGGAATGAGGTAAGGGATTGCCCGGCGCTGCCGGGCAAAAGACTACTCTTCGGACGCGTGGCCTTGAGGGGGGAGCGGGACACCATCCAGCCAGGCGGCACCATCGCGCATCAAGAGACGTCCTTCGACAAACCAGCCGACCACCAGCGGGTAGATGGCATGCTCCTGGGTTTGCACCCGGGCGGTGACGTCCTCTTCGCTGTCGCCTTCAAAGACCGGCACCTTCGCCTGCAGGATCACCGGGCCGCCGTCCAGTTCGTCAGTGACAAAATGAACGGAGGTACCGTGCTCTTCATCGCCGTTTTCCAGCACCTGACGATGGGTATGCAAGCCGGGATATTTTGGCAACAGGGAAGGGTGGATATTTAACAGACGCCCGGCATAGTGCGCGACAAACGCCGGGCTGAGGATCCGCATATAACCGGCCAACACCACCACGTCCGGCGCGTAAGCGTCGATCTCTTGCACCAGCTCGCGGTCAAAGGCTTCGCGACTGGAAAACTGAGAGGCTTCGAGCGCATGCGCGGCAATACCGGCGTCGCGGGCGCGTTCAAGGCCGAATGCATCGGCCTTGTTACTGAATACTGCACGAATGGTGCCGCTGATTTTCTTCTGTTCGCAGGCATCGATGATGGCCTGCAAATTACTTCCGTTACCGGAAATGAGCACCACGATATTTTTCATGCAATGACCACACGCTCTTCGGAATCAGATGCTTTGATTTTACCGATTTTCCACGCGTTTTCACCTTTCGCACTCAGCAGCGCGAGGGCGCTCTCAACTTCGCTTTCAGGCAGGGCGATAATCATCCCGACGCCGCAGTTGAAGGTGCGGTACATCTCGTGATCGCTGACGTTACCGGCATCCTGCAGCCAGTTAAACACCGCTGGCCACTGCCAGGAGGATTCGTCAATCACGGCCTGGGTGTTATCCGGTAGGACGCGCGGAATGTTTTCCCAGAAACCGCCGCCGGTCAGGTGGGCGATAGCGTGAACGTCCACGTTAGCGATCAGATCCAGCACTGATTTCACATAGATACGGGTAGGTTCGAGCAGGTGATCGGCAAGCGGTTTGCCTTCCAGATCGGTAGTCAGAGGGTCGCAGCCGCTCACTTCAACAATTTTGCGCACCAGTGAATAGCCGTTGGAGTGCGGGCCGCTGGAGCCCAGGGCGATCAGCACGTCGCCGTCGGCCACTTTGCTGCCGTCGATGATTTCGGATTTTTCGACAACGCCAACGCAGAAACCCGCAACGTCGTAATCTTCGCCGTGGTACATCCCCGGCATTTCAGCGGTTTCACCGCCCACCAGCGCACAACCGGACTGCAGGCAGCCTTCGGCGATGCCGGTGATCACGCTGGCAGCGGTATCCACATCCAGCTTGCCGGTCGCATAGTAGTCGAGGAAGAACAGCGGCTCAGCACCCTGAACCACCAGGTCGTTAACGCACATGGCGACCAGGTCAACGCCGATGGTGTCGTGGCGTTTCAGATCCATAGCCAGACGCAGTTTGGTACCCACGCCGTCGGTGCCCGAGACCAGAACCGGTTCGCGATATTTTTGCGGCAGCGCGCACAGTGCGCCGAATCCTCCCAGACCTCCCATGACTTCCGGGCGGCGGGTCTTTTTCACCACACCTTTGATACGGTCGACCAGCGCATTACCTGCGTCAATATCAACACCGGCATCTTTGTAGCTGAGAGAAGTTTTGTTGGTCACGGCTCGAGTCCCCACGCGATTGCATTGCGATAGTAAGAAAAATCGGCGCAATTCTAACAGTCCAGGCAAACGTTTGCGAGCCCATTCTGCAACAGAAAATCACGCCGCTGAAAATGGAGATAAAATCGCAGGCTGCGGCACAAACTTGAACCCGTTCACGAAAATGAAACCGGGTACATTCTTATTCTTGCAACCCTCGCAACGAATGAACATCATTCCACTGAAACCGGTTTCTGTGCTCTTTTTTGCCGATAATTTACGCTGAATGAGAGATATCGCATGTCAGGATTTAAAGAAGGTTTTCTGTGGGGCGGCGCGGTAGCGGCGCATCAACTTGAAGGCGGCTGGCAGGAGGGTGGGAAGGGCGCGAGCGTAGCGGACGTCATGACCGCTGGCGCACATGGCGTCCCCCGCGAAATAACGGACGGCGTGCTGCCGGGCAAGAACTACCCCAATCACGACGCCATCGATTTCTATCACCGCTACAAAGAAGACCTTCAGCTGTTCGCCGAACTGGGCTTCAAATGTTTTCGTACCTCGATTGCCTGGACGCGCATTTTCCCCAACGGCGATGAACAGCAGCCCAACGAAGCCGGCCTGCAGTTTTACGACGATCTGTTCGACGAGTGCCGTAAGCACGGCATTGAGCCGGTGATTACCCTGTCGCACTTTGAGATGCCTTATCACCTGGTCAGCGAATACGGTGGCTGGCGCAACCGTAAGCTCATCGACTTCTTTGTGCGCTTTGCCAGCGTGGTGTTTGAACGCTACCAGCACAAAGTGAAGTACTGGATGACCTTCAATGAGATCAATAACCAGGCTAACTTCCACGAAGATTTCGCGCCGTTCACCAACTCCGGGCTGAAGTATCAGCCGGGCGAAGATCGCGAGCCGGTGATGTTCCAGGCGGCGCACTACGAGTTGGTCGCCAGCGCGCTGGCGGTGAAAGCCGGGCGTGAGATTAACCCGTCGCTGCAGATTGGCTGCATGATTGCTATGTGCCCGATCTATCCCCTGAGCTGCGCGCCGAACGACATCATGATGGCGATGAACGCCATGCACCGCCGCTACTGGTTCACCGACGTGCACGTGCGCGGGGCGTATCCGCAGCATCTGCTCAACTACTTTGCCCGTCGCGGCTTTGAGCTGGATATTACCGAAGAGGATCGCGCGGCGCTGAAGCAGGGCTGTGTGGATTACATCGGCTTCAGCTATTACATGTCGTTTGCCACCAAAGCCACGGAAGACAACCCGCAGTTGGATTATGACGAAAGCAAAAGCCTGGTCTCCAACCCGTACGTGCAGAAATCCGACTGGGGCTGGCAGATTGACCCGGTGGGCCTGCGCTACTCCCTGAACTGGTTCTGGGATCACTATCAGCTGCCGCTGTTTATTGTCGAGAACGGTTTTGGCGCTATCGACGTGCAGGAGAGCGATGGCACCGTTGACGACCAGTACCGCATTGATTATCTCGCCGCACACATCAGCGAGATGAAAAAAGCGGTAGAAGAGGACGGTGTCGATCTGATGGGATACACCCCGTGGGGCTGTATCGACCTCGTTTCTGCCGGCACCGGCGAAATGAAAAAGCGCTACGGCTTTATTTATGTCGATAAAGACAACGAAGGTAACGGCACCCTGAACCGCAGCAGGAAAAAGTCGTTTGCCTGGTATCAGAAGGTGATTGCCAGCAACGGCGAAAATCTTTAATGCCCCACCCGGCAAAAAATCACACCTAAACCGGAGACCCCCTCCGGTTTTTTGTGTCTGTTTTATAATCTCTATCGGCCTGTAATCACTTTGCTTGATCGACGTCAAGCAAGATGGGTATGGCGCATACCGAAAAAAGCGGTATAATCCGGCGATTTTTTTTGTGGCTGCCACCCGAAGGAGAAAGAGAATGAAGATTGTGGAAGTGAAACACCCACTCGTTAAACACAAGCTGGGCCTGATGCGTGAGCATGACATCAGCACTAAGCGCTTTCGCGAACTGGCCTCTGAAGTTGGCAGCTTACTGACTTATGAAGCGACGTCCGACCTGGAAACCGAAACGGTCACCATCGAAGGCTGGAACGGCCCGGTGCAGGTTGAGCAGATTAAAGGTAAAAAAATTACCGTTGTGCCAATCCTGCGTGCAGGCCTGGGCATGATGGAAGGCGTGCTGGAGCACGTGCCAAGCGCGCGTATCAGCGTAGTCGGTATCTACCGTAACGAAGAGACGCTGGAGCCGGTTCCGTATTTCCAGAAGCTGGTGTCCAACATCGACGAGCGTATGGCGCTGGTCGTTGACCCGATGCTCGCCACCGGTGGTTCAATGATCGCCACCATCGACCTGCTGAAAAATGCAGGCTGCACCAGCATCAAGGTGCTGGTACTGGTCGCGGCACCGGAAGGCCTTGCCGCGCTGGAGAAAGCGCATCCGGACGTTGAGGTGTACACCGCGTCTGTCGATCAGGGGCTGAACGAACACGGGTACATCATCCCGGGCCTCGGCGATGCCGGTGATAAGATTTTTGGTACCAAATAATTGAATAACAAAAAAGAAGCCGACTTTGATAGTCGGCTTTTTTTTGAATAAAAAACCAACCGCCAGAAACACACAACACTTGAGGAAGACACTATGACGCGCCGTGCTATCGGGGTGAGTGAAAGACCGCCGCTTTTACAGACAATCCCGCTTAGTTTGCAGCACCTGTTCGCTATGTTTGGCGCAACCGTGCTGGTGCCAATCCTGTTCCACATCAACCCGGCCACCGTACTGCTGTTTAACGGTGTCGGCACGCTGCTTTATCTCTTTATCTGTAAAGGCAAAATCCCGGCCTATCTGGGCTCCAGCTTTGCGTTTATCTCTCCGGTTCTGCTGCTGCTGCCGTTAGGCTACGAGGTGGCGCTGGGTGGGTTTATCATGTGCGGCGTGCTGTTCTGCATCGTGGCGTTTATCGTCAAGAAAGCGGGTACCGGCTGGCTGGATGTCATCTTCCCGCCTGCGGCAATGGGCGCAATCGTTGCCGTTATTGGTCTTGAGCTGGCAGGGGTTGCGGCGAGCATGGCGGGTCTGCTGCCAGCCGATGGCCAGGCACCGGATTCCAAAACCATCATCATCTCGCTGGTAACGCTGGGTGTGACCGTCTTTGGCTCAGTGCTGTTCCGCGGCTTTATGGCGATTATCCCGATCCTGATTGGCGTGCTGGCGGGCTATGCGCTCTCCTTCGCCATGGGCGTAGTCGATACCGCGCCAATCGCCCAGGCACACTGGTTTGCGCTGCCGACCTTCTATACCCCGCGCTTTGAGTGGTTTGCGATCTTCACTATTCTGCCTGCGGCGCTGGTGGTGATTGCCGAGCACGTCGGGCACCTGGTGGTGACGGCGAATATCGTTAAGCGCGATCTGATCCGCGACCCGGGCTTGCACCGTTCGATGTTTGCCAACGGCTTCTCGACCATTATCTCCGGCTTCTTCGGCTCCACGCCGAACACCACCTACGGTGAGAACATCGGCGTTATGGCGATCACCCGCGTGTACAGCACCTGGGTGATCGGCGGGGCGGCAATCATCGCCATTCTGCTCTCCTGCGTCGGCAAGCTCGCGGCGGCCATTCAGATCATCCCGGTTCCGGTGATGGGCGGTGTGTCTCTGCTGCTTTACGGAGTGATTGGTGCATCCGGTATCCGCGTGCTGATCGAATCCAAAGTGGATTACAGCAAAGCGCAGAACCTGATCCTCACCTCGGTGATCCTGATTATCGGCGTTAGCGGCGCGAAGGTGCACATTGGTGCCGCAGAGCTGAAAGGCATGGCGCTGGCGACCATCGTCGGTATCAGCCTGAGCCTGATCTTCAAGCTGATCTCCGTTCTGCGCCCGGAAGAGACGGTGCTGGACGCGGAAGAGAGCGAAAAAGTTTCGCATTGATCGTCAGACCGGGCGGTCGATCCGCCCGGTTCTCTCCCCGCGTGTTCCGTGCTAAACTCTGTGCCGATTCCGAGTAAGATCTGGTTGAGGTATTTCTGAACGCACCGGCACAGCTCTCTTTGCCACTTTATCTTCCCGACGACGAGACTTTCGCGAGTTTCTGGCCGGGTGATAACCCCTCTTTACTGGCTGCACTGCAAAACGTGTTGCGCCAGGATCACAGCGGTTACATCTATATCTGGTCGCGCGAAGGCGCGGGACGCAGCCATTTGCTGCACGCAGCCTGTGCTGAGCTCTCCGCACGTGGCGATGCTGTGGGCTATGTGCCGCTGGATAAACGCACCTGGTTTGTGCCGGAAGTGCTCGATGGCATGGAACAGCTCTCGCTGGTCTGCATCGACAATATCGAATGCGTGGCGGGTGACGAACTGTGGGAAATGGCGATTTTTGATCTCTACAATCGCATTCTGGAATCGGGAAAAACCCGGCTACTGATCACCGGCGATCGTCCACCACGTCAGCTCAATCTGGGCCTTGCGGATCTGGCTTCGCGTCTCGACTGGGGGCAAATCTACAAACTACAGCCGCTCTCCGATGAAGATAAACTGCAGGCATTGCAGCTGCGGGCGCGACTGCGCGGGTTTGAACTGCCGGAGGACGTGGGACGTTTCCTGTTAAAACGTCTGGATCGTGAGATGCGCACGCTGTTTGTGACCCTCGATCAGCTGGATCGGGCTTCTATTACCGCCCAGCGGAAATTAACCATCCCCTTCGTTAAAGAAATCCTCAGCCTGTAGCCCGGCAAGCACGCGTCGCCGGGCCACTTCATGCTTAATTCACAATCTCAAGCACCTGTTCAGGCGGGCGACCTATGCGCGCTTTGCCGTTAGCCACCACAATCGGGCGCTCAATCAGCTTAGGATTGTTGACCATCGCCTGAATCAGTTCATCTTCGCTGAGATGGCTGTCATCCAGACCCAGCGAGGTATACAGGTCATCTTTCTGGCGCATTAACTCTCTGGCACTGACCATCCCCAACTGGCTGAGCAGCGCGCGCAGGGTCTGCGCATCCGGTGGTGTATCCAGATAAAGCACCACCTGCGGGTCAATGCCGTTGGATTTCAGCAGACTCAGGGTATCGCGGCTCTTGGAGCAGCGCGGGTTATGGTAGATCGTGACCTCAGACATCTCTTCTCCTGGTTACATCTTTTCGTACGGGCGATAGCGCACCTGTAGCTGGCGCAGCTGATCGATGCGGGCATCGTAGCGTGCCTGCTGCAGGCTACCGAGTTTAACCTGTGAACTGGCGCTGCTCAGCAATGAAATAGCCTGGTCCAGGCGTCCGGCGAGGGCATAGCCTTCGGCGCGAGCGGCCAGCTCCTGATCGCGATGGCCCAGCGCGGCTTCAGCCTGGGCCAGCAGATCCCAGCCGTTAGGATCATCTTTATTGCTAAAGGTATAGCGGTTAAGGATCGTGGTCGCGTCCTGCGGCTGTCCGCCCTGTAAGTAAGCATTCGCCAGGTTGAGCTGCAATACCGGGTTGGTGCGCAGCTCACGGGCACCTTTCAGACGGTTAATCGCATCCTGAGCCTTTTTCTGCCCCAGATCGATATCGGTCGCCAGGTCGAGATACCAGGCATTGCCCGGCTCGGCCGTCAGCAGCGGCTGCAGCTGTTTGCGTGCTTCAGGGTAGTTGCTGGTTTCCATCGCCTGCAGCGCCCGGCCATACTGTGCCGCGCGCTGTTCACGCACGTTGCCTTTGCCCAGTGCGTCCAGCAGATCGTTGGTCAGCTGGTTACGCCCGGAATTGTACATCCCGAGGGTTCTGACCTTCGCCATGTAGAAATCTTCTGAGGACTGCACCACCACCGGACGCATCTGGTTGGCACGGTTGCGGGCGTCAGAGAGACGACTTTCAGGCAACGGGTGAGTGAGCAAAATTTCCGGCGGACGTGAGGAATAGCGCGCCTGATCGAGTAATTTCTCGAGGAAGCCCGGCATCGCCTGGGGATCGAACCCGGAGCGTTGCAGGACCTGAATCCCGATGCGGTCGGCCTCCTGTTCATTTTGCTGGGTGAAGCTGATCATCCCCTGACGGGTACCGGCCAGCGTGCCGGTCAGCGCGGCCATCCCTGCCTGCGGGCTGGCCATCGCCAGCAGAATCGAACCCAGCGCGCCTACCCAGGTGAGCGGCGCATTGCGCTTCTGGTCTTCCATTGCGCGCGCCAGATGGCGTTGGGTGACGTGAGATATTTCGTGCGCCATTACCGACGCCAACTGACTTTCGTTATCGGAATAGCGGAATAACGCTGAATGCAGCACCACGTTGCCACCGAAGAAGGCGAAGGCGTTGATTTCATCGTTATTGATTAAAAAGAAGTGAAACGGGGTTTTCACCGAGTCTGCATGCGAGACCAGGCGCATCCCCAGCGAATTGATGTACTGTACCAGCAGCGGGTCGTTAATCAGCGGCGCACTGCCGCGCAGCTGGCGCACATAAAAGTCGCCCATCTGCATCTCCTGACCAATGGAGAGCGTGCTTCCTGCCGAGGTGCCCATATCGGGCAATGATTCGGCAGAGTCAGCGAAAGCAGGCATCATCTGGCCTGCGGTCAGCGCAGCGATAAGCGTCGCAACCAGCGTTTTTTTCAACTGCCTGAACATAACCTCTGTCCTGTCTTTTGGGTGTGCTATTTTGACCAATGAACCTGTATATCGTTCACCGCTTGCTGCTCTGGGAGTGTAGCCGGGTCAGGACGATAAGAACATCCCCCTTTTCAGGCTTTTGCGTTTTGTGACAGCACGATAAAAAGCGAAGTCTTTTCAGTGACACTTCGATACAATTCACACTTTTCACCCCGCCATCATAATCAGGAAAGGGTTGTATGCTCGAGTTATTAATGCAGTGGTACCGCCGACGCTTTAGCGATCCGGAGGCCATTGCTTTGCTGGTTATCCTTGTCGCCGGATTTGGCATTCTTTTCTTCTTCAGCGGACTGCTGGCACCGCTGCTGGTCGCCATTGTGCTTGCCTATTTGCTGGAGTGGCCCACGGTTCGCCTGCAAAACATCGGCTGTTCCCGCCGCTGGGCCAGCGTTATCGTGCTGGTCTTTTTCGCCGGTATTCTGCTGTTAATGTCGTTTGTGGTGATGCCGATCGCCTGGCAGCAGGGGATCAACCTGATCCGTGATATGCCGGGGATGCTCAGCAAACTCTCTGATTTTGCCGCCACGTTGCCGCGTCGTTATCCGGCGTTGATGGATGCGGGCATTATTGATGCGATGGCGGAAAACGTGCGTACCCGCATCATGACGATGGGGGATACGGTGGTAAAATTCTCCCTCGCGTCGCTGGTCGGCCTGCTGACTCTGGCCGTTTATCTGGTACTGGTCCCGCTGATGGTCTTCTTCCTGGTGAAGGACAAAGAGCAGATGCTGAACGCGGTGCGTCGCGTACTGCCGCGCAACCGCGGGCTGGCGGGGCAGGTCTGGCAGGAGATGAACCAGCAGATCACCAACTACATTCGCGGAAAAGTGACGGAAATGATCGTCGTCGGTGTCGCTACCTGGATTGGTTTCTTTGTCTTCGGTCTGAACTATTCCCTGCTGCTGGCGGTGCTGGTCGGATTCTCAGTGCTGATCCCCTACATCGGGGCATTTGTGGTTACCATTCCGGTTATCGGCGTGGCGCTGTTCCAGTTTGGGCTGGGCCCGGAGTTCTGGAGCTGTTTCGTCGTCTATCTGATTATCCAGGGGCTGGATGGCAACCTGCTGGTGCCGGTGCTGTTCTCCGAAGCGGTGAACCTGCATCCGATCGTCATTATTCTGTCAGTGGTGATTTTTGGCGGGCTGTGGGGATTCTGGGGGGTGTTCTTTGCCATCCCGCTGGCCACGCTTATCAAAGCGGTGGTGCACGCCTGGCCGGATGTGCCTGCTGTTGAAGAGTAATCGTTGCCGGGTAAGCGGTAGCGCTACCCGGCAACATAAATGACTCAGGCGTTCGCTTTCACCCAGTTCAACACCACGTCGTGGTGGTTGCTGGTTTTGAAGTCATCAAACACATGTTCAACTTTACCGTCAGCACCAATCAGGAAGCTGATGCGATGAATGCCGTCGTAGGTTTTACCCATAAAGGACTTCTCACCCCAGACGCCAAATTCTGCGCAGACCTGATGGTCTTCATCGGAGAGCAGCGTAAAGTTCAGCAGCTCTTTTTCAGCAAAGCGGGACAGTTTTTCTGGCTTATCGGTGCTGATACCCAACACTTCAATACCTGCTGTTTTCAAATCGTCCATGTTATCGCGTAGACCGCACGCTTGTACGGTACAGCCTGGCGTCATGGCTTTCGGGTAGAAATAGACCAGAACACGCTGTCCCTGGAAGTCGGTTAAATTTACTTGCTCGCCGTCTTGATCGGGCAGGCTAAATTTCGGTGCGATGTCACCGGCTTTCAGTGGATTCATTACTTAACTCCATCTTGTTCATGCGGGGAATAATTAACGACGTTTATACTGCCTTGCGCATGTAATTCTGTACAGAGGGCTTTGAACGCTTGCTCAATATTTGACGCATCCTGCGACGCCGGGCTGTGGGCGGTGATCTGGATAAACAGCTTCGGTATGGCATCGCCATCGCCGGGCTGCGTGCGGGAAGCCAGCTCGGCAACGTTCATTTGATGACTGTCGAACAGCGCCGTAAAGCGCTCAATCAAATGCGGGGAGTCGGCCACTTCAACCTGCACCCACACCGTCGCGGGCATCGCCGGACGCGGGCGAGCATTGGTGCGCTTCATCACGATCAGCAGATCCAGCTCTGCCCCTTTTAACGGCAGGGTCGATTCAATTAAGGTGATGGCATTCCATGACCCGGACAGCAGCATAATGAAGGTGAACTCTTCCCCCAGCATCGCCAGTCGGCTGTCTTCAATATTACAGCCGCAGCTACTCACATGGCGGGTGATGGTGTTCACAATACCCGGCCTGTCGGCACCCAGCGCAGTGATAACCAGGTAATGTTGTGATGAGGTTGTCAAACCTGTTCTTCCTTTGCGTGGTTAAGTGTTCTAAGGAAAGCATAAAAAAAACCGGCATACAATAACCTGGAGGCCTCACGTCGCTTGCTTTTATTACAGCACCAAACGTACCATTGAGGCTCTTGCACGCACAGAGGATGGCCCATGTTCACGGGAAGTATTGTTGCGCTTGTTACACCGATGGATGAGAAAGGTAATGTCTGCCGGTCAAGCCTGAAGAAACTGATTGATTATCATGTCGCCAGCGGAACCTCGGCGATTGTTTCGGTAGGGACTACCGGTGAATCTGCTACGCTGAGCCACGAAGAGCATGGCGAAGTGGTAATGATGACCCTTGAGCTGGCTGACGGACGTATTCCGGTCATTGCTGGTACGGGCGCCAACGCCACCGCTGAAGCCATCAGCCTGACCCAGCGTTTTAACGACAGCGGCGTGGTCGGTTGCCTGACGGTAACGCCGTACTACAACCGCCCGACGCAGGAAGGTCTGTTCCAGCATTTCAAAGCCATCGCTGAACATACTGACTTGCCGCAAATTCTGTATAATGTGCCGTCGCGTACGGGTTGCGATATGCTGCCAGAAACGGTAGGCCGCCTCGCGAAAGTTAAAAATATTATCGGTATTAAAGAGGCGACCGGGAACTTAAGTCGTGTTCATCAGATCAAAGAGCTGGTTTCAGATGACTTTGTTCTGCTGAGTGGTGATGATGCGACATCGCTGGACTTTATGCAGCTCGGCGGCCACGGCGTAATTTCCGTGACCACCAACGTTGCCGCCCGCGATATGGCCGAAATGTGTAAACTGGCCGCGGCCGGTCATTTCAACGAAGCACGCGTGATTAACCAGCGTCTGATGCCGCTGCACAACAAATTATTTGTCGAGCCCAATCCGATCCCAGTGAAATGGGCATGTAAGGAATTGGGACTTGTAGCGACCGACACGCTGCGCCTGCCGATGACCCCGATTACCGACCACGGTCGTGAAACGGTCACTGGTGCGCTGAAGCATGCCGGTTTGCTGTAAAGTTTAGGGAGATTTGATGGCTTACTCAGTACAGAAATCGCGCCTGGTGAAGGTTGCGGGTGTTTCGCTTGTGATGCTGCTCGCGGCCTGTAGCTCAGATTCGCGCTACAAGCGCCAGGTGAGCGGTGACGAATCCTATCTGGATGCTGCGCCGCTTGCTGAAATTCACGCACCTGCTGGCATGATCCTGCCGGTTCAGAATGGCGACTATAACATTCCTGTCACCAACGGCAGTGGCGCGGTAGGTAAGGCGCTTGATATTCGTCCGCCAGCTCAGCCTCTGGCGCTGGTGAGCGGGGCGCGTACTCAGTTCACGGGCGATACCGCGACGCTGCAGGTCGAGAGTGCGCGTAATGCAACGCTGTGGCCGCAGGTGGTCAGCGTGATTCAGTCGAAAAACTACGCGATTGATAAACGTGACGACGCCAGCCAGACGCTGACGACAGACTGGGTTGAATGGAGCCGTCTGGATGAAGACCAACAGTACCGTGGCCGTTATCAAGTCTCTGTTAAACCTCAGGGTTATCAGCAGGCGGTGGTGGTTAAGCTGCTGAATCTGGAGCAGGCGGGCAAGCCAGTGGCGGATGCCGCTTCCATGCAGCGCTACAGCACCGAGATGCTTAACGTTATCGCAGCGGGCCTCGACAAAACCGCGACCGATGCCGCCAATGCGGCGCAGAGCCGTAATGGCGCGACCTTCGACGTTCAGAGCGCGGCCGACGATACCGGTCTGCCAATGCTGGTGGTGCGCGGTCCGTTCCAACAAGTCTGGCAGCGTCTGCCAGCTACCCTTGAGCGCGTTGGCATGAAAGTGACCGACAGTACCCGCTCAACCGGCAGCATGGCCGTGACCTACAAACCGTTGTCCGACAGCGGCTGGGAAGCGTTGGGTGCTCGCGATCCGGGTCTGTCCTCTGGCGACTACAAACTTCAGGTCGGCGATCTGGACAACCGTAGCAGCCTGCAGTTTATCGACCCGAAAGGTCACACGCTGACCCAGTCGCAGAACGATGCGCTGGTCGCTGCCTTCCAGGCTGCATTCAGCAAATAAAAAAAGGGGCTGGTTAATCCAGCCCTTTTTATTTTCGTGCTACGCAAACGTGTGCGTGGCATAATGTGCCGGGTTTTGTACACAAATCATCACACCAGGAGTAATGAAGATGCAGAAGCAAGCTGAGTTGTATCGTGGCAAAGCGAAAACCGTATACAGCACGGAAAATCCCGATCTGTTGGTGCTCGAGTTCCGCAATGATACGTCAGCAGGAGATGGCGCGCGCATTGAACAGTTCGACCGTAAGGGGATGGTGAACAATAAGTTCAACCACTTCATTATGAGCAAGCTGGAAGAAGCGGGTATTCCGACGCAGATGGAAGCGTTGCTGTCCGATACGGAATGTCTGGTGAAAAAGCTGGAGATGGTTCCGGTGGAATGTGTCGTCCGTAACCGCGCCGCAGGCTCCCTGGTGAAGCGTCTGGGTATCGAAGAAGGTATCGAGCTTAATCCGCCGCTGTTTGACCTGTTCCTGAAAAACGACGCCATGCACGATCCGATGGTCAACGAATCTTACTGCGAAACCTTTGGCTGGGTGAGCAAAGAGAACCTGGCGCGCATGCAGGAACTGACCTTTAAAGCCAACGACGTGCTGAAAAAGCTGTTTGATGACGCCGGTCTGATTCTGGTCGATTTCAAACTGGAATTCGGTCTGTTCAACGGCGAAGTGGTGCTGGGCGATGAGTTCTCCCCGGACGGCAGCCGCCTGTGGGACAAAGAGACGCTGGATAAGATGGACAAAGACCGCTTCCGTCAGAGCCTGGGTGGCCTGATTGAAGCCTATGAAGCCGTTGCCCACCGTCTGGGCGTCAAGCTTGATTAATTCCTAATCCCGCGCTTTGTGCCAGAGAACACCCCTGTTTCTCTGGCATCTCATCCTTGTTTCCTGTGGTAATCTTTCCCTGAACCGCCTACGATCATACTCATTATCAAAATAATATTTGAGGTGGTTATGCGTTGGCAAGGGCGTCGCGAAAGCGACAATGTAGAAGACAGACGCAGTGGCGGCGGTCCATCAATGGGCGGCGGCCCCGGCTTTCGTCTGCCGGGGGGAAAGGGCGGTATTATCTTACTGCTGGTGGTGGTGGTCGCGGGCTATTACGGCGTCGACCTGAGCGGACTGCTAACCGGACAGCCGATGCAGCAGCAACAGCAGCAGACCCAGCGCTCTATCAGCCCGAACGAAGACGAAGCCGCCAAATTTACCTCCGTGGTGCTCGCCACCACCGAAGATACCTGGGGACAGCTGTTTGACAAAATGGGCCGTACCTACCAGCAGCCAAAGCTGGTGATGTATCGCGGTGCAACCCGTACCGGCTGCGGCACCGGACAATCGGTGATGGGGCCGTTTTATTGTCCTGCCGACACCACCGTCTATATCGATCTCTCCTTCTACGATGACATGAAACGCAAACTGGGCGCCGATGGCGACTTTGCCCAGGGTTACGTCATTGCCCACGAAGTCGGGCACCACGTGCAAAAGCTGCTCGGTATTGAGCCAAAAGTTCGCCAGCTTCAGCAGAATGCCAGCGAGGCCGAAGTGAACGCGCTGTCGGTACGCATGGAGCTGCAGGCAGACTGCTTTGCCGGAGTCTGGGGCCACAGCATGCAGCAGCAGGGCGTGCTGGAAGCGGGCGATCTGGAAGAAGCCCTTAACGCCGCCCACGCCATTGGCGATGACCGTCTGCAACAGCAAAGCCAGGGACGTGTAGTGCCGGACAGCTTCACTCACGGCACCTCGGAACAGCGCTATCAGTGGTTCAAACGCGGTTTTGACGGTGGCGATCCGGCCCAGTGCAATACTTTCGGTAAGGCCCTGTAATCAGCAATGTCAGGGATGAGATTATCGGGTTTACCTGAACAACTGGCTCGTGAGGGGCATCGGCGGCTGTTGGTGCTGAGCGGGGATGAGGTCTGGACCCAACAGCAGGCGCTGGCCCTGCGCGATGCCCATCCCGGCGACTGGCTTTGGGTGGGCGATAACGCCCCCGTGGCTGACGCCTGTTCGCCCCAGGCGCTGCATCAACTGCTGGGCCGCGAGTTTCTGCATGCCATCTTCGATGCCCGCCGCGGTTTTGACGTCTCGGCGTTCGCCGCCGCAGGCGGTACGCTGCGGGCCGGTAGCCTGCTGGTGTTGCTGGTTCCTGACTATGCCCGCTGGGCTGACCAGCCCGACCGCGATTCACTGCGCTGGAGCGACAGTCCACAACCCATCGCCACCCCACATTTTATTCATCACTTCTGCCGCCACATCGCCCGCGATCCGCAGGTACTGCTGTGCCAGCAGGGGCAACCATTTACTTTATTGTCCACCCCAGCAGCGCCCGACTGGCACCCCGCCAGCGGCGAGCCGCAGAGTGAGCAGGCGGCGATCCTCGACAACCTGACCCAGATGCCCGAGGGTGTGGCTGCGGTGACCGCCCCGCGCGGGCGCGGCAAATCGGCCCTGGCGGGTATGCTGCTGCAGCGCATCCCGGGCAACGCCCTTGTGACGGCACCCGCCCGCGCCGCGACCGAGGTTATTGCCCGCTTTGCCGGCGAGCGCTATCACTTTATGGCACCCGACGCGCTGTTGGCCTCGACTCAGGTGGCTGACTGGCTGATCGTTGATGAAGCCGCCGCCATTCCCGGCCCGCTGCTGGCGCAGCTGGTGGCGCGCTTCCCTCGCGTGCTGCTGACTACCACGGTGCAGGGCTATGAAGGGACCGGCAGAGGCTTTTTACTGAAATTCTGTGCCCGCTTTGCCGGGCTACGCTACTTCACCCTCTGTGCGCCGGTGCGCTGGGCGGCGGGATGCCCGCTGGAGCGCATCATCGCCGAGGTACTGCTGTTCGATGACGAGCCCGACGACACCACACCTCAGGGGCAGGTTCAGTTTACGCCGCTGGAGCAGGAGGCCTGGCGCCAGGCACCTGCGTATCCGGCAGCGGTCTATAAGCTGCTGTGTGCGGCCCACTATCGAACCTCGCCGCTCGATTTGCGGCGGATGATGGACGCGCCGGGGCAGCATTTCGTCGCTGCCCGTGCCGGTGAGACGGTCTGCGGTGCGCTGTGGCTGGTGGAGGAGGGCGGGTTAAGCCCGGCCCTCAGTCAGGCGGTATGGGCAGGCTATCGTCGTCCGCGCGGCAATCTGGTGGCGCAGTCGCTGGCCGCGCACGGAGGTTCACCCCAGGCGGCCGCGCTCACCGCCCGACGGGTGACCCGCGTGGCGGTGCATCCTGCCCGCCAGCGCGAAGGGATTGGCCAGGCGTTGGTCGCCAGCGCCAGTCAGTTGGCGCAGACGGACTACCTTTCCGTCAGCTTCGGCTATACCGACGAACTGTGGCGCTTCTGGCAGCGCTGTGGTTTTGTGCTGGTGCGGATCGGCGGCCACCGGGAGGCCAGCAGCGGGTGCTACACGGCGATGGCGATGCTGCCGCTCAGCGAAGCGGGACGAGCGCTTTGCCAGCGTGAGCATCAGCGGCTCTGTCGCGATGCATCCATTATTGAGTACTGGAACGGTGAAAAGATCCCGGTAGCGGCAGGTGGGGAGTCTACCCTTAATGATGATGACTGGCTGGAGCTGGCCGGGTTTGCCTTTGCGCACCGTCCGTTCTCCGCCGCGGTCGCCAGCCTGACGCGACTGCTTCTGGCTACCTCTCTGCCGCTGGCGGGGCTGCGCGGCAAAATCGAATCGGGGCTGGACGATGCGGCTCTGAGTCGTGTCCTGAAGCTGAGCGGACGTAAAGCGTTGCTGGCCCATTTGCGCAGTGAAACGGGCGCAGCGCTGGCGCAGCATGACGATGAACGGGCCCGGCAGCTGCAATCTACGATTTTGCAATGGCAATTTTTTCAATGACTTCATCAGTAAACCGGCATGTTCATTCTGTTTGTCAGGCGTAAAATTCAGCCTATCAATTAAGGAGATCGCCATGAAACATGACCATTTTATTGTCCAGAGCCCCGCACAACCGGCCAAACAGCTGCTGTTGCTGTTTCATGGCGTCGGCGATAACCCGGTCAACATGGGACAGATCGGCAGCTGGTTTGCGCCGCAGTTCCCGGATGCGTTGGTCGTGAGCATCGGCGGCGTAGAGCCATGCGGGCCAACGGGCCGCCAGTGGTTTTCAGTGCAGGGCGTAACGGAAGAGAACCGTCAGGAGCGCGTGAATGCAATCATGCCGGTGTTTATCGATACAGTACGTTACTGGCAGCAGCAAAGCGGCGTAGCAGCAAATGCTACCGCGCTGATCGGTTTTTCGCAGGGTGCAATCATGGCGCTGGAGAGCGTGAAGGCCGAGCCGGAGCTGGTGTCGCGCGTAATTGCGTTTAATGGCCGCTACGCGACCTTACCTGAACGCGCCACGACTGCGACCACCATCCATCTGATTCACGGCGGTGAAGACCGGGTGATTGAGCTGTCCCATGCGGTGGCCGCTCAGGAAGCGCTTATCCGCGCGGGTGGCGATGTGACGCTGGATATTGTTGATGAGCTGGGGCATGCCATTGACGATCGCAGTATTCAGTTCGCACTGGATCACCTGCATTTTACCGTGCCGAAGCACTACTTCGATGAAGCGCTTAGCGGCAGCAAGCCGAAGGACGACGATATTATCGAGTTTTTGTAGGGGATGACCCTCTCCCCGGCAGGGGAGAGGGGTAACGTCTTACTTCTTCTGGTCTTTCTTCGGCCAGTCGTCTTCATCATCCCATTTATCGTTAAAGTCACGATGCGGGGGAAGTTCGGGTTTGTTGGCGAGGAATTTCTTGTGATCAACGCGCTTGAGATCCTTGATCACGTTCAGCAGTACGCCTACCAGAAAAACCAGCACCAGAATCCACCAGTATTTAGCCAGCCAGTCCATTCGCTTATCCTTCTTCAGGGCAATCGTCAGGCGACGAGTTGCTCCATAATACGTTGATACATACGGGCCAGCAGTTGCAAATCAGCTGCATTCACGCATTCATTGATTTTATGAATCGTGGCATTAACCGGCCCAAGTTCCACCACCTGCGCACCCATGCGCGCAATAAAGCGCCCGTCAGATGTGCCGCCCGTGGTCAGCAGTTGCGGTTTAATTTCATTATAGTGCGCGATAGCGTTAACCACCGCATCAACCAGCTTACCGCGTCCGGTGAGGAACGGCTGACCGGATAACCACCAGTCAACGCTGTAGCGCAGCTGATGCTTCTCCAGCAGCGCCGCCACGCGAGCTTTGATCATCTCGTCGGTCAGTTCGGTGCTGAAGCGGAAGTTAAACTGCACAAACAGATCGCCGGGGATCACGTTGTTGCTGCCGGTACCCGCCTGCATGTTGGCAATCTGCATGCTGGTTGGCGGGAAGTATTCATTGCCCTTGTCCCACTCGATCCCGACCAGCTCGTTGAGCATCGGAGCCGCGCGGTGAACCGGGTTATCGGCAAGGTGCGGATAGGCCACGTGACCCTGCACGCCGTGAATGGTCAGGTTACAGGTGATAGAGCCGCGACGGCCATTTTTCACTACGTCACCCACCACTTCGGTGCTCGACGGTTCACCGACAAGGCAGTAGTCGAGGCGTTCGTTACGCGCCATCAGCGTTTCGACCACTTTCACCGTACCGTTTTTGGCGCTGGCCTCTTCATCGGAGGTTATCAAAAACGCCAGACGGCCTCTGTGATTCGGGTGTTGCTCAACAAAACGTTCTGCGGCAACTACCATCGCTGCCAGCGAACCTTTCATGTCCGCCGCGCCGCGACCAAACAACATACCGTCGCGGATCGTCGGTTCGAAAGGGGGATTGATCCAGCGGTCGGCATCACCTGCCGGCACCACATCAGTATGTCCGGCAAACGCCAGCGTTTCGCCCTGACCGCGCCATGCCCAGAAGTTTTGCGTATCGCCAAAATCCATGGGTTCGACGGTGAAACCAATCGCCCGCAGGCGTTCGATCATCAGAGCCTGACAACCCGCATCGTCCGGGCTCAGGGAGGGGCGGCGAATAAGCTGCTGAGTCAGCTCAATGACCGGGCATGACATAGACTACACCTCAATAAAATAGGTTTGGTATTGGGATTCTTTGAAACCCAGCAGCATAGGCTTACCGGGCGCCCAGAGCAATGGGCGTTTGATGATTGCCGGCATTTCAATCATCAAGGCAGCGGCACTGTCGGCAGTAGTGATGCTGCTGCGCACGGTTTCATCCAGCTTGCGCCAGGTGGTGCCGCGGGTATTCAGCAATGCTTCCCAGCCCAGCTCGGCGATGAATTTTTGTATTAGTTCCGCATCAAGGCCGTCAACGCGATAGTCGTGAAAACGGTAATCAACGTGGTTATCCTCAAGCCAGCGACGGGCTTTTTTTATGGTGTCGCAGTTTTTGATGCCGTAGAGGGTGATCATGGTGAATCCTTTTGTCTTAAATAGCGATGAATTGCTCAGTGTTTTCGATGATGCAGGGAGGAAAAAATATAACACATTTGTTTTATAACATTATTTAATATTCATGATTAATGCAGAAATCACCCCTGTTATGAATATTCTCTCATCGTAAACGCATAGCTGCTCAGAAACAAAATACCCTGTAAAACAGTTGATAATTAAAGTGTTCATCCTTAATAGTGGTTGTTTCAAAATATTGCAGTGCGTCACATAAAATTTATGAGCTTAGACGCATAGTTAGTACAAGCCAGTCGTACCAAGGGAGGTAGGCGACCACCACTGATTAAAACCTCTTCACAATGATGATATATTCTCGTAGAATGCCGATAATAATAAGAGAGGTAGTTATGATTGAACGTGAACTGGGGAACTGGAAAGATTTTATCGAAGTCATGCTTCGTAAATGACATTCTTGAAGAATTGCAAGAGCACTTAATTAGCAAAATAACGATAGTGTGTAAATAAACACACAAAAAAGGCGCCTGGTTGGGGCGCCTTTTTTATTTGCTGAAGATTATTGTGGCCGCTCTTTTAGCGGAAAACGACGGCGCACCAGCACAAAGAACAGCGGGACAAAGTAAATGGCGAGAATGGTCGCTGAAATCATCCCGCCTATCACACCGGTCCCGACCGCGTGCTGGCTGCTGGAACCCGCGCCGGAGCTGGTGGCCATCGGCAGTACGCCGAAGACAAACGCCAGCGAGGTCATCAGGATCGGGCGCAGGCGTTGACGACAGGCTTCAAGCGTTGCCGACAGCAAGTCCTGACCCTGTTCATTCCGCTCGTTGGCAAATTCCACGATCAGAATAGCGTTCTTCGCCGACAGACCAATAACCGTCAACAACCCTACCTGGAAGTAGACATCATTTTCCAGACCACGCATCCAGGTGGCGAGCAGGGCACCGATCACCCCCAGCGGTACCACCAGCATTACCGAGAACGGCACCGACCAGCTTTCATACAGCGCCGCCAGGCACAGGAACACCACCAGCAGCGACAGGGCATACAGCGCCGGGGCCTGCGCCCCGGAAAGGCGTTCCTGATAGGACATCGCGGTCCACTCCAGGCCAAACCCGGCCGGAAGCTGCTGCACCAGATTTTCCATCACGTCCATCGCGGTTCCGGTACTGACCCCTGGTGCGGCCTCCCCGACGATCTCTACCGCCGCATAGCCGTTGTATCGCTCCATGCGTGGTGAACCCGTCTCCCAGCGCGAGGTAGCAAAGGCCGAGAAGGGCACCATGCCGCCATCGTTGTTGCGCACATACCATAAGTTGATATCGTCCGGCAGCATGCGGTATTTGGCATCGGCCTGCACGTAGACCTTCTTCACGCGCCCTCTGTCCATAAAATCATTCACGTAGCTTGAGCCCCAGGCGGTTTGCAGCGTGTCGTTGATATCGTCAATCGATACCCCCAGCGCCTGCGCCTTACGCTGGTCGATATCGACCTGCAGCTGCGGGCTATCGTCCAGACCGTTGTGGCGCACGCGGGTCAGGGAGGGCTCTTCACCCGCCAGCTCCAGCAGCCGGTCGCGCGCGGCCATCAGTGCGATGTGTCCTGCTCCGGCGTGATCCTGCAGCTCCATATCAAACCCTGCCGAGCTGCCGAGCCCGCTAATCGCCGGGGGACTGCTGGCAAAGACGCGCGCCTCTTTGATGTGGCTAAAGGCTTTGGTGGCGCGCTCGATAATGGCGAATGAGCTGCCGGTGTCCGGGTCACGTTGATCCCAGTCTTTCAGGCGCACAAACATGCGCGCGACGTTCTGGCCGTTGCCGCCAGGACCCGATCCCACGGTGGCGAACACCGACAGGACGGTATCTTTCTCTTTGGTGGAGAAGTACGACTCAACCTGCTCGACCACTTTCAGGGTCTGCTGTTGCGTAGAACCGCTCGGCAGCTGCACGGAGGTGATAAACATCCCCCGGTCCTCCAGCGGCAGGAACGAGGTCGGCAGTCGCAGGAACAGGAAGATCATCCCGCCGAGCAGCAGTACGTAGATAAATATCCAGCGCAGGCTGCGCTGCAGAATGCGGCCCACGCCCGCTTCGTAACGCGCGGCGCTGCGGTTAAACATGCGGTTGAACCAGCCGAAGAAGCCTTTCTGACCGTGCTGCTCGCCTTTGTGCAGCGGTTTGAGCAGGGTGGAGCACAGGGCAGGGGTGAGGATCATCGCCACCAGCACCGACAGCACCATTGCCGAAACAATGGTGATGGAGAACTGGCGGTAAATGGCGCCCGTCGTCCCGCCAAAGAAGGCCATCGGCACAAACACTGCGGACAGCACCATCGCGATACCGACCAGCGCCCCCTGGATCTGCCCCATCGACTTGCGCGTGGCCTCGCGCGGTGAGAGCCCCTCTTCGCTCATGATGCGTTCGACGTTCTCCACCACCACGATGGCGTCATCCACCAGCAGGCCGATCGCCAGCACCATCGCAAACATGGTGAGGGTATTGATGCTGTAGCCAAAGGCGTACAGCACCGTGAAAGTGCCGAGCAGCACCACCGGGACGGCAATGGTCGGGATCAGGGTGGCGCGGAAGTTTTGCAGGAACAGGTACATCACGAGGAACACCAGCGCGATGGCCTCAAGCAGGGTTTTGACTACATCCTCGATGGAGGCTTTCACGAAAGAGGTGGTTTCGTAGGCGACTTTATATTCCAGCCCGTGCGGGAAATAGTGCGACAGCTCGTCGAGACGGTTGATGACCTGCTCCGCCGTTGCCATCTCATTGGCACCTGAGGCCAGCTTGACCCCCAGCCCGGATGCCTGCTTGCCGTTAAAGCGGCTCAGGTAATCGTATTTTTCTGCCCCCATTTCCACCGTGGCAACATCGCCAAGGCGCACTTCCGACCCGTCCTGGTTAACGCGCAGGGTGATGTCGCGGAACTGCTGCGGCGTTTGCAGCAGCGACTGGGAGTTGATGGTGGCATTCAGCGCCTGCTTATCGACGGACGGCGTCCCGCCCAACTGGCCAACGGCTATCTGCGCATTTTGCGATTCGATGGCGTCGGTCACGTCTTTCGCCGTCATCTGGAAACTGTTCAGCTTCTCCGGATCGAGCCAGATGCGCATCGAATACTGCGAGCCGTAGGCGTCAATATCCCCCACGCCGTTAATGCGGCTCAGCGGATCCTGAATATTACTGGCCACGTAGTCGGCGATATCCTGCTTATCCATCGAGCCGTCGGTGGAGACAAAGGCGATGGTCAGGATGTTGGTATCACCGGTTTTACGCACCGTCACGCCCTGGTTTTGCACCGCCTGCGGCAGCTTGCGCATCGCGGACTGAAGCTGGTTTTGCACCTGCTGTACCGCTTCATCCGGATCGGCACCCGCGGTAAAGCTCAGGGTGACCGTTGCCTGGCCGGTGGCGCTGCTCTGGGACGACATATACATCAGGTTATCGAGGCCGGTCATGTTCTGCTCAATGACCTGGGTGACGGTGTTCTCCAGCGTTTGTGCGGAGGCGCCAGGATAGTTGGCCGTGATGCGCACATTAGGCGGGGCCAGCTCCGGGTACTGCTCAACGGGGAGTGAAAGAATAGCCAGTGTACCCGTCAGGCATAACAAAATTGCCAGCACCCAGGCAAAAATGGGGCGATCGATGAAAAAATTCGCCATTAAAATGAGACCTCGTTTTGCTGCGCATCGCGATGATAGATTGCCGCCTCACTCTAGCGGCAACGTGGGTGTCAAACGTGGAGAAATAAAGGAGATAATGTAAATTATCATGCGTCTTTACTGTTATTTACCGGCGAGTGGAAGCTGACATTCACCTGGGTGCCGCCGTCCGGTGGCTGCGAGAAGTGCAATGTGCCTCCGAGCCGCCCGGCGCGCTCGCGCATAATGTTCAGGCCGTAGTGGCCTGGCGGCTCGCTGGCATCGCCGATGCCAATCCCGTTATCACGGATATACACAGTATGGACGCCCTCCGGGGCGGTGGCGCAGCTGACGGTGATCTCGCTGGCCTGCGCATGTTTAATGGCGTTCAGCACCGCCTCACGCACAATCTGCAGTAAATGCACCTGCTTGTGCGCATCCAGCGCCAGCGTCGAAAGCCGACAGTCAAGGTGCAGTCTGGCACGGGTCTGATTCTGCAGGCTATCCATCGTCTCCTGTAGCGCGGCGGGTAGGTTGGCCTGGTTCAGCGTCAGACGGAAGGTGGCCAGCAGCTCGCGCAGCTGTTGATAGGCGGAGTTCAGCGCCTGAGAAAAATCAGTAATGATGTTTTGCGCCGGGAGATTCTCCGGCGGAACCGCATGCTTAAGCAGCGTCAGCTGGATGCGCAGGTATGAGAGCACCTGCGCCAGCGAGTCGTGCAACTCCCGGGCAATGATGGCGCGCTCCTCCATCAGTAGCAGCTGATGGTAGTGCTTCTGCGCCTGGTTAAAGTAGATCCCGCGTCCGAGCAGGATCGCGACGTTTTTCATCAGCGGCAGCGACACTGCGCTCTGATCGCTCTGCCAGCGCAGCTCGCCGAAGCGGGTCTCCAGCATCACCACCGGCAGGGTCTGCATCTCAAGTTCGCCAGAGGCGCTGCCTTCCTGCAGCTGCCAGTCATCGCTGGCGTGCAGCGCCACATAGCGCATCCCGGCGTACTCCTGCACGATCTGCAGAACATGGCGAAAACAGTGGCTGTCGATCTGGCTGGTATTCATCGCCTGCGAGCACTTAAACAACATCTCCAGCTGCTGGTGGGCTTCATGCAGGTGGCGGGTTTTCTCCTCAACCGAACTTTCCAGCGAGCGGTACAGCGTGTGCAGCTCGGCCGACATGTGGTTAAAGGTGCGTGACAGCAGCCCCAGCTCGTTCGGCAGGTCGCTGTCCGGCACCGGGTGATCGAAGCGGCCCTGTTCAATCTGCTGGCTGGCGGCGACCAGATGCGTGAGCGGGGCTACCACCTGTCGGCGGATGCGGCGCAGGGTGAGAAACGCCAGCAGACAAATAGCGAGCCCGCCCGCCAGTGAAATGGCGACCACCAGCTGGATCTTATGCTCGGCGTAGTGTTGTAAAGAGAGAACAAAAGCGTCGATCCGCCGCACATATTCGCTGATATGGCTCTGATACCAGCGGTAATCCCCCTGGGCCAGCTTTTGATCCACCGTCTGCCAGCTGAGCTGCAGCTGGCGATAGCGCTGCTTCACTTCGTTTGGCACATACCAGCGGTCCAGGCTCTGAAGGGCAGGGGCGTCCAGCGTCTGCTGCCAGGCCAGACGATGTGCCGCCAGATCGTTGTCACCACGTTGGATCTCGTAACCCAGCCGATAGCTCTGCATTCGCAGCGAGCCCGCCAGGTTGATCGCTTCGGCATCGCGCTGGCTGCTGGCGAGGGTAAACAGCGCAATCGCACCGGTCAGCAGGGACAACACAATAATCGAGAACAAAGCCCGGGCGAGGCTTCGTGAAACGGGCTGTTTAACGGTCACAAATAGCATCCTGAGCTGAGTGCGGTCCTGTCCTGGCGAGAGTATCGCCAGATTTCGAAACGTCATTTTAACCGCAATGAAATTAATTGATCTGCCACAGGTTCAGGCGAAATAGTTCGCTTTCCTGGGCAATTGAACATTGCCTGATACCGTTGCGGTCGGTAAATACAATATTCATATAAAGAATAAGGTTATGGAAGTCTGGTCGAGTATCTTATGAATCATTTTATCATGGCGAACAGCCAGCAATGTATTGGATGTCGTGCCTGCGAAGTGGCCTGCGTGATGGCTCACCACGACGAGCAGCATCCCCTCAACCCGCGCCATTTTACCCCGCGCATCACCGTGGTCAAAGAAGGCAACAGGCACAGTGCCGTGGCCTGCCATCACTGTGAAAACGCCCCGTGTGCGCAAAGCTGTCCGAACGGCGCGATCGCCAGAACCCGCGACAGTGTGCAGGTGGACAGCCAAAAATGCATCGGCTGCAAAGCCTGCGTGGTGGCCTGCCCGTTTGGCACCATGGAAATTGTGACTACCTTAGAGGCGGCCACCGCGCAGAAGTGCGATTTGTGCCTGGACCGCCCGCAGGGCCCGGCCTGCGTCGAAAACTGCCCGGCGGATGCCTTGTCGCGTGTTACCCCGGACAGCCTCAATCAGCTGGCCCGCACCCGGCGTCTGCGCACGGCCCGTCATGAGGCGCAGCCGTGGCAGACCCGCGCGGGTATCAGCCCGGTGGGCATCAGCAAACGCGAGCAGATGTCTGCTCTGCCGCCGCGCGGTGAGCCAGATAAGCTTTCCCCGGCGGCCCGGGCGAATAACTTTGCCGAAATCTACCTGCCGTTTCGCCCGGAGCAGGCGCACCGTGAGGCCGAACGCTGCCTGAAGTGCGGCGAGCATTCAGTGTGTGAATGGACCTGCCCGCTGCATAACCCTATTCCCCAGTGGATTGAGCTGGTGCTGGCGGGCAACATCGACGCCGCCGTCGAGCTCTCTCATCAGACTAACTGTCTGCCGGAAATCACCGGCCGGGTCTGCCCGCAGGACAAGTTGTGCGAAGGGGCCTGCACGGTGCGCGACGTCGCCGGTTCGGTGACCATCGGTAACATTGAGCGCTATATCTCCGACCAGGCGCTGGCGAAAGGCTGGCGACCGGATCTGAGCGGCGTGCAGCCGGTGGATAAACGCGTGGCGATTATTGGTGCCGGGCCTGCCGGGCTGGCGTGCGCCGACGCGCTGATCCGTCGCGGCGTCAGCGTAACCGTGTTTGACCGTCATCCAGAGATCGGCGGCCTGCTCACCTTCGGCATTCCGGCGTTTAAGCTGGATAAATCTCTGCTGGCACGTCGTCGGGAGATTTTTACCGCAATGGGTATCCGCTTCGAACTGAACTGCGAAGTGGGAAAAGACGTTCCACTTGCAGAGCTGCTGAGCGACTACGATGCGCTGTTTGTCGGCGTGGGCACCTACCGGTCGATGAAAGCCGGGATCCCGCATGAAGACGCACCGGGCGTGTACGATGCGCTGCCGTTCCTGGTGGGCAATACCCGCCAGCTGATGGGGCTGACCTCTTCGGCAGAAGAACCCTTTGTCGATACCGCCGGGCTGAACGTAGTGGTGCTGGGGGGCGGCGACACGGCGATGGACTGCGTGCGCACCGCGCTGCGTCACGGGGCGACGAATGTCACCTGCGCCTATCGTCGGGATGAAGCCAATATGCCAGGCTCGAAAAAAGAGGTCAAAAACGCCAAAGAAGAAGGTGCGGTGTTTGAATTTAACGTCCAGCCGGTGGAACTGGTGCTCGACGATGCCGGGCGCGTCAACGGCATCCGCCTGCTGCGCACCCGTCTGGGGGAGGCTGATTCGCAGGGCCGCCGCCGCCCGCAACCGATCCCCGGCAGCGAGTTTGTGATGCCGGCCGATGCGGTGATCATGGCCTTTGGCTTTAACCCGCACGCGATGCCCTGGCTGCAGGCGCAGGGCGTCGAGGTCGATGACTGGGGACGGATTGCCGCCAGCGTCGACAGTCGCTTCCGCTATCAGACCAGCAATCCGCAGATTTTTGCCGGTGGCGACGCGGTACGTGGAGCGGATCTGGTGGTGACCGCCATGGCAGAAGGGCGGCACGCTGCCCAAGGGATCGCCGACTGGCTGGGGGTAAAAGCACCCGCCGCCCATTGATCCGACGGACGACAAAATGGGCTTCACCGCGTAGTATGGCGTTAATGCCTTGCGCTATGGAGCCCGTATGTCCCTGAAAATTGACCTGATTAAAGATAAAGTCCTGTCTGAAAACTATTTTGTTCTGCGCAACGTCACCTACGATCTGACCCGCAGCAATGGCGAGGTGATCCGCCACAAGCGTGAGGTGTACGATCGGGGTAACGGCGCCACCATCCTGTTGTACAACCGCGAGAAAAAGAGCGTGGTGCTGATCCGCCAGTTCCGCGTTGCCACCTGGGTCAATGGCAACCTTGAGGGGCGGCTGATTGAGACCTGCGCCGGGCTGCTGGATGACGACGAGCCTGAAGTCTGTATCCGCAAAGAGGCCGTCGAAGAGACAGGTTTTGCCGTGGGCGACGTGCGTAAAGTCTTTGAGCTGTATATGTCCCCTGGCGGCGTGACGGAAATCGTTCATTTCTTCATTGCGGAATACAGCGAGGCGCAGCGCACCAGCGCGGGCGGCGGCGTAGAAGATGAAGATATCGAGGTGCTTGAACTGCCCTTTGCTCAGGCATTAACGATGATACAAACGGGTGAAATACGCGATGGCAAAACGGTGATATTATTACAATATTTGCAGGGCTCCGGGCTAATGGCTTGATCTTATTGAGCTTAAAAAGATGCATTTTGGATAAATCTATCCGATAAATCCGATTGAGCAACCCCGTCCTGAGCAGGAAGATAGCGTCTGTCTGTCTGTCCCGTATGCTTCCAGGATCGTGCTATTCATGCGTCACTGCGTTTTTCTTACTTTCATGCTCTGCATGCTGCCTGCGTCTTTTGTTCAGGCGGCACCGGCACAGCAGTCGTTTACTGACTGGCAGGTTACCTGCAACAACCAGAATTTTTGCATTGCACGTAATACCGGTGAGCATAACGGGCTGGTCATGACCCTGAGCCGCAGTGCGGGTGCCAAAGCCGACGCGGTACTGCGTATCGATCTCGGCGGGCTGTCGACCCCCGATCCGAAAGAGCCTGCCATCGCTCCCCGCTTGCGTCTTGACGGAGAGCCGCTCCCGCTGGATGCCAGGCTTTGGCAGATCGCCCCGTGGCGTCTGACCACGGACAATCCCACCCTCATCACTGCCCTGTTAACCACGCTCCAGCAGAAAAAAGCGATCACCCTTGATAAGGGCAAGCAGACGCTCTCGCTGAACGGGCTGAAAGAGGCCATCCAGTTTATCGACGCCCAGCAAAAACGCGGCGGGAGTGAAACTGCGTGGATCAATAAAGGCGACGAGCCGCCGCTGAGCGTGCCGCCCGCGCCTGCGCTGAAAGAGGTGGCGTTGGTCAACCCGACGCCGACCCCGCTGTCGCGCGAGGAGCGCAGCGATCTGGTCGATTACGGTACCTGGAGGATGAATAACAGTCAGTGTTCCCTCGATCCGACGCGTCGGGAAGTGCGGGTGACGGCGTTAACGGATGACAAAGCGCTATTGATAATCAGCTGCGAGGCGGGTGCCTATAACACGGTGGACTTAGCCTGGCTGGTGTCGCGCAAAAAACCGTTCGCGTCCCATGCGGTGCGCCTGCGGCTGCCGTTTGTTGCCTCCAGCGAAAGCAGCGATATGGAGCTGATGAACGCCAGCTTTGATGAGAAGAGCCGCGAGTTGACCACTCTGGCACTGGGGCGCGGGATTGCCGACTGCGGGATCCAGACGCGCTGGCGCTTTACCGGCCAGCGTTTTCGCCTCGTGCGCTACGCCGAAGAGCCGAGCTGCGATAACTGGCATGGGCCAGATGCCTGGCCCACGTTGTGGATCACCCGATAATAAAAGCAAAACGGCAACAAGGTTGCCGTTTTTAGTGTTTGCTCCCTCGCACCAAAGGAGAGGGCCGGGGTGAGGGCATCAGGCCGCACAGCCGGGCAAGGCGGTTACAGCAAACGCTGCGCCTTCTCCACTACGTTCTCAACGGTAAAGCCGAAGAACGGGAACAGCTTGTCGGCAGGTGCCGATTCGCCATAGCTGGTCATCCCGACAATCGCCCCCTTCAGGCCGACATATTTGTACCAGTAGTCGGCAATCCCCGCTTCCACCGCCACGCGCGCAGTTACATCGGAAGGCAGCACCGATTCCCGGTACGCCTCGTCCTGGGCATCAAAGATATCCGTAGACGGCAGGGACACCACCCGCACCGCATGACCTTCTGCCGTCAGTTTTTCGGCAGCTTTAACGGTGATCTCCATTTCCGAACCGGTGGCAATCAAAATCACATCCGGCTTGCCGCCGCTGTCTTTGAGGATATACCCCCCGCGGGCAATAGCCTTGACCTGATCCGGCGTGCGCTCCATCTGCGCCAGATTCTGCCTGGAGAGGATTAGCGCCGTCGGGCCGTGGTGGCGTTCTACCGCCAGCTTCCAGCCGACCGCCGCTTCGACCTGATCGCAGGGACGCCAGGTGCTGAAATTAGGCGTCAGACGCAGGCTGGCGAGCTGTTCTACCGCCTGGTGGGTCGGACCGTCTTCGCCAAGCCCAATGGAGTCGTGGGTATACACCATAATCTGCCGGGCCTTCATCAGCGCTGCCATGCGCGCCGCGTTGCGGGCGTACTCAACAAACATCAGGAAGGTGGCGGTGTAAGGCACAAAGCCGCCGTGATGGGCGATGCCGTTGGCAATGGCGGTCATACCAAACTCGCGCACCCCATAGTGGATGTAGTTCCCGGCGAGATCCTCTTTAATCGAGGTCGACCCCGACCAGATGGTCAGGTTGCTCGGTGCCAGATCCGCAGAGCCGCCAAGCAGCTCTGGCAGGATCGGGCCGATCGCGTTCAGGGTGTTGTGCGAGGCCTTACGGGTGGCGATTTTCGCCGGGTTCGACTGTAAATTCTCAATCAGCGCCTGGGTGGTCTCTTCCCAGTCCTCCGGCAGCCCGCCGCTCATTCGACGGTTAAACTCGGCCGCCAGCTCAGGGTGGGCTTTTTCATAAGCCGCAAATTTATCGTTCCATTCGGCCTGCGCTTTTTCGCCGGATTCACGGGCATCCCACGCCTTGTAAATCTCTTTTGGGATCTCAAAGGCCGGGTATTTCCAGCCCAGCTTCTGACGGGTCAGGGCGACTTCCTCTTCGCCCAGCGCCGCGCCGTGGGCCTCTTCTTTCCCGGCTTTGTTCGGGGAACCAAATCCGATGACCGTGCGACAGATAATCAGTGATGGCTTATCGGTGACGCTTTGCGCCTCCTGAATCGCAGCCTGGAGCGCTTGCGGATCGTGACCGTCAATCTCATGCACCACATGCCAGTGGTAGGCTTCAAAGCGTTTGGCCGTGTCGTCAGTGAACCAGCCCTCGGTTTCGCCGTCGATGGAGATGCCGTTGTGATCGTAAAAACCAATCAGTTTGCCCAGCCCCAGCGTGCCCGCGAGGGACGAGACTTCGTGGGAAATCCCCTCCATCAAACAGCCGTCGCCCATAAACACATAGGTAAAGTGATCGACAATCTCATGTCCCGGCTGGTTGAACTGTGCCGCCAGCGTGCGCTCGGCAATCGCCAGCCCGACTGCATTCGCCAGCCCCTGACCCAGTGGTCCGGTGGTGGTCTCCACGCCTGGCGTATAGCCCAGCTCCGGGTGTCCCGGCGTTTTCGAGTGCAGCTGGCGGAAGTTTTTCAGCTCTTCGAGCGGCAGGTTGTAGCCGGACAGGTGTAGCAGGCTGTACAGCAGCATCGAGGCGTGACCGTTGGAGAGAATAAAGCGGTCGCGGTCGTACCACGTTGGATCGTTCGGGTTGTGTTTCAGGAAGTCGTTCCACAGCACTTCGGCGATATCGGCCATGCCCATCGGTGCGCCTGGATGACCGGAATTGGCTTTTTGCACGGCATCCATGCTGAGGGCGCGAATGGCATTGGCTAACTCTTTACGGGACATAGTTCACTCCATGGCAGGGTTAAAGTTTGGCGGCGAGCAGATCTTCAAGTTTGCGCTGATCGACCGCGAAAAGGCGGATCCCCTCTGACAGCTTATCAACCGCCATAGCGTCCTGATTATGCTCCCAGCGGAATTCGGCTTCGGTCAGCGGTTTCGGTTTTGGCAGGACGGTGGAGGAGGGCACCAGGCGACGGATCACCGGTTCCTCTTTCTCCTGCAGCTCTTTTAGCAGGTTAGGGGAGATGGTCAGCCGGTCGCAGCCAGTCAGAGCAAGGATCTGCTCGGTGCGACGGAAGCTGGCGCCCATCACGATGGTTTCATAGCGATGCTGTTTATAGTAATCGTAGATATTGCGTACCGATTTTACGCCGGGATCTTCTTCTACCACGTAGGGGTCCATCGGCTTGCGGGCCTGATACCAGTCGTAGATACGCCCGACGAACGGTGATACCAGGAACACGCCGGCTTCGGCACAGGCGCGGGCCTGCGCAAAGGAGAACAGCAATGTCAGGTTGCAGTTGATCCCCTCTTTTTCCAGCACTTCAGCGGCGCGGATCCCCTCCCAGGTGGAGGCCAGCTTGATCAGGATGCGCGACTTATCGACATCCTGATCCTGATACAGCTGCACCAGGTGACGCGCTTTGGCGATACTTTTCGCCTGATCGAACGAAATTCGGGCGTCCACCTCGGTGGAGACGCGCCCCGGGACGCTTTTCAGAATTTCGCAACCGAAGTTAACCGCCAGCTTGTCGCTGGCCTCGGCGACCTGCTGCTCTTTGGTTTTACCCCGGGCTTTACCATAGCTGATGGCGTCGTCGATCAGGTGGGCGTAACTGTCGAGTCCGGCGGCTTTGAGCAGCAGCGACGGGTTGGTGGTCGCATCTTCCGGCTGATAGTGGCGGATCGATTCGATATCGCCGCTGTCGGCGACCACGGTGGTGAATTTTTTGATGCCGTCTAGTTGGTTCATAAGAAATGACTCCTTGAAAATAAAAGAGTTGGTTGAGTGTGTTCGATCACACTTCTGTCAATTTCGCGACGTACTTAACAAAAAAGCATAGCAGACAGGTAAGGTCTTGCTTTGCCTGGCGGGTAACATGATTGTTATAAATTGATAACAATTTTTGCTTTTTGATGGTGAGAGTTTGGCAGCCTTCAAAGTTTGAACGGCGGTCAGGCGCGATACTATCTGCTACCCAGGGTGACCATCAGACCATAACAACATCACCCTTTTTGTACACTACGTGAAAGGAACCTTACAATGGACGAGCAGTTGAGACAAAGTGCCCTCGATTTTCATGAATTCCCCGTTCCCGGTAAAATTCAGGTCTCCCCCACCAAGCCCCTCGCGACCCAGCGTGACCTGGCATTAGCCTATTCGCCAGGCGTAGCCGCCCCGTGCCTCGAAATCGAAAAAGATCCGCTGGCGGCCTACAAGTACACCGCGCGCGGCAACCTGGTGGCGGTGATCTCAAACGGCACTGCAGTGCTTGGGTTGGGCAATATTGGCGCGCTGGCCGGCAAACCGGTGATGGAAGGCAAGGGTGTGCTGTTCAAGAAATTTGCCGGTATTGACGTGTTCGATATTGAAGTGGATGAGCTCGACCCGGACAAATTTATCAACGTGGTGGCCGCGCTGGAGCCGACTTTTGGCGGCATCAATCTCGAAGACATCAAAGCGCCGGAATGTTTCTACATCGAGCAGAAGCTGCGTGAGCGTATGAACATTCCCGTGTTTCATGATGACCAGCACGGCACGGCGATCATCAGCACCGCCGCCATTCTGAACGGCCTGCGGGTGGTTGAGAAAACCCTCTCCGACGTGCGGATGGTGGTCTCTGGCGCAGGCGCGGCAGCCATTGCCTGTATGAACCTGCTGGTGGCGCTGGGGATGCAGAAGCACAATATCGTGGTCTGCGACTCCAAAGGGGTGATCTACAAAGGTCGCGAAGCCAACATGGCGGAGACCAAAGCTGCCTATGCGGTAGAGGATGATGGCAGACGCAGTCTGGCGGACGTGATGGACGGGGCGGATATCTTCCTCGGCTGCTCGGGCCCGAAAGTGCTTACCGAAGAGATGGTGCAGAAGATGGCCCGCGCGCCGCTGATCCTCGCCCTGGCAAACCCGGAGCCTGAGATCCTGCCACCGCTGGCAAAAGCGGTACGCCCGGATGCGATTATCTGTACCGGTCGCTCAGACTATCCAAACCAGGTGAACAACGTCCTGTGCTTCCCGTTCATCTTCCGCGGCGCGCTGGACGTGGGTGCCACCGCCATCAACGAAGAGATGAAGCTGGCAGCGGTTCACGCCATTGCTGAGCTGGCGCACGCTGAACAGAGCGAAGTGGTGGCGTCGGCGTATGGCGATCAGGACCTGAGCTTCGGCCCGGAGTACATCATTCCGAAACCGTTCGATCCACGTCTGATTGTTAAAATCGCCCCAGCGGTGGCCAAAGCAGCGATGGACTCCGGGGTGGCGACGCGCCCAATTGCTGACTTTGATGCCTATGTCGATAAGCTGAGCGAGTTTGTCTATAAAACCAACCTGTTTATGAAGCCGATCTTCTCCCAGGCCCGCACGGATGCAAAACGCGTGGTGATGGCCGAAGGGGAAGAGGCGCGCGTCCTGCACGCCACCCAGGAGCTGATTACCCTCGGTCTGGCGAAGCCGATCCTGATTGGTCGTCCGAGCGTCATCGAGATGCGTATTCAGAAGCTGGGTCTGCAGATCAAGCCGGGCGTGGACTTTGAGATCGTTAACAACGAATCCGATCCGCGTTTTAAAGAGTACTGGAGCGAGTACTACAGCATCATGAAGCGCCGGGGGATCACCCAGGAGCAAGCCCAGCGGGCGGTGATCAGCAACACCACGGTGATCGGGGCGATCATGGTGCATCGCGGCGAAGCCGACGCGCTGATCTGCGGCACCATCGGTGATTATCATGAACACTTCAGCGTAGTGCAGGAGATCTTCGGTCATCGCGAAGGCGTGCACACGGCGGGGGCGATGAACGCGCTGCTGCTGCCAAGCGGCAACACCTTTATTGCTGACACCTACGTCAACGACGATCCAACCCCGGAGCAGCTGGCTGAAATTACGGTGATGGCGGCGGAAACCGTGCGTCGCTTTGGTATCGAGCCAAAAGTGGCCCTGCTGTCGCACTCCAACTTTGGTTCATCCAAATCTGCAGCGGCCTGTAAAATGCGTCAGACGCTGGAACTGGTGCGCGCCCGCGCGCCAGAGCTGATGATCGACGGCGAGATGCACGGCGACGCTGCGCTGGTGGAAAGCATCCGCAACGAACGGATGCCGGACAGCCCGCTGAAAGGCTCAGCCAACGTGCTGATCATGCCGAACGTGGAAGCGGCACGCATCAGCTACAACCTGCTGCGCGTCTCCAGTTCAGAAGGGGTAACCGTGGGGCCGGTACTGATGGGGGTGGCGAAACCGGTGCATGTGTTAACACCGATTGCCTCGGTGCGCCGCATCGTCAACATGGTGGCGCTGGCGGTGGTTGAGGCGCAGACGCAGCCGCTGTAGACCCTAACCCTCTCCCTAAAAGGGAGAGGGGAAACTAAACCCAGTCCCGAACTTTCAAAAACGTACTCAAGGCAGCCTCCCGGCTGCCTTCTTTTGCTTCAAAGCCATACTCCCAGCGCACCAGCGGCGGCATCGACATTAAAATCGACTCCGTGCGCCCACCGGTTTGCAGGCCGAATAGCGTCCCGCGATCCCACACCAGGTTGAACTCCACGTAACGCCCCCGACGATAGAGCTGGAACTCACGCTCGCGAACCCCGTAATCGAGGTGTTTTCGCCGCTCAACGATCGGCAGATAGGCATCGGTAAAGCCTTCGCCAACCGCCTGCATAAAATTAAACGCGGTATCAAAATCGGGCGCATTCAAATCATCGAAGAACAACCCGCCGATGCCGCGCTGTTCGTTACGGTGTTTGAGATGGAAGTAGTCGTCGCACCACTTTTTATAGCGAGGATAGACATCGTCGCCAAACGGCTGACACAGGTCATGCGCGGTCTGGTGCCAGTGAATCGCATCTTCCTCAAAGCCATAAAACGGCGTCAGGTCAAAGCCGCCGCCAAACCACCACACCGGATCGGCACCGGGTTTTTCTGCGATAAAAAAGCGCACGTTGGCATGGCTGGTGGGGACAAACGGGTTATGCGGATGCACCACCAGCGAGACGCCCATCGCCTCAAAGCTACGGCCCGCCAGCTCCGGACGGTGTGCGGTGGCCGAGGCGGGCATCGCCTCGCCGTAGACGTGGGAGAAGTTAACCCCGGCCTGCTCGAAGATACCGCCATTACGCAGCACCCGGCTGCGCCCGCCGCCACCGGCTTCGCGCTGCCACTCGTCCTGCTGGAATTCAGCGCCATCCACAGCGGCCAGCTGCTGACAAATGGAATCCTGCAGCTGCAGAAGAAAGGTTTTGACCGTTTGCGCGTTGGGTTTCATCAGCGTCTCTTCGCGTGGGCTTTTTGATTATCGAACCAGTTAAAGTAACTGATGATCCCGGAGGCAATCGCGTTGGCAATTTTCTGGCGGAACGCGGTGGTGCCGAGCAGGCGCTCTTCGTTGGGATTGGTAATAAAGGAGGTTTCGACCAGCACGGACGGGATCGACGGTGACTTCAGCACCACAAACGCCGCCTGTTCCGTGCCTTTGCTGTGCAGCTTATGCACCGGCTTAATTTTTTTCAGAATATGGGAGCCCAGCGTCAGGCTGTTCTTGATGGTATCGGTTTGCACCAGATCAAACAGTACCTGCTGGAGCAGATGGTCTTTGGCAGTGGCTTTTTTTCCTGCCACTTCATCGGCGCGGTTCTCGCGTTCGGAGAGGTATTTGGCCATCGCGCTACTGGCGCCGCGGTTGGAGAGGGCAAAGACCGACGCCCCGGCGGCATCCGGGTTGGTAAAGCCGTCCGCGTGGATCGACATAAACAGGTCGGCGCCGTGCTGATGGGCTATCTCCACCCGATCGTACAGTGGGATAAAGGTATCACCGGAGCGGGTCAGGCGGGCGTCAATCCCGTTACTGCGTAAAATTGATCGCACGTTTTTTGCAATCGCCAGCACGACGTGTTTTTCTTTAGAGCCGTTGCGACCAATAGCGCCAGTATCAATACCGCCGTGGCCGGGATCCAGCACCACCACCCGCTTTGCGCCGCTCTTTTTGGCTTTCGGTTTACTGTGGCCGTTGCTGGTTTTCAGCGTGGATTCTTCTTTTGCCTGTGCGCTGGCCATGCCGGTTAATGTTAATGCCGCCAGCCCCGCTTTAAGAACCTGACGACGCGATGTGAGTGTTTTTAAGAGTTTGAATGTGCTCATGCGGCCTGAAGTGTAAAAATTAGGTGTCTGGTGTTATATCGTATCGTCTTTTGCGTTACGACAGTCCATGTTGTGATTTGTTTTACTTTTCATTTCAATACGTGACAGCCTGCCATTATGCCAAATTTCCTGACCTTTTTCGCTGGATATTGGCGAAAGAGGGCGTTCGCGTCATAATCACAGTTTTTGAACTCTAAAAGGCGGTTAATACCATGGAGATACGCGTTTTTCGCCAGTCAGACTTCGAAGAGGTCATCACCCTTTGGGAGCGCTGCGATCTCCTGCGCCCGTGGAACGATCCGGAAATGGACATCGAACGGAAAGTGAATCATGACGTCAGCCTGTTTCTGGTGGCAGAAGTGAACGGTGAAGTGGTGGGCACCGTGATGGGCGGTTATGACGGTCATCGCGGCTCGGCCTATTACCTCGGCGTTCACCCGGAATATCGCGGACGCGGCATTGCTAATGCGCTGCTCAATCGTCTGGAAAAGAAGCTGATTGCCCGCGGTTGCCCAAAAATTCAGATCATGGTGCGCGAAGAGAATGAGGTAGTGATGGGCATGTACGAGCGCCTCAACTATGAACCCGCGGACGTCATCACGCTGGGCAAGCGCCTGATTGAAGATGAAGAGTACTGAATTCCACCCCGGCGATTATGACAGCCAGGGCCGGGTGCGACTGCCGTTTCTGTTCTGGTGCGTTTTGCTGCTGCAGGCGCGCACCTGGGTGGTGTTCGTGGTGGCGGGTGCCTCACGCGATCAGGGCAATACCCTGCTGAATCTGTTTTATCCCGATCACGATAACTTCTGGATTGGGCTGCTGCCGGGGCTTCCTGCGGTGCTGGCGTTCTTACTCAGCGGGCGGCGTCATCTTGTGCCGCACCTGTGGCAGGCGCTGCGCTGGCTGCTGATCCTGGCCCAGCTTATTCTGCTCTTCTGGCAGCCGCTGCTGTGGCTGAACGGCGAGCCGCTGAGCGGCATCGGTATCACGCTGGTGGTGGCCGATATCGTGGCGCTGTTGTGGCTCTTGACCCATCCCCGTTTGCGCGCCTGTTTTACGCCAGAGAAAGATTAAACGGCACTTTTTAGCGATGCTGCACTCCAACAAGCGTCGAATTAACCAGAAAGGAACTCCCGATGAAATCGCTGCGTTTACTGTTATGCGCATTTCCCCTTGTTTTAACCGGCTGTTCAACGCTCTCTGCCGTGAACTGGTCTGCGGCTTATCCCTGGAACTGGTTTGGCGCGTCCACCGAAGTGACAGAACAGGGCGTGGGCAATCTCACGGCCGCCACCCCGCTGGAGCAAGAGGCCATTTCGTCTGAGCTGAGCGGCGACTATCGCCTGCGCAGCGGTATGAAAACCCTGAACGGCAACATCGTTCACTATTTCGAAGCGTTGAAGGGCGACCAGCTGGCGCTGGTGATCAACGGTGATAAAAACAGCATCAGCCGCATCGAGGTGCTGGACAGCGACATCGAAACCGACAGTGGCGTCAAAATTGGCACCCCGTTCAGCGACCTGTATCAAAAAGCCTACGGCAACTGCGTCAGCGCCCCGGCAGATGAGGGTGCCGCAGTAGAGTGTAAGGCTGAAGGTAGCCAGCACATCAGCTATCTGTTTAGCGGCAGCTGGAGCGGTCCACAAGGGTTAATGCCGTCTGACGACGCGCTGAAAAACTGGAAAGTCAGCAAAATTATCTGGCAGCAGTAAATTGCGCCTGAACAAGCTGCCCTGCTGAAAAAACGGGTATAATCGCCGCCAACAATGCCACGCTGTCGTGGCATCTTTTTTTTCAGGAGGAGCGATGTCTCAGGTTCAGAGTGGCATTTTGCCAGAACATTGCCGCGCGGCGATTTGGATCGAAGCCCGCGTAAAAGGGGATGTGGATGCCCTGCGTGCGGCCAGCAAAATTTTTATCGATAAACTGGCAACCTTTCAGGCCAAATTCCCGGATGCCAACTGCGGTGCGGCGGTGGCGTTTGGTCATACCGTCTGGCATCAGCTGAGCGGCGGCGAAGGGGCTGCCGAGCTGAAAGACTTTATCCCCTATGGGAAAGGTCTGGCTCCGGCCACCCAGCATGACGTGCTGATCCACATTCTCTCATTGCGTCACGACGTGAATTTTTCCATTGCCCAGGCGGCGCTGGCTGCGTTCGGCGACAGCATTGAGGTGCAGGAAGAGACCCACGGCTTCCGCTGGGTGGAAGACAGGGACCTGAGCGGCTTTGTCGACGGCACCGAAAACCCGGCAGGCGATGAGACACGTCGCGCGGTAGCGGTGATTCAGGACGGCGTGGATGCGGGCGGCAGCTACGTGTTCGTCCAGCGCTGGGAGCACAACCTTAAGCAGCTGAACCGCATGAGCGTGCAGGATCAGGAGATGATGATTGGCCGCACTAAAGAGGCCAATGAAGAGATCGACGGCGACGAACGCCCGGTGACCTCGCACCTGAGCCGTGTGGATCTGAAAGAAGACGGCAAAGGGCTGAAGATTGTCCGCCAGAGCCTGCCGTACGGCACCGCCAGCGGCACCCACGGCTTGTACTTCTGCGCTTACTGCGCGCGCCTGTATAACATTGAACAGCAGCTGCTGAGCATGTTTGGCGACACCGACGGCAAGCGCGACGCGATGCTGCGCTTCACCAAACCGGTGACCGGCGGCTATTACTTTGCCCCATCCGTTGAGCGTCTGCTGGCGCTGTAAGAATGCCCCCTCTCCCGAAAGGGGAGAGGGGATAATGCTTATTCCCTTTTCTGCTTCCAAATCACCAAACGGTATATAAAACCGTTACTCCTTTAGTACTCGTTATAAATATGATGACCCTAAGAAAAACATCACATCTATAAGGGTGCGCAATGGCCGTTACTGTACTGAAAAAAGGAACTCTGGCGCTGGCGGGTTTGCTGCTGGTGGCGCAGGCGCAGGCAACGGAGCTGCTCAACAGCTCGTACGATGTCTCTCGCGAGCTGTTTACCGCCCTTAACCCGCCGTTTGAACAGCAGTGGGCGAAAGATAACAACGGCGACAAGCTGACCATCAAGCAATCGCATGCGGGTTCCTCGAAGCAGGCGCTGGCGATTTTGCAGGGGCTGAAAGCCGACGTTGTCACCTATAACCAGATTACCGACGTGCAGATCCTGCATGACAAAGGTAAGCTGCTCCCGGCCGACTGGCAGAGCCGCTTGCCGAATAACAGCTCGCCGTTCTACTCCACGATGGGCTTCCTGGTGCGTAAGGGGAATCCAAAAAATATCCACGACTGGAATGACCTCGTGCGTTCCGACGTGAAGCTGATTTTCCCGAACCCGAAAACCTCCGGCAACGCGCGTTATACCTATCTCGCCGCCTGGGGTGCAGCAGATAAAGCGGACGGCGGCGATAAAGCCAAAACTGAACAGTTCATGACCCAGTTCCTGAAAAACGTCGAAGTGTTTGATACCGGCGGTCGTGGTGCCACCACCACCTTCGCAGAACGTGGTCTGGGCGACGTGTTGATCAGCTTCGAATCGGAAGTGAACAACATCCGCAAGCAGTATGAAGCGCAGGGCTTTGAGGTGGTGATCCCGAAAACCAACATCCTCGCTGAATTCCCGGTCGCGTGGGTCGATAAAAACGTGCAGGCCAATGGCACAGAGAAGGCGGCGAAGGCGTACCTGAACTATCTCTACAGCCCGCAGGCACAGACCATCATTACCGATTACTACTACCGGGTGAATAACCCGGAGGTGATGAACAAACTGAAAGACAAATTCCCGCAGACCGATCTGTTCCGCGTGGAAGACCAGTTCGGCTCCTGGCCTGAGGTGATGAAAACCCACTTTATCAGCGGCGGTGAGTTTGACAAACTGTTGGCGACGGGGCGTAAGTAATGTTTGCAGTGTCCTCCAGACGTGTGCTGCCGGGCTTTACCTTAAGCCTCGGGACCAGCCTGCTGTTCGTCTGTCTGATTTTATTGTTACCGCTCAGCGCGCTGGTGGTTCAGCTCTCTGAGATGAGCTGGTCCCAGTACTGGGAAGTGATCAGCAATCCGCAGGTGGTGGCGGCTTATAAAGTGACGCTGCTGTCGGCGTTTGTTGCCTCGATCTTCAACGGCGTGTTTGGCTTGCTGATGGCGTGGATCTTAACCCGCTATCGCTTTCCGGGCCGCACGCTGCTGGATGCGCTGATCGATTTACCCTTCGCCCTGCCGACGGCGGTGGCGGGCTTAACGCTGGCCTCGCTGTTCTCGGTGAACGGCTTTTACGGCGAGTGGCTGGCACAGTTCGACATTAAAGTGACCTACACCTGGCTGGGTATCGCAGTAGCAATGGCCTTTACCAGCATCCCGTTTGTGGTGCGTACCGTGCAGCCGGTGCTGGAAGAGTTAGGCCCGGAATACGAAGAAGCGGCGGAAACGCTGGGTGCAACCCGTTTGCAGAGTTTTCGCAAAGTGGTGCTGCCTGAACTGTCTCCGGCGCTGCTGGCTGGCATCGCGCTGTCGTTCACCCGTAGCCTCGGTGAGTTTGGCGCGGTGATTTTTATCGCCGGCAACATCGCGTGGAAAACCGAAGTCACCTCGCTGATGATTTTTGTCCGCCTGCAGGAGTTTGACTATCCGGCCGCCAGCGCGATTGCCTCGGTGATTCTGGCCGCCTCGCTGCTGCTGCTGTTCTCGATTAACACTCTGCAAAGTCGCTTTGGTCGACGCGTGGTAGGTCACTAATGGCGGAAGTTACTCAGTTGAAACGCTACGACGCCCCCCGCATTAACTGGGGTAAATGGTTTCTGATTGGCACGGGTGTGCTGGTCTCGATTTTTATTCTTGTCGTGCCGATGGTGTACATCTTCGTGCAGGCCTTCAGTAAAGGTATTATGCCTGCGCTGCAAAACCTGGCCGACCCGGACATGCTGCATGCCATCTGGCTGACGGTGATGATTGCCCTGATTACCGTGCCGGTAAACCTGGTGTTTGGTACGCTGCTGGCCTGGCTGGTAACGCGCTTTAACTTCCCAGGACGCCAGCTGCTGCTGACCCTGCTGGATATTCCGTTCGCGGTGTCGCCGGTGGTCGCCGGTCTGGTGTATCTGCTGTTCTACGGCTCCAACGGCCCGCTGGGCGGCTGGCTGGATGAACATAACCTGCAGATCATGTTTGCCTGGCCAGGCATGGTGCTGGTAACCATTTTCGTCACCTGTCCGTTTGTGGTGCGCGAACTGGTGCCGGTGATGCTGAGCCAGGGCAGCCATGAAGACGAAGCCGCCGTGCTGCTGGGCGCATCGGGCTGGCAGATGTTCCGCCGCGTAACGTTGCCGAACATTCGCTGGGCGCTGCTGTACGGCGTGGTGCTGACCAACGCCCGCGCGATTGGCGAGTTTGGCGCGGTATCGGTGGTGTCGGGTTCTATCCGCGGCGAAACGCTGTCGCTGCCATTACAAATTGAATTACTGGAGCAGGACTACAATACCGTCGGCTCCTTTACCGCCGCAGCGCTGTTGACGCTGATGGCAATATTGACCCTGTTTTTAAAGAGTGTGGTGCAGTGGCGTTTAGAGAATCAGGAAAAACGTCAGCATCAGGAGGGAAATCATGAGCATTGAGATTGCCAATATTAAGAAGTCCTTTGGTCGCACCCAGGTGCTGAATGATATCTCGCTGGATATCCCCTCCGGACAAATGGTGGCGCTGCTGGGGCCGTCCGGCTCCGGTAAAACCACGCTGCTGCGTATTATCGCCGGTCTGGAGCATCAGACCAGCGGGCACATTCGCTTCCACGGCACCGACGTCAGCCGCCTGCACGCGCGCGATCGCAAAGTGGGCTTTGTGTTCCAGCACTACGCCCTGTTCCGCCATATGACGGTGTTCGACAACATCGCGTTTGGCCTGACGGTGCTGCCGCGTCGCGAACGCCCGGATGCGGCAACTATCAAAGCGAAAGTGACCAAACTGCTGGAGATGGTACAGCTGGCACACCTGGCGGACCGTTTCCCGGCCCAGCTTTCCGGCGGGCAGAAACAGCGCGTGGCGCTGGCTCGCGCCCTGGCGGTTGAGCCGCAGATCCTGCTGCTGGATGAACCTTTTGGTGCGCTGGATGCGCAGGTGCGTAAAGAGCTGCGCCGCTGGCTGCGTCAGCTGCATGAAGAACTTAAGTTCACCAGCGTCTTCGTTACCCACGATCAGGAAGAGGCGATGGAAGTGGCCGACCGGGTGGTGGTGATGAGCCAGGGGAACATTGAGCAGGTTGACGAGCCAGAACAGCTGTGGCGTGAACCGGCCACCCGCTTTGTGCTCGAATTTATGGGGGAAGTGAACCGTCTGCACGGCAACATTCGCGGCGGTCAGTTCCACGTAGGTGCCCACCGCTGGCCGCTGGGCTACACCCCTGCGTATCAGGGCCCGGTCGATCTGTTCCTGCGTCCGTGGGAAGTGGACGTCAGCCGCCGTACCAGCCTCGATTCGCCGCTGCCAGTCCAGGTGCTGGAAGCCAGCCCGAAAGGACATTACACCCACCTGGTGGTCCAGCCGCTGGGCTGGTACAACGAACCGCTGACTGTGGTGATGCGTGACGACGAGCCACCGCACCGCGGCGAGCGCCTGTTTGTCGGCCTGCAGCACGCTCGCATTTATCACGACAAGGATCGCATCGAGACGCCAGGGGTTCTTGCTCTGGCGGAGTCAGCCTGATAGGTTAATCGGTATGTTTATCGCCCGGTGGCGCTACGCTTACCGGGCCTACCTAAGCACGGATGTAGGCCCGGTAAGCATAGCGCCACCGGGTTTTTTATTGGACAGCGATCGTGAACACACTCGAACAAACCATCGGTAATACCCCGCTCATCAAATTACAACGCATCGGGCCGGACAACGGCAGCGAAATCTGGGTCAAACTGGAAGGCAATAATCCGGCGGGATCGGTCAAAGACCGCGCCGCACTGTCGATGATTGTACAGGCGGAAAAACGCGGCGAAATCCAGCCCGGCGACGTGCTGATCGAAGCCACCAGCGGCAACACCGGTATCGCGCTGGCAATGATCGCCGCGCTGAAAGGCTATCGCATGAAGTTGCTGATGCCGGACAACATGAGCCAGGAGCGTCGCGCCGCGATGCTGGCCTACGGTGCAGAGTTAATTCTGGTGAGTAAAGAGCTGGGCATGGAAGGGGCCCGCGACCTGGGGCTGGAGATGGCCAACCGGGGTGAAGGCAAACTGCTGGATCAGTTTAACAACCCCGATAACCCGCTCGCCCATTACACCACCACCGGCCCGGAAATCTGGCAGCAGACCGCAGGAAGGATCACCCATTTTGTCTCCAGTATGGGGACGACCGGCACCATTACCGGGGTCTCCCGTTTTCTGCGCGAGCAGGACAAAGCGGTGAGCATCGTCGGCCTGCAACCGGAAGAGGGCAGCAGCATCCCGGGTATTCGCCGCTGGCCTGCGGAGTATATGCCGGGAATTTTCAATGCCTCATTGGTTGACCAGGTACTGGATATTCATCAGCGCGAGGCGGAAAATACCATGCGTGAGCTGGCGGTGCGGGAAGGTATCTTTTGCGGCGTCAGCTCCGGCGGTGCGGTAGCCGGTGCGCTGCGGCTTGCCGCGACATCACCGGGGGCTGTGATAGTGGCGATCGTTTGCGATCGCGGCGATCGCTATCTCTCTACCGGCGTGTTTGGTGAAGAGAGCTATGCGCAGGGCGCAGGGATTTAAACACGATGGACATGATCTTATTCCGGGACAAAACCCGGGCGCAGCAGACCGACATTGTGGCAGTGCAATCGCAGGTGGTCTACGGCAGCGTTGGCAACAGCATCGCGGTGCCTAATATTCGTCAGCATCATCTGAACGTGACGGCGGTACCGACGGTACTGTTCAGTAATACCCCGCACTATGACACCTTCTATGGCGGAGTGATCCCCGATGAGTGGTTCAGCGGCTACCTGAAGGCGCTTGAAGAGCGCGACGTTTTGCGCCAGCTGAAAGCAGTCACTACCGGGTACATGGGCAGCGCCAGCCAGATTGTAATCCTTGCCCAGTGGCTGAAGGCCATCAAGCAACGGCATCCGGAACTGCTGGTGCTGGTCGATCCGGTTATCGGTGATACCGACAGCGGCATCTACGTGAAGCCGGAAATCCCCGACGCCTATTGTCAGCACCTGCTGCCGCTGGCGCAGGGAATTACCCCGAATGTGTTTGAGCTGGAAGTGTTAAGCGGCCAGCCGTGTCGGGACATCGCCAGCGCCGTGGCGGCCGCGAAAGGGCTGCTTTCGCAGACGCTGCAGTGGGTGGCCATCACCAGCGCGCCAGTTGAAGGCGACGCTGACAGCATCCACGTGGTGCTGGTGTCCCATGACAACGTGACGGTAAGCGCGCATCCGCGCATTAAGACCGACCTGAAAGGCACCGGCGATCTGTTCTGTTCCGAGCTGGCGAGCGCGCTGGTGCAGGGCGAAAACGTAGCGGCGGCGATAGCGCGCGCGGGGGATCGGGTAACGCAGGTGATGAAGTACACCCAGGAAAAGGGTTACGACGAGCTGGTGCTACCGGCCTGACAAACAAAAATGGCGCCCGAAGGCGCCATTTTTCTGTGCGGCAAAAATTACTTCTTGATGCGAATAACCGGGGTTTCACCCACAGTGACGCTGCCAGACAGTTTGATCAGCTCTTTGATTTCGTCCATGTTGGAGATAACAACCGGCGTCAGGGTAGACTTGGCTTTCTCTTCCAGCAGTGGCAGATCGAATTCAATGACCGGGTCGCCAACTTTCACACGCTGGCCTTCTTCAGCGATACGCTTGAAGCCTTCGCCTTTCAGCTCGACAGTGTCGATACCGAAGTGAACGAACAGCTCAATACCGCTATCGGATTCGATAGAGAATGCATGGTTGGTTTCAAAAATTTTACCAATTGTGCCGTCAACCGGTGCAACCATTTTGTTACCGGTTGGTTTGATAGCAATGCCATCACCAACGATTTTCTCAGCAAACACTACATCTGGCACGTCTTCAATGTTGACGATCTCGCCAGAAAGCGGAGCAATAATCTCAATAGTTCCGGAGTCTTTTTTATCATCAGAAACCAGAGATTTCAGTTTATCGAACAAACCCATGATCTTCTCCTAAGCAGTAATTTGGGCCGCATCTCGTGGATTAGCAGATTGTTTTTTCTTCAATGAACTTGTTAACCAGCGTCATTAACTCGTCCGTTGTCGGTTGAGCAAGAGCCTGCTCTGCTAACACCTTCGCATCTTCGAAGTTCGTGTTACGGATAATCTTCTTAATGCGCGGGATGGAAATGGCGCTCATAGAGAATTCGTCCAGACCCATACCCAGCAACAGAAGTGTAGCACGTTCATCGCCTGCAAGCTCACCACACATGCCTGTCCATTTGCCTTCAGCATGAGAAGCATCAATAACTTGCTTGATCAGCGTCAGTACCGATGGGGACATTGGCTGGTAGAGATGCGCAATCATATCATTACCACGATCAACTGCCAGGGTGTACTGGGTTAAGTCGTTGGTACCAATACTAAAGAAATCGACTTCTTTGGCTAAATGACGGGCAATCGTTGCCGCGGCAGGGGTTTCCACCATTACGCCGACTTCGATGGTTTCGTCAAAGTCTTTACCTTCGTCACGCAGTTCCTGTTTGTAGATTTCGATCTCTTTCTTCAGTGCACGCACTTCTTCAACAGAGATGATCATCGGGAACATGATGCGCAGTTTACCGAAAGCGGAAGCACGCAGAATAGCGCGGACCTGGTCACGCAGGATCTCTTTACGATCCATGGCGATACGCACTGCACGCCAGCCCAGGAACGGGTTCTCTTCTTTCGGGAAGTTCATGTACGGCAGCTCTTTGTCGCCACCGATATCCATGGTACGCACGATAACTGCCTGGGAGCCGCAAGCCAGAGCAACGGCTTTATACGCCGCAAACTGCTCTTCTTCGGTTGGCAGGGCGTCACGATCCATGAACAGGAATTCGGTACGGTACAGGCCGACACCTTCTGCACCGTTGCGCTCAGCGCCATCAACGTCACGAACGGTACCGATGTTGGCGCAGACTTCAACCTGGTGGCCGTCCAGCGTAATCGCTGGCAGATCTTTCAGTTTGGCCAGTTCGGCTTTTTCAGAAGCAACCTGCTCCTGAACGGCACGCAGCTTGTCGATCTCTTCGTTGGTCGGATTGACGTAAACCAGATTGTTTACGGCATCCAGAATCAGATAGTCATTGTTTTTAACCTGAGCGGTGACGCTACCGGTTCCCACGATGGCTGGCAGCTCCAGAGAACGCGCCATGATCGAGGTGTGGGAAGTACGGCCGCCCGCATCAGTGATGAAACCCAGCACCTTGTTCAGGTTCAGCTGTGCGGTTTCTGATGGGGTCAGGTCAGCAGCAACCAGGATAACTTCGTCCTGAATGGAGCTCAGGTCGATAATAGCCAGGCCGAGGATGTTGCGCAGCAGGCGCTTACCGATGTCACGTACGTCAGCCGCACGCTCTTTCAGGTATTCATCGTCCAGCTCTTCCAGAGCCGTAGCCTGACCTTCGATAATCTCATGTGCAGCCGCGTCGGCTGTCATGTTCTTATCTTTAATGAGGGCTATGATTTCCTGCTCCAGCTCCTCATCTTCGAGCAACATGATGTGGCCTTCGAAGATGGCTTCTTTTTCTTCACCGAAAGTTTCGCCGGCTTTAGTCTTGATTGTTTCCAACTGCGCAGATGCTTTTGCACGACCGCTCAGAAAACGTTCAACTTCCTGACTAACCTTATCGGCAGAAATCTTTTTCCGGTCGATGACGATCTCGTCTTCCTTCAGCAGAAGTGCTTTGCCGAAAGCGATACCCGGGGATGCTAAAATGCCTGAAATCATAACCCTACCTTACTTGTGACTGATATTAAAAAGAACCCGGATACTTACTCGAGCTCAGCCATCAGTTTAACCAGATGCTCAACTGCTTTCTGCTCGTCTTCGCCTTCCGCGGAGATAGTCACAACGGTACCCTGAGTCAGGCCCAGAGTCTGCAGTTTGAACAGGCTTTTCGCGCTTGCGCTTTTGCCGTTGGAAGTCACAGTGATCTCAGAAGTGAAGCCTTTCGCTTCTTTAACAAACTGAGCAGCAGGGCGGGTGTGCAGACCGTTCGGAGCGGTAATGGTAACTTCTTGCTGGAACATTGTATTTCCCCAACTTATTGGTTTAGTGTTGTGGAACTAAAGTCTAGCCTGGCGGTTGGACTTTAGCCTGTATTGTTAGCACCGGCTTAACGGTACATAGCGCAGCTTGTGTCAAACGCATTCCGATGCTGGCATGTCAGGCTGCTGACGTTTCGTTCGACATTAAACATTATGCCGCGAAAGCAATACTTGAACCAAATCATAAAATCGATTCAGCCATCGGATTTCGTGATCCGATTAATTTCGCGCATCAAAATAATTGTCAGCTTAAATACCAGAGCCTACGGGGTGAAGCAATGCCAGAAGAGGTAAAACTTTGAAGCAGGCCACAAAAAAGCACCCTGAAGGGTGCTTTTTTACGCGCTATTTACATTTTGGCACTACTGTTGCAATTCTTTCTCAGTGAAGAGATCTGCAAACAGAGCCGTGCTTAAATAACGCTCACCCGAGGACGGAAGGATAACCACAATATTCTTGTTGGTAAAGGTTTCATCTTCGAGCAACTGCAGTGCCGCAGCAACCGCCGCACCCGAAGAGATGCCCGCCAGAATACCTTCTTCTTCCATCAGACGGCGTGCAGTTGAGATCGCCTCATCGTTAGTGATAGCAACCACTTTATCAATCAGCTTCAGATCCAGGTTACCCGGAATAAAGCCAGCGCCGATACCCTGGATTTTATGCGGGCCCGGTTTCAGCTCTTCACCTGCCAGCGCCTGTGCAATAACAGGGGAGTCGGTTGGCTCAACGGCAACGGTAATCAGATCTTTTTTGCCTTTTGTGCCTTTAATATAACGGCTGACGCCGGTCAGCGTACCGCCAGTGCCCACGCCTGAAATAAACACGTCAACCTGACCGTCGGTATCTTCCCAGATTTCCGGGCCGGTGGTTTTTTCGTGGATTTCCGGGTTAGCCGGGTTGCTGAACTGCTGCAGCAGAAGATATTTAGCCGGATCGCTGGCAACAATTTCTTCTGCCTTTTGGATCGCGCCTTTCATGCCTTTCGCGCCTTCGGTCAGCACCAGGTTTGCGCCCAGCGCTTTAAGCAGCTTACGGCGTTCGATGCTCATGGTTTCCGGCATGGTCAGCGTCAGCTTGTAGCCGCGCGCTGCAGCCACGTAGGCCAACGCAATGCCGGTGTTACCGCTGGTTGGTTCAACCAGCTCAACGCCCGGTTTCAGCACGCCGCGTTTTTCCGCATCCCAAATCATATTGGCACCGATACGGCATTTTACGCTGAAGCTTGGGTTACGAGATTCTACCTTCGCCAGAATGCGTCCATTACCGATACGGTTCAGTCGAACCAGGGGCGTGTGACCGATAGTCAGCGAGTTGTCTTCAAAAATCTTACTCATGGCCTGTCCTTAACTGTTTGAATTTGGGATACCGCATCAGCATACCTGCAAGGCGGCGATGGGGAAGTAAGGAATTCGCATATCTATATGCTGCAAAGAAATAATGGGGATCGGTATGGAATAAGGAGTGGCATAAGCCACCCCTTATTTAATCATTCTTGCATTATTTCCATAACGCGTGTTTATCACGGTAGCAGTCGACCCACATCGCCGTCGCGCCGCAAACTGCAACCGGCATGATGAACAGATTCAGTACCGGGATCAGCGTAAACAGGCTGGTCAGGGCGCCAAACTGCATATTGGTCATCTTGCGGCTGCGCAGGGCGGTGCGCATCTCTTTAAACGGCACCTTGTGGTTATCAAACGGGTAATCGCAATACTGGATCGCCAGCATCCAGGCGCTGAACAGGAACCACACAACCGGCGCGACAGTTTGTCCGATGCCCGGAATAAAATAGAGCACCAGCAGTACCAGCGCGCGCGGCAGATACCAGGCAAGCTTTTGCCATTCGCGCTTCATGATCCGCGGGACATCTTTCATGACTCCCAGCACGCCGGTATCCGGTGGGGTTGCGCCGGTCAGTCGCGCTTCGAGCTGTTCGGCCAGCAGGCCGTTAAACGGGGCCGCAATCCAGTTGGCAATCGTCGAAAAGAGATAGCCAAACACCAGCAGAACCGAGAGCACCACCAGCGGCCACAATACGTAGCTCAGCCACTGCAGCCAGTCAGGCACATGGCTCATGATGGCCGGGATCCAGCTGTCCAGTTGAGTGAAGAGCCACCAGAACGCACCACCCATCAGCAGAATGTTGATCAGCAGGGGCAGAATGACAAAGCGCCGGATGCCTGGCAGTGAAACCAGTTTCCAGCCCTGAGAAAAGTACCAGACGCCGCTGCGTGGGGGAGAAGAAGTTGATGAAACCATAACCAGGTGGAGCTCCTTTTATCACAACCAGTGAAATTGCCCGCCTATATTAGCCAGTTGTGGCACGTTGACCAGTTAAGAAATGTTCGAAAAAACAGCAAAAAGCACGATTTCGTCCATCTTTATGCTGCGAATGCTCTGCACGCACTTGCACTTGAGGTAATCGGCAAATACTCTTAGTGAGTAAATGTTTGCCGTGGTGGCAAGGTGTTAGAACAACAGAGAATATAATGATGCAGGATTTGCGTCTGATATTAATCATTGTTGGCGCGATCGCCATAATCGCTTTACTGGTACATGGTTTCTGGACCAGCCGTAAAGAGCGCTCTTCTATGTTTCGCGATCGCCCATTGAAGCGCATGAAGTCGACCCGTGAAGACGATAGCGATGACGATATCGATGAAACGGAAGATGACGGTGTGGGTGAAGTTCGCGTTCATCGCAACAATACGGCACCCGGTGCAGGCCATGGGGAGCATGAAGCGCCTCGTCAGTCTCCGCAGCATCAGTATCAGCCGCCGTACGCCTCCGCGCAGCCACGACCTGCGCAGCAGCAGCCTGTCGACGTGCCGGTAGAGCCGCCGCAACCGCAGCAGCAAGAGCCTGTGCGCCAGCAGCCGGTGCAGCAACCCCAGTATGCCGCTCAGCCTGAACCTCAACCTCAGCCGGTCGTGCAGCAGGCACCGCAGCCTGTTGCGCCGCAACCCGCACCTGCGCCTGTCGTAGAGCCGGAGCCGGTAGTCGAAGCCGCCCCAGTGGTTGAGAAACCGCAGCGCAAAGAGACGGTGATCGTCATGAGCGTTGCCGCCCATCAGGGTACAGCCATTAATGGCGAAGTGCTGCTCAACAGTATCGAGCAGGCGGGCTTTAAATTTGGCGATATGAATATCTTCCATCGTCATCTGAGCCCGGACGGTAGCGGTCCTTCCCTGTTCAGTCTGGCCAATATGGTCAACCCGGGAACCTTCGATCCGGAGATGACCGGTGACTTTACCACGCCAGGTATTACGATCTTTATGCAGGTGCCGTCTTACGGTGATGAACTGCAAAACTTTAAGCTGATGCTGCAGTCTGCCCAGCACATCGCCGATGAAGTCGGCGGCATGGTGCTCGACGATCAGCGTCGTATGATGACGCCGCAGAAGTTGCGCGAATATCAGGACCGCATCCGCGAAGTTAAAGAAGCTAACGCATAACAGTCTGCGTCTGTTTCACTCCTCCTCAACCCCCGCCTGTCGGGGGTTTTTCTCATTGATGGTGCGCCATGGACTCAATCGAACAACAACTCACTGAACTGCGAACCACGCTTCGCCATCATGAATACCTTTATCATGTGATGGACGCGCCAGAAGTGCCTGACGCGGAGTATGACCGTCTGATGGGTGAGCTGCGCGACCTGGAAGCCCAGCATCCGGATTTAATCACCCCGGATTCGCCAACCCAGCGCGTTGGTGCCGCGCCGCTGGCCTCGTTCAGCCAGATCCGCCACGAAGTGCCGATGCTGTCGCTGGATAACGTCTTCGACGAAGAGAGCTTCCTCGCCTTTAACAAACGCGTGCAGGACCGGCTGAAAAGCAACGAGGCGCTGAGCTGGTGCTGCGAGCTGAAGCTGGACGGCCTGGCGGTCAGCATCCTGTATGAAAACGGGGTGATGATTCGCGCCGCGACGCGTGGCGACGGCACCACCGGCGAGGACATTACCGCCAATGTGCGCACCATCCGCGCGATCCCGCTTAAGCTGCGCGGCGAGAATATTCCCGCGCGCCTGGAGGTGCGGGGCGAAGTGTTCCTGCCGCAGGCGGGCTTTGAAAAAATCAACGACGAGGCGCGCCGTACCGGGGGCAAAATTTTTGCTAATCCGCGTAATGCCGCCGCAGGATCGCTGCGCCAGCTTGACCCACGCATTACCGCGAAGCGACCCCTTACATTCTTCTGCTACGGCGTGGGGATCCTGGAGGGGGGCGAGTTACCGGACACCCATCTGGGCCGCCTGCTGCAGTTCAAAGCCTGGGGGCTGCCGGTGAGTAACCGGGTGCAGCTGTGCGACTCCCCGGAGGCGGTGCTGGCCTTTTACCGTCAGGTTGAAGCCGATCGTCCGACGCTCGGGTTTGATATCGACGGGGTGGTGATCAAAGTCAACGCCCTTGCCCTGCAGGCGCAACTGGGTTTTGTCGCCCGCGCACCCCGCTGGGCAGTGGCCTTTAAGTTCCCGGCCCAGGAGCAGATGACCTTTGTCCGCGACGTTGAGTTTCAGGTAGGGCGCACCGGGGCGATAACGCCGGTGGCGCGCCTCGAACCGGTTCAGGTTGCCGGGGTACTGGTCAGCAACGCCACGCTGCACAACGCCGATGAAATTGACCGTCTGGGGCTGCGCATTGGCGACAAAGTGGTGATTCGACGCGCCGGGGATGTGATCCCGCAGGTGGTCAACGTCGTGGAATCTGAACGCCCTGAGGATACGCGCGCCATTGAGTTCCCGGCTCACTGTCCGGTCTGTGGCTCGGACGTAGAGCGTGTTGAAGGTGAAGTCGTGACGCGCTGCACCGGCGGCCTGGTCTGCGGGGCTCAGCGTAAAGAGGCCCTTAAGCACTTTGTCTCCCGCCGGGCGCTGGACGTGGACGGTATGGGCGATAAAATCATCGACCAGCTGGTTGAGAAAGAGTATGTCCATACCCCCGCCGATCTGTTCCGCCTGACGCCAGGCAAGCTGACCGGTCTGGATCGAATGGGGCCAAAATCGGCGCAAAATGTGTTTAATGCGCTGGATAAGGCTAAAGAGACCACCTTTGCCCGCTTCCTGTATGCGCTGGGTATTCGCGAAGTGGGCGAGGCGACAGCCGCCAACCTGGCTGCGTATTTCGGGACACTCGATGCGCTCCAGAAAGCGTCCATTGAGGAGCTGCAAAAAGTTCCGGACGTGGGCATTGTGGTTGCCACGCACGTGCTTAACTTCTTCGCCGAAGAGAGCAATCGCGACGTTATTGGCCAGCTGCTCAACGAAGGCGTGCGTTGGCCTGCGCCGGTGGTGATCAATGCTGGAGAGATCGACAGCCCGTTTGCCGGTAAAACGGTGGTGCTGACTGGCAGTCTGAGCCAGCTTTCCCGCGATGATGCCAAAGCGCGTCTGGTGGCGCAGGGGGCGAAGGTGGCGGGCAGCGTATCGAAGAAAACCGACCTGGTGATTGCCGGTGAGGCGGCGGGCTCAAAGCTCGCCAAAGCGCAGGAGCTGGGCATTGACGTGATTGATGAAGCAGAGATGCTGCGTCTGTTAGGAGAGTAACGTGGATAAAGCGCAGCTTATCGAGATCGCCAATACCGAGATGCCCTTCGGCAAGTACCAGGGCCGCAGGCTGATTGACGTGCCGGAAGAGTATTTACTGTGGTTTGCCCGTAAGGATGGATTTCCTGCCGGGCATCTTGGCGAGCTAATGGCGCTGACGTTACTGATCAAAACCGAGGGGCTGACCCAGCTGGTTCAGCCCCTGAAACGTCCTTAAGCTTTAGCGGCGGGGGCCTTCTCCTGCGCCTGCAGTTTCTCGGTCTGGCGCTGATAGCGGCGCGCCAGCACCGAGCAGATCATCAGCTGTAGCTGGTGGAAGATCATCAGCGGCAGCACCATCATCCCAATTACCGAGGTCGGAAACAGAATATTGGCCATCGGGATCCCGTTTGCCAGGCTCTTTTTCGAACCGCAGAAGACAATGGTAATTTCATCGGCTTTATTGAAGCCGAAGCTGCGGGCGGCGAACACATTAATCGCAATGATGATTGCCAGCAGCACCAGACTCACCACTACGATAAACAGCAGCGATCCGACCCCGACTTTATGCCAGATGCCGTTGACTACCGCTTCGCTGAAGGCGGAATAGACCACTAACAGAATCGATGTCTGATCGGTTTTGGCGATCCACTTCTTATGCTTCGCCACAAACGCCCCGGTCCACGGACGGGAGAGATGGCCGAGCACAAACGGCAGCAGCAGCTGGAGCATAATCTTCCCGACCTGATCCATGTTGCCTTCAGCCCCGTGCATATTCATCACCAGCCCAACCAGCAGCGGCGAGACAAAAATGCCTAACAGACTGGAAGCCGAAGCGGAGCACACGGCCGCCGCCACGTTACCGCCCGCCATCGAGGTAAAGGCGATGGCGGACTGGACGGTGGCCGGCAAAATGCACAGATAGAGGAAGCCGGTATACAGCGCCGGGTCGACATTGACCGGTGCCCACCAGGCAAACAGCACGCCTAACACCGGAAAGACGACAAAGGTGCTGCACATCACCCACAGATGCAGCCGCCAGTGGCTGCCGCCTGCAACAATCGCCTCGCGGGAAAGCTTGGCCCCGTGCATAAAGAACAGCAGCGCAATGGCGGCGGTTGTCAGCCCTTCAAAAAATGGCACAAAGCCACCGCGGGCCGGGAACAGTGAAGCCAGTAAAACAACGCCAATAAGCGTGAGCGTAAACGGATCGAGGATGCGAAAAAGTTTCATAAATACTCCTGAATAGAGATGGCACTATTGTGCTTTCTTCCCTTTGAGAAATAAAATTGATTTATTGCATCAATATATGAGGAAAACAGATGAATTACTCCCTGCGTCAGCTGCGCGTTTTTGTCACCGTCGCGCAGGCAAAAAGTTTTAGCCGGGCAGGGGAGAAAATCGGCTTGAGCCAGTCGGCGGTGAGCCACAGCGTGAAGGAGCTGGAACTGCAGACCGGGGTCCGTTTACTCGACAGAACCACGCGCGAGGTGGTGCTGACCGAGGCAGGCCAGCAGCTGGCGGCGCGTCTGGAGCGCATACTGGACGAGCTGTCGACCACCCTGCGCGACGTGGGCCGGGTCGGGCAACAGCTGTCCGGGACGGTGCGGGTGGCGGCCAGCCAGACCATTTCGGCGCATCTTATTCCGCACTGTATTGCTCAAAGTAATTTTCAGTACCCGGAGATTAAATTTGTCCTGCACGATCGCCCGCAGCAGTGGGTGCTGGAGAGCATTCGCCAGGGGGAGGTGGATTTTGGCATTGTGATCGATCCCGGTGCGGCAACCGATTTGGAGTGTGAGACCGTGCTGTCGGAACCCTTCCTGCTGCTGTGCCGCGACGATCATCCCTTTGCCGGACGGGATTCGGTGAGCTGGCACGAGCTTGAGGGTCAGCGGCTGGTGCTACAGGATTATGCTTCCGGCAGCCGACCGCTGATCGACGCTGCGCTGGCGGGCTTCTCGGTCGAGGCCAATATTGTGCAGGAGATTGGTCATCCGGCGACGCTGTTTCCGATGGTTGAGTCGGGCATTGGTATCAGCGTCCTGCCCGCGCTGGCGCTGCCGCTGCCGCAGGGCAATCATCTGCAGATCAAGCGACTGACTCCGGTGGTTGAGCGGCAGCTGATGCTGGTGCGCCGTAAGAATCGCTCGTTATCGACTGCGGCCCAGGCGCTGTGGGATGTGGTTCGTCTGCAGGCCAGCGAGCTGACCGCAGGTCGGGTGCGGGATCCGCTGTATCAGAAGTAGCAGACTAATCCATTCGAAACGCCTATCGATCGGCCCGGGAAAGTGTATTGGTAAAGGGTTAGCCACTCTCGCTATAAGAAAGAGGTACTCAACATTATTCCAATTATTCAGCTTAAAGGATTTCGCATGAGCCACTCTCTTTTTTCCCAGAATCCCTGGTATAGCGCCGACATCATCCGGGGTTACAAACCCGACTTTACGCCACGCGTGGCCTTTATTCTTGGCTCCGGTTTAGGCGCCCTGGCAGAACAAATTGAAGGCGCGGTGGCTATCTCCTACGAGAAGCTGCCGGGTTTCCCGGTCAGTACCGTTCATGGACATGCCGGGGAGCTGGTGCTCGGCCATCTGGCCGGGGTCCCGGTGGCGTGCATGAAGGGGCGCGGACATTTTTATGAAGGCCGCGGCATGAGCGTGATGACCGATGCGATTCGCACCCTGAAGCTGCTGGGCTGTGAGCTGCTGTTTAGCACCAATGCGGCGGGTTCGCTGCGCCCGGAAGTCGGGCCGGGCAGCCTGGTCGCGTTAAACGATCACATCAACACCATGCCGGGTACGCCAATGGTTGGGCTGAACGACGAACGCTTCGGCGATCGCTTCTTCTCGCTGGCGAATGCTTATGATGCCGAGTACCGCGCGGTTCTGCAGACGGTGGCGGCAGAAGCCGGTTTTCCACTGACAGAAGGGGTCTTCGTCTCTTATCCAGGGCCTAACTTTGAGACGGTGGCTGAGATCCGCATGATGCAGATTATCGGCGGCGACGTTGTCGGGATGTCGGTGGTGCCGGAAGTGATCGCTGCCCGCCACTGCGGGCTCAAGGTGGTGGCCGTATCGGCTATTACTAATCTGGCGGAGGGGCTGGGCGACATCAAGCTGTCCCATGAACAAACGCTAGCCGCGGCAGAACTGTCCCGGCAAAACTTTATTGACCTGATCTGCGGGTTCTTACGCAAGTTAGCCTGACACTCATAATAATAATGACCCCGCCTGCGGGGTCTGACTCTGCGGCAAGGAACACAATATGGGTATTGCATCCCGATTAAAGGTCATGTCGTTTTTACAGTATTTCATCTGGGGTAGTTGGCTGGTCACCCTGGGTTCTTACATGATTAACACCCTCGATTTTACCGGTGCCAACGTCGGCATGGTCTACAGCTCTAAAGGCCTGGCGGCGATCATCATGCCCGGCATTATGGGGATCATTGCCGATAAATGGCTGCGCGCCGAGCGTGCCTACATGTTCTGTCATCTGGTGTGCGCTGGCGTGTTGCTCTACGCCACCACCGTCACCGACCCGGATACCATGTTCTGGGTGATGCTGATCAATGCTATGGCCTATATGCCGACCATCGCCTTGTCCAATAGCGTGTCTTACTCCTGCCTCGCCCAGTCGGGCAAGGATCCGGTCACCGCTTTCCCACCCATTCGCGTGTTTGGCACGATAGGCTTTATTGTGGCTATGTGGACGGTCAGTTTGATGGGGCTGGAATTAAGCAGCGCGCAGCTATATATCGCCTCCGGCGCGTCACTGCTGTTGGCGATGTACGCCATAACGCTGCCGAAGATCCCGGTGGCGCAGAAGAAAGCGTCCACCACGCTCGCCAGCAAGCTGGGCCTGGATGCCTTCGTGCTGTTCAAAAATCCGCGGATGGCCATCTTCTTTGGGTTTGCGATGATGCTGGGGGCGGTCCTGCAAATTACCAACGTCTTTGGCAATCCGTTCCTGCATGATTTTGCCCGCAATCCCGAGTTTGCCGACAGCTTTGTGGTCAACTATCCCTCTATTTTGCTTTCCGTTTCGCAGATGGCGGAAGTGGGCTTTATCCTGACCATCCCGTACTTCCTTAAGCGTTATGGCATCAAAACCGTGATGCTGATGAGCATGCTGGCGTGGACGCTGCGCTTCGGCTTCTTCGCGTTCGGCGATCCTTCTCCGTTTGGTTTTGTGCTGCTGCTGATGTCGATGATTGTCTATGGTTGTGCATTCGACTTCTTCAATATCTCAGGATCGGTGTTCGTCGAGCAGGAGGTAGACTCCAGCATTCGTGCCAGCGCCCAGGGGCTGTTTATGACCATGGTAAATGGCGTGGGCGCATGGGTCGGATCGATTCTGAGCGGAATGGCGGTGGATTACTTCTCGGTGGATGGGGTGAAAGACTGGCAAACCATCTGGCTGCTGTTTGCCGCCTATTCGCTGGCGCTGGCGGTTATCTTTGCCCTGTTCTTTAAATATCAGCATCAGCCAGAAAAAATGGCGGCCAACTCGCTGGCACATTAGTCCTGGCGCTTACGTTATTGTTACGGTGGGCCCTGTGGTAAATTCCCTGCATCACTCTCTTATTCATGGAGCGCAGTCGGGATGGAACGAGCCCACCGTATCGATCTGAAATTATTGCGTTACTTTCTCGCTGTTGCAGAAGAGCTGCATTTCGGACGGGCTGCGGCCCGTCTGAACATGTCGCAGCCCCCGTTAAGTATTCACGTCAAAGAGCTGGAGCAACAGCTCGGTACCTTGCTGTTTGTACGCCACTCGCGCAGCGTCGCGCTAACCCACGCCGGTAAGATCCTGATGGAGGAGTCGCGCCGTTTGTTGGCCAGTGCCAGCCAGGCTATGGCGCGCGTCGAGCAGATCGGCCGCGGTGAGGCAGGGCGTATTGAGCTTGGCGTGGTAGGAACCGCCATGTGGGGAAAGATGCGGCCTGTGATGCGCCGTTTCCTGAAAGAGAATCCCAACGTTGAGGTGATGTTCCGCGAGAACATGCCCACCACGCAGATGGCGCTGCTGGAGCGACGTGAACTGGATGCAGGGATCTGGCGGATGGCGACGGAACCGATGCCGGGATTTACCCGCTTACGCCTACATGAATCGTCATTTCTGGTGGCGATGCCGCAGGATCATCCTCTGACTGCCTGTGATGCCGTACCGCTTGAGGCACTGCGCAATGAATATTTCGTCACCATGCCGTCGATGCATACCGACTGGGCCTTCTTGCAACGCGTTTGTCAGAGTGCCGGTTTTTCACCGATGATTGTTCGTGAGGTCATGGAGCCGCAAACGGTGCTGGCGATGGTCAGCATGGGGATTGGTATTACGTTAATCGCGGACAGCTACGCGCAGATGAACTGGCCCGGCGTGGTGTTTCGTCCCCTGGAAGCACGTATTCCGGCGGATCTGTATATCGTCTATGAAGAGCAGCAGGCAACGCCCGCAATGATAAAACTGGTTGAGGCGCTGACGCATTTAAACCGGGCATAAAGAGGGGATGCAGGCGCAGCGTGGAAATCTGGCCCGCATACGCGACGCATCAGACGTAGATATCAATCTTATGCTCATCGGAAGGGGAGTTCACCCCTTCCACTTTGCCCTGCTGCTGTTCCTGCTTCTGCTGGGCTTCTTCTGCCTGACGGCGTTGCAGCTGCGCCAGCTGGGCCTGCAACATTTTGATCTGCGCCTGCAGTAACTCCTGCTGCTTTTTCTTGTCTTCGGTGGTGCCGCTACCGTTGGCAACATCTTTCAGCTGCTGGGTCAGTTTGGTAATTTGCGACGTCAGACGGGTGATCTGTGAGGAGATGTCGCTGCCAGTACTGCGACTGCTGCCGCTGCTCTGGGTTTGTACCGATGCGGTGGATGTTTGTATTGTGGTCATGGTGAAAATCTCTTGCCAAAAAAGAGATATCGGCAAGAAATTGAAGAGCTTGAGGAAGCCTACCAGTATTGAGGGGGGAAATCGTCTCTATCGCAGATAGCAAAAAAGCGCCTTTAGGGCGCTTTTTTACATTGGTGGGTCGTGCAGGATGACTCGCTTCGCTCGCCCTTCGGGCCGTCGCCGCAAGCGGCTCCGGTGCCTCTCTACGTTCGGCTCGAACCTGCAGCAGGTTCGAATCGTCTCTATCGCAGATAGCAAAAAAGCGCCTTTAGGGCGCTTTTTTACATTGGTGGGTCGTGCAGGATTCGAACCTGCGACCAATTGATTAAAAGTCAACTGCTCTACCAACTGAGCTAACGACCCGAATGGTGGGTGATGACGGGCTCGAACCGCCGACCCCCTCCGTGTAAAGGAGGTGCTCTACCAACTGAGCTAATCACCCATTTCGGTACTTCTTTGATAAGACATTGCGTTGAGAATGGTGGGCGATGACGGGCTCGAACCGCCGACCCCCTCCGTGTAAAGGAGATGCTCTACCAACTGAGCTAATCGCCCATTCTCAAATTCTTATCTACACTGCGGTATCTACGTGAAGTAGATGGTGGGTGATGACGGGCTCGAACCGCCGACCCCCTCCGTGTAAAGGAGGTGCTCTACCAACTGAGCTAATCACCCCCGCTGTGTGGAGTCGCATTATAGGGAGAGTTGAAAATGAGTCAACGCCTTTTCTCAAGTTTTTATTTGTTCGTCGTAAAATTAAACAAAACGATCGCGAAAGCGGCAATGGCGCATGATTTCTAAACAAAAACGGTCAGCAACAAGGATCTCACCGCAACAAGATTGAGGAATCAGACTGGAGTGATAGAATATTGCCCACTTTAGTTTCCAGGATATGCCGGTTGTCGGCATCTTTATCACTGTAAGGCCATTTCATGAAAATCAAAACTCGCTTCGCGCCAAGCCCAACCGGCTATCTGCACGTCGGCGGTGCGCGCACTGCTCTCTATTCATGGCTGTTTGCACGTAACCAGGGCGGTGAGTTTGTACTGCGTATTGAAGACACCGATCTCGAACGCTCAACGCCGGAAGCAATCGAAGCCATTATGGATGGCATGAACTGGCTGAATCTGGAGTGGGATGAAGGCCCGTATTTCCAGACTAAACGTTTTGATCGCTACAACGCGGTGATTGATGACATGCTGGTCGCGGGCACCGCCTATAAGTGCTACTGCTCGAAAGAGCGTCTGGATGCGCTGCGTGAAGAGCAGATGGCGAATAACGAAAAGCCGCGCTACGACGGTCGCTGCCGTCACGGTCATGAGCATCATGCGGATGACGAGCCGTGCGTAGTGCGTTTTGCTAACCCGCAGGAAGGGTCGGTGATTTTTGACGACCAGATCCGCGGCCCGATCGAATTCAGCAACCAGGAGCTGGACGATCTGATTATTCGCCGCACCGACGGTGCACCGACCTATAACTTCTGCGTCGTGGTGGACGACTGGGATATGGCAATCACCCACGTTGTGCGTGGCGAAGACCATATCAACAATACCCCACGTCAGATCAACATCCTGAAAGCGCTGAACGCACCGGTACCGGTGTATGCGCACGTCTCGATGATCAACGGTGACGACGGCAAAAAACTGTCCAAACGTCATGGCGCAGTCAGCGTGATGCAGTACCGCGATGATGGCTACCTGCCGGAAGCGCTGCTGAACTACCTGGTGCGTCTGGGCTGGTCCCATGGCGATCAGGAGATCTTCAGCCGCGAAGAGATGATCCAGCTCTTCTCGCTGGATGCAGTGGGTAAGTCTGCCAGTGCATTCAATACCGAAAAACTGCAGTGGCTGAACCATCACTACATCAACACCATGCAGCCGGAGTACGTGGCGACCTATCTGCAGTGGCACATTGAGCAGGCTAATATTGATACCCGTAATGGCCCGGAGCTGGCCGATCTGGTGAAACTGCTGGGTGAGCGCTGCAAAACACTGAAAGAGATGGCTGAGAGCTGCCGCTACTTCTATGAAGAGTACGAAGCGTTTGATGCCGACGCGGCGAAGAAGCACCTGCGCCCGGTTGCACGCCAGCCGCTGGAAGTGGTTCGCGATAAACTGTCTGCCATCACCGACTGGAGCGCTGAGAACGTACACCACGCCATTCAGGCGACAGCAGATGAGCTGGAAGTCGGAATGGGTAAAGTCGGCATGCCGCTGCGCGTTGCGGTGACCGGTGCCGGTCAGTCTCCAGGTCTGGACGTGACGGTACACGCGATTGGTAAAACCCGCAGTATTGCGCGCATTAACAGAGCGCTGGGTTTTATTGCTGAGCGCGAAAGCCAGCAGTAATCATGCAGTAAAAAACGGCAGGGTTTCCTGCCGTTTTGTTATTCCTCTGGCGCGTGGATATCAAGCCGAACGAGGAAACCTTTCAATCCTTCCCGCGCAAGCAATACATCAAGCCGCTGCTGTTCCGCAACGGTCATATTCTCCAGGGTATTGAAGATTTGTCGCAAGGGGCCGGCAGGCTTAGCGTTGCCATAGCTGGCCGCTGTTTCTGCCAACTGGTAAATTGCCTGACGTTTCCGAATGGCCGGAATGTTCATGATGTGCTCACGAACCTGGGCGTCAATATGGATCAGACGCGCCCGACCGCCTTTCACGCCATTAATACCTTCCGTCTTCCAGCCATTCTTGCGTACCCAGCGGTTGACTGTCTGTCTGGCGACACCGAGGGTATCGGCCAGCTCTTCGGTGGTCATTTTATTCGATAATTTTTTCATATTCGTTCTGCTCGCGAATCCCTAAGCGTTGCAACAATCCGGTAATCCCTTCCCGCAATAACAGTGAGGCAAGTTGCTTCTGTTCTTTTTGGGTCATTTCACTGGCCAGCGTCAGCAGCAGGGCCTGTAGCGAGTTATCGGCCGACAGGTCGGGCAGTGGCGGTGCATCCGGCGCCCTGCGCGCGTTGCGGATAAAATCCCGCACCTTTTCATTCACATGAACCAGACGGGCCTTACCACCCTGTACGCCGGGTTTTGGCGACGTGGACCACCCCTCTTTACGTACCCATTTATTGATGGTCTGTCGGCTATAGCCAGTGAGTCGGGCCAACTCTTCTGGCGTCATTCGTTCCTTGATCATGCGATTTCCTGATGAAGAGTAGGGTTAATTAGTGATTCATTTTATAACATCGTTTTACGCGAAGACGTGACACGTTTAACGTATGGCTGCGAGCATCCTCGCAATGTGATTTATTTGCATGAATTTTCAGCGGTTGAACGAGGGTGGGGCAATTTGCCGTTGACACTCTGCAATGGAATTCATATTATGCCGCCCGTCAACACGACACGCTTTACGCGATGGGGCTATAGCTCAGCTGGGAGAGCGCTTGCATGGCATGCAAGAGGTCAGCGGTTCGATCCCGCTTAGCTCCACCAAACTCTGAACCCAACAGAGTCTGGTGCGTAAACAAAACTGTGGGGCTATAGCTCAGCTGGGAGAGCGCTTGCATGGCATGCAAGAGGTCAGCGGTTCGATCCCGCTTAGCTCCACCAAAATTCAGACCCTCGCCAGTGGCGAGGGTTTTTTTATGCCTTTCATTTACCTTCTCTTCACAAAACTGCCCCAATTCTCTACAGAACATAAATCCATACAAACTAAGTGACCATTTGCCGACGGGATGTTTGATCCGCACATTTAAACAACTTACTATAATTGCGCTCACTAAATCGCCAGAAACAATAATTAATATCATTCAATGAAAAGCACGACGTCTGTTAATTTGCGAAGTTTTACGCTTGCCCTGATGTTATGTATGGTATTCGTACCGTTATCACGTCTTATTTCACCGCGTGCGGTTGTTGATGGCTTTAACGTTTATCTTGCATGGATGCCACTCAGCGTCATGCTGGCCATTATTTTCCTGTTTGGTCGCCAGGCTGTTATTCCTGTTGTTATCAGTTTTGCTGTAATTAACGAATGGAATTTTCAACTGCCACTCATTCAGGCAGCAATATTATTATTTTGCCAGCTCTTCAGTACATTTGCAGTCTGTGGCATCGTCAGATGGCAACTGGGGCCGCGCTGGCGTTACAACATACCCAGTCGATTCATTGGCGGGCGCATATTCTGGTTGGGGTTGGTTATCCCGCTGGGCATGAAAACGTCCATGTATTTATCCGGGTATGTATGGCACTACCCTGTCGCGCTGGCGACCTTCTATGGGGAAGGGACGGCCATCTATAATATTGTGGATATTCAGAGCCTAATCTGTGCCGTACTGATCTTTACCATGATGTTCTATTACCCCTTAAGAATGATCCTCAATCCCCATTACGCCCGCGCGTTCTGGCGGCGTAATTTACGACCCTATTCGTCAACGCAGCATTCTGTTTTTACGCCAGCCATTATAATCAGTCTTATTGCGATCCTCCTTCTGCTGTGCCTCCCCTTCAGGGCGAATATTATTGCAGGCTATCTGGTGCCGGTTATTTTTATACTTTTTACCCTCGGTATCAGCAGGTTCCGCTATGGGACGATCTCGCTGGGCTGGGCGGTGAGCGCATGCCTGCTGCTGACCTATAGCAAAAATTTTCTGCATGGCGTGCAAAACGGCTACTCTCTGGCATTTGTACTGTCGGTGCTGATCTCCTTTTCGATTTGCCTGGTCTACATGGCGCGAATTTTCCAGCGTAGCGAATGGCTCCGGCAGGGGTGGAAGGAGAGGGCATTGACCGATCCGCTCACCGGGCTACCCAACCTGCGAGCGCTGGAGATTTTTCTGGCCGAGAATGCGGATGTCAGTCTGTGCTGCCTGCGAATGCATAATCTGGAGTTTCTCAGTCGTCACTATGGCCTGCTGATGCGCGTGCAGTGTAAGCGCGCCATCATCCATGAAACGCAGCCTCTGTTGATTCAGAATGAGCAGCTTTTTCAGATCCCTGGTAATGAACTGGCGCTGGTGCTGCGCGGTCCGGAAGCGGGGGCTCGGCTGCAGCACATTGTCGATTGTCTGAACAGCCGCAAAATCTACTGGAACAATACCGGGCTGGACATTGAGTTTGGTGCCGCCTGGGGTGGGGTGGCATACAGCCGCGGTGAGAGCCTGCACCATACGCTGGGCCAGCTCAGCTGGCTGGCTGAACAGGCCTGCTCGTTGCATCAGGTGCTGTCGCTGACTAACAGCCTGGCGACCGTTTCGGGGCAAACCACGGATCGCGTTCTGATGCTGGGGCGGGTGAAGCGGGCGCTGGATGAAGGCGGGCTGCGCTTGTATGCTCAGCCGATCCAGAAAGCAGACGGAACCGGCTATCACGAAATCCTGTCCCGGCTGGAGAGCGACGGCGAAATTCTCACACCGGATAAGTTTCTGCCGCTGGTGGCGCAGTTTAACCTGAGCCGGCGGTTTGATATCAGCGTGGTCGAAGCGCTGCTGGCATGGTTACGCACGTATCCTTCGAGCCAAACGTGCGCGCGCTTTTCGGTAAACCTGATGCCGCTGACGCTAATGCAAAAGGACGTCGCACTCGACATCATTGCCCTGTTTGAAGACTACGCTGTCGCGCCGCAGGCGGTGATCATCGAAGTGACAGAAGAGCAAGCCTTCTCGAATTCGGAAGTCAGTATTCTGAATATTCAGCAACTGCGCGACTACGGCTTTAAAATTGCCATTGATGATTTTGGTACCGGCTATGCCAACTTCGAGCGGCTGAAGCGCCTGCAGGCCGATATCGTGAAGATTGACGGCTGCTTCGTGAAAGATATCTGTCGCGACAGCATGGATGCGATGATCGTGCAGTCCATTTGCAATCTGGCAAAGGCCCGTTCGCTGTGCGTGGTGGCGGAGTATGTTGAGCTGCCGGAGCAGCGCGAGATCCTGCTGGCGTGTGGCGTCGATTATCTGCAGGGCTATCTGATTGGTAAACCGCAGCCGCTCGCCGATCTCCAGGCGTAAAAAAACCGGGGAGATCCCCGGTTTTTTTTAAGCTGATTACAGTACCAGTGCGGCGATAGACGCAGACAGGACGCTGACCAGCGTAGAACCGTAAACCAGTTTCAGACCGAAGCGGGAAACCACGTTACCCTGCTCTTCGTTCAGGCCTTTAATCGCGCCCGCGATAATACCGATGGACGAGAAGTTAGCGAAGGAGACCAGGAACACGGAGAGAATACCTTCGGCGCGCGGGGAGAGCGTACCAGCGATTTTCTGCAGATCCATCATCGCAACGAATTCGTTAGAGACCAGTTTGGTCGCCATGATACTGCCCACCTGCAGCGCTTCGCTGGCTGGCACACCCATCACCCAGGCAACCGGGTAGAAGATATAGCCCAGGATGCCCTGGAAGGAGATACCCAGTACGGCAGCAAACAGGGCGTTCAGCGCAGAGATCAGGGCGATAAAACCGATCAGCATGGCTGCCACGATCACCGCCACTTTGAAGCCTGCCAGAATGTACTCACCCAGCATTTCAAAGAAGCTCTGGCCTTCGTGCAGGTTAGCCATCTGCAGGTTCTCTTCACTCTCATCCACGCGGTACGGGTTGATCAGGGACAGAACGATAAAGGTGCTGAACATGTTCAGAACCAGCGCAGCAACCACGTATTTTGGCTCCAGCATCGTCATATACGCACCCACGATAGACATGGAAACGGTAGACATTGCGGTGGCCGCCATGGTGTACATGCGGTTGCGGGACATTTTGCCGAGGATATCTTTATACGCGATAAAGTTCTCAGACTGACCGAGGATCAGGGAACTGACGGCGTTGAAAGATTCCAGTTTGCCCATGCCGTTCACTTTCGACAGCACGGTACCGATGGCGCGGATCACAATCGGCAGAATACGGATGTGCTGCAGAATACCGATCAGTGCAGAGATGAAGACGATAGGGCACAGCACTTTCAGGAAGAAGAATGCCAGACCTTCATCGTTCATTTTACCGAATACGAAGTTGGTCCCTTCATTGGCGAACCCGAGCAGGCTTTCGAACATCTCGGAGAAGCCTTTCACGAAGCCCAGGCCCACGTTGGAGTTCAGGAAGAACCAGGCAAGTAACACTTCAATGACGAGTAACTGAACAACATAGCGAATGCGGATCTTTTTACGATCGCTGCTGACCAGCAGCGCAAGCGTAGCAACAACAACAAGTGCCAGGACAAAATGCAGGACGCGGTCCATATTTGCTCCAAATATGAGGCAGGTTTAATTTCCGTGCACATTCTATGAAACAAGAGTAAAGAAAACGAGATCAAAGCCACACTATAGTCACATCCTGTGACGAAACTCATAATTAGGGATAAAAGATACATTTTTGTTATGTTATGTAAATGAGTTCAAAGTTAAGTTTGTGTGCTACGCTTCACAAAAGACTGCACGCGTTTTAGCCTGTCGTGCATCCACACTTCCAGCCTGCTTATTGCTCTTCATTATCACAGTAATCGATTAAACCATCGCAAATGAACTTGATAATCATTCGCATTTTGATAGCATTAAACATAGCAAAGGCTATATTTCAGAGGCAGAGATGACCAACAGTCGCGTTGAGACTAGCACCGGCAGGGCGGCACGCAAGATGCGCTTTGCATTAATGGGACCGGCGTTTATTGCCGCCATTGGCTATATCGATCCGGGTAATTTTGCGACCAACATCCAGGCCGGGGCCAGCTTTGGCTACAAACTGCTGTGGGTGGTGGTGTGGGCAAACCTGATGGCGATGATGATCCAGGTGCTGTCGGCAAAGCTGGGCATTGCGACCGGCAAAAACCTCGCCGAGCACATCCGCGACCGCTATCCGCGACCGATGGTCTGGTTTTACTGGGTGCAGGCCGAAATTATCGCGATGGCGACCGATCTGGCGGAATTTATCGGTGCCGCAATCGGCTTTAAGCTCGTTCTGGGCGTCTCGCTCCTGCAGGGGGCAATACTAACCGGTATCGCCACGTTCCTGATCCTGATGCTGCAACGTCGCGGGCAAAAACCGCTCGAAAAAGTGATCGGCGGTCTGCTGCTGTTCGTTGCAGCGGCCTACATCGTCGAGCTGGTCTTCTCCCGGCCCGACCTGGTGCAGTTAGGGAAGGGGATGGCGATCCCGAACCTGCCAACATCCGAAGCGGTATTCCTCGCCGCCGGGGTGCTGGGGGCGACGATTATGCCGCACGTAATCTATCTGCACTCCTCCCTGACCCAGAATCTGCACGAGGGCTCGCGTCATGAGCGCTACTCGGCGACAAAATGGGACGTGGCGATCGCGATGACCATTGCCGGGTTTGTGAACCTGGCGATGATGGCGACCGCTGCGGCGGCCTTCCACTTCAACGGTCATACTGGTATCGCCGATCTCGATCAGGCCTACCTGACGCTGGAACCCTTGCTGAGCCATGCGGCGGCGACCATTTTTGGCCTGAGTCTGGTGGCTGCAGGTCTCTCTTCGACCGTGGTCGGCACCCTGGCAGGGCAGGTGGTGATGCAGGGGTTTGTCCGGTTCCATATTCCGCTGTGGGTGCGTCGCTCTGTCACCATGATGCCGTCGTTTATCGTGATCCTGATGGGGCTCGATCCGACCCGTATTCTGGTGATGAGCCAGGTTCTGCTGAGCTTTGGCATCGCGCTGGCGCTGGTGCCGCTGCTGATTTTTACCAGCGACAAAACGCTGATGGGCGATCTGGTGAATACGGTAACGGTGAAACGGATTGGCTGGGCGATTGTGGTGCTGGTGGTGGCGCTGAACCTGTGGCTGTTAATCGGCACGGCGCTTGGGCTGTAAAAAAAGAGCCGTAAGGCTCTTTTTTTATTATCAGTGGCGATGACCATGTCCGCCGTGACCATGCCCATGACCGCGGCCTTTGCCCCGGCGGTCGTCACGGTCGTTCCAGCCTTCGCGGTATCCGCGCTCGTAGGCGTTACGTTTATCCCAGCCACGATGGTAGCCGTTATCATGTTTACGCCAACGGTGGTCGCGCCATTCGTAATTACGGTGCCAGTAACCGCGGTCGCGCCAGCCGCCGCCGTCCCAGTAATTGCCGGAGTTATCCCGATCGCCAATTTGTAATTTTACAGATGGCAGCAGGGTGATTTCGCCAGCAGTAGCGACCAGCGGGGCTGAAGCTATTAAGACAGCTGCCAGAATCAGGGACCTGAACATTGTTATTCTCCTTCACGATCGGAGCCGTAATCGGCTTGTTAACGCAATATTAATGGGCGGTAAAGCCCTGTTTAATCGCCTCAACTCCTAAATCTGAAGGCATAGCACTTTTTGCTAATAGTGCTGTTAATCTGTGCTGCGCAGGATCGCTTCTATTTCGCTCAGCTCAGCCGCGGAGAAGTGACGGTTCGCCAGCATGCCTACCGCATCGTCAATCTGCGCGATCTTGCTGGCACCGATCAGGACCGAGGTCACCGCGTCGTGTTGCAGCACCCAGGCCAGCGCCATCTGCGACAGCTTTTGCCCGCGGCGTTCCGCCAGGGCATTGAGCTGGCGGACTTTAGCCAGCGTCTCTTCGGTGAGCTGATCCGGATTGAGGAAGCGACTGCCGCTTGCGGCACGGGAATCGGCCGGAATACCGTTCAGGTAGCGGTCGGTTAACTGGCCGCCCGCCAGCGGTGAAAAGGCAATGCAACCCACGCCGTTCTGCTGTAGCACATCCAGCAGTCCCGCTTCGGGGGCGCGCTCAAACATTGAGAATTTTGGCTGATGGATGAGGCACGGCGTACCCAGGTCTTCGAGAATGGCGATAGCCTCCCGGGCCTGCTCTGCCGGATAGTTGGACAGGGCGACGTACAGCGCTTTCCCCTGACGCACAATATGGTCAAGCGCGCGCATCGTCTCACGCAGCGGCGTTTCCGGGTCCGGGCGATGGTGGTAGAAGATATCGACATACTCCAGCCCCATGCGCTTCAGGCTCTGGTCGAGGCTGGCGATCAGGTATTTACGTGAACCCCAGTCACCGTACGGCCCTTCCCACATGGTATAGCCCGCTTTGGACGAGATGATCAGCTCATCGCGCAGGCCATGAAAATCCTCCTGCAGGATCCGCCCAAAGTTACGCTCTGCCGATCCCGGCGGTGGGCCATAGTTGTTAGCCAGGTCGAAATGCGTAATCCCGCTATCGAAGGCGCGATGTAAAAGTTGACGGCTGTTTTCAATCAGCGTGGTATCGCCAAAGTTATGCCACAGTCCAAGGGAGATGGCCGGCAGCTTAAGGCCGCTTTGCCCACATCGTTGATACACCATTGACTGATAACGATTTTTGTCCGCCTGATAAACCATATCTATTGTTCCTCTTTCTGCGAAAAACACCAATGTATACGTTTACACCTTAACTGAGTCAGACAGATTACCTCGCCACAATTTGTAAAGCATTTGTTCCATGAGCTGAATATCGCCATTCCTGGACAGCTATCACGCTTCTTCAATACTCAAATTGAGGTCAACATCATAAGGATAACTGTCATGCATTCCCCCTACAGCGTCGCCGATTACTTGTTAGACCGTCTTACTGACTGTGGTGCCGATCATCTGTTTGGTGTCCCGGGCGACTACAACCTGCAGTTTCTCGATCACGTTATCGCCAGCCCGGATATTGGCTGGGTGGGTTGTGCCAACGAGCTGAACGCGGCCTATGCCGCCGATGGTTATGCGCGCTGCAAGGGCTTTGCCGCGCTGCTGACGACCTTTGGAGTGGGTGAACTGAGTGCCATTAATGGGATTGCGGGCAGTTTTGCCGAGCATGTTCCGGTTCTGCATATCGTCGGCGCACCGGGGATTGACTCGCAGAAAAAAGGGGAGCTGCTGCACCACACCCTGGGTGACGGTGAGTTTCGTCACTTTTTCAAAATGAGCGGGCCGATCACCGTCGCCCAGGCGCAGCTGACCGAGCAGAACGCCTGCTATGAAATCGATCGGGTGTTGACCGAAATGCTGAGAGAGCGCCGACCGGGCTACCTTATGCTGCCTGCCGACGTGGCAAAAAAACCTGCCACTCCGCCTGTAAACGCTCTCATTGACCGTCTGTATGAGAGCGACAGCTTCCGTCTGGACGCCTTCCGCGAGGCGGCGGAGAAACGGCTGGCCGCCAGCGAACGTATCGCCCTGCTGGCTGATTTTCTGGTGCTGCGCTACGGTCTGCAAAACCAGCTTCAGCGCTGGATGGAGCACACCCCGATGGCACACGCCACCCTGCTGATGGGTAAAGGGATTTTTGATGAGCGCAAGCCGGGCTTTGCGGGCACTTACAGTGGCTCTGCGAGCGTCGGCACCACCAACGACGCCATTGAAGGCGCCGACACCGTGATCTGCGTAGGCACCCGATTTACCGACACGCTCACCGCCGGATTTACCCACAAGCTCACGCAGCAGCAGACCATCGACGTTCAGCCGCATGCGTCCCGAGTGGGAGATGTCTGGTATACCGGGATCCCGATGGCGCAGGCGATTGAGGTGCTCTCCAGCCTGAGTCATCAGTATGCCAGCACCCATGCTGTACCGCGTCCGACGCGACCGCTACACGCTATCCCCCCGGGTTCGCTGACGCACGACAGTTTCTGGAAAACGCTGCAAACCTTTATTCGCCCCGGCGATATTATTCTTGCCGATCAGGGGACCTCGGCCTTTGGCGCCGCTGCGCTGCGTCTGCCCGAAGGGGTGAATTTTATCGTCCAGCCAATCTGGGGCTCGATTGGCTATACCCTGGCCGCCGCCTATGGCGCGCAGACCGCCTGCCCGGATCGTCGGGTGATTGCCATCACCGGCGACGGTGCGGCGCAGCTGACGATTCAGGAGCTGGGCTCGATGCTGCGCGACCAGCAGTGCCCGATCATCATGGTGCTGAATAACGAAGGCTATACGGTCGAGCGGGCGATCCACGGTCCGAACCAGCGCTACAACGACATCGCGCTGTGGAACTGGACGCAGATCCCGCAGGCGCTCAGCCTGAACTGTCAGGCCGAGAGCTGGCGGGTGAGTGAGGTGGTCCAGCTTGAGGAGGTGCTGGAGAAAGTGGCGCACCGTGAGCGGCTTTCGCTGATTGAGGTCATGCTGCCGAAAGCCGATCTCCCGCCGCTGTTGAATGACATTATTCAGGCGCTGGAGGCGCGTAGAAGCGCCTGATTACTTGTCCTCTCGCCAGGCGATCATCATCGGTCTGCCCGCCAGCAGGAGCCAGGCGGGCAGCATCACAATACACAGCAGCGGCATCAGGGTGGTGTCAGGCACCACCACTGCCGCCATAAACAGGCTCAGCCAGGCATCCCGCGTCACCACCAGTACCAGTCCCAGTATTGAACAGGAGATAGTGATCGCCGCCGGGACCGCCTCGACGTGCTCATGCAGCATCAATCCTAAGGCTACACCGACAAACACAGCCGGGAAAATGCGCCCACCGCGAAAACCACACGCCGCCGCGACTACCAGCGCTGCCAGCTTAATCAGGGCAATAAGCAGATAATCAGAGACGCTAAACGTCTGACTAAAGGCCAGCTGCTGCATCTCATCCACACCTTTAAACAGGGTAATGCTGCCGCCAATGGCCCCGAGGATCCCCAGAATAAGCCCGCCCGCCCCGAGGATCAGCACCGGGTGTTTCAGGCGATGCATCAGTCGGTGCAGACGCGGCAGACACCACACCGCCACCATCCCAAGCGCGATGGCAATGGCGGCCACAATCGCACCGCTAAACAGATCCGCCAGATGCATCTGGCCGTACGGCGCAATCGGCAAGGAGAAATGCGGGTGGAAAAACAGGCTGGTGGTCAGCGCACCCGCCGCGGCGGCCAGCAGCGGGGCGAAGAGCTTGTCCCACAGCGGGATGTCATTGTTGCCGTTCAGGGTCTGAGAAAAAATGAGCGCCGCCGCCACGGGCGTACCGAACAGGGCGCCGATGGTGCCCGCCGAGGCCAGGATCGTCCAGTCGAGGGTCGCCACCCGGGGGAAGACGCGCGAGCCCACGGCGACGGCCAGCGCGATATTCACCGCCATTACCGGGTGCTCCGGGCCAAGGCTCACGCCGCCCGCCAGGCCGATAATCAGCGCCATCACCAGCCCGGGCAGAGCGGCGGCGGCCACCGGGGCGCCGATCAGCGGCTCGGTGGCCGGGTCTGGCCCGGCATGGCCCGGGCTGTAGCGGACAACCAACCCCACGGCAATGCCGGTTAGCGTCAGCATCACCATAATCCAGACCGGGGAGGCCATGTCGATCCCGACGCTGGCAGGCAGCGACGTCCACAGAAACGCCTGTAATACCGAGGCGACTTTCATGATAACAATCAGGATCAGGCTGGACGCCACACCAATAATCAGCGCGGGAGGGGCCAACAGCAGCATCGTTCTGGCTCGCGGATGGAGCATGATGAATTCCTTGTAGAAAATGACTTGCATTACTTTGCCCATTCAGCCTGGCGCGAACAGTGCAAATGGTGCTGAAACGGAACCATAATTCTGTGATATAGATCGATAATCCTGGGGCGCCTTGATTCAGGCGTTGTTGTTCTCGAGCCTTGAATTTAGAGTGTGCCAAAGAGTTATTTTGACTTTAGCGGAGCAGTTGAAGAATGACAAAGTATGCTTTGGTAGGTGATGTAGGGGGCACGAACGCGCGTCTGGCTTTATGTGACGTTAACACCGGGGAAATTTCCCGCGCCAAAACCTATTCCGGGCTGGATTATCCCAGCCTCGAAGCGGTAATGCGTGTCTATCTGACGGAGCACGATGTCAGCGTCGAGGATGGCTGTATTGCCATTGCCTGCCCGGTGACGGGCGACTGGGTGGCGATGACCAACCACACCTGGGCCTTCTCTGTCGCCGAGATGAAAAAGAACCTCGGGTTCGCGCATCTGGAAGTGATTAACGACTTTACTGCGGTGGCGATGGCGATCCCGATGTTAAAGCCGGAACACCTGATCCAGTTCGGCGGCGCTCAGGCCGTCGAAGGTAAACCTATTGCCGTCTATGGCGCGGGAACCGGTCTTGGCGTTTCGCATCTGGTGCACATTGACCAGCGCTGGATCAACCTGCCGGGTGAGGGCGGCCACGTCGACTTCGCGCCAAACAGTGAAGAAGAGGGCATCATTCTGGAAGAACTGCGCGCCGAGATCGGCCACGTGTCGGCGGAACGCGTGCTGTCCGGCCCGGGGCTGGTGAATTTGTATCGTGCGATTGTGAAATCCGATGGCCGTCTGCCGGAAAACCTGCAGCCGAAGGATGTGACCGAACGCGCGCTGGAAGACAGCTGCATCGACTGCCGTCGCGCCCTGTCGCTGTTCTGCGTCATCATGGGTCGTTTTGGTGGCAACCTGGCGCTGAATCTGGGCACTTTTGGCGGGGTCTATATCGCCGGGGGCATCGTGCCACGCTTCCTTGAGTTCTTTAAGGCGTCCGGCTTCCGCGGTGGATTTGAAGATAAAGGCCGCTTCCGGGCCTATGTGCAGGATATCCCGGTCTACCTGATCGTTCACGACAACCCAGGCCTGCTGGGCGCGGGCGCGCACCTGCGTCAGACCCTGGGCCAGGTTCTGTAAACTCCCGCCCCGGTGATCTCCATTTACCGGGGCACTTTCCTTACAGGTGCATCAGCTGGCGAAACTCTTTCACCCGGCTGCGACTGACCGGCACCTGAAAATCCAGATCTTTTAGCCGCAGAATATAGGTGTTGTTGAACCAGGGCTCAATCTCGCGGATTTTGTTCAGGTTGACGCAGAACGAACGGTGACAGCGAAAGAAGTGGCTCGCGGGCAGCTTGCTGCAAAATTCGGTGATGTTCATCGGCATCACGAACGAATCGCGGCGGGTATAGACAAACGTCATCTTCTCATGCGCTTCGGCATAGTAGATATCGTCCATCGGCGTCACGATGATCCGCTCATCTTTGATTAAATTGATGGTGTCGTTTTCGCGCGTCACGGGCTGGGCGGTGTTCTGCCCGGTGGAAGACTGCTGCTGCCAGGCTTGCTCCAGCTTTTGCAGCATGCTGACAATGCGCGATTCCTGATACGGCTTCAAAATGTAGTCGAAGGCTTCCAGCTCGAAAGCCTCTACCGCGTGCTCTTTCCAGGCAGTCACAAAGACGATAAATGGCTTGCTGGCAAACTGGCTGATGTTTTGCGCCAGCAGCACCCCGTCCAGCGACGGGATATTGATATCCAGAAAAATGGCGTCGACCTTGTTGTGCTGTAAAAACTTAAGCACGTCCAGCCCATCTTCAAAGGTGCCGACGATCTCCATCTTGCTGTGCTCTTTTATCAGCCAGCTTAGCTCCTGTTGAGCCAGTATCTCATCTTCCACAATGATGACTTTCATGCATTCCTCCGACTAGGGCAACAACAACGTCTGTGCATGAACGGCGGACCGTTCATTGGGCACGTAAAACGCAATTTCGGTGCCCGGCTCCAGGCGGCGAATATGCAGCCCTTCGCCATACAACAGCTTAACGCGGTGATGAACATTCAGCAGGCCAATTTTATTGCCAGGCATCTCGTTCGACTCCACGCGCTCAATTACCAGCGGATCAATGCCGTGCCCGGTATCGCGCACTGAAATCCGCACCCGGTTGCCGCATTCAGCGACGCTGATCGTCACCACGCCCTTGCCCTTGCGCGGCTGAATGCCGTGAACGATGGCATTCTCGACCAGCGGCTGGATCAGCAGACTCGGGATCACGCAGTTGACCTCTTCATCAATGTCGTAAATCACCGTCAGCTTATCGCCAAAGCGGGCCTGCTCAATCGCGATGTAGTCTTTGATCTGATACAGCTCTTTCTTGATATCAATGTGCTCATCATCCTTGAGCTCAATGTTGTAGCGCAAATAGCGTGACAGATTAAAAATCAGCTGTCGGGCGGTGTCCGGATTGAGACGAATAGAGGACGAGATCGCATTCAGCGCGTTGAACAGAAAATGAGGATTGATTTTACTTTGCAGAGCGCGAAGCTCTGCCTTATTTGCCATCTCCCGCAGCTGCTCGGCGCGGGACACTTCCAGCTGCGTCGAGATAATTTGCGACAGACCCACCGCCATCTCCTGCAGCGAGGAGGTGATCTGGTGCGCGTGGCAGTAATAGATTTTCAGCGTCCCGGTGACAACCCCTTTTTCCCACAGGGGGATCACCAGCATCGAGTGAATTTCCGGCGTGCGGTGCGCCTCGTCATTATTCTTAATAATGATTTTGCCATCGTTGATGGCCTGCTGGGTGGTGGGGCTGATAGTGTCGTTATTGTCCTGATAGTTGTGTTCACCCACGCCGACGTAGGCCAGCACCCGGTCGTTATTGGTGATGGCGACCGCATCGGCATCAATATCGCGGCGGATGATGTCGCACACCTGGCGCAGCGATTCGACGTTAATATCGCGGAACAGCGGCAGCGTTTTATTGGCAATATCCAGTGCCAGCTTGGCCTGACGGGCGGCGCTGGCCTCTTTTTCGCCCTCCACGCTCTGCACCAGCAGCACGATAAAGCCCACGCAGACGCTGCCGAGGATCATCGGAATACCGATTTTAGAGACAATATCCAGCCCGAGCGAAATGGTCGGGGCCCAGACCACGACCAGAACCATGGTCAGGGTTTCGCAGATCATGCCCGCGATGATCCCGGCGCGCCAGTGCTGCTTTTTCGGGATTTTGCGGTTGATCCAGCCCGCGAGGATCCCGGCGATAATGCTGGTGATTAGGCAGGGGATCGCGGTCACGCCGCCAATATCGATCAGGTAGCGATGTACCCCGGCGATCAGCCCGGTGATGATCCCGACCCACGGGCCAAACAGGATCCCGCCGGACATCACCGCGATCACACGCACGTTAACCAGCGAACCTTCTACCGGCACGCCGGACCAGGTGCTGAACAGGGCGAACAGCGAGAAAATGGCGGTCACCGCCAGCAGCTCTTTTGTCGAGTGGGCAGATTTATGCAGAAGCTCGCGGAACAGGCGAATGCGGATTAAAAAGAACAGACAAATCAGCATCAATGCCGCGCGATCAAAAACCGCCAGCAGCATATCGAATATTTCGTGCACGAGTGAACCTGAGGAAGCGGGAAACAACCATGATAAAAAACCTGACGCCCAATGACCAGTCATCTGTCCGTTTTATCAAATGAGGATAAACCATAATCTTCAAAGGGGATTATGGCGTGTGCCAACGGTTATCAGGGCTGCGTCACACCGCTGGTCGCAGTGGTAAATGCATTGATATCAGAATGTTATCTAAATGATATCTTTAATGGCTGGCTGTCACGGTTCATCCCTGTTTAGCCGCAGCGGAGTTCCTGTTTTAGCGCTGTGAATAATTTTTAATTTTCCCTCTCGACAAGTCGTTTTTCTTCAGGTTATTTTCTAAGCACGCCACCATCGTGGCGACGTCGCTCGGATGGTCCGGGCGCTAACGTTATCTGAGGTATCTATGGCTGACTCCCGCCCTGAACGTCGTTTTTCGCGTATCGATCGTCTTCCCCCGTATGTGTTCAATATTACTGCTGAGCTGAAAATGGCTGCGCGTCGGCGCGGCGAAGATATTATCGATTTCAGCATGGGCAACCCGGACGGCCCCACGCCGCCGCATATCGTCGAAAAACTGTGCACCGTCGCCCAGCGCCCGGATACGCACGGCTACTCCACCTCGAAAGGGATCCCGCGCTTGCGCCGCGCCATTTCGCGCTGGTATCAGGACCGCTATCAGGTTGAGATCGACCCCGAGAGCGAAGCCATCGTCACCATCGGCTCCAAAGAGGGGCTAGCGCACCTGATGCTGGCGACGCTGGATCATGGCGACACGGTACTGGTGCCCAACCCCAGCTACCCGATTCATATCTACGGCGCGGTCATCGCCGGGGCACAGGTACGCTCTGTTCCGCTGGTGGAAGGCGTCGACTTTTTTAACGAGCTGGAACGCGCCATTCGCGAAAGCTATCCCAAGCCTAAGATGATGATCCTCGGCTTCCCGTCCAACCCGACGGCACAGTGCGTTGAACTCGATTTCTTTGAAAAGGTGGTCGCGCTGGCGAAGCAGTACGATGTGCTGGTGGTACATGACCTGGCCTATGCAGACATCGTCTACGACGGCTGGAAAGCGCCGTCAATTATGCAGGTGCCCGGCGCCCGCGATGTGGCGGTGGAGTTCTTCACTCTGTCGAAAAGCTACAACATGGCCGGCTGGCGTATTGGCTTTATGGTGGGTAACAAAACGCTGGTGAACGCGCTGGCGCGAATCAAGAGTTACCACGACTACGGGACCTTTACTCCGCTGCAGGTCGCAGCGATTGCGGCGCTCGAAGGCGATCAGCAGTGCGTGCAGGATATCGCCGCGCAGTATAAGCGCCGTCGCGACGTGCTGGTCAAAGGGCTGCATGAGGCGGGCTGGATGGTCGACATGCCGAAAGCGTCGATGTACGTCTGGGCGAAGATCCCGGAAGCTTACGCCGCGATGGGCTCGCTGGAGTTTGCCAAGAAGCTGCTGCAGGACGCAAAGGTCTGCGTCTCACCGGGTATTGGCTTTGGCGATTACGGCGATACGCACGTGCGTTTTGCGTTGATTGAAAACAGCGACCGTATTCGTCAGGCGATCAGGGGCATTAAAAGCATGTTCCGCGCCGATGGGCTGTTGCCGCTGGCGGCAAAAAGTCCGCCGGAGCAGGGCGGTCAGTAAAGCTAAAAAAAACAGGCGCCTGAGGCGCCTGTTTTTTTAACTGCAATTTCTTTGCTCAGTTCATCATCAGGGCAAACGTACCGACCCAGGCGAAAACAATTACAGAAAAACCCATAAAGAAATATTTCACGTTCATCGCTCCGCGCATCTCATGATACGCATTAATTTCAGAGTCCAACTGAGTATAGAGAGGTGAAGTCAGGCGAGGGCGGAAATGAGAATTTTCCCGTTTTAGCCTCAACTCCAGCTCAGAATTCTGTGCTTTTAGATTGCCAGACGGCGCTAATGTACGCCTAAAAATCAGGAGTGACAAGCGTGATTTTTTTAAACGTTTTCCGTCACTTAGCACTGTCGTGGAACGGCGACAGTTTAATTTCATTTGGTAATAAATTGGTGCTGAGCAACATAGCAGGCTAACGATAATGTAGAGTGATTACCGGGGGTCACAGCACCTGTAACAGGAAACTTTTACACCATTTTATTCCATCACAGTTGGCGATTAATATATTTAAATAAACGGGTAGTTGAATTTATATCCTTAAGCGTTGTAGATTGCGTTTGCCAGTTAATTGCTGATCTACAGACTATGACTACAAATATACAACGAACTACCTTATTGTGATTATAAATATACCCACATTAATAATTACCTTACGCCTTAAATTGTGGTCAGCAATATTTGTTTTAAATAATACCTCTTATTAGTTACGTCACTCTTTTATTAAGAGGGTGATTTATACCTCTATGCTGTTAATTATGAGAATGATTTCCAGGTATAGAATTTAACGTGTTTATCAATGGCAATTAAATGAAAAAGAACATTCAGGGTCTGGACCATTATGAGGGCGCCGCAGGTGGCTGGGGCGCAGTCAAGGCTTGCGCGTCTTACGTAATGACCCAAAAGTCTCCTCTGCGCGACACGATCGCGCTGTTCAAAATGAATCAGGATAAAGGATTTGACTGCCCCGGATGTGCGTGGCCCGATCCAGAACATCGTTCACCCATGGAGCTGTGTGAAAATGGCGTAAAAGCCGTGTCATGGGAGACAACAAAGAAAAAAGCGTCACCCGAATTTTTTGCCCGCCATACGGTAAAAGCATTATTGGGTTGGAGTGATTACGCGCTGGAAAATCAGGGCCGCCTCACGCATCCCATGAAATACGACATTATTACCGACACCTTTCAGCCGGTTGAATGGGAACAGGCCTTCGCGGAAATTGGCGGCATAATGCGCGGCTTCGCCCCTGAGCAGGTTGAGTTTTATACCTCCGGGCGCACCTCGAATGAAGCAGCCTTTTTATATCAGCTGTATGCCCGTGAATACGGCAGCAATAATTTCCCCGACTGCTCCAATATGTGCCATAGCCCAACCGGCACCGGGCTCGGATCGTCGATTGGCATCGGTAAAGGCACCGTCGAACTCAGCGACTTTGACGCCGCCGATCTGGTGATCTGCGTCGGGCATAACCCGGGCACTAACCACCCGCGGATGCTGGCGACGCTGCGCGAAGTCGCACAGCGCGGCGGCAGGATCATGTCCGTGAACCCGATGCGCGAACGGGGACTGGAGCGCTTTAGCTTCCCGCAGTCGCCAAAAGAGATGCTCACCGGCGGGCACACTGAACTCTCTGAGGATTACTTCCAGATACGTATTGGGGGGGATGCCTGGTTCTTCCGCGGGGTAATGAAAGCCCTGCTGGCGCTCGACGCCCAACAGCCTGGGGTCATCGATACGGACTTTATCACCAACCACACCTCCGGATTCAGCGAGCTGGCTGAGGATTTGCGTCGTCTCGCGTGGGCGGATATCGAACGCGGTGCCGGGCTCGATCGCCAGACGATAGTCTCTTTCGCTGAGATCTACGCCCGCCACGAACGGGTGATTATCAGCTACGGCCTCGGGATCACCCAGCACCGCAACGGGACGCAAAACGTCCAGCAGCTGATCAACCTGCTGCTGATGCGCGGCAATATGGGGCGCAAAGGGGCGGGGATCTGCCCCCTGCGCGGCCACTCGAACGTGCAGGGCGACCGCAGCGTGGGCATTAACGAAGCGCCAGGTGAAGACTTTAACCTGCGCCTTGAGCAGTACTTTGGCATCACGGTGCCTCGCGCCCACGGTCGCGCCTCCGTTGAGAGCATCAAAGCCATCGAGAGCGGCGAATCGCGCGCACTGATCTGCATGGGTGGCAACCTGGCGGTGGCGATGCCGGAACCGCAGCGCACCTTCCCGGCGATGCGTAAACTGGATCTGCAGGTTCACGTGGCGACCAAACTCAACCGCTCGCACCTGCTGGTGTGCAAAGACAGCTGGATCCTGCCGGCACTGGGTCGCAGCGAGCGGGATGTTCAGGCCTCTGGCGTGCAGTCGGTGACGGTGGAAGATTCCATGAGCATGGTCCATGCGTCCACTGGCAGCCTGAAGCCCGCGTCGCGCTGGCTGATGTCCGAACCGGCCATCGTGGCCGGTCTGGCACGCGCCACGCTGCCGAACAGCCCGGTGAAGTGGGAAGAGATGGTTGGCGACTATCGCCTGATTCGTCACGCCATTGAGGCGGTGATCCCGGAATTTTATCATTACAATGCGCGTATCGAAGCCCCCGGCGGTTTCCGTCTGGATAACCCCGCCTCGCGGGGGGAATACCGCACGGCGTCAGGCAAAGCGACCTTCCACGTCTGCACTATTGAAGCCATTGCTGACGCGTGCCTGAGCAGCGGGGAGCTGATTCTGGCGACCATCCGCAGCCACGATCAGTACAACACCACCATTTATGGCCTGGACGACCGCTATCGGGGTGTGACCGGTCGTCGGGACGTGATTTTCCTCAGCCCGGAAGAGGCCAGCCAGCGGCAGCTTAAGCAGGGGGACGTAGTGGATGTCGCGGCGCTCGACGACCGCGGGCAGGTTTGTCAGCAGCGGGTGATGCACCGCCAGACGGTACACATTGTGCCGATGGGGACAAAATCGATTGCGGCGTATTTACCCGAGGCGAACGTGCTGCTGTCGCTGGATGCGGTGGACGAAGAGAGTCTGACGCCTGCCTATAAGAGTGTTCCGGTGAAGCTCTTTAAATCAGCAGGCGCGCACGACGCTTAGCGGTAGAGGGAGGCTTCGCCGACGGGACGGGTTTTAAAGCGGCGATGCACCCACAGATATTGCTCGGGCGCGCGCAGAATTTCGCTTTCGATCACCTTGTTGATGTAGGCCGCGGCCTCGGTCTCATCCTGCGGATAATTTTCCAGTTCTGGCGAAATAAACAGGCGATAGCCGCTGTTGTCCGTTTTGCGGATCATGGTAACGGTCAGCATCGCGGCTTTGGACAGGCGTGAAATCACAAACGTCCCGTTGGTGGTGGCAACGTCTTTCACCGCAAAGAACGGGGCGAAGCTGCTGCCTTTGCGACCATAATCCTGGTCAGGGGCAAACCACACCGCTTCGCCTTTTTTCAGAGCACCGACCAGGCCACGCAGGTTATTACGGCTGATCATCGCTTTATTGGAACGCATGCGACCGCGCGTCTGAACCCACTCCATCAGCGGGCTGTTGTGCGGACGGTAGGTCGCCATCATCGGTTGACACAGCCCCATCACGCGACCGCCCAGCTCCAGCGACATAAAGTGCACGCCAATCACCATCACGCCGCGGTTTTTGGCCTGCGCGCGCTGTAAATTTTCCATGCCTTCGACTTCAAACCACTTGCGCACCCGCGCGTCCGGCCAGTACCAGGCCATCCCGGTTTCCAGCAACGCCATGCCAATGGACTTAAAGTTTTCGTCGATCAGGCGTTCACGCTCGTCGGTCGATAACGCCGGAAAGCACAGCTCAAGATTTCTGCGCGCAATGGACTCTCTGCGTTTTAAAAAACGCCGGGAGAGACTTCCGAGGGTAGCACCCAGCCAGCACAGGGCAGGATAGGGAAGCTGAACCAGCAGCCACAAGACCCCCAACCCAAACCATGTAAACCAGTAACGGGGATGCAAAAGTGCGCGTGTGAATTTGCATTGAGACAAGATAAAACGACCTTAATGAAGAGTGTGGAGGTAGCGCCAGACTGGCAATACACCGTACTGATTTTGACTCGCGTCTATGCTAATGGTTCCAGACGGTTACGTCACCTGTAGCCTTGTCTGAAAAAGGGGATTGTCGCGGGGCGGCGTAATGTAGCATAGCCGCCCGCGATTGCCGTGTAATTTCGATAGTATAAGAGTGTAAGTATTATCCTGTTTCAAAAAAATGATACGGCTCAGGCGGATTAAATATCCACCGATTAGCCTTCGCCGAAGCGACTATCCAGCGCCAGGCTTAGCATACGCTCATGGTTAACGCTGACGGCGCGCCAGCCTGCTGCACTTTCCCCTTCCCGAACAATTGCCATGCCCTGGGCTGCCAGCTGGTTCAGCAGATCGGCAAACTCACTCTCATTGACCGGGCGGGGCTGCCAGAAGGTGCGCTTGTTGTCGGTAAAAATGGGCAGCAGCTGGATCTGCGGCTCGCGACCGCCGAGTCGCAGGCGCACGATAAATCCGTAGGCGGGCACCCCGCGCGTCTGATACTCGCCGTTACTGTTGAAGACCGCGTTGCCAATGCTGTAGACCACCAGGCTCTGCCCGAGCTGGGCCGCGTCACCCGCCATATGGGGCCCTGAGCCGATAATCAGATCTGCCCCGGCCTCGCTCAGACGCTGCGCCTGCGCCCGCTGGCCGGGGGTGGTCCAGCGATAGTCCAGCCCCCAGTGGGCAAGGACAATCGTTGTCGCCGGATTAGCGCGGGCTTTCTCCTGACGCAGCTGTTCGACCAGCCCGCCGCTCAGACAGGCGACGCCCGCGCGCCGTGGGCGGGCGTAGAAGGCGCACTCCTGCTCCATGTAGCGTCGATACCAGTAGGCGCTGAAAATCTTATACCGCCGTCCGTCCACCGTCAGGACCAGCGGCGCTTCCGCCTGGTGGGCATTCACTCCAGCACCGATGCAGGCAATGCCGCCTTCGCGGAACGCCGCCAGGGTGCTGTGCAGCCCCGGCAGTCCGGCATCCATGGCGTGATTGTTGCCCAGCGCCACCGCGTCGATGCCCTGCTTGCGCAGCGCCGCAACCGAGGCCGTCGGATCGCCCGTCAGGCAGAAGGGTTTTCGCCCTTCGAGGCTGATGCTCTGGTCGGTGGTCAGCGCGGCTTCAACGTTGGCGAGGGTAAAGTCGCTACCCTGCAGCAGCGGGGCGATAGCCGCGAAGCTGTGATCGTAGCCGTGGCGCTGCAGGGCGTCATCGATCCCGCGTGCCTGCCGCTGACGCGTATACCACTCGCCAAAATAGGTATCGCCCAGCAGGGTGACGGTCGCTGCAGGCGAATCGATCTGCCGCTCTTCAGCGGCTTCGGGGAGCATGTCTGCCCCAGCCAGCAGGGCATCAAGCTGATAGTCGAGATGGAACGCGTCATCCGCCCCGGCGACGCAGGCCAGCCACAGCTCACCGTCGACCCACTGCAGGGCGAACCCCCACCGTCCGGCGCTGAATTGCCCCCACGCGCTACCGTTGTCGTGCAGGTTGCTGGTTTTGCGGTACATGCGCTCGCCGATCGCCGCCTCATGTTCGCTAAACCATGTCAGCAGGTGCGGGTAACGCTTTTGGAAATGACGCATCAGTCGGGCGATGTCCGAAAGCGTGGTGCGCTGTCCGGAACGGGCGCGCCCCGAGACGTTATTGATCCGGGTATGGCGCATGTTGAGGTCAGCGGCCAGCTGCCGGAGCAGGGTAAGCGCCCCGGCGCTACTGCCTGCTAGCTGTTCCGCGAGGTTAATGGCGGCATCGCAGGCCGTGTGGATCAGCATCCCCTGCAGGAGCGATTTCAGGGGCAATGTGCTGCCCCGCTGGAGCCCGAGCACCGGGTTACCTTTGGCGATCGTCGGCGAAATACCGCGCACGGCGACGGGGGTTTCGAGAGTGATTTTTTTCTGCAGCAGGCGATCGGCAAAGCAGCAGGCCAGCAGCAGCTGGCTGAGATAAGCAGGGGCGAAAGTGCTTTCTGACTTCTCGGTTACCCGCTGTTCGCCGGTAGACAGATTAACCAGCAGGCGTGCCGTTTGTCCTTTCGCCAGTGCGGGCGGGGCGGCGAGCCGGGCTTTCAGCAGGCCGACGACCTGCTTAAAGTCGGAGTTGCGCACGCTGCCTTTGATCAGCACCACGTCCCCGTCGCGCAGGGTAGGGGCTGCAGCGTCAACCAGCGCCTGTGCCGTCGCAAAATGTCCGCCGCGCACGCCGTCCGGCAGGGCCGCGTGCAGGGCTGACATCTCTTCGCCGTGCAGGAAGGCCAGCTGGCAGCCCGCGTCCAGCAGCGGCTCCGCCAGCGCCCGGTGGATCGCCGCGCTCTGGTCGCCAAGATTGACAATCCGACCCAGCAGGGCCACAACCCGGCCCCCGGTGTCCCGGGCCACCCCAAAGGCGTTAAGCATCGACAGGTATTCGGCGTTGTAGCTGTCGTCAATCAGCGTCGCTGAGCCGCCGTCCGGCAGCGCAAGCGCAGTCACGCACATATGCTGCCCATCGCCGCGATAGCCTTCAAGACCGGTGATAATCTGCGCCAGGCTGACGCCCAGCAGATCGGCGGCGATCAGCGACGCCACCGAGTTGAGCGCGCCGCCCCGGCCAGGGACCGCCAGCCGGTAGCACAGGGTCTGCTCGCGGAAGGCGAGGGTGATGTGGCTCCCGCGGTCATCGGGGGCAAAGCTTATAATCCGCACATCCGCGGCGGCGTCGAAGCCGTAGCTGATGATCCGCGCTCCGTCGCGCGCGACCCCGGCCGCCACCGTTGCGTACCCGGCCATCTCGCGATTAAGGACAGCATAGCCGCCGGGGATCAGGCCGTGGCTAATGCGGGACTTAAACCGCGCCACGTCGTCAAGGGAAGTGATGCTCTTGCCCACCTGGGTCATGCCAATTTCGGTAACGATCGCGATATGCGGCTTGATACGCGGGCCGATGCCGCCGTTACGCATCCACAGGGCGGAGATCGCCACCTCCATGACCACCGCCGCAGGATCCCACACCGCCCGCGCCAGCGTGACCGAGGCGCCGGTACGGGTGTTATGGTTGCCGCGGCTGGCTACCACCGGCATGGCGCTGGCAAGGATCGTGTCCAGCATCTCTTTGGTCGAGGTTTTCCCTACCGTCCCGGTGATCGCCACCACCTTGCCGTTGAGCCGCCGCCGCGCCTCTTCGGCAAGGGTCAGCAGCGCCTGATAGCTGTCACCCACCACCAGCTGTGGAAAGTCGGGGGGCAGATCCGCCTGGTGACGCTGAACGATGGCCCCGCAGTAGCACTCAGCGTGGCGCGAAAGGGCAAGATGGGTATCGTTCCAGCCCGCGTAAAGCCCGGTATTGCCTGAGCCGCGCTGCCAGGTGTCAGGGTCGATGGCAACAAACAGGCAGGGGCGGGCGTAGATTGTGTTGTCGTGCAGGATCGCGATGTCGCCCGCCACCCAGTCGGCAGCCGGACGATTGTGCCAGACGCTGCCGGGCAGCTGTTCGAGGTCGAAAACGGTCCAGCCTGCCGCGCGCGGTGGGTGACTCATAGCGGTATCCTTACTGTTTTACGGCGTGCCCGCGGCGCGGACACAGATCAATAGCGTTAATGCCCGGATTGCCCAACAGATCGTGATATTCCGGCGGGGCGGCGGGGCGTTCGAGCAGCTGGACCTGGTGACCCTGTTCATGCAGCGCCCGGGCGTAGCGTGCCTGCAGATCGAACGGGGTATTGCGATCCTGCGGGTTGCCGATCACCAGGATCAGTCGCCGGGGATCGGTGGCGATACCCTTGATATGCTCAAGTGGATCCCAGGGGTTGGGCAGGCCGGTTCCGTCCAGCGCGGGGGCAGATGCCTCGCCGCGCTGCTGGCGCATACGCTGGGCCCGCTCCAGCAATCCCCACGCACCGGAAGTCAGCACCGCGCAGTCAATATCCTGGCGGCCCCAGGCGAGCAGGGCCGACGCGGCGGTTGCGCCGCCGCTATGCCCACTGAGGATAAAGTGCTGGATGCCATAGCGCGTTTTGATGGCGTCAACCGCGGCATTGATGGCGAGAAACTCTTCCGGCTGGCGGCGGCGATAGTGATTGCCGCTCGAGCCATAGGTGCCCGGTCGGGCGATAATCACGGTGGGCAAACCGGTCTTGCGCAGGATCGCCTGAGCCTGACGGCGCTGGGATTCGGCAGTGTTCGCAGGAATGGTGTGCGGCGGGCGCGTAATCAGGGATACCCGGTCGCCTTTGAACATCACCAGCACCACGGGCGCGGCGTGCAGATTGCCTGCACTAAAATAGCGGATGCAGGCTTTGCCGCCAGGGTATTCTACCCACGCGGCGTCATCTCCGAGCGGACAGGTTTGCTTGCTGGCCGGTTGGTTCCACAGCAGCGGCGTATTGGCGTGCGCCGCCAGGCCGACCAGCAGCAGAACGAACAGTGCACAACATCGCCTCACAACACCGCCTCAGGGAAACCTATAGATGGACAGAATACACAACAGATGATGCATAATGTTATTATATATTAAGGAATTTTACGGCAGGGGTCTCTCTGGCGCAAACAGGAGTAAACATGTCGCTCAGCCACTTACTTGCAGAGATCCGTCCAGCACTGGATACGCTGTCGCTTGCGCCAAAACCTGCTCCGTGCCCGGCATGGGTGATTTTTTTTAGCATCTCTGACAGTAAAAGTCGTGCGCATGTGACCCAGACCTGCGGCGAGACCCTCGAGCAGGCCTGGGCGCAGGGAATGCAGGCATTAGAGCAGTGGCAGAAAAAGAGCAATGCCGATGTCTGCTGGCTACGGGTGGACCTCGTCGATAAGGTGCAGGTGCTGCGCTGGGACGCGCTGGAAGCCCGTTTAGCGCAAACCAAACGTAACTATTTTCGCTTTGGCCTGAGCCTGGATCCGGCGTTTCGCTATGCGATGCTGGAACAGGAGATTGGCGCCAACGCGCTGCTGTACCATGGCGACCACGGCGTCGCCACGCCTAACGCCAACAACCTTGCCCACTTTTCCCGTCGTCGCTTCGGGGCGGTATTGAACTGGCCTGAACAACCGGATCAGACCGTCTGGCGTTTCACTACCCGATCGCTGTTCTGCGACGGCGAGCAGGTGCTGCCCATCGAATCGACTGGGCGTAACAGCGGCTACCGCCAACTGCCCGACTGGCAGGAGACGGCACTGACGCCGATGATTGCCTCGGCAACTGACTATCTGGCCCGTCAGGTTACGCCGTCCGGGCGCTATCAGTACGGCTGGTTCCCCTGTTTTGACCGGGCGATCCCCACCTATAACGCCCTGCGCCACGCCAGCTCGACCTATGCGCTGCTCGAAGGATTGGAAGTGACCCAACAGCCGGCGCATTTTGCGGCGATTGAGCGGGCACTGGCGGATCTCTGCACCGCCTTTATCCGCACTTACGCGCTTCCCGACGGCAGCGAAGCCGATTTCCTGGTGGATACCGGGGATGAGATCAAGCTCGGCGGCAATGCGGTGTGCATCCTGGCGATGAGCAAATACAGCGAGCTGACCGGCGACACCCGCTACGTGGCGCAGATGGAGCGGCTGGCCAACGGAATCGGCTTTATGCAGGATCCGCACAGCGGCGGTTTTGTGCACGTGCTTAACGCCGGGGATCTGTCGCTGAAGGCGGCGCACCGCATCATCTATTACGACGGAGAAGCGGCGTTCGCCCTGATGCGCCTGTACGGCCTGACGAAGAACCCGCGCTGGCTGGAGAGGGTCGAGCGGGCGATGGATCACTTTATCGAGCAAAAGCACTGGCAGGCGCACGACCACTGGCTCAGCTACTGCGTCAACGAGCTGACCCTGTACCGCCCGCTGGAGCGCTATTACCAGTTTGGGCTGGACAACGTGCGCGACCATCTCGATTTTGTCCAGAATCGCGTCACCACCTATCCGACGCTGCTGGAGTTAATGATGGCGGCCTCGCGGATGATTGAGCGTCTTGCCGCCTCACCGCACGCGCATCTGATGGCCGATTTTGATATGGAGGCCTTCAACCTGGCGCTGGAGTCCCGCGCCCGCTATCTGGCGAATGGCTTTTTCTGGCCGGAGGTGGCGATGTTCTTCAAAAATCCGGCCAGCATAGTCGGCAGTTTCTTTATTCGTCACCACAGCTACCGGGTGCGGATCGATGACGTCGAGCACTATCTTTCCGGCTACGTGGCATACCGTAAACGCTGGCTTCTGGCCCGGGCAGACTGACGAATGAACCGCCGACGCGTATTCTTCTCGCTGAGTGTCTGGCTGCTGGTGTTGCTGGTTTTCTCATCTGGCCTCGGCGCCGGGTGGGATTTCAGCGCCATCAGCACTCGCACCGAGCGGCTGTACGGACCGGCGACGCCAGCGGCAAGGCAGCGCATCGACGAGTGGGCGGCGTTGCTGAAGAGTCCGCCGCAGGGGACCATCCAGCAGAAGCTGAACGCGGTGAATCAGTTTTTTAACACACGGATGGCGTTCCGGGATGATATTGTCGTCTGGAATCAACAGGATTACTGGGCCACGCCGATTGAGTTTTTACGCAAAGGGGCGGGGGACTGCGAAGATTATGCGCTGGCGAAATACTTCACCCTGCGCGAACTCGGGGTGCCCGCCAACCAGCTGCGCATTACCTACGTTAAAGCGCTCCAGCTGAATCAGGCGCATATGGTAGTGACGTGGTACGCCACGCCGGATGCCATCCCGCTGGTGCTGGACAACCTGAAAACAACCATCCTGCCTGCCACCAAACGTACTGACCTGCTTCCGGTTTACGCGTTTAACGGCGAAGGGCTGTGGCTGCCGCAATCCGGCGGCAATAAGCGCGTGGGCGACAGCAAACGGCTCTCCCGCTGGCAGGATCTTCTCACCCGCATGCGTGCAGAGGGATTTGAAATTAATGAATAGGAAAGACCATGTCACTTTATAAACAGCTACTGATCGGCATCTGTTTATTTACGTTCGTCATTTTCTGCGGCAACTTTGTCGTCACCCTGGAAACGTCGCGCGAACAGTATCGCAATCAGCTCAGCGCCCACGCACAGGACGCGGCAACCGCGCTGGGGCTGTCGCTCACCACCCATATCGACGACCCGTCCATGACCGAGCTGATGGTGAACTCGATCTTCGACAGCGGATACTTCTATCGCATCCGGGTGGTCGACATTAACACCAATAAGCCGATCATCGAGCGCAGCGATGTGCCGCAGGACACCCGCGTTCCGCAGTGGTTTGTGCGGCTGGTGAACTTAAGCCCAGGGGAAGGCGACGCCATTGTGATGCGCGGCTGGAGCCAGGTGGCCCGCGTTGAAGTGGTCAGCCATCCGATGTTTGCGCTGGCGCGTCTGTGGGACGGGATGGTGGCCAGCTTCTGGTGGCTTACCGGCTGCAGTCTGCTGTTTATTCTTGGCGTCACCCTGCTGCTGCGCCGGATGCTGCGCCCGCTCAACTATATTGTTGGCCAGGCGATGGCTATCTGCCGCCGCGAGTTCCTGAACGTTCCGGCGCTGCCGAAGACTCCAGAGCTGCGCCGGGTGGTGGAAGCGACCAACATGATGGTCACCCAGCTCAAAGTGCTGTTCAGCGAGCAGGCCCAGCGCACTGAAACCCTGCGCAGAGAGGCTTATCACGACAGCCTGACCGGCCTGAGCAATCGCCGTGCGTTTGATATGCAACTCCAGTCGCGTCTCAGCGATGAAGAGAACGCCTCCGGCCATCTGATGCTGCTGCGGGTGCAGGATCTGACCGGGATGAACCAGCGTCTTGGCGGGGCCAAAACCGATCAGCTGTTAACCAGCGTGGCCACGATCCTGACCGGTCTGCAGCGCAACTATTTCCATAATGAAGGCTTCTTATCCCGCGTGCGCGGCGGGGAGTTCGCGATTATCGCCCCGCAGATCCTGCCCCAGGAGATCGAGAATCTGACTCAGACCCTCAGCACCCAACTGAAGGCGCTGGCGGAAACGGGCATGAGCGACGTCTCGCCGGTGGCCCACTTTGCACTGGTACCGTTCCAGGTTGGCGATACGCCGCAGGCGGTGCTGATGCAGGCTGACCAGGCGCTGGCGATGGCCGAAACCGACATGCGCTTCTTCGCCAGCCCCGAAACCCCGTCCGCCAGCGACAGTGAAGCAGATCATCACAGCTGGTACACCCGGCTGGATACGGTGCTGACCCATGGCGCCTTCGAGCTTTTTTCCCAGCCGGTGTATGAGTGCAACAATGCGCACGTGGTGCTGCACCACAAGATCCTCGCCCGTATCCGCACCCCGGAAGGTGAACTGGTGCCTGCCGGACGCTTTATGCCGTGGATCCATCGCCTCGATCTCAGCCGCAGAATGGACATCGTGATGCTCCAGCAGACGCTGCGCGAAATGGCAAAATCCACCCGACCGCTGGCCCTGAGTATCAGCGGTGCCAGCGTCGCCGACGATCAGAGCCTGAATGCGCTGCTGCAGCCGCTGAAAAACGTCCCGCAGCTCGCTGCCCGCCTGACGCTGGAGCTGGACGAAAATGAACTGCCTGATGCCGAGCGCGTCAGTATCCTGGTCAGCCGACTGAATGAGCTGGGTTGCCGTCTGGGGATCCAGCACTTTGGTGGCCGCTTCCACCTTATCGGCAATTTACCGCAGTGGGGGCTGGCCTGGATTAAGGTTGATGGCAGCTATATTCGCGATATTGACAGCGAAGAAGATAAAAAACTATTTATTGAGGCCATCTACTGGGCAACCCGTCAGATTAATTTGCCGTTAATTGCCGAGCGCGTAGAAACAGCGGGTGAACTGGCGGTTCTCGAACAAATAGGCTTGTATGGTGCAATGGGGCGCTATTTTGCGGATGCCAGTACCTTAGGTGTAAATTAACCTCGCACACGACAATGAGGCCGAATATGTACTACATACAACGCGACGCGGATGGGCGAATTATTCAGGTTGAACTGACGCCGTTTCGCGGGATGACACAACAGCATGACGCGAGCACGCCCGAGATTGACGAGTGGTTACGCCAGCGGGAGACGCGAGAAGCCACGCTCACCCAGCTGCGCCAGAGCGACCTTGAGATGGTTCGCGTACTGGAAGATTTGATTGAAGTCCTGATGAGTAAAGGGGTGATTAGCATTACCGATCTGCCGCCTGCCGCCCAGGCCAAACTCACTAACCGCGCCCAGGCGCGACGCTCGTTGAGCGGGCTGGAGGGATTAATAGCGGACGAAGACGAAGGGCTTATTTAAGCCTTTTTTGTGCATTGATAAGCATTATGTCTCTCGGAAGTCAATTAAGGGGTTATTGATTTAACCCCCTGGTTTTATCAGGTAGACATCACCGCACTACTATTCATTCATCACATCAATTATTATACGGTCCCCGACTTACGCCAGCGTCAAAAAACATTCCTGCTGAGGCGCGTATTGTCGTTTTTGTTACACAGCAAATGAAAAATATTTAATAAATTCTCTTTTAGCATTCTATGCCTGAACAGTGGATGAATTGGGCGAGAAAAGGATTGAGGGACACAAACGATGAGTGGCGTATCTGGGATCGTCAAAGCAGTTATTGGAGAAGTTTTTGCAGTAGGCCCTGATGGTAGCAGGCGTTTACTGGTTGAAGGCGACAGGATCCTCGAAGGGGAACAGGTTCAGACCGGCACGTCTGGCGCGATCACACTGACGCTTGCGGATGGCAAACATCTGGACCTCGGGCGTGACAGCCAGTGGGATGGCAGCGGCAGCGCAACGACTGACGCGACGGCTGCACAGCAGCAAGATGTTGCTGCCCTCCAGCAGGCTATCGCCGACGGTCAGGATCCAACCCAAACCCTGGAAGCGACCGCGGCAGGTCCACAGCCCGCGTCGACAGGCGGCGAGCCCGGCGGCAGCGGCGGGGGATCCCACACCCACGTGGTGCTCGATTTAACCGGTGAAATTGTTGACCCCAACGCAGGCTACCCTACGATCGGCCTTGACTTCCCTGATGACGAACGCCCGGAAGAATTAACGCTGCTTGATACCGACGATTCCGATGCGGACGCGGATTCCGATGCGGACGCTGATGCGGATGCGGATGCCGATGCGGACTCTGACGCCGATGCTGATGCGGATGCGGATGCGGATGCCGATGCGGACTCTGACGCTGATGCCGACGCGGATGCAGATTCTGACTCTGACTCTGATTCCGACTCTGATTCCGACTCTGATTCCGACTCTGACTCTGACTCTGACTCTGACTCTGACTCTGACTCTGACTCTGATTCCGACTCTGACTCTGACTCTGACTCTGACTCTGACTCTGACTCTGATTCCGACTCTGATTCCGACTCTGATTCTGACGCCGACTCTGATTCCGACTCTGACTCCGACTCCGACTCCGATTCCGACGCGGATGCGGATGCAGATGCAGATGCAGATGCAGATGCAGATGCAGATGCGGATGCTGACGCGGATGCTGATTCTGACGCCGATGCAGACGCTGATTCCGATACCGATTCCGATTCCGACGCAGACGCAGACGCTGATGCCGATGCCGACGCTGATGCAGATGCGGATGCCGACGCGGACGCAGATGCGGACGCTGATGCCGATGCCGATGCCGATGCGGATGCGGACGCGGACGCAGATGCGGACGCTGATGCCGATGCCGATGCCGATGCGGATGCGGACGCTGATGCCGATGCAGATGCAGATGCAGATGCTGATTCCGACGCCGACGCCGACGCTGATTCTGACGCGGATGCCGATGCAGATGCAGATGCTGATTCCGACACGGACGCCGATGCTGATGCCGATGCAGATGCAGATGCGGATGCTGATGCCGACGCAGATGCCGATGCGGATGCGGACGCCGATGCGGATGCGGACGCCGATGCGGATGCGGATGCAGACGCAGACGCAGACGCAGATGCAGATGCTGATTCCGACGCAGATGCGGATGCTGATGCCGACGCAGATGCAGATGCGGATGCCGACGCGGACGCTGATGCGGATGCCGACGCGGATGCCGATGCGGACGCTGATGCAGATGCTGATTCCGACGCGGATTCTGATGCCGACGCAGATGCGGATGCGGATGCCGATGCGGATGCCGATGCGGATGCCGATGCGGATGCTGATGCCGATGCCGATGCGGATGCGGATGCGGATGCCGACGCAGATGCGGATGCGGATGCGGATGCCGACGCGGACGCAGATGCGGACGCTGATGCCGATGCAGATGCCGATGCAGATGCCGATGCCGATGCGGATGCCGATGCGGATGCCGACGCCGACGCCGACGCTGATGCGGATGCGGATGCCGACGCAGATGCAGATGCGGATGCCGACGCGGACGCTGATGCGGATGCCGACGCGGATGCAGATGCCGATGCCGACGCGGATGCAGATGCCGATGCCGACGCGGATGCAGATGCCGATGCAGATGCGGATGCCGATGCAGATGCAGATGCGGATGCCGATTCTGATGCCGATTCTGATGCCGACGCAGATGCGGATGCCGATGCGGACGCTGATGCCGATGCAGATGCAGATGCCGACGCGGATGCTGATTCTGATGCGGATGCCGACGCGGATGCTGATTCTGATGCGGATGCCGACGCAGATGCTGACGCAGATGCTGACGCAGATGCGGATGCGGATGCTGATTCCGACGCCGATTCTGATGCAGACGCCGATGCGGATGCCGACGCGGATGCGGATGCCGACGCTGATTCTGATGCCGATGCAGACGCTGATTCCGACGCTGATGCAGATGCAGATGCAGACGCCGATGCGGATTCCGACGCAGATGCCGATTCTGATGCCGACGCAGATGCAGATGCGGATGCGGATGCGGATGCGGATGCGGATGCGGATGCCGACGCAGATGCCGATTCTGATGCCGATTCTGATGCCGACGCAGATGCGGATGCCGACGCGGATGCCGACGCTGATGCGGATGCTGATGCGGATGCTGATGCGGATGCTGATGCGGATGCCGACGCTGATTCCGACGCCGATGCTGATGCTGATGCTGATGCTGATGCTGATGCGGATGCCGATGCAGATTCCGATGCTGATGCTGATGCTGATGCAGATGCTGATGCTGATGCAGATGCAGATGCTGATGCAGATGCTGATGCAGATGCAGATGCAGATGCAGATGCAGACACGGATGCCGACGCTGATTCTGATTCAGATTCTGATTCTGATGCCGATGCCGATGCCGATGCCGATGCCGATGCCGACGCCGATATAAAACTGACCGTCACCGTCACCCCAGGCAGCAAAACGACGGAAACGTCAGATGACAAGGTGATCCATATCAACGGCGGCAGCGGGGATCCGAACGGCTACGATATCCAGAACGGTGTCATCGTGGCGATCGGCAGTAACGTGCACGTCTGGCTGACCCCGGACAGCCCGGATGGCAAGATCCAGGGCGATTTTGTGCCGAAATCCGCAAGCCCGGATCAGATCCACTACTACACCAGCAGTGGCAATGCCAACGCGGGTGAAAGCAGTAAAGGACATACCGATATCTTTGTGGTCGGCGACCATACGGGCGGTTACTACCAGCAGGGTGACTGGTCGAACGACCGCTATGAATTTAAACCGCTGAACGGCATTACCGGTAACCAGGGCTTGCCAGAAGGCGATGCAGGCAAGGACTATATCTTTGTTCAGGGTAACGAGAAGGATTACACCGTTACCGGTGTTGATCATCCGCAGAACCACCAGAACAACGATATCGATAACCTTCACGTTTATGAAAATGGCACCTGGAATGGACCCTTCCAGAACGCCAACGGCATTGAAGGGGTTGTTTTTGGTGACGGGCCATCTTCCAGCCTCGGCGGCAATACCACCTCCAGCACCAAAGTGACGCTGAACCTGGACGTTAACCTCGAAAGTTCCGACAGCAGCGATCACCTGAACAGCATCACCCTGAGCGGGATCCCGGAAGGCGCCACCTTTACCGGTAATCATGTTAACGCCACCTATGACGCGGTAAATAAGGTCTACGTCCTGACCTTCGATAACGACACCACCCACTATACCGGTCAGGTCAGCGCCGAGTTTCCGGGCGCGAAGGGTGATTTCGATGATATCACCCTGAAAGTGGACTCCACCGCCTCCGATCATCACGACACCGACTTCACCTTCGATGGCGAGAAGGGGGGAACGGTGGTCAGCGAACACCACGCTGGCGATAGCGCGGTGGATCATGACGACGATAACGCCCTCACGGCCAGCCACAGTGATGATGACAATCAAACGGATAATCACAGCGCGGCGCGGATGGCCAGCCAGGGCGATGACGACAAGCTGACCCATGCGGGTGCTCAGAGCGAAGAATCTGACCACAATGCTGACCACACCGCCGATACCGGGGATCACAGCGCATCGTTAATTGATGACGATAACCTGATGTTCAGCACCACGGCTGCCGATACTGAGCAAAGCCATGCTGACATTCAGACGGCGCAGGCGTATAGCGCCAGCAGCACGCTGTCAGGGGAAGAGCAGGATCAACAGCTGCACTTCAACGACATCATCCATGACGAGGAACATAACGATCTCAGCAGCCTGATCCAGGCGGGGCCGCAGAGCGAAAGCGCTGACGGACCGGCGGAGATCGCACATGTTCCTGCCGAAGGCGGTGAGACGGTGGGGGCGGACAGCTACGATGCGGGTCACGAAGCGATGCTGGATAGCCTGATCGCTAAACCGGAAGAAGTTTCCTGACCGGGTTGCCGCGCAGGAGACTGCGCGGCGTACCCCCGCCAGATTATTTCAGGTCAGACGAAGGATAGCGTCCGATCGTACAAATCGCAGGATGCATTTTCCCCTCGGTCGCATGGGATTTTCTCTGGTGGATATTGACCAACAATCAAGGGATATGAAGGAAAAAAACGACAAGATGAAACAGTACAGTCAGATTTTTATGGGTGCAGCGCTGGCGCTGGTAGTCACACAGAGCCAGGCAACCACCCTTGAGCAGGCGGTAAAAGACAGCCTGCTGTGGCACCCGGAAGTGAACGCCACGGTCAACAGCCGTTATTCCGCCGATCAGGATCTGCGTGCCGCCAAAGGAGGCTATCTGCCGACGCTGGATGTGACGGCCGGTACCGGCTGGGAACAGACCGATAACGCCAGCACCCGTGCGGCAGGCGATCATCTGCGCGACCTGCACCGCAGCGAATCCGCCATCAACCTGCGCCAGAACGTTTTTAACGGCTTTGCGACCAGCAGTGAAGTCGACCGCCAGAAAGCGACGGTGAACTCCCGCGCCTGGACGGTGCTGAACACCAGCGAAAATACCGCCCTGAAGGCGATCCAGAGCTATCTCGACGTGCTGATGCGCCAGCAGATGGTCAAGCTTGCCGAAGATAACCTGAAGAACCACGAGCGGGTGTTCGATCAGATCCGCCTGCGCACCGAGCAGGGCGTTGGCCGTCAGGCTGACTTCGACCAGGCCGAAGCCCGTCTGGCGCAGGCGCGCAACAACCTGCTGACAGAGCAAACCAATCTCGAAGACTCTCGCGCCAACTATGAAAGCGTCACCGGTAAAGAGGCTGACACGCTGGTGATGCCGGCGAAGATCGCGGTTCCGGCCTCGCTTGAGGCGGCGCGCTCGGTAATGAAGGAAAACAGCCCGCTGCTGAAACAGGCTGATGCCGATGTGGAAGCCACCCGCCAGCAGTACGAAGCGGCAAAATCGCGCTTTTACCCGGACGTGAACGTTGAAGTGGGCCGCACGATGGACAATAACATCGACGGTACGCGTGGACACAGCCAGGAGTGGCAGGCAATGCTGCGCATGCGCTACAACCTGTACAACGGCGGCAGCGATCAGGCGATCCTTACCTCTTATGCCTACAAAATGAAAGAGGCCCAGGATGTGAAAAACAACGCCCAGCGCCAGCTGAACGAAGAGCTGCGCCTGGCCTGGAACGCCCTCAACAACGCCACCAAACAGGTGCCGATCGCCAAAGAGTATGCCGATCGCAGCGTGACGGTGCGCAGCGCTTACCAGGAGCAGTTCAGCCTCGGCGACCGTACCTTGCTGGATATGCTGGACAGCGAAAACGAAGTGTTCAGCGCCCAGCGCCGCTACGTTGAGCTGCAGTTCGTCGACATGTTCACTACCTACCGCATCAGCGCCCGTACCGGCGAGCTGCTCAAAAGCCTGAACATCCAGGCGCCGTCAGCCGCGCAGCCGCTCGATCAGGCGCAGCGTGCGCAGGCAGAGCTACCTGAGTTAAAATAGGCCCTTCGAAGGCTGACGGGGGTGTTTCCGGTTCCGGTAACGCCCCTCTCTTTTTTTATCTGCAGCCTCGGTCTGCAGAACACTGAGGCACAGAATGACGCCTGATATTACCGCCCCGGATCGTGCCGACACGCCGCCGCAGGCCCCGCTCAGACAGGATCCCCGGCAAATGCATGACGATCCGCTGCTCGACGCGCTGATGATCGTCTGCAAACTGCACAACATTGCCACCAGCCGCAACGTCCTGACGACGGGGCTGCCGCTGGGATCCCACACCCTGACGCTGGACGCTTTCCCGCGCGCCGCCGGACGGGCAGGGCTCAAGGCGCGGGTGGTGCAGCGTCCGCTGGAGCACATCACCGCGCTGTCGCTGCCCGCGATCCTGCTGCTGAAAAACAACCAGACTGCGGTGCTGATTGGCTGGGATGCGCAGCAGCAGGCACGTCTGCTGCCGAGCGAAACCGAAGGTGGCGAAATTACGTTTTCATCTGAGACGCTGGCTGAGCATTACAGCGGCAGGGCGATTTTTATCTCCCCGGAACATGAATTCGATGCTCAGCCGACGGCGACGCTACCGCGCACTAAAGCCTGGTTCCAGGATACGCTGAAGCTGTCGAAGTCCCTGTATCTCGATGCGGTGGTGGCCAGTTTCCTGGTCAACCTGGTGGCGCTCGGCGCCCCGCTGTTTGTGATGAACGTCTATGACCGGGTGGTACCGAACCAGGCCACTGCCACTCTGTGGGTGATGTCGATCGGCATCCTGATTGCCTACGTGTTCGACTTTGTGCTGAAAATTCTGCGCGGGATTTGCCTCGATCTGGCGGGCAAAAAAACCGATCTGGTGGTCTCCTCGGCGCTGTTCGAGCGGCTACTGGGAATGAAGATGAAGCTGCGCCCCCCGCGGGTGGGCAGCTTTGCGCAGAACTTCCAGGAGTTCCAGTCGATTCGAGAGTTCCTCTCGTCGCTGACCCTGACGGCCTTTATCGACTTCCCCTTCACGCTGCTGATTCTGGTGGTGATCGCGGTGATCGGCGGGCCGCTGGTGTGGATCCCGGTGCTCTGCTATCCGCTGGCGCTGGGGGTGAACTGGCTCATCCAGCGTCCGCTGATGTCGCGGGTCAAAAAAACTTACCAGCTGTCTAACGAGCGTCAGGCGATGCTGGTGGAAACGCTGACCGGCCTCGATGCCATTAAGATTAATAACGCCCAGAGCGAGCGCCAGTATCAGTGGGAGCATCTCACCGGCCAGCTCAGCAAGCTTGAGCTGCGGGTGAAATCGCTCTCCTATGTGGCGGTGAACTTTACCTCGTGGCTGCAGCAGGCCAGCGGCGTGGCGATTATCGTCGCCGGGGTGTACATCATTATTGGCGGCAACCTGAGCATGGGCGGGCTGATTGCCTGCTACCTGCTGCACCGTCGCGCCATGATGCCCATCGGCCAGCTGTGCAGCCTGATCACCCGCTACCAGCGTGCGCGGATGACTAAAGCCACCATCGACAGAATGATGAATCTGGAGCAGGAAGTGCAGGACGGCGAAGTGCCGTTGAAGCGCGAAACCCTCTCCGGGTCCATTGAGCTGCGCGACGTGACCTTCTGCTATCCGGGCAACCAGTACACCTCGCTCACCAACGTCTCACTGACGATTCAGCCCGGTGAAAAGGTCGGGATTATCGGGCGCAGCGGCTCCGGTAAAAGCTCGCTGGCAAAGCTGCTGGTTGGCTTTTACCAGCCCGACGGCGGCAATGTGTTGATCGACGGGATTGATATTCGCCAGCTGGATGTTCACGACCTGCGGCATAACATCGGCTATGCCCCGCAGGATATTCACCTGTTCAGCGGCACTCTGCGCGAAAACCTGGTCTACGGCGCCAGCTACGTGGACGATGAGACCATGCTGCGGGCCGCGACCCTGACTGGGGTACACGAGTTCGCCCGTCGCCATCCGTCCGGCTACAACATGCAGGTGGGCGAGCGTGGGATGAGCCTCTCCGGCGGCCAGCGGCAGGCCGTGGCGCTGGCGCGCGCGCTACTGCTCGACCCTCCTGTGCTGCTGATGGACGAACCGACCAGCTCGATGGATAACACCAGCGAAGATCTGATCAAAAAGGCGCTGGCACCGGTGATTGCCAACAAGACGCTGCTGATGGTTACCCATCGTGCGTCGCTGCTGTCGCTGGTGGACCGCCTGATTATCGTCGACAACGGCAAAATCATTGCCGACGGGCCGAAAGAGAGCGTGATGAGTGCGCTGAAGAAGGGACAAATTCATGCGAATCGTTGATGCGCTTAGCCGCCTGATGAGCTGGCTGTCAGGAGACAAACAACCCGCACCCTTTACCACCAATGAGGTCAATAAAGCCCTGCTGGATGACGCCCCACGCGTGGTTCGCGTGACCCTGTGGGCAATCTTCGCTTTCTTTATTGCGATGATTCTCTGGGCCTCGCTGGCGAATATTGATGAGGTGACGCGCGGCGAAGGGCGGGCTATTCCCTCGTCGCGCCTGCAAAAAGTGCAGAACCTCGAAGGGGGGATAATCGCTGAGGTCTTCGTCCACGAAGGAGAAGTGGTGAAAGCCGGGGCACCGCTGCTGCGCCTGGATGATACCCGCTTCCGTTCTAACGCCGGGGAGACCGAGGCCGATAAGCTGGCGCTTGAGGCGCGGATCCTGCGTCTGACCGCCCAGCTTGACGATGCCGCTTCGCTGACCCTGACGCCAGAGATCACTCAGCAGGCACCGGATATTGCCAACGGAGAGCTGGAGCTGTTTGCCAGCGTCAATAAGCGCATTCAGAGCGAGCTGTCCGGCCTGAACGAACAGCTGGTGCAGAAGCAGCAGGAGCTGCTCGACTTCCAGAGCAAAATCAACCAGTACCGTCGTAGCCTGGCGCTGCAGCAGCAGGAGGTCAATATGTCTGAGCCGCTGGTGTCCAAAGGTGCGATTTCAAAGGTGGAGATGCTGCGTCTGCGCCGTGGAGTGGTTGAAACCCAGGGACAGCTGGACTCGGTGATTCTGGCGATCCCGCGTGCACAGGCCGCCATCAAAGAGATTGAAAGTAAGGTGGGCGAAACGCGCGGTCGTTACCGCAGCGAGGCGCTGGGGCAGCTTAACGAAGCCCGCACCGATCTCAGCAAAATCCAGGCCTCGGGTAAAGCCATCACCGACCGGGTCAACCGCACGTTGGTGACCTCGCCGGTGCGGGGTGTGGTGCAGCAGCTGCTGGTGAACACTATCGGCGGCGTGATCCAACCGGGTAACGACCTGGTGGAGATTGTCCCGCTTGACGATCAGCTGCTGGTGGAAGCCAAAATTCGCCCGCAGGACATCGCGTTTTTGCGACCGGGACAGGAAGCGACGGTGAAGTTCACCGCCTACGACTACACGATCTACGGTGGGCTGAAGGGCAAACTGGAGCAGATTAGCCCCGATACGGTGACGGACAAAGACGGGAAAAGTTTCTATATCATCCGGCTGCGTACCGACAAAAACCACCTCGGCACGGATGAGAAACCGCTATTGATTATTCCGGGAATGGTCGCGTCGGTGGATATCATTACCGGCAAGAAAACGGTGCTGGCCTATCTGTTGAAACCGATCCTGCGCGCAAAGGCGGAGGCGTTCCGCGAGCGTTAAGGATATAAAAAACCACCTCCGTTGGAGGTGGTTCGTCTGCTTACCACATCAAGTCATCCGGCACGACAAAATCGGCATAAGGATCTTCTTCATCCTGCGCTTCCTGAGTCAGCTCACTGCTTAACACGATATAGCTCGCGTCACGCTGGGCAATTTTACTGGCTACCACCGCCGGGATGATGGCGTATTCGCTCTCGCGGCCCGCCTCAGCAACCAGACGTGCGATGGCAAGGCGGCCGTTGATCAGCTGCGTTTGCGTCTGCTTGTCGACGTAGATTTTTTTAATCAGGTTGTTATCGGTGAAGTTAAATCCGATATCGCCCCGGGCAATGACAATCCGGTTCATCTCAATAAGCTGCTTGATCTGCGCTTTATATTCTTTTGCCAGGTTGGCCTGTTTTTGCTGCTCGCTCAACGCTTTATCACGTTCGATTTGCGCCTGTTTATTCACTTCTACCGCTTCTCTGGCCTCACGCGCCTGCACGCGTGATTTCTTGGCGGTGCGCTGCACCTTCGCCACTTTTTTACTGCTGACCAGGCCGGCTTTCAGCATCTGCTCTTGTAATGTGAGTTTTGTCATCGTCGCTTCTGGATCCATCAAATGATAGTCAGGATTATACCCTTTCCGCGCGGGGTTGTGGGAGGCTGAAAACACAAAACCCGGGACCGCTACTGCGCCCGGGTGTGGTTTGGCTCTGTCCGCTTAGCTGAAGAGTCTGAGGATATAGTCCAGAATCAGCGATGGAATAGTGAAGTCCGGGTCGGCGAAGGTCACACCGTGTGCACCGAGTTGAGAGAAAATCGGCAGCGTCAGCGCGGGCAGCACGCACAGCAGTAACCCGTTGATACCGCTGGCGATAACTGCCCCACGGAACCCGCCGGTGGCGTTACCAAAGATGGCGGCTGCACCGCCGGTGATGAAGCTTGCCATGATCCCCGGAACAATGATGGGCAGGCCAATAACCGGGAAGATCAGGATACAGACCAGTTCCACCACGAAGCTAATCAGGAAGCCAATCAGCGTGGCGTTCGGCGCTTTGGTAAACAACACCATTACATCAACGGCAGGAACGGCACCTGGGGCAAAGACCCGGGCAAAGCCTTTAAAGGCCGGAACGATTTCGGCGGTAAACAGGTTTACGCCCGCTTTAGCCAGATACAGACCGCAGGCAAAAATCGCGGACTGCTCAAGGATAAATATGACCACATTTTTATCACCCGCACCTGCGCCGTACACCATGGTCATGGCATCTTTAACCTGAGGGGTCGTCGCAAAAATACAGGAGATCAGCAGCAGCACCAGCATGGTGAGCAGGGTGGCGATGTTTGGCTCGCGGATAAAGTCGAACTTATTGCTGATATTCAGGTGTTCGGTGTCGGTGCTTTTATTACCGAACCATTTCCCCATATAAGAGCCAATAATATAAGAAGAGATCGCCGCGTGAGAAATGGCGTACTCGTCTGAACCGATAATCTGACGGCTAAAGCGGTTAAGAACCCAAGGGGAAACCGCCATATAGGTGCCGATTAACAGCGAAGAGATAATAACCATCTGATAATTACTAAATCCAAATTGCATCAATACGGCGGTTAAGGCAAACGCCATAAATAAAACCAGATGCAATGACAGATAAATAAATTTAAATCGAGTCAGGCGAGCCAGGATAATGTTCAGAATCATCGAGAATAGCAGGATTAACGCGGCGGTTGCCCCCAGTTTATCGATAGTGGCCGCCATGATTGCTTCGTTGCTCGGCACCACGCCGACAATATCAAAGGCCTTTGAGAATAATGAGCTAAAGGCGGTTAATACTTTCATCAGAATACTGCCGCCCACTTTTATCATCGTAAAGCCAATAAAAGAGAGCGCAGTACCTGTAATTAAACGGGAAACAGACGCCTTTTGAAAAAGTAAACCGAGGAACGCGACGATCGCAATAATGACCGCTGGCGTTTTGACCAACCCTAACAAGATATCCATGAATTTTCCTTAGGAGTGCTATACATCATTTAGTGCTTTGTTATTAGCGTTATTAATTAATACAACTGCATGTTAGCACTGCTGCTTAAGGGGTATCTGATAGCTGAATCACAAAAGAAACGCAATTAGCGATATTTTGAAATATTGTTTCATTACTGTGTTTGGGAATTGTGCAGGCCGTGTAATAATGGTGTTAACAAGCTTTTAAGGATTAGAGGGATACGTACAAAAACAAAGCTGGTTCAGGCTGGCGTGGCCCAACAAAACAACGAATGCGTTTTGTTGGGCTGAGGGCAGATATAATTGAATCAGGCAGTCAGGGGCCGCGTTCTGACTTTAAAGGTCTGGTACAGCAAGATCGCCAGTACCGCGGCGACACACCCTAACGCACCCCATGTAATGGCGCTGAAGACATCAATATAGGCGTTGATGGAGTAGTTGATAGCCCCGGAGGCATCAAAGGCTCCCTGCGAGGTCCTATCGGCAATCACTCCGGCCAGATAGTTGGCAATCGCCCCGGAAAGCAGCATATAGATGCCTGTCAGCACCCCGGTCACGCCCGGGATCGTAATGCGGGTGATTTGCGACATCGCCACCGGATCGATAAACAGCTCCGCAAAGCCCATCACCGCCAGGCCAAGCACCATCAGCGGCATCGAGGATTGGCCGTGGGTCGCCGACCAGTGCGCGCTTAAGGTCAGAATGCAGAACCCCGCACTCATCAAGCCCAGCCCGAGCGCGAATTTACCCCACAGGCGGATAACCCGATTGCCGCTCACGCCCTCTTTCACCAGCCATGCCAGTACCACGCCGCAAAGCATCACTGCAAAGGCATTGATTGACTGGAACATGGCAGTCGGCACGGCGTATCCGAGAATATTGCGGTTAACAAAGCGGTCGATATACAGACTGATTGAACTGCCACCCTGCTGGGCGAAGGCCCAGAACAGAAGGCTGAAAAAGGTCATCACCACGATCAGCTGCAGGGACTTACGTTGCTCGTGGGTCTGCGCCTGACGGTAGATTTTTAACAATACCGCCAGCCCGACGACGGTGGCGGCAATCAGCGCGTACACGGCCCACTCTTTCCAGAACAACACCGTGATCAGCAGCGGGGCGGTCACCAGCAGCACTAACAGCCACGCCCAGACCGGCATCAGCATTTTTTTGGCGCACAGCACCTCTTTGTTGACCCCGGTGGTATGCGCGAAGTGGCGCTTGCCGCACATAAAGATGATCAGCCCGGCAAACATACCGATCGCCGCCAGCGCAAAGCCCATCGCCCAACTGTACTCCTGCTGCACGTACCCGCAGGCAATCGGCGCAACGATCGAGCCAATGTTGCCCGCGGCGTACAGCAGGGAAAAGCCCCCGTCGCGGCGCGGATCGTCGGTCTGATACAGCTCACCCAGCAGGCAGCTGACGTTGGATTTAAACAGGCCGTAACCGCAGACGATAATCGCCAGCGACAGATACAGGAACGCCGAGGAGATCTCGCTGGCCCCCAGTACCAGATGGCCAATTGCCATCAACAAGGCGCCTGTCATCACCGCCATTCGGTTGCCGAGTACTTTATCCGCCAGGTAGCCGCCCAGAATCGGGGTGACGTACACCAGCGAACAGTAGGCGCTGAACAGGGCGTAAGCATGGTTATCTTCGTACTTGAGCTGGTTAGTGAGATACAGGATCAGCAGGGCACGCATGCCGTAGAAGCTGAAATATTCCCAGATTTGCAATGCAACGATGTAATAAATGGCGCGGGGCTGTGATGATTGTTTATTCATTGTCTTTTCTGAAACGGAAGTTGTTGTCTGGTTAAATATGCGTCATTGCGGTGTTTTCATGGTGTTAAACACGAGGGTTAAGGCAGTGGCGTAATTCAATATGCGGTATTTGTGCATAAATATACATTAAAAACGCTGTTTGGGAAGCGCTAATCGCAGCGATATTCCGCGTTAACGCGGCAAGGGGGAGGGGGCAGCAGCGTCGGCATAACGCTGGGGGGAGCGTTTTTTCAACACAATCGGTTATTGCTCAGGATGCAAAAAAATCGACCTTGCCGCCATCAAGATGATACAGGCTGCCAACAATTATGATTTTCTGCTGATCTTCCAGCTCTTTTAATACCGGGCTGTGCTTGCGAATGTTGTCGATAGTTTGTTCGACATTCGTCTTCGCAACGGCATCGACAAAATCATAATTACTGCCTTTACGTTCACCGCTGTATTGCGTCTTTTCAATCGCCGGTTTGATTTCTTCTAATAGCCCCGTCAGGTTGCCTAACTCAGCATTCTCTATCGCCCCGCGGATCGCACCGCAGCGAGTATGCCCCATCACCAGTACCATTTTCGCCCCCTCAACCGCGCAGGCAAACTCCATACTCGCCAGGACATCGCGGCTGCTGATATTCCCGGCGATACGGGTATTAAAGGTTTCACCAATGCCGGTATCGAGAATAATTTCTGCCGGTGCGCGCGAGTCAATACAGCTCAGGATAACCGCCATCGGATACTGACCTGTGAGACTGCTGCGCTTCTGCGCCAGATAATCATGTTTTACCGGGCGATTTTCCCGGAAGCGCAAATTACCTTGTTTGAAATGTTCGATCACCGACTCCGGGGTCATATTGTCACGCTGCTCTTTGCTTAATGACGCCGCAAAGGAAACCGAGGTCACTGATAAACCGGCCAGTCCGCTGACAGCAAGAGCAGAAACGGCAAAGGTTTGTTTGAGGAGGGTCCGGCGCGGCGGTTCGATGGGGGGCAGCGGTTTCATTGTTGTGTCCTGCAGAGGGAGCGAGGTATTACAGCAGTATGTAAGGAATACGTGGCGTGGGTATAGTAAAAACAGGTGGGGAATGGCGGTTGAGATAATGATAATTGATGAGAGTAGAAACGGATATTTAAAGAGGGCTCTGTAGATTGGCGACATGCTGAGTATTGGCACTCATGGTTGTCCGTAAATATGCAAATAACAACTAAGTCATGATAATTATATTCATGATGTGAACTTGTTTAGCTAATACCCTTAGCGTGATTAAAATAGATAAGACGTAATGCTAAATCAACAAAGCCAGTCGGGGCGCGAGCTGGTAAGGGTTTTACTTGTCTGAATCCGGATTATCCCTTCATACCATATTGATCTGTTCTAAAAAAAGAATAAGCTTGGCGACGTTGCGATTTATTACAGGAAGTTATTCAGTATATCTCTTTCATTGGGCGAGGGTTATTTGTATTTATTCGCCAAAAATATCGTTCAGGTAGATATTATTGATGATTTATTAGAGGTTGTAATTCCGCCTGCACAGGGCATTACAAATAATTCCTGTCTTTGACTAACCGGGCAAATTTCAATCTTGCCCGGCACGGTATTTCGCTTCTTCAGCCGTTATTCTTCGGCTTACACCACTCACTATGGACAGCTCTACGGGGCTGAGTTGCGCTGTTTACAACACCCGGCATCCAGGCTTAAGGCGTGTCGGGTTATGGAGATGAACTGATGCGCCTGGGAGTTGGCGAAGGGCGGTAGCATATCCCGGTCAGGTTCAAATGATGGTTTTTACAGGACGTTACCATGACCACTATTCCCGCGATAAGATTCAGCCATAACCATCACCTGCTGGCGGTGAAGGGATGTGAAGCAGAGCTCGATGTACTGGCGTTTGAAGGCGATGAAGCGCTGAGTAAACCGTTCAGCTACCGTATCGAGTTCACCAGCGCCGACCATGCCATCAGCAAAGAGATGATGCTGATGAAGGCCGGTTCGCTGACTTTACAGGCTCCGGTTGACCAGGGTTATGGCATCAGAATGCAGCAGGCCGTGCGCACCCTTCAGGGGGTGGTGACCGGCTTTGAGCGCCTCAGCACCTCCAGGGATGAAACCCACTACGCCCTGACGCTCCGGCCACGCCTTGCACTGCTTGACCGTTCGCACCAGAACGCCATTTATCAGGATATGTCAGTGCCACAAATCGTGGAAAAAATCCTGCGCGAGCGCCACAACATGCGCGGTCAGGATTTTCTGTTCTCGCTTGCAAAAGAGTACCCGCGTCGGGAGCAGGTGATGCAGTACGGCGAGGACGACCTG